>Ga0335083_10004555_pt1 | contig 17634 bp, 17 predicted proteins | sample Lox_Sample_42_FD_206716 | JGI IMG/M metagenome (GOLD analysis project Ga0335083, IMG submission 206716) | Soil microbial communities from Loxahatchee National Wildlife Refuge, Florida, United States - Lox_Sample_4.2 | ecosystem: Environmental > Terrestrial > Soil > Wetlands | place: USA...
GCAAGCAGCGTGTCGTTGGTCATGTGATCGCCTTGTCCTTGCGCGCCGCTGCCGCCGATCAGGATGACCCGCACCTCGTCCTTGCCCTTGGGCGGCGGATGCAGGACGTCGACGTCGGTCCAGAAGCCGAGCGGCCCGGAAGTCACGTCGTGCCCCCACAGGACATGATGGAAGTTGGCCTGCATGTGGAAGCCGGAATAGGGATAGAGGTCGAACGACGAGATATGCGGCTTTCCGAGATCGCGGCCGGACGGGGTGTCGAGCAGCCGGTCGTACACCCACAGGCAGGCATAGAGGCCGACGAGCGTGCTCGCGATCGTAATCAGCGTATTGATGAGATGCTTGCGCATGGCGTTCTCAGGGGGCCTCGCATGACGACAATGACGGGAGTCGACCCCACACCATACACAACACAGGCCGAGCGTGAACTTTGTCTCATCTGGAAGGCGTGGCAAGTTCATTTGCGGCTGCAGGTTCCGCTGTTCCCTCGATCGGAAACGCATTGAGCGAAGCGCCTTGACCGTCGGCATATTCCGTTCGGCCGATTCCAGCCGAACGAAATATGCTCTAGTCTCCGCCGATGAACGATGACGAGCTCGATCGCCGCGCCTTGCGGACTCTGCAGCGGTCCATCCCGGCCGATCGCTGGAACCCGCTCGCGCAAGCCATCGCGGACGACCGTCGGGGACGGGAAGCGGCCATCGCGTCGCCGTGCTCGGCAGGCGCTCTCGCGCCATTGCTGCCCGAGCTGCAGGCGAACGGCTTCGCGAAGCTTCCGGTCGGATTACCGAACGCCGCCGAAGTGCGCTCGTTCCTCGAGATGCATCCGGTCTATCGCGGCCCGAATTCCGACAATGGCGGCGATGCGATGTCGCTCGAGACGGCGCGGCAAAGCCATCAGATGGCCTGCTACCGGCCCGAGGTCGTCCTGCGCGCGCCAGGGCTCATCGACCGCTTCAACGATCCCTCGCTGCTCGCCTTGATCGAGGACTATCTCGGCTGCGTGCCGACGCTCTATTCGCTGAATTCGTGGTGGTCGTTCCCGGCGGCTCGGCCGTCCATGCCCAACGTCCAGTTCTTCCATCGCGACAATGACGATTGGCGGTTCGTGGTGGTCTTCACCTATCTGACGGACGTGGACGGGGAGAGCGGGCCGCACCAGATCGTCGCGGGCTCCCATACCGTCGAGGGCCTGCGTGAGCGCGCGCCGAGTTCCTGGTGGAAGCGCTCGAGCTACGACGTCGAGAAGTCCTTCACGGCGGCGTTCGGCGTGGAGTTCTCCGACGAGATCGAGCGCGTATTCGCCGACAGCATCCGGTCGATCGAGGGGCCCGCCGGCACGATGTTCCTTGCCAACACGCTGGCGCTGCATCGCGGGCTGGTTCCGCGCAAGCGACCGAGGCTTCTGATCTGGGCGCGTTACGGGCTCGGTGCCAACGCCAACTCCGTGGACTATCACTTCGCCCCCGTCGCCCGCTGGAGCGTTCCGACGACGATCCCGGACGACGCCCGTCACCGCTACGTCAATCGGCTCCTGTTCCGCTGATCTACGTCGTTCCCTTCATCGCCTTTTCGCGCGCCGCATAGGCGCGGGCGAGCCGCTGGCTGCGGTCCTCGAACAGGTCGGCGCCGCCGCCTTTCTTGAGCAAAGTCTCCTCGATCTCCTCGTGCGGCCGCGACGTGCCGTCGGCCAGCAGATGCTCAATGGCGACGCCGCGCTCGGCGAGGCGACGCGACACGAGTACCGTGCGATGACAGTCGAGCGGCTCCTTCTCGGCGCACATCAGGCAGGGCTGGGCGTCCTCGCGGCTGGCGATCACCCGGTCGAGCGCCTCCTTGAACGCCGGCCGCGCGGCCAAGGTGTCGTAGCTGCCACCGGCTTCCGGCTTGCCGCCGAGTGCCGCTCCTTCCCAAACATAGTCGACGCCCGCCTCGGCGAGGCTCTTCTTGAGACGCTCGCGGCCGAACTGTGGGAAGCGGCGCGAATAGGGCACGGAACGCACATCGACCAGCAGGCTGACGCCGCCTCGAATCAGTAGATCGACGAAGCGCTCGATCGGGTGATTGGAATGACCGATCGTCTTGATCATGACGGCAGGCGACGCACCAGCTCGATGAAGGCCAAGGTCGCGGCCGAGCGCTCGCCGGCGCGGCAGGCAAGATTGAGCGGCACCTTCAGTGCCGGCCTTCCGGCGAGCGGGCGGTAGGTCACGCCTTCCAGCGGCAGGCGGCTCAGCGACGCCGGCACGATGGTGATGCCGAGCCCTGCCGCCACGAGATTGAGCGTCGACACGATGCGCGGCGCTTCCTGCCCGACATGCGGGCTGAAGCCCGCCTCGGCACAGGCCGCGATGATCACGTCGTAGAGGCCGCGCCCGTCGGGCCGGCGATAGAGGATGAAGGTCTCGTCGGCGAGGTCCTTGAGGGTGAGCTTGGGCTGGCGCGTCAGCTTATGGCGGGCAGGAAAAGCCGCCGCCGTCTCCTCCTGCAGGAGAGCATGCACGGTGATGCCCTCGGGATCGACGAGCCCTGAGCGGATGAATGCCACGTCGAGCCGGCCATCGCGCAAGCCGCTCACCATGTCGGCCGAGCTGCTTTCTTCCAGCACGAAGGAGACATCGGGCCGCTGGCTGCGGAACTCACGCATGGCCCGCGCCACCAGCGGATGGAACGGCGCCGACGTCGTGAAGCCCACGGCGATGCGGCCGGTCTCGCCGCGCGCCGTGCGGCGGGCGCGCAGTTTGGCATGATCGACCTCGGCCAGGATTGCCTCGGCGTCAGCGAGGAAGGAACGGCCGGCGTCGGTCAGGGTCACGCCGCGCGGATGGCGCTCGAACAGGGTGGCGTCGATCTCGCGTTCCAGCGCGCGAATCTGCTGGCTGAGCGGCGGCTGCTGCATGTGCAGCTTCTCGGCCGCGCGCGTGATGTGACCCTCATGCGCGACGGCGACGAAGTAGCGGAGATGGCGCAGTTCCATGGATACGTCCCAAGTATGCATAAGGGACTTACCATATATTTGAACACTGGATAAGCCCGTCGTACCAGGGAGCTTATGACGATGTTCATGGCCCTGGGGCTGTCGGCCCTGATGATCGGCACCGCTTTCCTCTCCGGCATCTTCGGCATGGCGGGCGGCTTGATCCTGATCGGCGTGCTGCTGGTGATCTTCCCGCTGCCTACCGCGATGGTGCTGCACGCGGTGACCCAGATGGCCTCCAACGGCTGGCGGGCGATCCTGTGGTGGCGGCACATCGTCTGGAAGACGATCGGCTTCAACGTCGCGGGCAGCCTCGCCTCGGTCGGCCTGTGGTCGATCTGGCTCTATGTGCCCGACAAGGCGATGGCGCTGCTGCTGCTCGGCCTCTCGCCCTTCATCGTGCGGGCGATCCCCGAGAAGGTCCTGCCGCGCACCTTCGGGCCGGCGCAGGTCGCCGCGACCGGCTTCGTGTCGATGATGCTGATGCTGATGACCGGCGTCACCGGCCCGCTGCTCGACACGATGTTCCTGCGCTCGCCCTTCGAGCGCAAGCAGATCATCGCCACCAAGGCCGCCTGCCAGCTCTTCAGCCACGGCTTCAAGCTCGTCTACTTCGGCGCGCTGATCTCCCAGGCGGGCGAGGTCGAGCCGTGGTTCCTGGCGGTCGCCGTCGCCTCCTCGATGATCGGCACCTCGCTCGGCCGCCTGCTGCTCGAGCGGCTGAGCGACAAGCAGTTCCGTGTCTGGTCGAACCGGCTGATCACGGCGCTCGCCAGTTACTACATCGGCTACGGCTTGGTTCTTCTCGCTGGCCTCGCTTAAGATGGCGCGTGTCCGTTCCTCCCGTCATTCCGGCAGGTTTTCGCGAGCTCACTGAGGCGGTCGGTTTCGGCGCGGCCAACGGGCCGTGGTTCGAGAAGATCGATGGCAACCGCGCCATCCGCGGCTTTCGTCCCGGGGCGAGCCACGCCAATGCGCTCGGCATCGTGCATGGCGGCATGCTGGCGGCTTTCCTCGACTCTGCGATGGGCACGGCGGTCTGGCACACGCTGCAGCGCCGCGCCGTGACGCTTCGATTGACCATCGACTATCTGGGACCGGGCCGCCTCGGCGACTGGCTGCAGGCCGAGGGCGAGGTGGTGAGCTACGACGAGCATGTGGCGCAGGTCCGGGGCCGCCTCTATGGTCCGCGCCACGACGTGCTGGCGGGATTGGGCGTGTTCTCGCTCTTGAGCCGCCAGCGTCCGATTCAAATGCGGAGCTGAGCTTGGACGACGATCTTCGAGATGGGCCGCCGGAAGGCTTCTTGCGCATCGACTTCGATCGCGGCCGGCCCGATCCGACGTTCAACAGCCATGTCGGCACCCTCTATGCCAAGCGCGGCGGGAAGGGTACGCGGGACGAGTTCGTCATGGGATTTCGCGTGCACAAGCACATGTGCAATCCGGCGGGCGGTCTGCACGGCGGCATGATGATGACGGTGGCCGATCTCGTCGGGACCATGGGCGGCGGTACGCTCGTGGGTCTGCGCAAGTTCCTGCCGACAGTGAACATGACCTTCGACTTCGTGGCGCCCGCCAAGGCTGGCGACTGGGTCGAGGGCCGCGCCGAGATCGTGCGTCAGACGCGTTCGCTCCTCTTCACCAACATCTACCTGACGGTGGGCGAGGAGAAGATCCTGCGCGCCTCGCAGGTCGCCAAGATCCCGTTGGGCGACGGGCTCGCCTTCGGCAAGGCGCGCCTAGACCGCGGCCCCGAAGTCGCGGTGAAGGGCGCGCCGCCCTGAGTCGGTGAGACGTACCGTGCGGCCGCGACGCAGCCGCTCGGCCCAGCCTTTCTTGAAGAAGGTGTCGGCGATGGCCGCTCCCAGCGCGCCCGAGATGTGCGGACGGCGCTCGGACCAGTCGAGGCATTGCCGCGCGAAGTGACGGTTGCCGGCCTCGCGCGCGCCCTCGATGTCGACGCCCATCCGCTGGCAGAAGAGCTCGCCCGACGAGGTGAGCTTCCAGTCGCGTGTGCCCTGCGGCTCGAGATGGCCGTGCTGGGTCAGCGCATCGGTCACCGCCATGCCGACCTGGCCCGCGAGATGGTCGTAGCAGGTGCGGCAGAAGCGGAGATCGGGATCGCGCCGCCAGGCGGCGTTCTTCGAGGCCGGTTCGGCGCGCTTGCCGGCCAGCGCCATCAGCGATTCGATGGCATGCGCCACGTCGGGCGAGGCCAGCCGATAGAATCGATTGCGGCCCTGGGCGCGGGCATCGAGCAGGTTCGCCTCGACCATGCGGTGAAGGTGGCCCGAGGCGGTCTGCGCCGTGACGCCCGCGGTCATGGCGAGATCGGACGCGGTGTGGGCGCGGCCATCCATCAGCAGCGACAGCATGGCGGCGCGGGCGGGATCGCCCATCAGCGAGGCGATCTCGGACAGGGAATTGACGGAGATCATGTTGCGAATCTAGAAGCCGCCTTGGCGACCCGCCATGTCCAATAGTTCGGCCGGGGCCGAATTATTCTATCGCCACTTGGGGTTGGCGATGGCGATCTTGTCGGTGGTCGTGGCCTCGAGATGGGTCATCAGCGCGGCGTCCGTCTCGTCGCGCTCGCCGGCGCGGAGCTGCCGGGCGAGCTCGCGGTTCAGCTCGGCCAGCGAGCCATCGCGGCCGAGCAGCTTGCCGAGCCGCTCATGCTCGCGCGCGTCGGCGGCGGGCCCGAGCCGCGCCTCGCGCTCCAGGATCGCAAGTGAGTTCACGGCGACGCGCATCTGGAAGGAGAGGCGTGGGGCGGCCTTGTCGAGCGCCGGCATCGCCTCCTCGCGCAGGAAGTCGGCGATGGCGGCCAGCAGCTCGGCGGCGGTGGGACGATCCTGCGCCATGTCAGCCTCCGTCCTTCAGCAATTGGAGGAGATCGACCTCGGTCTCCACGCCCCGCCGGCCGATGGAGGCAAGCTCCATCGACTTCTGCGCGCCCGAGAGATGCTTGTAGGCCTGGGTGTGGCAGATGATGCCCCAGCGCACCGTGCCGAAGACTTCCCACCAGTGCGCGCGCTTGGGCTCGACCTTGCCGCCGCCCGCGCGCTCGTAGGCCGACCAGAGGTCTTCGCGCGAACCGAAGCCGCCGGCAGGCCTGTCGACGGCGCCGAAGCGCCAGCTCTTCACGCACACCCAGCCCAGATCCTCGACCGGATCGCCGAGATGGGCGCCCTCCCAATCCAGGATCGCGGTCACGCCCGTCTCGTCGGCGAGATAGTTGCCGGTGCGATAGTCGCCATGCACCAGCAGCGGCGCGACGGGCGCGGGCTTGCGCCGGTTGAGCCAGGACAGCGCCAGCTCGAACACCGGCTGCGGCTGGCCCAGCACATCGAGCAGGCGGCGCAGCTCCTCGATATGGTCCGCGGCCTGGCGGTGACGCAGCGGCGGCAGCGTCTTGATCGGCGTGGCATGGATGCGCGCCAGGATCTCGCCGAGCTGGCCCGCGATCTTCGGGCGGGCGCCGGCATAGGGCGCATCGCGAAGGAGCTTGCGGGCGATCGCCGTGCCGCCCACGCGGCGCATGACGAAGCCTTCGCCCAACCCGTCTTCGGGCACGAGTTCGAACAGCACCTCGGGCGCGCGCGCTCCAGCATTGAAGGCCGCGCGCAGCACACGGAACTCCACACTGCGTTCCAGCGAGCCCGAGCGCTCGCGGTCGGTACTCGCGTTGCTCGGCGGATCGCGGCGCAGGATCAGCGCGTGGCGCGCGCCGGTCACAAGGGCGTCGAAGCTCCAGGTCTGGCGCGAGGCCCCGCCCGATTCGCGGCCGATGCCCTCGATGGTCGCCAGCCCGCCGAAGTGCCTCGAGGCGGCGCGCGCCAGGGCCGCCGCCACTTGATCGGCTTCGCTCGACGTGTGAACGGTCATTCACCGGACTGTGGCACAAGCCCCATCGCGTGGTAAGAGGGCCGGCATGTCAGCAGATTTCGCGGCCATGAACGGCCTGTTCCTCGAGGATCTCAAGGTCGGCCAGGCCGCCATGTTCGGACGCACCGTGACCGACGCCGATATCGTGGCGTTCGCCGGCGTCTCGGGCGACACCAACCCGATCCACCTGCACGACGGCTTCGCGCGCACGACGCGCTTCGGCCAGCGCATCGCGCACGGCATGCTGTCGGGCAGCTACATCTCGACCGTGATCGGCACCAAGCTGCCGGGGCCGGGCGCTGTCTATATCTCGCAGACCATGAACTTCATGGCGCCGGTGATCGTGGGCGACACCATCACCGCCGTCGCCACCATCACCGCGATCGACGACAAGCGACGTCGCGTGACGCTCAAGACGCAGTGCCTCAACGGCGACAAGGTCGTGATCGACGGCGAGGCGGTCGTGCTGGTGCCGCGGCGCGACGCTGCGTGAGCCGATGATCGACGTCTTCGACCACTGGCAGGAGGTGCCGGCGCGCTGGAAGGGCGGCGTGGTGGCGCTCGGCAATTTCGACGGCGTGCACAAGGGCCATCAGGAACTGCTGGCGCAGGCCGCTGCAGAGGCCAAGACGCTCGGCGTGCCGCTGGTGGTGCTGACCTTCGAGCCGCATCCGCGCCGCTTCTTCGTGCCCGACACCGGCCCGTTCCGCCTCACCCTGCCGCCGGCGAAGACCCGGCTGCTGGCCGCGTGCGGCGTGCAGGCGATCCTGGCGCAGCATTTCGATCCGGCCTTCGCCGCCGTGTCGGCCGACGCCTTCGTCGACGATGTGCTGCGGGGCGGGCTGGGCGCCAGGCATGTCGTGTGCGGCTACGACTTCACCTTCGGCGCGCGCCGGACCGGCAATGTCGAGAAGCTGCGCAAGATGGGCCAGGCACGCAGCTTCGGCGTGAGCGTGCTGGAACCCGTGACGCACGAGGGCGAGATCTATTCCTCGACCCGCATCCGCGAGGCGCTGCGCGCCGGCTGGGCGAGCGAGGCGGCCGAGCTGCTGGGCCGGCCCTGGGAGATCGAGGGCATGGTCGAGCAGGGCGACCAGCGCGGCCGCACGATCGGCTTTCCCACCGCCAACGTGGCGCTGGGCGAGCATCTCCGGCCGCGCTTCGGCGTCTATGCCGTGCGCACGCTGGTCGATGGGGCCTGGCGCAACGCGGTGGCCAATCTCGGCAAGAGGCCGACGGTCGGCAAGCTGCAGGAAAATTTCGAGGTCCATCTCTTCGACTTCGCGGGCGACCTCTACGGCAAGGTGCTGCGCGTGCAGCTCGTCGATTTCATCCGTGCGGAAATGAAGTTCGCCGGCCTCGACCAGCTCAAGGCGCAGATCGCGGCCGACGGGCAGACGGCGCGGAAGCTGCTTTCGTAACACAAGTGTGGGGGCGGCGTAGGCGGCGGCTCAGGCAGGTACAATTCGCTGGCCAAGGTTGCATGGCGGCGCATAATCTCGTCTCTGGGGGATGGGATGGCACTCGACGTTGGGTTTCGAACCGCTCGGCAGATTTCCGCCGACATGCATGCGCTCGCCGATGCGAACGCATCGCTCGCAAGCATCGTCAATCTCGGGACGTCGTCGGGCGGCCTGCCGCTGGAGGCAGTGAAGATATCGGCCAGCCGTAATGCCGGCCGGAAAATCCTGATCCTGGGAGCGCATCACGCAAGAGAATGGATCTCGGCCGAGGTTCCGGCATTTACTGCTTCGCGACTTGTCGAGCGCGCGGCCGACCCGCAGATCGCGCCCTTGCTTCAACAAGCGGAAATCTGGATCGTCCCTGTCGTCAATCCCGACGGCAAGGAGTGGTCGCACAATCCTCAAGGTTATCGGTTGTGGCGCAAGAACCGCGTACCGATTCCGCCCTTCGCGGTGGGCGGTGTGCTGTACTCAAATTGCCTCGGCGTCGATCCCAACCGGAACTATTCGTATTTCTGGGGCCAGGGGGCGGCGTCGACGACGGATCCCCGCTTCGAGCTTTATCAGGGTTCCGGCGCCTTTTCCGAAGCCGAGTCGACGGCAATCCGGAACTTGGCCACGCAGGTCCAGTTCCAGAGTGCCGTCAGCTATCACTCCTATGGCCAATACATCTTCCATCCTGGCCTTCCGGTCGACGGACAATGCGATGCCGCTTGCCAGCAGCGTGTCGCTGCTCTTGCCGATATGGCCACTGCCATGTCGCAAGCGATGAAGGCCAGCCGCGGCACGGACTACCCTGTCTTCACGGACGAAGCGGTCGGCGACACCGGCGACTGTGCAATCAGTGGCGATTGCGCGGAGTGGCTTTTCCACGAGCGGGGCACGCTCGCCGTGACCATCGAGCTGCCGCCTGCGAACTACGACGACGATCCGACCCGGATATTCGTGCTCGACGGGGACGAGATCAGGCCGATCTTCGAGGAGAACTGGCTCGGCATCCTTGCCATGTTGTCGCGTACGCTTGTTGTTTGAAGGAGGAGGGAGATCATGGGACAGATGGGAACGCTCGCGATGGCTTTGGCGAGCGCGCACGACTTGAACAAGATGTTCGTCGACAACAACAACGCCACCTGGAAGCGGCTGAGCAACCTGCGAAGCAATGTCTTCCCGAGCCTTCTGACGCCGTCGTCTGCGGCCAATCCGCCGGGCCGTGTGCAGTCGCTGAGGTTCGCGGCGAGCGAGCTTACCCGCCAGGTGAGCTGGAACGCGAGCGATCCGTCGCGCGGAGATCGCAGGCTGCTGCTTCGCTGGCTCACCTGGGTCGAAATGGATCCGACACGGCGCGTCGAGGCGCAAAAGCTGGTGGCCGCTCTCGACTATTTCGTGAAGGCCCCCAATGCCGCTTCCGCACCCACGATCACTTTCTCCTGGAACGAGGACTACTCGCAGCAGGCTGTGAGTGGCAATGGCACGTTCAGCATAGTAGTGAACCCGGCGATAACCTCGACGACGGTGCCGGGAAGTGTGACGGCCATCACCGTCGCGGTGACGTCGACCGACATCTACCATACGGCCGGTATTGGCTCGGCCCCGGAAGACGACTGAGACCTAGGACATAGGCTCGTCGATCCGCCCATTGGCGGCGGCCAGCGCCGACGCCAATTCGTCCACGATCCGGGGCCTCATTTCCAGGCCCGCCCGTTGGGCCTCCGCGTAAGTCAGGGTCGCCCTCATCTCGTCGATGGCAGCCGACAATTTACCCGCCGCTCGCAGGGCAAGCGCTCGATTGCGGCCGTGGAGCACCCTGAGGTAAGGCGTCTCGCTGCCGGCGAGAAGCTCCGCCAGCGCCTCCGCCTCGGCCATGGCCTGTCGGCCGTTTCCTTCGCGCGCCGCGCCCTCCAGGCGGACACAGACGGCCAGCGCGCGATGCAAGGTGTCGGCGTCGCCGATCGCGCCCGTCAGCAGTCGCTCGACCAGCGGCTCGGCCTCGTTCATACGGTCGAGCAGCATCAAGGTGCGCGCCCGTTGCGCCGTCAGCCAGTGCTCGGGATGGAAGCCCAGTGTCTGGCGGTCCCGCGCATCGATCTTGTCGACGCAGGCGAGCGCCTTTTCGTTCGCCGCGAGCGCTTCGTCGAGCCGGTTCGCCGTCGACAGGGCATGACTGAGAACAGCCGACAGCACGGCATCCGTGCTCGGCATATGGGTGCCCTCCACCAGCCGCTGCGCTTCCTCGACCTTCTCGACATATTCCTGCGCCGAGCCGGTCGCGGCCAGTACACGCCCGAAGGCCATGGTGATCAAAGCGGCCGCGCGCATATCCTTGAGCTTGCGCGCGAGTGTCATGGCCTGCTCGAACACCGGTTCGACCTCGGTCGCATCGATGCCCTCGCGCCAGGCGTAGTTCACGATCTGGCCGCAGGCCATCATCATCATGTAGTCGACCGGAGTCGCCGGCGCCGCGCCCTCGAGCAGCCGGCGTACCTTGCGCCAGGCTTCCAGCGCCTGCCGCGGATCGCGTGTGCCGATCCAGAGCGCTGCCTTCACGTAGGCCGCGGCGGCCTGCATGACGTCGCCCGCTTCCTCCCAGTGATGCGCGATCAATGCGGCGGTCTCGTCGGCCCGATCCTTGTAGTGCGCCGACAAGGCGGTGGCGGCGCGCCGATGCAGCTCACGCCGCCGCTCGCTCAGCAGCGAGGTGTAGGCCGCCTCCTGCACCAGCGGATGGCGGAAGGCGAAGGCATCGCGCTGCAGGTCCGGCCTTTCGTAGACCATCTCGGCGCCGAGCAGCCGGTGCAACGATTCACGGGCGCGCACTTCGGGTGAGGCGGCTACCTCCGCCGCGACAGCCAGGGGAAATTCGCGGCCGATCGTGGCGGCGGCCTGCAGCAGCAGCTTGTCCGGTTCGTCGAGGTGATCGATGCGCGAGCTCAGGACGGACTGGACTGTCTCCGGCAGCGGTGCGTCCTGTGTACGGTCGGTCGCCGTGTAGGCGCCCGGCTCGCCCCCCAGTGCGCCATTCTCGATCAGCGCCCGCACCAGTTCCTCGGCGAAGAACGGATTGCCGGCGGCGCGGTCGACGATGCGGGCTCGGAGCAGTGTCAGCGAAGGATCGTTGCCGATCAGCCGGTCGAGCATGAGGCCGACGGCGCCGGCGGCCATCGGCACCAGCGACACCTGCTCGTAGAAGGAGCGTTCCATCCAGGGCGCGCGATAGCCGGGGCGAAAATCGACGAGCAGGAGCGTCTTGGTGCCGGTGACGGCCTGCGCGATCGCCTCGACGAAGGGCTCGCTCGCGGGGTCGAGCCAGTGCAGGTCTTCGATCACCAGCACGGCGGGTCCGGCGAGCGCCGTCGTGCGCGCCAGGTGCTTGACGGCGTCGAGCAGGCGGGCGCGCCGCCCGGCAATGTCGGCGGGCACGTTCTCGCCGGCGGCCAGCGGCAAGCCGAGGAAGTCGAGCAGCAGGGGCGCATCGCGCATCGCGTCGACGCGGTGCGCGACGGCGCGCACCTTGAGGATCGCCTCGGTCGGCGGAGTCTCCTCGTCGATGCCGAAGAAGGCGCGCATCAGGCCGAGAATGGGCTGGAGAGGCGCTGCCCGCCCGTGAGCCGTCGCACGCGCCTCGAGCACGGCGCGGCCGTCGTTGCGGCAGGCTTCCAGGAACTCGAAGACCATGCGGCTCTTGCCGCTGCCGGCTTCGCCCACGATGCCGAGCACGCGCGAGGCGCCGGCGTTGGCGGCATCGAGCGCGCGGCGCAGGACCGTCATCTCGAGATCGCGGCCGACGAAGGGGCTGAGCCGCTGGCCGCCCTGGAATTGCTGGCTCGTGCCGGTCGAGCGGATGTCGCGCAGGAGATAGACCGGCACCGGCTCGGTGATGCCGCGCAGCTGGCGTTCACCCACTGCCTCGACTACGACGGCGCCGCCCGCGGCGCGCAAGGTGGCCTTGCTGATCGCGACGCCGTCGAGCTCGGCCTGTCCCTCCAGCCGCGCCGCCATATGCACGGCGACGCCCATCGCCTCGTATTGCGCAGAAACGTCGTTGGCGACGGCCTGCACCACGACTTCACCCGTGTGGATGCCGACCCGGATGCTGGGCGCGCCCTCGATGCCGCGCACGTTCTCGATCATCGCCAGTGCCGCGCAGCAGGCGCGAACGGGGTGGTCTTCCTGCGGGATGGGGGCGCCGAACAGCGCCATGATGCCGTCGCCCTGCAGCTTGTTCACCGTGCCCTCGAAGCGCGACACGGCTTCTCGCATCGACGCCGTGACGGCGTTCAGGAGCCTGGCTGCGTCCTCGGGATCGAGCTTCTCGACCAGGCCCGTGGAGCCCGCGATGTCGGCAAACAGCACGGTGACGCGTTTGCGCTCGCCTTCTCGGGCCGCCCGGGTGTTGAGCAGGGCAGCGTTCGCAGCGGAGGGTGGCGGCGGTTCGGCCGGCGGGGCCGCGCCCTGCAGCCGGGTGCCGCAACCGGCGCAGAAGCGCGCGAGCGGAACGTTTCGCCGGGCGCATCGCGGGCACACTGCGACGAGCGTCGTGCCGCAATTGACACAGAAGCTCGCATCGTCGGCGTTCAGGTGCTGACAGGTCTCGCAGCGCATCCCGATGCTCCCCTGACCGAAGACTAGAGCGGCTTCCGGTCAAGTTGAACCGCTTAAGCGGTTCAACTTGCTACTTCGGCGAACGGGCGAGCCCGGAGACGAAGAGGTCGAGCGCCGACTCCAGCGCCCGCGCAGAACGCCCCCTGCGAACGCCCCATTGCGGCAGGTGGCCGTCGACCCGCATGCGGGCGAGGCCATAGACCAGGCCGCGGGCGGCGAGCAGCATCGTGGCCGGCTCGACGTTGCGGGCCTCGCCTTGCCGCTGCGCCTCCTGAAGAAGCCGGCTCATCAGCGCCTGCAATTCGCCGTTCTCGCGCTTCATCGACTCCGAGCTCTCATAGTCGATCAGGCTGCGGTTGGACGCGACGGCGAAGTGCGTCGGGTTGTCGAGCGCCCAGCGGAGATAGGCACGCCCCATGGCGCGCAGGCGCTCGAGCGGGCCTTCGGCCTTTGCCTTGCCGACGGCCTCGAAGATCGCCCGGTGCAGGCGGTGGGTCGCCTGCTCGGCGACCGCCGTCATCAGGGTGGTGCGATTGGGGAAATGACGGAACGGTGCGCCCGGCGAGACGCCTGCGCGGCGTGCAGCTTCGCGGACGGACACGGCCTCCGGCCCGCCTTCTTCTATCAGCTCGAGCGTCGCCTCGATCAGCGCCTCGCGCAGGCTGCCGTGATGATAGGCCCGCGCCGTCGCCTTCTTTGCCATGCAGGACGCTAGCATCACGCCGACGTGAATGTAAGCGGTGCATACAAACGGGTATGTAAGCACTGATTACATAGCGGAGGTCGCCATGATCCGTCGGCTGCTGAATGGTTGGGCGTTGCTTTGCGTTGTGTCGCTCGTTCTGTTGGCAATGGCGGGAGGGCTGGCGGCATTGCATCAGTTCGACGTCTCGGGCGTGCGGCTGGTGATCCGCGCCACCGCGCGTACCTCGCTCATCCTCTTCGCGCTCGCCTTCAGTGCGTCGGCGCTCGTGAAGCTCTGGCCCGGCGATCTGACCCTTTGGCAGCGGCGCAATCGGCGTCAGTTGGGGCTTGCCTTCGCTGTCTCGCATGCCATCCATGCCGTGGCGATCGTGACATTCGCCAGAATGGATCCGGCCGGCTTCCACGCGCAGACGATGGCGGGAACGCTGGTGAGCGGCGGCCTCGCCTATCTTTTCATCGCCGCAATGGCGGCGACCTCGTTCGACCGCGCCGCCGCCTGGATCGGGCCGCGCACCTGGCGGGCGCTCCATTGGATGGGCGGCTATTACATCCTGGTCTCCTTCATCGTGACCAACGGTAAGCGAATCGGGACCAGCCCCTACTACGCGCTGCCGGTTCTGCTCATGGTCGCCATCCTGGTGCTGCGGATGGTGGCCCGGCAGCGCACTGCTCCGGCGGCGACCGCCATCTGACCGGCCGGGGCACACGGGGTCGCCTTGACCCCCCGCACCCCCGTCCCTAGATTGCCGGCCCCTATGCCGGAAACAATGTCGATAAGGGCCTCTCGGGAGCGAATTAGCCGCCCGGTCCGCTAGCCAGCGGCCGGGTCTTTTTGATGCCTGTTGCGCACCGGATGAAATCCGGCGCCATCGCCCCGAATTCGCGAGTTCACTGTGACAACTGACTACAAATCCAGCGTTTTCCTGCCGAAAACCGACTTTCCCATGCGCGGCGGGCTGCCCAAGAAGGAGCCCGAACTGCTGAAGCGCTGGGCCGACATGGACCTGTTCGGCCGCCTGCGATCGGAGAGCAAGGGCCGGCCGAAGTTCGTGCTGCATGACGGCCCGCCCTACGCCAACGGCCATCTTCATATCGGCCACGCGCTGAACAAGATCCTGAAGGACCTCGTCACGCGCACCCAGCAGATGCTGGGCAAGGACTCCCACTACGTGCCGGGCTGGGACTGCCACGGCCTTCCGATCGAATGGAAGATCGAGGAGGAATACCGGGCGAAGAAGCAGGACAAGGACCAGGTGCCGATCGTCGAATTCCGGCGCCAGTGCCGCGCCTTCGCCGATCACTGGATCACCGTCCAGCGCGAGGAGTTCAAGCGGCTCGGCGTCGAGGGCGACTGGGATCACTACTACTCGACCATGAAGTACGAGTCCGAAGCGGTCATCGCGGGCGAGCTCGGCAAGTTCCTGATGAATGGCGGGCTCTACAAGGGCTCCAAGGCCGTGCTGTGGAGCGTGGTCGAGAAGACGGCGCTCGCCGAAGCCGAGATCGAGTATCACGACCACACGTCGGACACGGTGCACGTCCGCTTCCCCGTGCTGAAGTCGAAGGGCGACAAGCTCGATGGCACGTCGGTGGTGATCTGGACGACCACGCCCTGGACCATGCCGGGCAACCGCGCGCTCGCCTACGGCAAGGACATCGCCTACGTGCTGGTCGAGGTCGAGGCCGCTGGCGAGGGCAGCCGCGCGAAGGTCGGCGAAAAGATGGTGCTGGCCAAGGATCTGGTCGGTGTCGTCGGCCAGGCCGGCAACTTCACGCCGAAGGTCGTGGCCGACGTTTCCACCGAGGATCTCGAAGGCTTGATCGCGGCGCATCCGCTGCGTGGGCAAGGCTACGAGTTCGACGTGCGCCTGCTGCCGGGCGATTTCGTCACCGCCGATGCCGGCACCGGCTTCGTGCACATCGCCCCGGGCCACGGCGCGGACGACTACGATCTGGGCGTGGCGAATGGCGTGGAAGTACCCGACACCGTCGCCGAGGATGGCAGCTACTATCCGCATGTGCCGTTGTTCGCGGGCCTGCAGGTCTACACCTCCGTCGGCAAGAAGGGCCCGGCCAACAAGGTCGTGACCGAGGCGCTCGACAAGGCGGGCAAGCTGCTGGCCACGGGCCGCCTCTCGCACTCCTACCCGCATTCCTGGCGCTCCAAGGCGCCGGTGATCTTCCGCAACGCGCCGCAATGGTTCATCGCCATGGACAAGCCGATCGCTGCGATCGGCGGCACCCTGCGCGAGAAGGCGCTGCAGGCGATCGACGCGACACGCTTCGTGCCGCGCGCCGGCTACAACCGCCTGCGCTCGATGATCGAGGTGCGGCCCGACTGGTGCGTGTCGCGCCAGCGCGCCTGGGGCGTGCCGATCGCCGTCTTCGTCGACAAGAAGACCGGCGAGCCGTTGCGCGATCCCGAGGTGATGGGCCGCGTCGTCGAAGCCTTCAAGACCGAGGGCGCCGACGCCTGGTTCGACAGCCCACCCGAGCGCTTCCTCGGCAACAAATACGATGCCCGCGACTTCGAGCAGGTGCGCGACATCCTCGATGTCTGGTTCGACTCGGGGAGCACGCACGTCTTCACGCTTGAAGGCAACGACGAGCTGAAATGGCCGGCCGACCTCTATCTCGAGGGCTCCGACCAGCATCGCGGCTGGTTCCACTCCTCGCTGCTGGAGAGCTGCGGCACGCGCGGCCGCGCGCCCTATGACGGCGTGCTGACGCACGGCTTCACGCTCGACGAGCAGGGCCGCAAGATGTCCAAGTCGCTGGGCAACATCACCGCGCCGCAAGCGGTATGCGACCAGTACGGCGCCGACATCCTGCGCCTCTGGGTGGTCGGCACCGACTACACCGAGGACCAGCGCATCGGCCCCGAGATCCTGAAGCATCAGGCCGAGGCCTATCGCCGGCTGCGCAACACGCTGCGCTACCTGCTGGGCAGTCTCGACGGCTATTCGGCGGCGGAGACGGTCGCGGTCAAGGACATGCCCGAGCTCGAGCGCTGGGTGCTGCATCGCCTGGCCGAGCTCGACAAGGTGATGCACCAGGCGGTCGACGATTACGACTTCCACACCATCGCGACCGAGCTGCACAATTTCTGCGCCGTCGATCTTTCGGCCTTCTATTTCGACATCCGCAAGGATGCGATCTATTGCGATGCGCCCAAGTCGCTGCGCCGTCGCGCGGCCCGCACGGTGATGGCGGAGCTCTTCTCCTTCCTCACCGCCTGGCTGGCCCCCATCACCTGCTTCACGGCGGAAGAGGCCTGGCTTGCCCGGCCCAAGGACGTGCCGGATGGCGCGGCCGAGAGCGTGCATCTGAGACTCTATCCCGCCATCCCGGCGGGCTGGCTCGATCCGGCGCTGGGCGAGAAGTGGAAGACCGTGCGGGCGCTGCGCCGCGTCGTCACCGGCGCGCTGGAACTGGAGCGCGCCGAGAAGCGCATTGGCTCCAGCCTCCAGGCCGCGCCGCATGTTCACGCCGCGCCGGAATATATCGAGGCCATGAAGGGCCTCGACCTCGCGGAGATCTGCATCACCTCGGGCGGCGACCTGGTCGCGGGCGAGGCGCCGGCCGGCGCCTTCACCCTGCCTGATGTGACGGGCGTCGCTGTCGTGCCGGCTTCGGCGGGCGGCGAGAAATGTGCGCGCTGCTGGCAGGTATTGCCCGAGGTCGGCAAGTCGGCGAAGCATCCGCTGCTCTGCCATCGCTGCGAGGGAGCCGTGGAAGCATGAGGGCCGGGGCATGAGGGTCGTCGAACGGCACGCGATGATCCTGGTCGTGCTGACGGTGATCGCCGATCAGGTCAGCAAGCAGCTGATGTACCAGTATCTGCAGAAGATGGGCGCCATCGTCACGGTGATCGACGGGCTGTTCCGGCTGGTGAGCGTCTGGAACCAGGGCGTCAGCTTCGGCTTGCTGGGCGGCGATAAGTCGCTGCCGGCGTGGCTGCTGTCGGGCGTCGCGATCGTCGTCTGCATCGGGCTTTTCA
>Ga0335083_10004557_pt1 | contig 17627 bp, 19 predicted proteins | sample Lox_Sample_42_FD_206716 | JGI IMG/M metagenome (GOLD analysis project Ga0335083, IMG submission 206716) | Soil microbial communities from Loxahatchee National Wildlife Refuge, Florida, United States - Lox_Sample_4.2 | ecosystem: Environmental > Terrestrial > Soil > Wetlands | place: USA...
AGGTACGCGAGCGCGCACAGCGAGCGCTCTCCTCCCGAGAGCAGGGACAATCGCCGAACCATCTTCCCGGAAGGCCGCGCCTCCATCTCGATCCCCGTGTTCAGCAGGTCGTCGGGCTGGCTGAGAACGAGCCGGCCCGAGCCGCCCGGAAAGAGCATCGCGAAGAGCTCGGAGAAGTTGCGGGCGACGTCGGCGAACGCGGCATCGAACACTCGCACGATCTCTTCGTCGACGGATTTGATGACCCGCGCGAGTTCACGCCGCGTGTTGCGAACGTCGTCGAGTTGCTTCTGCAGGAACTCGTGCCGTTCGAGCAGCGCTTCGTACTCGGAGAGCGCGAGCGGATTGACCGGGCCCATCAACCGGAGCTCGCGCTCGAGCTCGCGCGCCCGCCCGGGTAGCGAGGTCGCCTCAGGGGCTTGCGGGACGGGCGCGGAGATCGCGGCGTCGGGCTCGCAGTCGAAGTCGCGGCGCACCTGCTCGACCGCCTGCTCGAGCCGCAACCGGATCTCGGCTTCCTCGACCTCGAGTTTCGCGCTGCGGTCGCGCAGCTCCGTCAGCTGCTGCTCGGTGTGGGAACGACGGGCCCGGAGCCCGTCCAGGCGGCGACCGGCCTCACGCGCCGCTTCCGACTGCTGGCGGCGACGGGCGCGCAAGCGCTCGGCAAGCGCCTCGATCTCACCGGTGCGCGAGCCGAGCCGCGCCGCGAGCTGCGTGACGGTGTCGCGGCGGTGCTCCAGTGCAACGCGCCGCGCCCGCGCGCGTGCCTCTTCGTCGGGTCGCGCCGCGAGGCGCGCCTCCACCTCGACGAGCCGCGCGGTGAACACGGCGCGCCGCTCCTCGACGGCCGCTCCGCGTAGCTCGAAATCGCGACGCAACGCCGCCGCCCGCGACCGCAGCCGCTCGAACTCCGCCCGGTGTGATCGCGCTCCGTCTCGCTGCTTCGCCGCGTCGGCTACCCGCGTGCGCGCCTCGGCCTCCGCATCGGGACCGACGTCGGCGATTGCAAGCTCGAGCTCGGCGGCGCGCGCCGCCAGCGCCGTTCGCCGCGCTTCGAGCGTCGCCAACCCGACCTCGACTTCACGCTGGAGGTGCGCGGCCCGCGCGGTGAGCTGCTCGAGGTCATGCCGCCGGCGCCGTTCCTCCTCCGTGGCCCGCAGCTCGGCGCGGCGGGCCGCGGCGAGCCTTTGGCGGGCATGTTCCACCGCGTCGTCGGCTTGTGTGCGTGCCGCCTCGGCCTCGTCCGCCTGAGAGATGGCGTCGGCCAGCGCCGCCGGTGTGACCACGGACGAACCCGCCGGCCCCGCGCGCCACGTCGACGGCCCGCCGAAGCGATCGCCGTCGCGCGTGACCGCGACCACTCCCGGGTTGGCCAACGCGACGTCGAGTGCGTGCTCCCATCCGCCGTCGACGAGCACGAACTGCGCGAACAGGCGAGCCAGGACTGCGTCGAGCCCCGGGCGCAGACCGCGTACGGATGCGCCGAGCGGATGCGTTCCCGCCGGCGCGAACGAGATCTGCATGCCGGTCGCGCGACCTTCCGCCACGAGTAGCAAGGCCTGACGATCGCCGCGCTTCAGTCGCTCGACCGCGGCACGGGCGGCTTCGTCGCCGTCGACGACGATCGCCTTCAGCGCGTCGCCGAGCGCGGCGGCCACGGCGATCTCGCATCCCTCGTCGATCTCGAGCAGGTCGACGAGCGGCCCGAGCACCCCGTCGATCGAGACGATGTCGTCGCCGCCCGCGGCCGCGTGAGCGTCCTCGAGCGCGAGTGCGAGCATCTCGGCCCGGGCGCGCCACCGCGAGGCCTCGGTGTCGGCACGGCGATGCACCGCGTCGACCTCGCGCAGCTCCTCCTCCGCGGCACGCAGCTCGCGAGCTTCGGCCGTCAACTCGGGCGATACACCGACGTGCGCGTCGACCTCGGCGCGGACCCGACCGGCCTCCGCTTCCGCTTCGCGCGCGGCGACCGCCCTCGGCTCGAACGCGGAACGGTCGGCGTCGACGCGCGCGAGGTCTCCCCGCACGCGTTCGAGCTCGGCCCGGGTCGTTCCGGACGTCGCGATCAGCTGCTCGAGATCCTGCGTCGCGCGCTGGAGTTCGGCATCCGCCTCGGCGACCGATACCGAACCGAGGGCTTCGACGGCTGCCTCGGCCTCGTCGACCTCGGTGCGCGTCGGAGCGAGGGTGCCGAAGTCGGTGTCGGCTGCGGCCAGCTGCGCACGAAGATTCGCGGCCTCGGCAACGAGAGACTCGACAACGCCTTCGTCGGCGACCGCCGCCAGCTCGCGGTCGAGGCCCCGGCCGCGTTCGTTCACGAGGTTGACCAGCCCGCGCCCGCGTTCGCGCAACGCCTCGGTGCGCGCGAGCACGTCGGCGACATCGTCGTCACCGGGGATCGCGAGGGCGTGCTCGGCTTCGAGTACCTCGGCGTCGAGCGCGCGGAGCTGTACGCGAACATCCTGTTCCTGCTCGGCGAGGTCGCGGCGCGCCTCCACTCGCTTCGTCTCCCGGCCGCGAAGCTGTTCGATCTCGCGCCCCGCCAGGTGCAGCCGGATCGCGCGCAGCTCGTCGACGAGACCGTCGTGGCGACGCGCGGCGTCGGCCTGTCGCTCGAGCGGCCGCAGCTGCCGGCGGACCTCGCGCAAGAGGTCGGTGAGTCGCAACAGGTTGCCTTCGGTGGCCTCGAGCCGGCGCTCCGCCTTTTCTTTGCGCTTGCGGAACTTGAGGATTCCCGCGGCCTCCTCGATGATCGCACGGCGATCCTCGGGGCGCGAGTTCAGCACCGCGTCGAGCTGGCCCTGCCCGACGATCACATGCTGCTGGCGACCGATGCCCGTGTCGGAGAGGAGATCCTGGATGTCGAGGAGGCGGCACGGCACGCCGTTCATCAGGTACTCGGACTCGCCCGTGCGGAACAGCATGCGCGTGATGGTGACTTCGCTGAACTCGATCGGGAGGAGGCGGGCCGTGTTGTCGATCGTCAACGACACTTCCGCCCGCCCGAGCGCGGGCCGGTCGGCCGTACCCGCGAAGATCACGTCGTCCATCTTCGTTCCGCGCAATGCCCGCGCGCCCTGCGCGCCCAGCACCCACGCGACGGAGTCCACGATGTTGGACTTGCCCGATCCGTTCGGCCCCACGACGACGCACACTCCGGGCTCGAACTCGAGTGTGGTCTTGTCGGCGAAGGACTTGAAGCCCTTCAGCGTCAACGACTTGAGGAACAATCCGGCCCCCTCTCGGCTCTGGATGGTAGGGGCCGCGACCGACGGCCCCGCGGACCGGAAGCGTCAGACGATGCGAAACCGGGAATCGCCGCTGGTCGGGATCGTGGTCACCTCGATCGTGTCGACTCTTGCTCGCGGTGGCCCTGCCCGGCACCATTCCACGACCCGGTCGACGGCCGCACGCGCACCCTCGAATTCGGCCTCGACCGCCCCGTCTCCCCGGTTGCGCACGAAGCCTCCGACCCGCGCCTCCCGGGCGGCCTCGCGACAGCCGTCGCGGAACCACACTCCTTGCACGCGACCGCGCGCCACGACGCGGACCCGAACGACGCCCGGTTCCGCCGCGCGATCGGTCAAACCTGGCACGCCTCGCAATAGAACGTCGACCGGTTGGCGTAGCGGGCCCGGTGCACCGTACGGCGGCAGCGCGGACACGCCTGACCCTCGCGGTCGTACACCTGATGATGATGCTGGTACTCGCCCGGATGGCCGAAGAGGTCGACGTACTGCTCGTCGGCGAGCGACGAGCCGCGGTACTTCACCGCGTCCTGCAACGTCTCGAAGATCGCGCGGTAGAGGCGCCGGATCTCCTGCTGCGAGAGCGCGTCGCTCATCCGGTCCCATTTGAGCCCGGCCTGGAAGAGGATCTCGTCGCTGTAGACGTTGCCGATACCCGCGATGAACTTCTGGTCCATCAGCAACGGCTTCAACCGCGCGTGCTTCTCGGCGAGCATCCGGCCGAAGAGGTCCCACGACATCGCGGTCTCGAGCGGATCGAGCCCGAGGTGCGCAAGTTCCTCGACCTGCTCCTCGAGGTCGTCGTACTTCGTCACGAACATCTCTCCGAACGTGCGCGGATCCACGAATCGCAATACCCCGCCCTGCGTGAAGTGGATCACGACGTGCGTGTGCTTGGGAGCCTTCTCGCGGGCCGACTTGGCGCGCAGCAGCTGCCCCGACATCCCGAGGTGTACGACCAACGCCTCCGGTCCGTCGAGCCGGATCACCAGATACTTCCCGCGGCGTTGCACGGAGACGATCTTGCGCCCTTCCAACAGGGCGATGAATTCCTTCTTGTTCTTGTGCCGGCGTATCGAGCGCGCCCCGGTGACGTCGACCGCCTTGATCTTCTTGCCGACCACCTCCTTCTCGAGATCGCGGCGCAGCACCTCGACCTCAGGTAGCTCCGGCATGGTCGCCCCCCTGACCGTCGGCCTCGTCGTGCAGGCGCGTCCAGGCGACCCACGCGGCGGACTGTTCGGCTTGCTTCTTCGATCGGCCTTCGCCCTCGCCGTACGGGCGGTCGTTCACGTAGACCACGGCGAAGAACTGCTTCGCGTGGTCGGGTCCCTCGTCGCGAACGACGTATCGGGGGCGTCCGAGCGTGAGCCCGGCCGTCAGCTCCTGCAGGCGCGTCTTGTAGTCGCCGCCGCCGGGACCTGCTGCCGCGTCGGCGATGCGCTCCGCGAGACACCGCAGAACGAAATCGCGGGCGACTGCGAATCCCTGGTCGAGATATACGGCCGCGACGACCGCCTCGTACGCGTCGGCAAGGATCGACTGCTTGGCGCGGCCGCCCGCCGCGTCCTCACCCTTCCCGAGCAACAGGTGCCGACCGAGATCCAGCTCGAACGCGAGCTCGGCCAGCACGCGCGCGTTGACCACGCCCGCGCGCACCTCCGACAGCTGACCCTCGGGAAGGTCGGGAAAGTGCCGGAAGACGTAGTGGGTGACCGCGAGGCCGAGCACGGAGTCGCCGAGGAATTCGAGACGCTCGTTGGATTCCTCTTCGCCGTTCTCCGCGCACCATGATCGGTGCGCGAGCGATCGCAACAACAGACTGCGGTCGCCGAACTGAACGCCGATACTCGCCTCCAGCGTCGCGAGACTCTCGGACTGGGCGAGCCGGGTCACGAGGAACTCGCCGATCGGATCCCGGCGAGCACGCATTCGACGGCGTCGCGAACCGTGCGGAGCTCGACGAGATCGTCGTCGTCGATCGAGAACCCGACGCTGCGTTCGCCGAGCTCGGCGATGACGCCCTCGACCAGGTCGATGAGGGCGAAGTCGTCGGCGTCGAGATCCTCGCGCAGCCGCGTGTCGAGCGTGACGAGATCGGGATCGACGCCGAGGATCTCCACGAGCTGCTCACGGACGACCCGTTCGACGTCATCCTCGCCGACCGGACCGAGGTGACTGTGCGTCTCAGCGGGCATCGCCGGCTCCCGCGTCGTTGCCGGCGACGGATTCCCGCAACTTCGAGACGACGTCCGCCCGGACGCAATCGCGCGCGACCCGAACCGCGTTGACGATCGCGGTCGCCGTCGATGCCCCGTGTGAGATCACGCACACACCCTCGACGCCCAGGAGCATCGCGCCGCCGGTGTTGTCGGGCAGCAGCGGCGCGGCGGCCTCGAGCAGCCGGAGCTTGAGCGCGTCGGCCGCACCGGCCCAGAGCGCGCCTTCCTCGTCGACGACGCCGAAGACCAAGCCGGCGAGCCCGGTGACGGCACCCTCGAGGGTCTTGAGCGCGACGTTCCCGGTGAACCCGTCGGTGACGATCACGTCCGCGCTCCGCCGCACGATGTCGCGGCCCTCGACATTACCGACGAATCCTTTGACGTCGGCGAAGAGGACGGCGGCGCGCTTGCGCAACGAGTCGCCCTTGCCAGGTTCCTCGCCGTTCGAGAGCAACCCGACCGTGGGCTCGGTGACCCCGAGGCGTACGCGTGCGTACGCGCGGGCGAGCTCGGCCCACTCGACGAGCCATTCCGGATCGGGGTCGACCGTCGCGCCCCCGTCGACGAGCAGCTGGATCCGCTCCTCGCCGAAAATGGGAATCGGGAGTGCGATCGCCGGCCGGTGGACGCCCTTGATGCGGCCGCAACGCAAGAGCGCGGCGGCCATCGTCGCGCCGGTATTGCCGGCGCCGACCATCGCGGCGGCGCGCCCGTCGCGCACGGCCTCGGCCGCGCGCACGATCGAGGAGTCCTTCTTCGACCGCACCGCGGCCGCGGGGTCCTCGTCCATCGCGATGACTTCGGCCGCTTCCTGTAGTTCGACGCGCGCCGGCGCCCGCCCACCGGGAAGGTGCGGCCGTACCGCGTCGCCCGGGCCCACGAGCAGGATGTCGACGTCGCAGGCCGCGACAGCCTGCAACGCACCCGCGACGATCTCCGCGGGCGCGCGGTCGCCGCCCATCGCGTCGATCGCGATCACGGGCGGCACGCCGCGACGCCGGCTACTCGACGTCGAGGACCTGGCGTCCTCGATACCAGCCGCAGTTGCCGCACACGCGATGGGGCAGGCGTGACGCGCCGCAGTTCGGGCACAGCGCGTGCGCCGGCGGCGCCAGCTGCATGTTCGCCGACTTGCGCGAGCGGGTCGCCGAGCGGCTCATCTTGCGCTTCGGGACAGCCATGGGTTTGCAGCTCCTCGTGAGATCGTGAACTTGGGTCTAGAGGTCGAGCGATCGCAATGCCGCCCAACGGGGATCGGGCTCGGACTCGGCACAGGCACATTCGGCGAGGTTGTGGTCGGTGCCGCACGTGGCGCACAGGCCTTTGCAGTCGGGCCGGCAGAGCGGCACCGCCGGGAGCTCGAGCGCCAGCGCATCGCGGATCAGTGGCTCGAGGTCGACGACGTCGTCGTCGGAGAGCAGGTAGGTCTCTCCTTCGAGGGGGCTGCGCTCGTAGAGCTCACCCACGCCGACCGCGAGCTCGCCGTGCACAGGGACGAGGCACCGGCTGCACGCGGCCTCCCACACCGCGGTAACCGTGCCTCGTACAACGATTCCCTCCGAGACTCGCTCCAGCGTGACCGACACGGTGATCGGGCGCCGATCCGGCACCTCCGCGCCCGGGCCCCGCAGGTCGGCGAGGGTTCCGGCGACCTCCAGGTTGCGCGACGCGCCCGGTCGCCGAAGGAGATCGGCGACGGGGATGCGGAACGCGCTGGTGGTCGGCATGTGTACGGGATTCCGGAGTCGCTCGGTGTCGGTAGAGGCGCCGGCAGGCCGGCACATCGGATCCACTGGATTCGCGCAGGAAATGTACCGTCTGCGCGCCGCGGGAGGCGCCGGATCGTAGCAGGTCAGGCCCGGTTTCCCGGCCGTCAGGAACCTGTCAGGGGGCCCGGCTCAGAGATCGTCTTGGTCGAAGAAGCCGCTCTCGTCGGCATCCGCCTCGTTCACGACCGGTGACGGCGCATGGACCTGGAGGCGCTCGCGGCCCTTCTGGACTGTCTGCATCGTGCGATCGAGAACGACCTCGAACGCGGCCAGCTTGCGGTCGACGTAGTCCTCGGCCTCGTGGCGAATGGCCGCGGCCTGGCGCTCGGCGTCTTCCAGGATGTCCTCGCTCGCCCGGCGGGCTTCGCGCACGAGCTCGTTCTTCTCCACCATGCGCTCGGCCCGCACCCGGGCGGCTTCGACCAGCCGGTCCGCCTCGTGCGCGGCGCGCTCGACAACCTGGTCGCGCTCTTTCAGGAGCCACCGGGCCTCGCGCAACTCCTCGGGCAGGCCGTCGATCGCCTCCTGCAGGATCGCGCCGAACTCGTCGCGGTTGATCGATACCGAAGCGGACATCGGCAGCTTGCGGGCGGCGTCGAGGATCGTTCGCAGCTGCTCGAGCAGGGCGGCTGTGTCGGGCACCTTCTCAGGCTCGTCCTCGAGCATGATCAGCCCTCCTGGGTGCGGAACGTCTCGACCAGCCGGTCGTTGACGTTCTTCGGCACCATCCCCGAAACGTCGCCGCCGAAACGCGCCACCTCGCGAACCAGACTCGACGACAGGAACGAGTGCTGTGGGCTCGTCGACAAGAAGAACGTGTCGATGCCGGATAGACGCTGGTTCATCTGCGCCATCTGCAGTTCCTGGTCGAAGTCCGAGACGGCGCGGAGCCCCTTCACGATGGCGTTCACCCCGTGTTCCCGCGCGAAGTCGACGAGCAGACCCTTGAAGAACTGGATCCGGATGTTGGACAGGTGCTGGGTTGCCTCCTTCAGCATCTGCTGGCGATCCTCGAGGCTGAACAGCGACCCGGTCTTTTGCGGGTTGCGGATCACCGCGACGATCACCTCGTCGAAATGCCGGCACGAGCGTTCGATGATGTCGAGGTGGCCGAGCGTCACCGGATCGAACGATCCCGGGCAGAGGGCGGTCCGCACGCAGTCTCCCCTGGTCAGGCGAAGAGGAAGGTCAGCAGCGTATCGCCGAAGGTCCGTTCCCAACCGCTCGCGAGGCCGGGTGGGACGCCGACCGGATGCCGCACCGGACGTTCGACGGTGACGATTCCGCCGGGCGCAAGCCAGCCCGGCGCGGTCAGCGTGCTGAGCAACCGGGAGACCTCCTCGTCGGTCGTGTCGTACGGGGGCTTCGATCGGTGGGCCCCCGGCGAGGACCCGGGACACGTCGCGCGCGACGACGACAGCTACTCCCTCCGGCAGCAGTGCGAGGTTGACCCGGATGGCCTCGAGCGCGGTGCGGTCGCGCTCGACGAGCACCGCGGCCCGCGCGCCGCGTGACAACGCCTCGATCGCGAGTGCGCCCGTGCCGGCGAACGTGTCGAGCACCACCGCGCCGGCAAGAGCGCCACGCGCGTCCAGCGCGGAGAACATCGCCTCGCGGACGATGTCCTTCGTCGGCCGCACGTGCGCGCCGTCCGGCGAGACGAGCCGCCGGCCACGAACGGTACCCGCGATGACGCGCAGTCCCCTCGGCCTGCTCACGACTTGAACAAGAAGTCGACGGCGTCTCCGAGGAGGTCGTGCACCTCGTCACGGAGCTGCGCATGCGAGCCGAGGTCGGGATCGTCGTCGAGCAGCTCCTCGGCCACGGATCGAGCCGCGACGACCGTCTCCTCGTCGCGAGGGATGCGCCCGAGCTTCAGGTCGCTGAAGCCGGACTGGCGTTCGCCGAAGACCTCGCCCGACCCCCGGATCTCGAGATCGATCTCGGCCAGCGCGAAGCCGTCGGTGCTCGCGGCCATGGCCGCGAGCCGCTGCTCGCCGTCCTCGGTCGTGGGATCGGCGAAGAGGAAGCAGAACGAGCGATCGCCGCCGCGCCCGACGCGCCCGCGCAACTGGTGCAGCTGCGACAACCCGAACCGGTCCGCGTCCTCGACCACCATCACCGTCGCGTTCGGGACGTCGACTCCGACTTCGATGACCGTCGTGGCGACCAGCACGTCGAGCGCGCCCTCGCGGAACGTTCGCATGACCGCTTCTTTCTCCTTCGATGGCATCTGGCCGTGCAGCAAGCCGACCCGCAGGCCGTGCAGCTCCTCGGCCTGCAGCCGCTCGAACTCCGCAGTGGCCGCCTTGGCCTCGACCTTGCCCTTGTCCTCGACCAGCGGACAGACGACGTACGCCTGGTGGCCGGCGCCGACTTCGGCGCGCAGCGCTTCCCACGCCGCTGCCTGCGCGAGCGGGCTCGGCTCGACGAGCCTGGTCTCGACGGGAGTTCGTCCCGGCGGCAGCTCCCGCAGCTCGGACTTGTCGAGGTCGCCGTACACGAGCATCGCCGCGGTGCGAGGAATCGGCGTGGCCGTCATGACGAGCACGTCGGGTTGATCGCCCTTGCCGCGCAGGAGCGCGCGCTGCTCGACGCCGAAGCGGTGCTGTTCGTCGACCACCGCGAGGCCGAGTCTCGAGAACTGCGCGTCGCCGTAGAGCAACGCGTGCGTGCCGACGAGGATGTCGATCTGCCGCGCCTCGAGGCCCGCGGTGATACGGCGGCGCTCGGCCGCGGTGGTGCGGTTGGTGAGGAGCGCGACGCCAACCGGCCGGTCCGCGAGCAGCGAGCCGTCGGCGGGCACGGTGAGCCCGTCGACCATGCGGAGCGAACCGAGGTAGTGCTGCTCGGCCAGCACCTCAGTCGGCGCCATGAACGCGCCCTGGTAGCCGCCTTGCACCGCCATGAGCAGGGCCGCGAGCGCGACAACTGTCTTGCCCGAGCCGACATCGCCCTGGAGCAGACGGTGCATCGGAGCCGCGCCCGCGAGGTCGCGAGCGATTTCGGCGAGCGCGCCGCGCTGGTCGTCCGTCAGCGTGAACGGCAGCCGCGCGAGGAACGCGTCCACGAGCAGACCGTCGACGCGGTGGCGGATCCCGGACTGCTCGGCCTCGAACGCTCGCTTGCGGGCGACGAGACCCACCTGCATGCGCAGGAACTCGTCGAAGATCAGGCGTCGCTTGGCCGCGTCGAGCTCGGCCATCGACTCGGGCCGGTGTATCGCACGCAGCGCGGTGCCGCGATCGATCAGGTCGCGGCGGTCGAGGATCGATTCGGACAGCGGGTCGGCGAACCCGCGCAGGCGGCACTTGGCGAGCGCGTCCGCCACCATCGCGCGCAGCTGCCACGTGAAGACCTCGGCCTTGCCCGATTGCGGGTACACCGGGACAATGACGCCGGTCTTCTCATCGGTGACGCCGGCGCGGCCCACCACGTCGACGACCGGGTTCGTCATCTGGCGCTTGCCCCGGTACACGTCGAGCTTGCCGAAGAACGACGCCTCGGTTCCGGGACTCAGCTGCTTCTCGCGCCACGCCTGGTTGAAGAACGTGATCGTCAGCATCGACGTGCCGTCGTGCACGACGGCTTCCACGAGCGCTCGTCCCTGGCGCGTCCGGCGCCCGTGAATGGTGCGCACCTCCGCGAACACCGTTGCTTCCTCACCGACCGCGAGCGCCGCGATGTCGGTCTTCTTCGTCCGGTCGATCCAGCGCCGCGGGTAGTGCTGCAGCAGATCGAGGACGTTGAGCAGCTCCATCTCCGCCAGCCGAGCCTCCAGCGCCGGCCCGACACCCTTCAAGCGCTCGAGTGGGATTGTCCGCAGCTCGGCCAGTGTCAGCGGCGGATCACCGGTCGGCACCCCTTCGTCACTCCACGCCCACGAGGTAGGGGTAAAGAGGCTGGCCGCCGTCGTGGAACTCCACCTCGAGATGCGGGAAGGTGTACTCGATGTGCTCACGGATGCGCTGGGTGTCCTTCGCCGGCGCATCGCATCCGACCAAGACCGTCACGATCTCGCTGCGGTCGTCGACCAACACGTCGAGGAGCTTGGAGACGGCGTCGGCGGGGGTGTGCGCGGCGCCGACCAAGCCGTCGCGCGCGAGCGCGATCCAGTCGCCTTGCTGCACCTCCTCGCCGTCGAGCAGGGCCGAACGAACGGCCTGTGTCACCTCGCCGGTCCGCACGCGCGCGAGCACGTCCTGCATCGATGCCGCGTTGTCGGCGATCGAAGCTCCGGGGTCGTACTCGACGAGCGCGGCCAACGCCTCGGGAACGCTGTGGGTCGCGATCACCGCGACGTCCTTTTCGCTGAGCGCATCGACCTGGTTCGCCACCGCGACGATGTTCTTGTTGTTCGGAAGAACGATGACGGAGTCGGCCTTGCACAGCTCAACCGCCTCCAGGATCTGCGCGGTCGACGGATTCATCGACTGGCCGCCGGCCACGACCTGCTGCACACCGAGGCTCGCGAAGAGGCGGCGCACGCCCTCACCCACACCAACGGCGACGACGGCCGTCGTTGCGGCGTCGTGATCGGTGTCGCCGTCGAGATCGGCGAGCACGTCGGCCTCGCGCACCCAACGCTCCTCTTCGACCTGCTCGACCAGATCGGTGATGCGGATCTTGCGGGGTCGTCCCGCGTCGATGCCGGCTTCGACCGCGCCTCCGATGTCGTTCGTGTGGATGTGGCAGTTCCAGAGCCCGTCGCCGCCGACAACGACGATCGAGTCGCCGATCGCGCTCCAGGTGTCGCGAAACATCGAGATGGTGTCGTCGGGCGCCTCGAGCAGGTACATCACCTCGTAACGCAGGCTCGACAGATCGTCGCCCGCTAGGTGCGCCCTGACGATCGCGGGCGCGTCGCCAACCTCGGGTTCGGGAATCGGGCGACCGGACACGACCTCGACCAAGGCGGCGAGAAACAGCGTGAATCCCTTGCCCCCCGCGTCCACCACGCCGGCGTCGCGCAACACGGGCAGGAGCTCGGGCGTGCGCAGGACGGCTTCGCACGAAGCCTCGTACGCGCGGTCGAGCAGCGAAGCGAGCGACAGGTCGTCGGCGAGCTTCTCCGCAGCCTCCGTCGCCTCGCGCACGACCGTCAGGATGGTGCCCTCGACCGGCCGCATGACCGCCTCGTACGCGGCGTCGGTCGCCCGGCGGAAACCGGACCGGAGGTCGAGCGCCTGAATCGTCTCGAGCGGGCCGAATCCGTCGACCAGCCCACGCAGGATCTGCGACGTGATCACGCCGGAGTTGCCCCTCGCACCCATGAGGGACCCCCGGCTCACGGCGTGACACACCTCGTCCATCGACTCGGCCGTCGCGAGCTCGGCGCTCACCGACTCGAGGGTCAGGGCCATGTTGGTGCCGGTGTCGCCGTCGGGGACGGGGTAGACGTTGAGCCGGTTCAACTCCTCCTGATGCGCGCGGAGTGCATCGCGGTACCGGAGCACAGCCTGGCGCAGATCCGCGGCTGACAAGCACGAGAGCGGCGACATCGGGTGTCAGCGTACCGGGGTGCTAGCCTCTTCGTGCTCTAGTGACGCTCGACGTTGAGGTGCTCGGACGATGTCCTCGGTTTGCGATGTGTGTGCCAAGAAGCCGATCTTCGGCATGAGCCTGAGCCACTCGCACCGTCGCACGAAGCGGCGCTGGAACCCGAACATCCAGCGCGTCCGCGCCATTGTCGACGGTTCCCCCAAGCGGGTGAACGTGTGTACGGCATGCCTGAAGGCAGGCAAGATCGTCAAGGCCTGAGGCCTGAGCGTTCGGAGTCCTGATGCAAGGCACCGTCAAGATGTTCGATCCCGCCACGCGCGAGGGCATCGTAGTGGTCGATACCGATCGGTCCGAGTTCGTGCTCGCGAGCGACGCCCTGAAAGGTTCGCTGTTCCGCATGCTTCGCCAGGGCCAGCGGATCGTGTTCGATCTCGACGACTCCGGGTTCGCCACCCACGTGCGCACGGGCTCCGAGGTCGACCTCGGCATCCCGACGGCCGAGATCTGACCGGCGCCACAACCGGACAACCGGCGACATCCCGCCCGCGGCGCGTCAGTGCCTGCTCCGTCGCGACCCGCGGCGAGTGAAGAGCCGCACGATCACGAGCAGCATGACCGCGCCCACGAAGGCCACGAACATCGAGCGCAGCCCGAAGTCGCCGATCCCGTGATCGCCCGCCGCGTTGAACAGTGCACCGCCGAGCAACCCGCCGACGACGCCTACCACGATCGTCCCGAGGCAGCCGAGGTTCCAGCCGCCACCGGTGACGGCCCGGGCCAGCGCGCCGGCGACGAAGCCGACGACGATCCAGCCGAGCAGGCCCACGCACTACTCCGCGAGTCGCTTCGCCAGCGCGTCCAGCTCGTCGTGCAGTGCGGAGGGAAGGTGATCTGCGAACACCGCGTAGTGCTCTTCGATCAACGGGAGCTCGGCGCGCCACTCGTCCTCGTCGACCGACAGCAGCTCCGAGGTCGCGCCCGGTGCGAGCGTGAGACCGGTCGTGTCGAGCGCGTCGGCGGCGGGAAGCCGGCCGATCGCGGTGTCGACGGCCGACGCGCCGCCCGCGCAGCGTTCGAAGACCCACGCAAGGACTCGACTGTTCTCGCCGTAGCCCGGCCACAGGAACCTGCCGTCGGCGTCCTTGCGGAACCAGTTGACGTAGAAGAGCTTGGGCAGCTTCGCCGCGTCGGCGGACGCGCCGATGGTGAGCCAGTGCGCGAAGTAGTCGCCCATGTTGTATCCACAGAACGGCAACATGGCGAAGGGGTCGCGCCGGAGGTTCCCGACCGCGCCGGCCGCGGCCGCGGTCGTCTCGGATCCCATGATGGAACCGAGGAACACGCCGTGCTGCCAGGTGAACGCCTCGGTCACGAGCGGCACGGTGCTCCGGCGGCGGCCACCGAAGAGGATCGCGGATATCGGGACACCGTTCGGATCCTGCCATTCCGGCGCGACACAGGGAACCTGGGCGAGCGGGGCGGTGAAGCGGCTGTTCGGGTGCGCGGCGGGCGTGTCCGACGCGGGTGTCCAGTCGTTGCCCGTCCAGTCGATGCAGTGCTCGGGCGGTGTGTCGGTGAGGCCCTCCCACCACACGTTGCCGTCGTCGGTGAGCGCGACGTTCGTGAAAACCGTGTTGCGCCCGAGCGCGGCGATCGCGTTGGCGTTCGTACCGAGACCGGTTCCCGGTGCAACACCGAACATGCCGTATTCGGGATTGATCGCGTACAAGCGACCGTCGTCGCCGAACTTCATCCAGCAAATGTCATCGCCGATGGTCTCCGCCTTCCAGCCCGGCAGCGTGGGGACGAGCATCGCGAGGTTCGTCTTGCCGCATGCGCTCGGGAACGCCGCGGCGATGAAGCGCGACTCGCCGGCGGGGTTGGTGAGCTTGAGGATGAGCATGTGCTCGGCGAGCCAACCTTCGTCGCGCGCCATCACGCTCGCGATCCGCAGCGCGAAGCACTTCTTGCCCAAGAGCGCGTTGCCGCCGTAGCCGGAGCCGTACGACCAGATCTCGCGCGTCTCGGGGAAGTGCACGATGTACTTGTGCTCGTTGTTACACGGCCACGGCACGTCGGCTCGGCCCGGTTCGAGCGGCATGCCCACCGAGTGGACGCACGGGACGAACTCGCCGTCGGCACCGAGCACGTCGAGCGCGCCGCGACCCATCCTGGTCATCGTTCGCATGCTCGCGGCCACATAGGCCGAGTCGGTGAGCTCGACGCCGATGTGCGCGATGCGCGAGCCGAGCGGGCCCATCGAGAACGGCACTACGAAGAGGGTGCGACCGCGCATCGCGCCCGTGAACAGCGGCAAGAGCTCCCGGCGCATGGCGTCGGGTGCGCGCCAGTGGTTCGTCGGGCCGGCGTCGACCTTGTTTTCACTGCAGATGAAGGTCCGGTCCTCGACCCGAGCGACGTCGCCCGGGTCGCTGCGCGCATAGTACGAATCCGGGTGCCTGGCCGGATCGAGGGGTGTGAAGGTTCCGGAATCGACCAGCTGCCGGCACAGCTCCTCGTACTCCGCCTCGGAGCCGTCGCACCAGTGGACGCGGTCGGGCTGGAGGATCGCCGCCCAGTGATCGACCCATTCGAGGAGCTTACGATTCGTGGTCGGCGCGGTCGCGGGCGTGGAAGCCATAGAGGGGAAAGGGTAGGCCCGCCGGGCGGGGTGACGTAAACCGCGCCGGTTCTGCCTGCGCTACAAGTGGACCACGGGGCACGTGAGCGTACGCGTGATCCCGTCGACGAGCTGCACCTGCGAAACCACCATCCGCCCGAGCTCGTCGATCGACGACGCCTCCGCCCGCAAGATCACGTCGTAGGGGCCGGTCACGTCGTCGGCCTGCACGACGCCGGTGAGCTTGCGGCACGCGTCGACCACCTCCGATGCCTTGCCGACCTCGGTCTGGATGAGGATGTACGCGCTCACGGCCACGGCGACCCCTCGGTTCGCTCGGTGATCTCCGGACGAATGGTACCGACCGGACGGGCCCGCATCACACGAGGGCTCGGGATCAGCGCTGCCGCCCGCGGCGCGCGGCCCGGCGACCGGACCGGGCGATGGCGAGCTCGATGAGCCGATCAATGAGATCGGCGTACGGCACGCCCGAGACCTCCCAGAGCTTGGGATACATCGAGATCGGCGTGAAGCCGGGAATCGTGTTCACCTCGTTCACAACGAAGACGTCGTCGGCCCGCAGGAAGAAGTCGACGCGCGCCATCGCCTCGACGCGGCACGCTTCGAACGCCCGGACGGCGAGCAGTTGCACCGCACGCGTCTGCTCGTCGGTCAGCGGCGCGGGCGCCCGCAGCTCGGCCTTGCCGTCCTCGTACTTGTCCGCGTAGTCGTAGAAGTCGGCCGCGGGTACGACCTCGCCCGGCAACGAGGCAACCGGCGGGTCGTCGCCGAGAACACCCACCTCGATCTCGCGGCCGCGCACCATCTCCTCGGCCAGGATCCACTCGTCGTACGTGAGCGCGTCCCCGATCGCGGCACGCAGCTCGTCCCTCGTGCGTGCCTTGCTCACGCCGACCGACGACCCCATGTTGGCCGGCTTCACGAAGCACGGGAGGCCCAGCTCGGCCTCGGCGCGCCTCGCGAACTCCTCGATGCCGTGCCCGTCGCGCAATACGAGCGCGCGCGCAGTCTCGAGCCCCGCCGCCGCGAACATCTGCTTCATCGCGACCTTGTCCATCGCGATCGCCGACCCGAGCACGCCGGAGCCGACATAGGGCAGGCCCGCCAGCTCGAGCACGCCTTGCACCGTGCCATCCTCGCCGTACGGTCCGTGCAACAGCGGGATGACGACGTCGACGTCGTTCGTCGCGGTCCGCGACGATGCGCTCGGCACGGGCACGAGATCACCTTCGACCGCGAACGCGGCCGGCAGAGCGTCGCGCCCGCCCGCGAGCATCTTGCGCGCCTCCTCGGCGAGCAGCCAACGGCCGTCGGTGGAGATCCCGACCGGCAACACGTCGTACTTCGCCGGATCGAGGGCGCGCGCGACCGCGACCGCCGTGGCCCGGGAGACGTCGTGCTCGGCGGACTGCCCTCCGAACAAAAGCATGACGCGGCGACGCCGCGAAGCCTCCGGCACCGCCTCATTGTGGCTCACTTCGGCGAGCTCACACGACCTGCAGCACCGCGCGGATGCCGAGTCCCATGATGAACAACCCGCCCAGGCCGTACGCGAGCTCCATCCACCCTCGCGCCTTCCAGACGTAGCGGTACGAGTAGAGGAGGCCGACGGTGATGAACGCGACGAACCCGTAGAACATGTGGAACCGGGGCGGTTCGTAGTGCTGCGCGCTCACGAGCAGCACACCGAGGAGCACCTGGATCATCATCATCGACTCGGCGATGATCGTCGGCCACCACAGGAAGCGGGTTCGCCAGCTGGGCCAGCGCCAAGCGCCCAAGGTGTAGAGGCCGGCGAGGAAGTTCGCAACGATCGCGCTGTATCCCCAGGCGCGGTGGATGTCGAACAGCACTACAGCGCTTGGTCGTCAGAAGTCGCGAAGGCCGATTCGCCTCCGCGCAACAGGTTCTTCAACACCTTGCCGGCGGGATTGCGTGGTAGCGGGTCGGCGCTCAGGTCGACGTACGCGGGAACCTTGAAGTCGGCGAGGCGAGCGCGACAGAAATCGCGCAGGTCCTCGGCGGTGGTGGTTGAGCCCGGACGAACCTGCACGACCGCCTTGACCTCTTCGCCGAGCTCTTTGTGCGGGACGCCTACAACGGCGGCGTCGACGACGTCGGGGTGGTCGAACAACACGTTCTCGATCTCGACGCAGTACACGTTCTCGCCGCCGCGGATGATCATGTCCTTGGCTCGATCGACGAGATAGAGGAAGCCGTCGCGATCCAGGTAGCCGATGTCGCC
>Ga0335083_10004558_pt1 | contig 17626 bp, 15 predicted proteins | sample Lox_Sample_42_FD_206716 | JGI IMG/M metagenome (GOLD analysis project Ga0335083, IMG submission 206716) | Soil microbial communities from Loxahatchee National Wildlife Refuge, Florida, United States - Lox_Sample_4.2 | ecosystem: Environmental > Terrestrial > Soil > Wetlands | place: USA...
CGCCGACCATGCGGCCGTGCCGACGCGCGTCGGCGTCGCTGCGAGCGGGGTCGCCATGCCGAGCCCGAGCTGGCCTTCGTCGTTGTCGCCCCAGCAGTAGATCGCGCCGGCCGCGTCGAGCGCGCACGCGTGGCGAGCGCCGAGACCGAAGGAGGCGACCGGGCCGAGCGGCGGCGCGCCGTCCGTGCCCGCGTCGCCGATCGCATCGAAGTGGAGGCGACCGCACGCAGCGAATCCCACGAGCAGCGCCGCGCGACGAGCGATCACGGCGCGACCAGCGTCGTCGGCCTGTCGGTTTCACCCCACCGGTCCTCGGCCATCCCCGTGAATGATAGCCGGATCGCGACGCCCGATCCGAGTCGCGTGACGGCGCGCACGACCGACTTCGTCACGGTCCGAACCGGCCGAGATGGCCGCCGTCCACGGTGATGTCGTCGACGACGTAGAGGTCGCGACAGTCCTCGGTCAGGTAAGGCGAGTAGACGAGCTCGGTCGGGCTGAGGATCGCGGTCGCCGGCAGCGGGAACGCCACGTCGGGGCTTGCACGGTGCGTGAAGTAGACGCTCGTCGATGCGTTGCCGGCGAGGAACACGAGCGACAAGCCGTCGGGCGTCAGCTGCGGGGCGGCGAGCATCGAATCCTCGCCGATCAGATCGGTCGGCGACAGCACCGGCCCGACCGCCGACCACGTCCCCGCCGTGCGCGCGAACTCCTGGAGCGTCGTGTCGTCCCAGATCATCATGTGCAGATCGCCCGACGTGCCGATCGCGGCCGGTGTGCTCGCCAGCGCGTCGCTCGGGAACGGGCCCGACACCTGGGTCGGCGCGGCCCACGCACCCTGCGCGAAGGTCGACGACCAGATCGTGCTCGAGTTGAACTCGCGCGCGAACAGCTCGTTGCCGTCGGGCCGCAGCGCCGGGTGGTCCCAGCCGAGCGTCGCCGTCGGTGCGAACGCCGCGATGGCCGTCGGGGTGCCACCGAGCGGCATCTGCTCGTCGAGGCTGCCGTCCGGCATCGAGCTGATCGCGAACGCGAGCGCCTGCGGCAGCGCGACATCCGAGAGCGACGCGGTGCCGATCGCGGTCGATGGACCGTGGAACGGCCCGGGCGAGCACGTGCCGGAACCCGAGTCCGCGCCCGAGCCCGAGTCCGCGCCCGAGCCCGAGTGCGTGCTGCCGCAGCCGAGCGCACCCGCGATCACGATCCAGCACGTCCGCATGGCGCGATGGTCGCACGCCTCGGGCGATCTCTTGGCGAGGCGCCGCATAACCATCGGTGATCGTTGCAGCCGCGCGCGCCGGACCCCGGCTGATGGTCGCGCGGCCCTCGCGGCGGTTTTTCGGCTATGGTCCGCCCGTGGTAGCCGGAGCAGTCTTGAGGACGTCGTCGAAGCTGTCGGTGCTCGTCATCGATGACGATCCCGACATCCTCGAGTACCTGCAGGACTTCCTGGCGGCCGAGGGCTTCGACGTCACGACGCTGGCCGACCCGACGATCGCGGTCGAGCGCGTGCGCGACGAGGTCTACCACCTGGTCGTGCTCGATCTGATGATGCCGAAGCTGTCGGGCCTGGACCTGCTCGCGCAGATCCGCGCGGTCGACGACGACATCGCGATCATCATCCTGACCGGGCACCCGTCGCTCGACACCGCGACGTCCGCGATCCAGCACGACGTGTCGGCGTACATCCACAAGCCGTTCACGCCGGCCGAGTTCCGCGACGTGATCGCGCGCATCGCGAAGAAGAAGGGGCTCGTGCTCCGCCGCGAGGACGAGCTGCACGCGACGATCGGCCGTCAGATCCGCGACCTCCGCAAGGCGCGCGGCCTGACGCTCAAGCAGATGGCGCGGCGCACGAACCTCTCGGTGTCGCTGCTGTCGCAGATCGAGCGCGCGGAGTCGAGCGCGTCGGTGTCGAGTCTGTTCAAGGTCGCGACCGCACTCGACGTGCGGTTGACGGATCTATTCGGCGGATATTAGGTTCGGCGCGTGCCGCCGCCTCTACGCATCGCGCCGTCGATCCTGTCTGCGGACTTCGGTCGGCTCGCCGACGAGGTGCGCGCGATCGCGAGCGCGGACTACGTGCACGTCGACGTGATGGACGGCCACTTCGTGCCGAACCTGACGATCGGACCGGTCGTCATCGAGCACGTCAAGCGCGCGACGAAGCTGCCGCTCGACGTGCACTTGATGATCGAGGAGCCCGGGCGCTGGATCGAGGACTACGCGCGTGCCGGCGCCGACCTGATCGGCGTGCACGCCGAGGCGACGCCCCACCTGCACCGCGTGATCGGCCAGATCCGCGAGCACGGCAAGCTGCCGGTCGTCGTGATCAACCCGGGAACGCCGATCGAGGCGATCGAGTGGGTCGTGCGCGACGTCCACATGGTGCTCGTGATGTCGGTGAACCCCGGCTTCGGCGGCCAGAAGCTGATCGCGAGCGCGTTCGAAAAGATCACGGCGCTGCGCCGGCTCATCGACGACCGCGGCTGGCAGGCCGAGATCGAGATCGACGGCGGGATCAAGGTCGACAACATCGATCAGGCGGTGCGCGCCGGCGCGAACGTGATCGTGTCGGGCTCGGGCATCTTCGGCACGAAGGACTACGCGGCGACGATCGCCGAGATGCGCAAGCGCGGCGAGGCGGCGCGATGACGGCGGAGAAGCCCAAGCGCACGCGCAAGAAGGCAGCCGTCGCCGGGGAAGCGGCAGCGCCGAAGCCCAAGCGAGTGCGCGCGCCGCGAGCGCCCGCGAAGACGACCGCGGCCGTGCTCGCGCTCGCCGACGATCCTCGCGTCTCGGACGTGCTGGTCGCGGCCGAGCTCGGCGCGCTGCCGCCGGCGCGCCGCAAGCAGGTGGTCGCCGCGTGGACCGAGCGCGTCGCGGCCGGGGAGTCGGGCCTGGTCACGCGGCTGCTCGCGATGTTCGAGCTCGCCGCGCTCGGCGCGAAGACCGCGGCCGAGCTCTACGCGTTCATCGAGCCGTTGCGCGAGGTCGGCGGGCTGCCCGAGGTGTTCCCGCACGTCGAGCACGCGCTGTCGTCGGAGCGCGAGGCCGTGCGCGAGGCGGTGTGCGCGCGCTGGCTCGCCGACTCGCGCGCGCAGCGCGTGTTCGACGATTCGCAGATCGACATCCTCATGCGGTGCGCGGTCGCGATCGCGGAGGGCGGCGGCTCCGGCGGCGATCGCGACGCGGCGTGCGCGGTCTTGCGCCAGGCCGTTCACCCCGGTGCGCGCGACGCGCTGATGGACGCGATCCGGCACGGCCGCGTCGAGAAGGGCAGCACGCTGCGCGCGGATCTCTACGCGGGCCTGGTCGCGAACCGCGGCCGCCACCTCGTGCCGTTCTTGATCGAGCGGCTGTTCGACGAGCGGTCGGCGTACGGCGCGCTCGTCGACGCGTGCGGCCGCGTACTCGACGACGCCGCGCATCGCGCGGCGCTGACCGCGCTCGCGCAGCGCGCGCGCGAAGCGAGCGCCGTGCATGCAGCCACGCTGTACGCCGACACGCTCGCCCGCGCCAAGGCCAAGCCCAAGCTCGTCGAGCTCGCCCGCACGGTGCTGGCCTGGCAACCGGCCAGCAACGACGACGCGCGCCGGCTGCGCCACGTGCTCGAGCTCGGCATCGCGGCGGCGCTCGCATCGGGCCGCACCGACGATGCCAGGCCGATCTACGCGCGCGCCCGCCAGTTGCCCGACGCGCCCTACTCCGATTACTACGTGCTCGCGCGCGACGCGCGCACGCCGGCGTTGCTCGAGGAGCCGCGCATCCGCAAGCAGCTCGCGACGTTCTAGCCGCGAGGCAACCGCGACCCGCACGCCGCGGTCGTAGCCTACGAAATGTTCGCGAAGCAGACTGCCTGGTCTGCCTCGCTCGGACTCGCGATCGGCATCGTGCCGATGATCGCGCGGGCGGACCCGCCTGCGCCAGCTGCGAGCCCCGACGGGGCGACGGGCTCGTTTTCGGTCGGCGGCGGCTACGCCACCGACGCGCACCTGTTCCTCACCGCCAACATCGCGCAGTCCGACCTGTTCGGCACCGGCGACGCGCTGTCGCTGTTCGCGGGCTACTCGGCGCTGCACGAGCTGTTCGCGATGCGCCTCGTGCAACCGCACGTGCTCGACTCCGATTACACGCTCGACACCCAGCTCTACAACGACATGCGCGCGCTGCCCGGCTTCACGCGCCTCGCGGTCGGCGGCACGAGCACGCTCGGCACGCAGCTCACCGATCACGTGCGCGCGTTCGTCGGCTGGCGGCTCGAACAGGTCACCGGCGAGCCGAGCGACGCCTTGTACACGGTCGCGCGCGGCGTGCCGGGCGCGCCGCCGCTCGGCGACGATCTGATCTCGGCCGCGCGCGCCGGCGTCGAGTACGACACCCGCAACTCGCGGATCATGCCGACGGCCGGTACCGACGCCGGCGTCGCGGTCGAGTACGCATCGCCGCTGCTCGGCAGCGACCTCGAGCTCGGCACCGTGACCGCGTGGGCCGGCACCCACCAGCCGATCGGGCCCGCGATCCTGCACCTCGAGGGCACGTTCACCGCGCTCGCGAGCCCGGGCGTGATCCCGCTCGCCGATCGCCTGTTCATGATGGGCTCGATGGACGTGCGCGGTTACTTGCCGGGCGCGTTCGGCCCGACCGACGCCGACGGCGATCCGATCGGCGGCAACTTGAAGCTGACCGGCCGCGGATCGGTCGAGGTGCCGCTCGGCGCCGAAGGGCTGTCGCTCGAGGGCTTCTTCGACTACGCGCGGATCTCGGACACGTCGATGTCGAACCTGTACGGGTTCGCGCGCGGCTACGGGATGTCGGTCGGGTTCGGGGTGATCTGGCGCTCGCCGCTCGGGCCGTTGCGCCTCGACTTCGCGATCCCGCTCGTGCACGGCGGCACGCCGGGCCTCGTGTTCGGGCTCGGCCAGATGTTCTGAGGTATGACTCGCGCATGCAGCATCGCGCGTGGATTTGCTTCGTCGCGCTCGCGCTCGCGGGCGGATGCAAGAAGAGCCAGGATTCGCAGAGCTCGGACGATCAGGCGAGCGGTCCGTCGGCAGCCGGCAGCGGCAGCGGCAGCGGCAACCACCCGGATCGTCCCGACCGCAAGGCTCGGCTCGCGGCGATTCGCGAGCAGCTCGACACCAACCACGACGGCAAGCTGTCGCCCGACGAGCTCGCGAAGGCGACGCAGCCGTTCTTGCACTTCGACGATCCGTCCGCGGTCGATGCCGATCACGATGGCGACATCACCGTCGACGAGCTGAGCGCGGCGCTGCGCGCGCGCCGCGGGCAGATGCATCGCGATCGCGCGTTCGGCAGCGGAGCCGGCAACGGCAGCGGCGGCGGCAGCGGCGGCGGCAACGGCAGCGGCGGCGGCGGCAACGGCGGCGGCGGCGGCGGCAACGGCGGCGGCACCGGCAGCGGCGGCGGCAACAGCAGCGGCACCGGCAGCAGCAGCGGCACCGGCAGCAGCAGCGGCGGCGGCAAGAAGTAGCCACCGGCCGCGGAGATCGCCGTTGACAGCCCGCGCACGATTGGTTTAATCACTTAGCCAATGGCGCTCGGACCGCTTCCCGCCCGCACCTCCGCGACCACGGCCGCCGAGCGCGCGCTGCGCGCCGCGATCGTCGGCGGCGAGCTCGCCCCGGGCGAGCGGCTGCCGCCCGAGCGCGAGCTGGCCGAGCGGTTCGGGATCAGCCGGCTGACCTTGCGCGCCGCGCTCGCGACGCTCGCCGCGGCCGGGCTGGTCTCGGTCCGCCAGGGCAGCGGCTACACCGTGCGCGACGTCCGCGACAGCGGCGGCACCGACCTCTTGCCCGAGCTCGTCGATCACGCGACGACGCGCAAGGGCCTCGCCGCCGCGGCGGCCGATCTGCTGCGGCTGCGCCGCCACCTGGCGGGCGCCGTGCTCGAGGCGATCGCCGAGCGTCCACCGTCGGCGGCGGCCCGGCGCGCGATCGATGCCGCGGTCGAGCGGTTCGCGCGCGCGGTCGAGGCCGGCGATGCCGACGCGATCGCCGACGCCGACCTCGACGTCGTGCACGCGCTGCTCGATGCGACCGGCAGCATGATCCTGCGCGTGTGCTTGAACCCGATCGTCGCGGTGCTGCGCGGCAGCCCGCCGCTGCGCGCCGCGCTCTACGGCGAGCCGGCGACGAACCTGCTCGGCTGGCGCGCGCTCGCCGCCTGGGCCGCGCGGCCGGCGGCGAGCTCGATCGCGATGCTGCTCGCGGTGCTCGCCGACCACGATCGCGCATCGCTCGAACGGTTGCGGCGAGGGAGGCCGCGATGATGCCGTGGTACGCGTCCGTGATCCTGGTCCGCCCCGCGCGCGTCGAGGCCAACCTCGAGCGCGCGTGCGCCGCGCTCGGCGTGCCCCGCCCGACGCCGTGGCAGCTCTGCCTCGGCGTGCTGCGGCTGTGGCATCGCGTGATGTTCCGATCGTCGACCGTCGGGACGAGCCCGGGCGGCCGCGTGCGGCCGACGCTGCGCGCCCGCGTGCTCGCGTGGCGCGCAGCGCGCCTGCCGTGGCTGCTCGCCGAGCGCGCGGTCGTCCCGCTCGACTTCACCGGCCTCGGCAGCACGCCGGACGGATTGATCCGTCACCTGCTCGGCGCGCATCACGACGGCAACCAGTTCGTCTACGACCTCGAGCTGCTCGCGTGCTACGGCCGCCTCGACGAGCTGCGCGCGCGCGTGCTCGACGTGATCGAGCGCGACGACGCCCGCGCCCGCTGGCTGCGCGACCTCGCCGTGTTCGAGGACTATCACGAGGACCTGCTCGCGGCGGTCGAGCGCGCGCGCGCGTCGGGGCCCGCGATGACCGAGGCCGAAGCGCGCGATCCCGACATCTCGCTGCGCGCGTACCTCGAGTGGTGCGCGCGCCAGCCGGCGACGCCCGCGGACACGCTGCGTGCGTGGCGCGCCGGCGAGCTCCGGTTCGACGCGCCGCTGCCCGGCGCGCGAGCGGAGGCCGCATGATCGCGCCGGCGTCGCTGCGCGGCCGCTCGCAGCGCGAGCTCGCCGCCGTGATGGCGTCGGGCCATCGCTTCGATCCCGACGCCGCCGCGGGCTGGATCTACCGCGGCACCAGCCTCGGCCTGCCCGCGCTCGTCGAGCGGCTCGCGTGGGTGAAGTTCGCGAAGGCGTTCCATCGCGAGCCGAGCGGCGTGCGCGGCTGGAACCTCCGCATCGAGCAGGACGCGCTCGATCGGCCGTGGCGGCCGAAGCTGCGCGCCGGCCGGCCGGTCACGTTCGGCGCGTTCGACGTCGTCGACGACCACGCCGGCATCGTGCTCGACTATCGCGGCGAGCGCGGGCCGCTGCGCGCGCTGCGCGATCCGCTGGTCGCGCTCGACGATCGCGCCGACGTCCTGTTCGGGCGTTCGCTGGTCGCGATCGCCGGGCGCACGTTCGCGACGCCGTCGTACTTCCTGCTCGAACGCGACGTGCCGGTCGCCGAGGTCCGCCCGCGATGACACGCCCCCTCGCGCTCGCGCTCGCCGCGCTCGCCGCGTGCGGCAGCGATCCCCAGACCGTCGAGCTCCCCGCGGGCTTCCTCGTCGGCGCGTCGACCGCGGGCTTCCAGGTCGACATGGGCTGCCCGACCTTGCCGGCGAGCCAGTGCGCGGATCCGAACAGCGACTGGTACCAGTACGCGACCTCGCCGCAGACGATCGGGCGCGCGCAGACGTACCTGAGCGGCGAGGATCCGGCGGTGGTCGGTCCCGGCGAGTGGGAGCTCTACGCGCAGGACTTCGACCTCGCCGCGGCCGACGGCCACACCGTGTTCCGCATGAGCCTCGAGTGGAGCCGGATCTTCCCGACGTCGACGATCGGCGTCGACGGCTACGACGCGCTCCACGCGCTCGCCGATCCCGACGCCCTCGCGCACTACCACGCGGTGTTCGCCGCGCTGCGCGCGCGCGGCATCACCCCGTACGTGACGATCAACCACTACACGCTGCCGATGTGGATCCACGACGGCATCGGCTGCACGATGGACTTCGCGACGTGCACCGCGCGCGGCTGGGCCGATCCGGCGACGATCGTGCCCGAGATCGCGAAGTACGCCGGCTTCGTCGCGCAGGAGTTCGGCGGCGAGGTCGACTGGTGGGCGACCGAGAACGAGCCGTTCGCGATCATCCTGCCCGGCTACGTCATGCCGACCGCGGCGCGCACGAACCCGCCCGCCCAGAGCCTGCTGAGCGACACCGCGAAGACGGTGTACGGCGCGCTGATCGACGCGCACGCGCGCATGTACGACGCGATCCACGCGGCCGACACGGTCGACGCCGACGGCGACGGCGTCGCGGCCGATGTCGGGCTGGTGTACGCGATGGCGCCGGTCGCGCCGCAGGATCCGAGCAGCGCGCTCGACCAGCAGGCCGCGACCAACGTGTTCTACCTGTGGAACATGGCGTTCCTGAACGCGGTGGTCGGCGGGATGTTCGACGCCAACCTCGACGGCAACGCGGTGGCGCGCACCGATCTCGCCGGCCGCATGGATCACCTCGGCATCAACTATTACGTGCGCATCGATGTCCAGGGCACGAGCGGCCCGGTGCTGCCCGAGCTGTCGCCGCTCACCACGTTCGATCCGCTCACGATCGAGCAGGACGAGGTCTACCCGCGAGGCATCTACGAGCTCGTCACGCTGGTCCACCAGCAGTTCGGCGTCCCGGTGATGATCACCGAGAACGACGGCACCGCCGTGCCGAGCGGCGACCTCGAGGCCGAGCAGCGCACGATGGTCGAGACGCTGCAATGGCTCGCGCGGGCGATGCGCGAGGGCGCCGACGTGCGCGGCTACATGTACTGGTCGCTCGTCGACAACTACGAGTGGAATCACGGCACGACGTTGCCGTACGGGCTGTACGAGGTCGATCCGCACGATCCGCAGAAGGCGCGCGTGCCGCGCGTGACCGCGCACCTGCTCGCGCGCATCGCGAGCGAGCACGCGATCGCGCGCGATCTGGTCGCGAAGTACCCGATCGGCGACTAGGGGCTGTCAGCCCTAGCGCGCGAGCCGCGCGATGTAGAACGCGTCGGCATCGGGCGGCCACGTGCGGCGCTCCTCGACGACGCGCAGGCCGCTGCGCGCGGCGAACGCCGCGATCTGATCGGGCCCCTCGGCGCGCGTGAACGTGCAGACCGAGTAGACGAGCACGCCGCCGGGCGCGAGCCGCGCGGCGACGGCATCGAGCAGCTGAGCTTGCACGGCCGCGAGGCGGGGGACATCGCCGGGCACGAGGCGCCACTTCGCGTCGGGATGGCGGCGCAAGACGCCGAGGCCGGAGCACGGCGCGTCGAGCACGATCAGATCGTAGGCGGCGGCGAGCGGCGCGCGCGCATCCGTGAGATCGCACGCGCGCGTCGTGATGCTCGCGAGCCCGAGCCGACGCGCGGTCTCGGTGCACAGGCCGAGCTTCGTCGTCGAGCGATCGGCGGCGTCGATCGGCGCGCGATCGTCCGCGAGCTCGGCGAGGTGCGTCGCCTTGCCGCCGACGCCCGCGCACGCGTCGAGGATCTTCTGGCCCGCGCGCGGCGCCGCGACGTGGCCGACGACCTGCGCGCCCGCGTCCTGCACGGTCCACAGCCCGGCCTGGAACGACGCGCTGCGCCCGGGATCGCCGACGCCGTCGAGCACGAGCGCGCTCGGCGCGAGCGGGCTCTCGCGCGCGGTCACGCCGGCGGCCGCGAGCAGCTCGGCGAGCGCACCGCGCGTCGTGCGGCGCACGTTCGCGCGCGCGACCAGCGGCGCCGGCTCGGCAAACGCGGCCGCACGCGCCGCGAGCTCGCCGGGCGCCGCGGCGGCGAGCTCGTCGACGATCCAGCTCGGCAGCGAATACTCGATCTCGATCCGCTCGCGCTCGCCGGCCGGCAGCGCGGGCTCGCGCTGCGCGTTCACCTTGCGCAGCACCGCGTTCGCGAAGCCGGCGAGCTTCGCGCCGCCGACCTCGCGCGCGGCCGACACCGCGTCGTCGACCGCGGCGTACGGCGGCACGCGATCGAGAAACAACAGTTGATACGCGGCGACGCGCAGCGCGGTGCGCACGCGCGGCGGCGTGCGCGCGAGATCCGCGTGGGCCGCCAGCGCGCGATCGAGCCGCGCGCGGTGGCGCAACGCGCCGTACACGAGCTCGGAGGCGAGCCGGCGATCGCGATCGTCGAGGCCGGCGCGCGCGAGCTCGCCGTCGAGCGCGGGCGTCGCCCACGCGCCGTGCTGATCGACGCGATCGAGCACGCGGCGCGCGAGCTCGCGTGCGGTCATGGCTTGACCAGCACGTCGCCGACCGCGACGCCCCGCCCGGCCGCGACCTGCGCGGCGGCGAGCCGCTTGCGCCCGGGCAACTGAAGGTCGCGGATCACGACCGCGCCGTCGCCGCACGCGACGTACATGCCGGTGCCGTCGATGTGAAACACCGTTCCCGGCACTTCCGCGGTGAGCTGCGACGCGGCGGCAGCCGGACGCGGGGTGACGCGCGCGCGGAACAGCTTCACGAGATTCCCCCGCACGAGCGCGTGCGCGCCCGGCCACGGATCGACGCCGCGAATCCGCGATGCGACCTCGACCGCAGGACGCGAGAAGTCGATCGCGCCGTCGGTCTTGTCGAGCGGGCGCGCGTGGGTCGCGAGTGCGGGATCCTGCGCGACCGCGCGCGCGGTTCCGGCCGCGATCGCCGCGACCACTTCGAGCATCGCGGCCGCGCCGATCGGCGCGAGCCGCGCGAGCAGCTCGCCCGCGGTCTCGTCGGGATCGATCGGCGTGCGGCGCTCGAGATACACCGGCCCGGTGTCCATCCCCTCGTCGAGCTGCATGATCGACACGCCGGTCTCGGGCTCGCCGGCGATCACCGCCCATTGCACCGGCGCCGCGCCGCGATACTTCGGCAACAGCGACGCGTGGACGTTGATGCAGCCGCGCGGCACCGCGTCGAGCACGGCGCGCGGCAGGATCTTGCCGTACGCGACGACGACGGCGAGCTCCGCGCCGGATCCGGCGAGCGCCGCCGCGAGCTCGCCGGTCTTCGCCGATTTCGGCTGGATCACCGCGAGCCCGAGCTCCTTCGCTGCGATCTTCACCGCCGGCTCGGCGAGCTGACCGCCGCGGCCCGCCGGCTTGTCGGGCTGGGTGACGACGAGCGCGACCTCGTGCGCGCGCGCCAGCTCGCGCAGGCAGGTCGCCGCGAGCTCCGGGCTGCCCATGAACACGACCTTCACGGCTACTCGATCAGGTTCGACAGATACGTCTGCCGCAGCCGGTCGTCGCGCAGCACGCGAAACGCCTCGTCGAGCACGCTCGCGATGTCCTCGAGCTCTTGCGCGAGCTCGCGGCGCAGGTCGTTCGGGAAGCAATCGGCCGCGAAGTCGCGGCGCGCGGATTGATAGGCGCGGCGGATCTCGAAGCCGGTCGCGTCGCGGCGCACGCCGAGCAGCGCGAAGTAGTCGGCGTCGGACACGAGCTGCCAGCGCGCGCGCACGCGCTCGCGATCGATCTCGAGATCGGTCTCGCCGACCAGCGCCGACGATTCGTCGACGAGCTCGGCCTCGGCGCGGCGCGCGGTCGCCAGGCCGAGCACGCACAAGCCCCAGGCGAGCGGCAGCAGATCCGCGACGTCGATGCCGGCCGTGCGCGCGACCTGCGCGAGGTCGGCCTGGCCGTCGAACGCAGCGAGCGACGCGCGCTCCTCGGGCGCGAGGTCGCTGACGTGCACGATGCCGCCGAGCCGCTCGCGATCCGGGACCTCGATGACCGTCGACGATGCACCGAGCGCCTTCTCGAGCGCGGTGCGGTCGAGCTTGCGGCGAATGCCCTCGAGGATCAGCGCGGCGGGGTGACGCGATAGCCGGATGCGCTCGCCCGACGGCGTCGGGTCGGTGTGGATGCGGTAGTGCCCGCGATCCCAGCCGAACAGCGAGTACAGGATGTCCTCGACGTGGCGGCGCACCGCAGGCAGGAGCTCGCGGCGCTTGAGATAGCCGAAGTCCACGAGGATCTCGCCCATGCGCCGGCCCGAGCTCGCCGCGTGCTGCTGGCAGCGCTCGTACTGCGACGCCGTGATCTTGCCCTCGCGCACGAGCAGCTCGCCCATGCGATCGCCGGGCTCGTTCGACGACGCGAACACCGGCCGGCCCTGATCGAAGAACACCACCTTGACGATGCCGGGCTCGCCCTTCAAGAACTCGATGCGGCCGGTCGCGCTCTGCGCGAACATCCGCGCGAGCAGCATCGGCGCGTCGGACACGGCGCGCACGACCTCGCCCGAGTCGGGCAGCCCGCGCTCGCGCACCTGGGTGTCCCACGTGCCGGGCGAGGTCGTCGGCATCTCGCGCGCGTCGTCCGGGCGCGCCGCGCGCGACTCGATCTCGGTGACGCCGCCGCTGCCGAGCGCGGGCTCCTCGGCGAGCGACGCGAGATCGATCTCGGTCTGATGATCGTGGCGCGGCCCGACGTCGACCGGCGGCGTCGCGGTGTCCGCTTGCTGGAACAGCCGCTGCGCCATCATCGACATCTTCTCGCGGAGCTGGCGCGCGAAGTCGCGGCCGCCCGCCGGCGGCTCGGGTGGCGGCGTCGCGGCCGGCTTCGGCGCGACCGGCGCGGGCGGCGCGACGACCGGTGGCGGCGTGGCGAGCGGCTCGAAGTCCTCGAGCGCTGCGATCGGCCCGCTCGGGCGCTCGTCCGCCAGCTCGGCGAGCAGCACCGGCTCCGACCAGCGCTCGCGCGGGCCGGGCTCGCCGGCTGCTGCGGGTGGCGGCGCCGCCGCCGGCGCCGTCGCGGGCGCCGGCTCGTCGCGCAGGATCAACGTCGGCTCGCGCGGCGGCGCGTCGTCGGCGCGCACCTCGGTGCCGCCGGGCACCCACGGCTCCGCGCTGATGCTGCGGCGGCGCGGCTGGATGATGACCGGCGGCGGCAACGGCGCCGGCTCGTCGACCGGGTCGACGGTCATGTCGACGTCGTCGGAGTCGTCGTCGCCGATCGAGTCGGCGAGCGCCTCCCAGCGCGCGCGCAGCGCGGCGCGCGTGTTGTTGCCCGTCGGCGCATCGTCGATCGGTCCTTCGCAATGCTCCGCATCGCTGCGCGCCCCGGCTGAGCCGGGGCTTGCCGGTCCTGCGCCATGCTCCGCATCGCTGCGCGCCTCGGCGGAGCCGGGGCTTGCCGGTCCTGCGCGATGCTCCGCATCGCTGCGCGCCCCGGCTGAGCCGGGGCTTGCCGCGACCGGCGTGGGCGTCGTCGCCTCGGCCGTGACGCCGTTGGTCGGCGCGTCGTCGGCGGCCGACGGCGCGGGCGCGTTGCCGCCGACGCCGGTGCCGCGATCGGTCTTCGTGCGCGGCCGCGTCGGCTCGCCGCCGGTCGCGCCGCGCGCGAGGTCGACGGCGTCGAGGCAGCTCGTGACCGCGAACCGCAGCGCCTGCACCGCGAGCGGCCGCGTGAGAAAGCGGTCGGGCGCGTGATCGAGCGCGTCGAGCGCGCTGCGCACCGGACCCGCGTCGTCGCCGATCAGCACGATCCCGACCTCGGCGCGCGGCGCGATCGCGCGCACCGCCTCGATCAGAGACTTGCTGTCGCCGAGCTCGAGGCTCGCGGTGACGACCACGACCATCGGCCGGCGCGACTCGAACAGCTCGATCGTGTCGTCGCCGCCCGAGCTGACCACGACCTCGACCGGTCCGCGATCGAGCGGCTCGAACAGCGCGTCGGCGAGCTCGCGGATCCGTCCGGGATCCGCGACGACGAGCACGCAGGGCACAGCGGCCGACACGGCGTGAGTGTAACAAGGCTTTGGGGTTTGGACTTTGGGCTTTGGCAGAGGTCATCGGACTCCTGACCGTGGCCCTCCGACCGGATCACAGCGCCGAAATCGGATCGACGTCGAGCACGACGCGGACGCCGCTGGCGACCTCGGCGCCGAGCACGCCGCGCGCGACCTTGCGCAGCGCGTGGCGGTCGGCGCCGCGCAGCCAGATCTGCCAGCGCGTGCGTCCGCGCAGGCGCTCGAGCGGCGCCGCGACCGGACCGCGCACGTCGACGGTGCCCGCGAGCTCGGGCCGGCGCGCGACCGCCTCGGCGAGCTGCGCGAGCCGCTGCGCCGTGCCGGCGACCTCGTGCGCGTCGGCGCCGTCGACGCGCACCGCGACGAGCCGGCCGTGCGGCGGATAGCCGAGCTCGGCGCGCGCCGCCGACTCGGCGCGAAAGAAGCTCGCGTAGTCGTGGGCAGCGGCGCACGTCACCGCGTGCGCGCCGGGGCGATAGGTCTGCACGATCACGCGGCCGGGGCGATCGCCGCGACCGGCGCGGCCGGCGACCTGCGCGAGCAGCTGGAACGTGCGCTCGCTCGCGCGGAAATCGGGAATCGACAGCCCGGTGTCGGCGCACAGGACGCCGACGAGCGTGACGCCGGGAAAGTCGTGCCCCTTCGTCACCATCTGCGTGCCGACGAGCAGGTCGACCTCGCGGCGCGCGACGCGCGCGAGCAGGCCCTCGACCTTGCCGCCGCCGCCGGTGTCGCGATCGAGCCGAGCCACGCGCGCCTGCGGAAACTCGGCCGCCACCGCGTCGGCCACCTTCTCGGTGCCGAGCCCCTTGCGGATGATCGTGTCGGCGCCGCCGCACTCCGGGCACTTCTCCGGCACGCGCGCGGTGTGGCTGCAGTAGTGACACGTGAGCCGGTCGCTGTGGCGGTGATACGTGAGCGACACGGCGCAGTTCGGGCAGCGAAACGAGTGGCCGCACGCGCGGCACAACACGAACGTCGCGAACCCGCGCCGGTTGAGGAACAGGATGATCTGGTCGCCGGCGGCGAGTGTCTCGGCGATCGCGGTGCGCAGCGGCGACGACAGCATCGCCTCGCCGTCGGGCATGTGCGTGCGCAGATCGACCACGTCGACCGCCGGCATCGCGTGCCCCGAGGTCGGAACCGATGAATCGTCGCGCGGCCGACTGTGGCCGCGCGACGTGGGGCGCTCGGTGAGCACGAGCAGGCGATAGGCGCCGCGCTCCGCGTGCGCGTAGCTCTCGAGGCTCGGCGTCGCCGAGCCGAGCACGCAGATCGCGCCGGCGCGCTGCGCGCGGACGAGCGCGACATCGCGCGCGTGGTAGCGCACGCCTTCGTCCTGCTTGAACGAGCCGTCGTGCTCTTCGTCGACGACGATCACGCCGATCTGCTCGAGCGGCGCGAACACCGCCGAGCGCGCGCCGACCGCGATGCGCGCCTCGCCGCGGCGCAGCCGCGACCACTCGGCGAGCCGCTGCTGCTCCGACATGCCCGAGTGCAGGATCGCGACCTCGTCGCCGAACCGCACGCGAAACCGCGCCGCGAGCTGCGGCGTCAACGAGATCTCGGGCACGAGCACGAGCGCGGTCTTGCCGGCGCGCAGCGCCTCCGCGATCACGCGCAGGTACACCTCGGTCTTGCCGCTGCCGGTCACGCCGTGCAACAGGAACGGCGCGAGCTCGCCGGCTGCGAGCGCCGCGGTGATCGCCGCGACCGCGGCGGCTTGCTCGGGCGTCAGCTCGGGCGGGCGCTGCAGCGCGGGCAGCTGCGTGCCCGCCGCGGTGCCGACGAGCGCGGCCTCGCGCTCGAACACGCGGACGTGCCCGGCCTTCGCGAGCTCGCGCAGCGTGTCGCTCGCGCGCACCATGCGCTCGGCGAGCAGCGGCACCGGCACCGCGCCTGCGTGGAGCGCCTCGAGCATGGCGAGCCGGCGCGGCGCCTTCGCGTGGTGCGCGCGCGCGGACGCGAGATCGATGCCCGCGACGAGCTCGGCGATGCGCTCGCGCTTGAGCTTGACGCGGGTCGCGCGCTCCTCGACTTCTGCGACGAGCCCGGCCGCGCACACCGCCGCGAGCTGCCGGCGCGCGACGGCGGCGACGGGAATCGGCGCGCGCACGAGGCGCGCGAGCAGCTCGCGCTGCTTCGGCGGCAGCGCGGCGCCCTCGCCGGCCGCCGCGGCGCGCCCGGCGTCGGTCAGCGCGAACACGCGGCGCGCGGCCGTGCCGCTGCCGGCCGGCAGCGCGGCGCGGATGACCTCACCGGCCGGTGCCTCGTAGTAATCGGCGATCCACAGGCACAGCTCGACGAGCTCGGCCGGCAGCGCCGGCTCGTCGTCGAGCACCTCGGCGAGCTCGATCGGCGCGACGCCCTCGGGCGCGACCGCCGCCGCGCGCACGACCACGCCGGTCAGCTTGCGCTTGCCGAACGGCACGAGCACGCGCGCGCCGATCCGCGCGCGCGCGACGAGCCGCTCCGGCACGAGATAGTGGAAGCCGCCGCGCACCGGCACCGGGACGGCGACTTCAACGAGCGCCCCCATCGACCACCTCCCGGCACAACGCGAGCACCGCGTCGCGCAATTCGGGCCGCTTGAGCGCGTACGCGAGGTTCGCGCGCAGATAGCCGAGCTTGTCGCCGGCGTCGTGGCGCGTGCCTTCGAGCACGATGCCGTACATGCCCTCGCGCGAGCGCGCGACCTCGCGCAGCGCGTCGGTCAGCTGGATCTCGCCGATCGCGCCCGGCTTGGTCGCCGCGAGGAGCGGGAACACCGACGGCGGCAGCACGTAGCGGCCGATGATCGCGAGCCGGCTCGGCGCGGTGCCCGGCGCGGGCTTCTCGATCATGTCGGTGATCTTCACGCGGCCGCGGGCATCGCGATCGCCGACGACGATGCCGTACTTGTGCTCCTCGCCCGCCGGCACTTCCATCACCGCGATCGCGGCCGCGCCGGTGTCCTCGTACACGCGCGCGAGCTGCGCGATGCCCGGATCGCCGTGGTCGTCGATCAGATCGTCGCCGAGTAGCACGGCGAACGGCTCGTCGCCGATCGCCTCGCGCGCGCACAGCACGGCGTGGCCGAGCCCGAGCGGCTGCTTCTGGCGCACCGAGATCAGGCGCACCATCCGCGAGATCGCGGTCATCGCATCGGCGAGCTGCGCGTTGCCCCGCGCGCGCAGCGTGGTCTCGAGCTCGAACGCGTGATCGAAGTGGTCCTCGATCGCGCCCTTGCCGCGGCCGTTGATCAACACGACGTCGGTGATGCCCGCGCGCACGGCCTCGTCGATCACGAGCTGGATCGTCGGCACGTCGACGATCGGCAGCATCTCCTTCGGGATCGCCTTGGTCGCGGGCAGAAACCGCGTGCCGAGCCCGGCCGCCGGGATCACCGCTTTTCGCACCTTCGCACGCACGGGCATGACGGCCAGACCTTAGCATTGCCGTCGGACATGTCGGAGTCGCGTCCGTTCCCGCCGTCGCCGCGCCGGCTCGCGCTCGCGCGCCGCGCCGGGCTCACGGCCGCGAGCCCGATGCTGGTCGCCGCGCTCGCGTGTGCGGCCGGGATCGCCGCGGCGTGCGCGTTCGCGCGCTCGGCCGCCGACGCGCTCGGCACGTGGATCGCCGCGGCGTGCGCCGGCCGCGCCGACGCGCTCGCGCCCGGCGGCATCGCGCACGCCACCGCGACGCTCGCCGCGCCCATCGTCGGGAGCGCCGCGCTCGTCGCCGCGCTCGCGCATCTCGGGCAGACGCGCGCGCTGTGGCTGCCGCGCCGCAAGCTCGACGACGCGCCGCGCGTGCGGCCGGCGCGAACCGCGCGCGCCGCCGGCGAGCTCGCGGCCGGCGCCGCCGTCGGC
>Ga0335083_10004559_pt1 | contig 17625 bp, 17 predicted proteins | sample Lox_Sample_42_FD_206716 | JGI IMG/M metagenome (GOLD analysis project Ga0335083, IMG submission 206716) | Soil microbial communities from Loxahatchee National Wildlife Refuge, Florida, United States - Lox_Sample_4.2 | ecosystem: Environmental > Terrestrial > Soil > Wetlands | place: USA...
TGCCTGCTCGCTGCTCGCGTCCGCTCCTCACTTCATCACCGTGCGCTCGACCTCGACGACCTTGCCGTACTCGAACACGACGGTCGTGAGCGTCTGAGGATCCCCCGGGCTCGGCATGTAGGTCCAACGTGCGACTTTGCGGCTGCCGCCGCCGCTTTTCATGTCGGGCGGGCCGGCGCGCGCGAGCACTTCGCCTTCCTGCATGCCCGGATGCAGATGCCGGCGCTCGGCCGGGTCGCCGCCGGACTGCGCCTTCTCCTTTCTTCGCTCCGACGCGGCCGTGGTGCGCGCCTTCACGGGTGGCAGGGCCGACTGCCGCGTCGTGGTGCCTGCCGGCGGTCGCAACGGAAGAACGGATACGTTGGCGGGATCCGCGGCGAAATTGCGAAGCTCCTGCCCCGGCGGGCACGGCGCGTCCTGGTAGGTCGGTATGCCGCCGTCGCCTGCGCACTTGTACATCTGCGCGACCGCCGGACCGCATGCGACGGCGATGAACGAGAGGGCGGCAAGGCGGCGCACGGGAGCATCGTGACAGGGCGGACCAGCGTACGATATCGCTTTCGCGCTTGCCCCGCGCTACGACTTTCGATGGAGTCTCGCATTTCCACCGCCGCGCGCGTCGCCGAGATCGCGCCTTTCCACGTGATGGAGGTGCAGACCGCGGCCCGTGGGCTCGAAGCCGCGGGGCGCTCGGTCGTGCATATGGAGATCGGCGAGCCGGATTTCCCCACCCCCGCGCCGGTCATCGCCGCCGCGCAAAAGGCTATCGCAGCCGGCGACCTGTACTACACCTCCGCGCTGGGCATCCCGGCGCTGCGCGAAGCGATCGCGCGACACTACGGCGATCACTATGGCGTGCACGTGCCGCCGGAACGCATCGTGGTCACCGCGGGCTCGTCCGCCGCGCTGCTGCTCGTGCTCGCGCTCATCGTCAACCGCGACGACCGCATCCTGATGGCGGACCCGAATTACCCCTGCAACCGCCACTTCGTGCGGGTGCTCGAGGGCGACCCGGTCGGCATCCCCGTGGGACCCGATACGAGCTACCAACTGACCGCCGACCTCGTCGCGGCGAACTGGACCCCGGGCACGCGCGGCGCGCTCATCGCCTCGCCCTCGAATCCGACCGGCACCGTCGTGGCACACGACGAGATGCGGCGCATCGCCGCCGCCGTGGCGGCGCGCGGCGGTCACCTCATCGTCGACGAGATCTACCTCGGGCTCACCTACGGAAGCCGCCCGCGCAGCGTGCTCGACTTCGCCTCCGACGCCTTCGTCATCTCGAGCTTCTCGAAGTACTTCAACATGACCGGTTGGCGCCTCGGATGGCTGGTCGCGCCCGAACGGCACGTGCGCGACATCGAGAAGCTCGCGCAGAACCTCTACATCTCGCCGGCCTCGCCGTCGCAGCGCGCCGCGCTCGCGTGTTTCGCGCCGCAGACGCTCGCGATCCTCGAGGAGCGGCGGCAGGCCTTCGAGAAGCGTCGCGATTTCCTCGTGCCCGCGCTGCGCGGCCTGGGCTTTCGCATTCCCGTGATGCCGACCGGGGGTTTCTTCGTGTATGCGGATTGCAGCGCGTTCGGGGAGGACAGCGAACGATTCTGCCGCGACGTGCTCCAAGGCTGCGGTGTCGCCTTCACCCCGGGCATCGATTTCGGGGTCAACCGCGCCGCGCAGCACGTGAGGCTCGCCTATACGATCGAGCAAGCGAAGCTCGCCGACGGCGTTGACAGGCTGTCACGCTTTCTTGGACGTTGACGTGCGGCAAATGCTTCTCTTCGGCGCGGTCGCGGCGCTCTGCGGATGCAGTGCGGTCGAGACTGCGGACTACTACCTCCAGGGCGCCTCGGGGCAGATGGAGATCCTCGCCCGCGCCAAGCCCATCGCCGAGGTGATCGGCGACTCGCCCGACGCCTCGCTCAAGGAACGGCTCGCGCGGGTGCAGGAGATCCGCGCCTTCGCCACGCGCGAGCTCGGCCTGCCCGACAACGCGAGCTACACGCGCTATGCCGATCTCGGCCGCCCGTACGTGGTCTGGAACGTCTTCGCGGCGCCGGAGCTGTCGCTCGACGCGCGGCAGTGGTGCTTTCCGATCGCTGGCTGCGTGAGCTACCGCGGCTACTTCAACGAGAAGGACGCGCGCGCCGAGGTCGCAAAGCTCAAGGAAGCCGGCGACGACGTGTGGCTGTCCGGCGTGCCCGCCTACTCCACCCTCGGCTACTTCGACGATCCCGTGCTGTCGACGTTCATCCGCTGGCCGGACACCGAAGTCGCGCGCATGGTCTTCCACGAGCTCGCGCACCAGGTCGTCTACGCCAAGGACGACACCCAGTTCAACGAGTCGTTCGCCGTCACGGTGGAGGAGGCGGGCGTGCGGCGCTGGCTTGCCGCGCAGGCGAATCCGCAGCTCGACGCGCAGTTCGCGCGAAACGAGCGGCTGCGGGCGTCGTTCAGGGATCTCACGGGCGAAGCCCGCACGCGTCTCACCGAGATTTACGCGAGCGCATCCCCCGATGCCGAAAAACGTGTGCAAAAGGCGAAGGCGATCGCCGCGATGCGCGAGGGGTACGAGCGGGCGAAGGCCGGGGAGCCTGGGCTTGCCGGCTACGACCGCTGGTTCGCCGGACTCGGCAACGCAGGGCCGAACAACGCGAGCATCGTGTCGGTCGCGCTCTACACCGGGCAGGTCCCGGCATTCAAGGCGCTGCTTGCCGCCGAGGGCGGCGACCTCCCGCGGTTCTATCGCCGGGTAAAGGTCCTGTCGGCGCTGCCCAAGGCGGAGCGCGACACCGTTTTGGCGGAGGCCGCGCGCAGGACCGTAGCGGCCCACGCCCCGGCTCCGTAAGTCTTTGTTCGGCCAGGGTTTGATCGTCCCGGCGAAACGCGGTACAATTACCGATTCCCTTGCCTCACCCGCTGCAGACGGGGAGGCCGCCGACGGCCAAGAAGCAGGCAACAACACCCGGCCGCCACTCACCGACCGAAAGGAGTGCTCTGCATGCGTCATTACGAGATCGTATTCATCGTCCACCCCGACCAGAGCGAGCAGGTGCCCGCGATGATCGAGCGCTACCGGACGATGGTCGCCGGCCGCAAGGGCCACATCCACCGTCTCGAGGACTGGGGTCGCCGCCAGCTCGCGTACCCGATCCAGAAGGTGCACAAGGCGCACTACGTGCTCATGAACATCGAGTGCGACAAGGAGGCCCTGGGCGAGCTCGAGCACGCGTTCAAGTTCAACGACGCGGTGCTGCGCCACCTCATCGTCGCCGCGACGGAAGCCAAGGTCGCGCCGTCGCCGATGATGAAGGAAGAGAAGGCGCGCTCGCTGACGGGCCGCGACGCTCCGCGCGAAGGCGCGCCGGAAGCGGCGGCACCGGCGGCGCCCGCAGCGCCTGCGGCCTGAAGGACGAGCTCTTCGCGACGTGCCGGGAGAGAACCGGCTCACGCTCGACGCCACCTTGAGCGCCCGCGACGTCCTTCGCCATACGCCCGCCGGCATCCCGGCCATCGACTGCACGCTTTCGCACGCGTCGATGCAGGCCGAGGCGGGCGGGCAGCGCAAGGTCGAATGCGAGCTTCACGCCGTGGCGTTCGCGCAGGTGGCCCTCGAGCTCTCCCGAATGCCCGTCGGTAGCGATCTGCGCTGCGAAGGCTTCCTCGCGCGGCGCTACCGGACCGGCGTCACCGTCGCCATGCACATCACCAAGATCGAGTAGACAGGAAGGAAACGACCATGCCCCGTCCGATGGGAAGAGGTAAAGGCAAAGGCAAGAAGGATCTCAAGAAGCGCGATCGCGGCAATGCGCTTTTCAAGCGGCGCAAGTTCTGCCGCTTCACTGCGGAGAAGGTGACCGAGATCGACTACAAGGACATCGACGTCCTCAAGGACTTCGTGCAGGAGAACGGCAAGATCATGCCCGCGCGCGTCACGGGCACGAAGGCGCGCTACCAGCGCCAGCTGTCGACCGCGATCAAGCGTGCGCAGTACCTGGCGCTCCTGCCGTTCACGGACCGCCACTAGGAGCCGCCATGCAGATCATCCTCCTGGAGAAGATCGCGAATGTCGGCAACCTGGGCGACGTCGTGAAGGTCAGGAACGGCTTCGCGCGGAATTTCCTGATCCCTCAAGGCAAGGCGAAGCGCGCCACACCCGAGAACCTGAAGCTGCTCGAGGCCAAGCGAGCCGAGCTGGAGGCCGCCGCCGGTGCGCGTCTCGCCGCGGCGCAGGCGGTGGCCGAGAAGCTCGAAGGCCTCACGGTCAAGGTCACGCAGAAGGCCGGGGTGGACGGCCGCCTGTTCGGCTCCGTCACCAACGTCGACATCGTCGACGCGCTCAAGGCGCAGCGGATCGAGGTCGAGAAGGCCATGATCCGCATGCCCGAGGGTCCGCTCAAGCACGTCGGCGATTTTCCCCTCACCGTCGCGCCGCATACCGACGTTGTGGCGAACATCACGGTCACCGTGATCGGCGAAGCCGCCGCACAGGTTTGACGAGTCGCTTCGCGGCGACAGGAGAAGGCCGCATGCGTGCGGCCTTTTTCGAACGCGCGTCGGCGGGTTTGTGGCGTTGGGCGGCCGGCCTTACAATCGGCGGAACGCCTGCCCGTTCGCGCGGTCTCCCCAGCGCCTGCGACAAGACCTCGCCCGGACATCCGATCCCGTGACCAAGCTGCTTCTCCTTTGCCGGCGCGCGGCCCTTGCGCTCGGCCTCCTCGCCCTCGCCGGCGCCGCCGGCGCGGCCTCGCAGTACTACGCGAGGATCTCGGGGATGCCGTCGTCGATCACGTGCGAGACCACGACGTTCAGTTTCGGCACCGGCGCCACCCTGAGCTGGAACCTCATGCAGGGATCGACCGAGATCGCCGACGTCACGGCGTTCATCAACGGCACGATGGTGGGCACGCAGTCGTTCAATTTCCCCGCGCTGCAGGGGCAGACGGGGCTCGAGCAGATCAACGGCCAGGTGTCGTACCCTGCCCAGCAGTACCCGTACACGCTGAGCGTCAACATCGTGCCGCGCGACCCGGCAACCGACGGCGTGTCGGTGTCGTTCAGCTGCACCCCGGCCCATGGCAGCGGTTTCACAACCGCGGTGCTTCCCGGGCCCGACGCCAACCTGAGCGCCTCGCCGCCCAACTTGAGCTTCCCCTCGACGCCGATCGGCGCGACGTCCGCCGCGCAGACCGTCACCATCAACAACACGGGCAACGCCGACGCGACCGGCGTGACGGCGACCCTCAGCAACACGACGGACTTCAGCATCACTGCGAATACATGCGGCACGACCATCGCGCAGGGGACCTCGTGCACGCTGAGCGTGACGTTCAGGCCTTCGACCGCGGGCGCGCGCGCCGGCACGGTCACCGTCAGCCGCAACTACGGCAACGGAGCGACGATTGGCGTGAACGGCATCGGCATGGCACAGCTCTCGCTTTCGGCCTCGCTGCTTTCGTTCCCGCCGCAGGCGGTAGGCACGACGAGCGCGGCGCAGGTCGTCATGGTGACGAACACGGGCGCCGCCGCCGTGACGGTCAACAGCATCACGAGCGACAACCCGGCCGAGTTCCCGGTGGCGACGACGTGCACCGTCGTGCAGCCCGCGGCGAACTGCACGGTCTCGATCACGTTCAAGCCGGCGCAGGACGGCGTGCGCGGCGCCACGATCACGATGACGAGCAACGGCGTGGGCAGTCCGCAGACGATCGGTGCGAGCGGGACGGGCACCAGCACCGCAGCGCCCGGCCAGCTGACGCTTGCGGGGTCGATCGGCTTCGGATCGCAGCCCGTCGGCGTCTCGACCGCCCCCATCGTGGTCACCGCGACGAACGTCGGAGGCACCCCGGTGACGGTGGCCAGCGTCGTGAGCAGCGCGCCTGCCGAGTTCGCGATCTCGAATAACGGCTGTGCAACCGTGAACGCGGGGGCGCAATGCACGTTCGGCGTCGCGTTCACCCCGGCGGCCGTCGGCGCGCGCGCGGCGGCGATCACCGTCACCAGCAGCGGCGTCGGAAGCCCTCAGGTCGTCAATGCGACCGGGACCGGCACCAGCGGGCAGGCGCCCGGCCAGCTTGCGCTGGCGGGCTCGCTCGCCTTCGGCAACCAGGCGGTGGGAACGACGAGCGCGCCGCAGGCCGTAACCGTCACGAACACGGGCGGCACGCCGGTCACGATCAGCAGCGTGGCGAGCAGCGCACCCGCGGAGTTCGCCGTGTCGAGCCCGGGCTGCACGACGCTCGGGCCGGGCGCGGCGTGCAACATCAGCGTGACGTTCACGCCGGCCGCGGCGGGCGCGCGCAACGCCGTTGTCACCGTTACGAGCAGCGGCGTCGGCAGCCCGCAGGTCGTCAACGCGAGCGGCACGGGCACGGTGGCGCCGGGTCAGCTCGCCATCGCGGACGCCATCGACGCCGGCAGCGTGATGGTCGGAACTACCAGCGCGGCGAACACGGTTCCCGTCACGAACATCGGCGGCGCTCCGGTGCAGGTGTCGAGCGTGTCGAGCAACAATCCCACCGAGTTCACGATCGTGCAGTCCACCTGCGGCACGGTCAACCCCGGCATGGACTGCGCGTTCAGCTTCACGTTCGCACCGTCGGCAGTTGGCGTGCGCAACGCCACGGTCACCGTCCTGAGCAACGGGGTGGGCAGCCCGCAGGCGGTGGCGATGAGCGGAACCGGCACGTCGACGCCGCCGCCTCCGGTGCAGACCATCGACATCATCGAGTACTACCACGCCGAGTGGGATCACTATTTCATGACCGGCATCCCGGACGAGATCCAGAAGCTCGATGCCGGCGTGTTCGCCGGGTGGACCCGCACCGGCAAGAGCTTCAAGGGGCTGCCGCTCTCGAGCGCCAACAGCGAAGTCGTGTGCCGCTTCTTCAGCACGTCGTTCGCGCCGAAGAGCTCCCACTTCTACACGCCGTTCCCGAACGAGTGCAACATCGTCAAGCAGAATCCCGACTGGCAGTTCGAGGGCAACGTGTTCAACATCGCGGTGCCCGACGTGAACGGCGTGTGCCCCGCCGGGACGGTCCCCGTCTATCGCCTGTACAACAACGGCCAGGGGGCGGCCCCGAACCATCGCTATACGACCGACCTCACGGTGCGCCAGCAGATGATCAACGCCGGATGGATTCCGGAGGGCTACGGGCCGATCGGCGTCATCATGTGCGCGCCGGCTTGATGCGGCGGATCATCCGCGCAGGCGATTCCGCCGCGGTCGCCGCAAGGCTAGAATCGACGGGTCCGCACTAGAGGCCGCGATGCCCGACGACCCCCAGCTCGACGCGATCAAGCTGCCGCCCCACTCGCTGGAGGCCGAGCAGTCGATCCTGGGCGGCCTCCTGCTGGACAACGAGGCCGCGGACCGCATCGGCGATCTGATTTCGGAGGACGATTTCTATACCGATGCGCATCGCGTCATCTACCGGCACGTCGTCGCGCTGGCCACGGACGGCAAGCCGGTCGACGTGGTGACGCTTTCCGAAGCGCTCGCGTCCGTGCAGAAGCTCGACTATGTCGGCGGGCTCGCCTACTTGGGCGCGCTCGTGGCGAACGTGCCCTCCGCCGCGAACATCCGGCACTACGCGCAGATCGTGCGCGAGCGCTCGATCCTGCGCCAGCTCGCCGCCACGGCAGGCGAGATCGCCGAGGCCGCCTACAATCCGCTCGGCCGCAACGCGCGCGCCGTCCTCGACGAGGCGGAGGCCAAGGTGCTGCACATCGCGGAGCAGGGCGCACGCGGCCAGCGCACGTACACGCTGCTCAAGGATCTCCTGGTCGGCGCGGTCGACCGGATCGAGACCCTCTACAGCCGCGACAATCCGTCCGACGTCACGGGGGTCGCGACCGGCTTCGCCGATCTCGACAAGGAGACCGCGGGCCTGCAGCCCGGCGATCTCATCATCATTGCGGGCCGCCCCAGCATGGGCAAGAGCGCACTCGCGCTCAATATCGGGGAGCACGTCGCGATCGACCTCAAGCTGCCGGTGCTCGTGTTCTCGATGGAGATGGGCGCCTCGCAGCTCGCGATGCGCATGATCGGCTCGGTCGGCCGCCTCGACCAGCACAAGCTTCGCACCGGGCGCCTCGAACCCGACGACTGGGAGCGCCTGTCGAGCGCGCTGGGGCGTCTGTCCGAGGCGCCCATGCTGATCGACGAGACGGCCGCGCTCAACGCCATCGAGGTGCGCTCGCGCGCGCGTCGCCTGCAGAAGCAATACGGGCAGCTCGGCGTGGTAATCGTCGACTACCTGCAGCTCATGCAGGCGCAGACGCAGGGCGAGAACCGCGCCACCGAGATCTCCGAGATTTCCCGCTCGCTCAAGGCGCTCGCCAAGGAGCTCAAGGTGCCCGTCGTGGCGCTGTCGCAGCTCAACCGCTCGCTCGAGCAGCGGCCGAACAAGCGGCCGGTGATGTCGGACCTTCGCGAATCGGGTGCGATCGAACAGGACGCGGACGTCATCCTCTTCATCTACCGCGACGAGGTCTACAACGAGGACACGCCGGACAAGGGCACGGCCGAGATCATCATCGGCAAGCAGCGCAACGGCCCGATCGGCACCGTTCGCCTCACCTTCCTCGGCGAGCATACGCGCTTTGAAAGCTTCGCCAAGCCCGGCAGCTACTGAAAATATGCCTACTCCTCCTCCGGGGCAAGATCCCGCGTCGCGCACGGCCGTCGTCACCGGCATCACGGGACAGGACGGCGCGTACCTCGCGCAGTTTCTCCTTGCGCGCGGGTACCGCGTCTTCGGTACGTTCCGCCGCGGCAGCTCGGCCAACTTCTGGCGCATCGAGGACCTCGGCATCGCCGAACATCCGCGGCTGTCGCTCGTCGAGTTCGACCTCACCGACTTCGGCTCGGGCGTGCGCCTCATCGAGAAGGCACGGCCGCAGGAGATCTACAACCTCGCAGCGCAGAGCTTCGTGGCCGTCTCGTTCGACCAGCCCGTGAACACCGGGCTCACCACGGGCATCGGCGCCGTCAACCTGCTCGAGGCCGTCCGCATCGTCGACCCGTCGGTCCGCTTCTACCAGGCCAGCACCTCCGAGATGTTCGGCCACGTGCAGGCGATGCCGCAGGACGAGTCCACGCCGTTCTACCCGCGCAGCCCGTACGGCGTGGCGAAGCTCTACGCGCATTGGATGACGGTGAACTACCGCGAGTCGTTCGGCATCTTCGGCTCGAGCGGCATCCTGTTCAACCACGAGTCCCCGCTGCGCGGTCGCGAGTTCGTCACGCGCAAGGTGACCGACGGCGTGGCGCGCATCGCGCGCGGCCGGCTCGCCGCGCTCGAGCTCGGCAACCTCGACGCGCAGCGCGACTGGGGCTACGCCGCAGAATACGTCGACGGCATGTGGCGCATGCTGCAGCACGACGAGCCCGACACCTTCGTGCTCGCCACGGGCCGCATGCAGTCGGTGCGGCAATTCGTTGAGCTCGCGTTCGCCGCCGCGGACATCGCGATCGAATGGCGCGGCAGCGGCGTCGACGAGACGGGCATCGACCGCCGCACCGGCGCCGTGCGCGTGCGGATCAACCCCGCGTTCTACCGTCCCGCGGAAGTGGATCGCCTGCTCGGCAACGCCGCCAAGGCGAAGGCGAAGCTCGGATGGAGCGCGACCATGCCGCTCGCCGCGATCTGCCGCATGATGGTCGATGCGGACCTTTCGCGCATCGACCGTGGCGTCTCGTTCTAGAACAGGCCCCGGCCGCGTCCTGGTCACCGGGTCGAGCGGCTTCACCGGCGGCTACTTGTGCGCGCACCTGCGCGAGCACGGCTTCGACGTCGTCGGCCTCACGGAGCACCCGACGGCTCAAGGGCGCGGCGAGCTCCAGGCGAACCTGACCGATCGCGAGGCGGCGAACGGCGCGCTGCGCGAGGCGGCGCCCGACTACGTCGTGCACCTCGCCGCGATCGCCAACCCCGGCCATGCCGAGGCCGCCGCGGTGTATCGCGTCAACCTGGGCGGGACGCTCGTGCTGCTCGAGTCGCTGCGCGCCCTCGGCTTCGGCCGGCGCGGCGTGCTCCTCGCCAGTACGGGAACCGTGTACGCCGATGCCGGGAGCGCGCTCCTGGCGGAAGACGCGCCGCTTGCGCCGGCCACGCATTACGCCGTGAGCAAGCTCGCGATGGAGCACATGGCGCGTCTGTTCGCGGACACGCTGCCGATCGCGGTGGTGCGTCCTTTCAATTACACGGGACCCGGCCAGGGCGAGCCCTACCTGGTCCCCAAGATCGTGCGCCACTTCGCGGAGCACGCGCCGGCGATCGAGCTGGGCAACGTGGACGTCGAGCGCGATTTCCTCGACGTGCGCACCGTCGCGGACGCGTACCGGCGGCTGCTCGCGGCGCCCGCGTCGCACGGCCAGACGATCAACCTGTGCTCGGGGACGGGCACCACCGTACGCGCGCTCATCGCCAGGCTCGAGACGATCACCGGGCACCACATCGAGATCCGCGTCAACCCGAGCTTCGTTCGCGCCGGCGAGCCGCGGCGAATCGTAGGCTCACCCGCGCGGCTGCGCTCGCTGATCGGCGAGCCTCTCGCGATCCCGCTCGACACGACGCTCGCGGACATGCTGGCGCGACGGGCTACCTAGGGCGCCCCGCGGAATCGGTCGCGATGCGGTTGCGCCCCGCGGCCTTCGCCTCGTACAGCGCGTGGTCGGCGGCGGCGATCGTCTCCGCGATGGCGCCGTTGCGAGGCCGCGCGGCAATGCCGATCGACACGGTGACCTTGAGGCCCGGCGCCTCGCGTCCCCAGGCAAACGCATCGCTCCCCTGCTTGAGGCGCGCGAGCACGCGCGTGCCCATCTCGAGGTCCGCGCCCGCGAGCACGAGCAGGAACTCGTCGCCGCCATAGCGCACGGGAAGGTCGCCCTGGCGGCAGTGGTCGCGGATGATCTGCGCGACCCGGCACAGAACGGCGTCGCCGACCGTGTGCGAGAACGTGTCGTTGATCCGCTTGAAGAGGTCGACGTCGATCAGCGCGAACGTGAGCGGCACGCCGTTGGCATCGCTCGCGGCGGCGAGGGATTCGATATGGGCATCGAGCCCGCGCCGGTTGAGGAGCGACGTGAGCGGGTCTTGCTCCGACACCTCGGTCAGTACCTTGGCCTTGCGCGTAAGCGCCGCGTGATCGGCGGCGAGGGTCTCCGCGCGCTCCCGGTACTGCGACGCCCGGCGGTTCGCGTCCTGGAAGTCGAGCCACAGTTGCGCCGCCATGGCGGCGTGCTTGCGCGACGCGGCGAGCTCGGCCTCGCGCACCGAGTGGAATTCCTTGTAGAACGAGAGCGCGCCCTCAAAATCGCCGGCGCGCTCGCGCACCCGGGACAGCGACTCGCAGGCCTCGGCCTGCACCCCCCGTGCGGCGATGAGACGGGCGAGCACGATCGCGTCGGACAGACACTGCTGCGCTTCGGCGAGCCTGCCTTGCGTCGCGAGCGAGAGGCCGCGCTCCATGAGCGCCTCCGCCTGCACCTGCGGCTCGTTCAGCCTGCGCGCGAGATCGAGCGTCTGGGCGAGGATGGCGTCGGCGTGGGCGTAATTGCGCAAGAGGCGCAGCATGGTGCCGGTCTGGCCGAGGCAATGCGCCTCGTCGAAGGCGTCGCCGAGCTCCCGGGCGATATCGAGCGCGCGCGTCACCTGCGCGAGCCCCTTCGCGTATTCGCCCTGCGCGGCGTCGTCGTCGGTTGCGGCCAGTGCGTCCCCGTGCTGCTTGGCGAGCACCGACTGGTTCAGCAGGAGCTTGCTGAGGAGGCTGCGGTTACCGGTCGCCTGCGCAAGCTCGATTCCGGCGGCGAGATACTTTGCCGCCTCCTCCACTCGATTCGCGGCGATGAGCGCCGACCCGAGCGAGTTGTACAGATTGATCTCGAGTGTGACGAGCCGCAGCGAGCGCGCCGAGTCCAGGGCGCGCAGCATCGACGCGACGGCGTCCTCGTTCGCCCCCAGTCTGTGCTGGCACAGCCCGACGCCGGCGAAGGCGGTCGCGGCGCCCTCGAGATCGCCGTTGTTCTCGTAGAGCTGAGCGGCTTCGAGCAGGTACTCGAGCGCCCGCATGAAGTCGGCGAGGTAGAAGTGACAGCGCGCAAGCGCGTGCCTCGTCTCCGCCGCGAGCCTGCGATCGCCGCTCTTGCTGGCCAGCGCTCGCGCCTCGTGCGCCAGCGCGAAGGCGCGGTGACCCTCGCCCGTGCGCGCGAGCTCGGTCGACAGCGCATTGAGCGCGCGCACTCTCGTCACCGGATTGCGTGCGGCGCTGACCGCTTGCTCGAGCGACTGAAGCAGTTCCATGGTTCCGCGGGCCGGAGGGCAATTCCGGCCCGTACTTTAGTCTGGGCCGGCCCAGACCGCTACAGCACCTCCGCCGCGTGGTCCGCGAGCCGCGAGCGCTCGCCGCGCTGCAGCGTCACGTGCCCGGAGTGCGACCAGCCCTTGAAACGGTCGACCACGTAAGTCAGCCCGGAGCTTCCTTCGGTGAGGTACGGCGTGTCGATCTGCGCGATGTTGCCCAGGCAGACGACCTTCGTTCCCGGGCCCGCGCGGGTGATCAGGGTCTTCATCTGCTTGGGCGTGAGGTTCTGCGCCTCGTCGATCACCAGGAACTTGTTGATGAACGTGCGCCCGCGCATGAAGTTGAGGCTCTTCACCTTGATGCGGGACCGGATGAGGTCGCGCGTGGCGGCGCGTCCCCACTCGCCGGCCTCGTCGTCGGTCTTGTTGAGCACGTCGAGGTTGTCCTCGAGCGCGCCCATCCACGGGTTCATCTTCTCCTCCTCGGTGCCGGGCAGGAAGCCGATATCCTCGCCGACGGGCACCGTCACGCGCGTCATGATGATCTCGGTGTAGACCTTGAACTCGAGCGTCAGCATGAGGCCGGCGGCGAGCGTGAGGAGCGTCTTGCCGGTGCCGGCCTGGCCGAGGAGCGTGACGAAGTCGATCTCAGGGTTCATGAGCAGATTGAGCGCGAAGTTCTGCTCGCGGTTGCGCGCCGTGATGCCCCACACGTTGTTCTTCTGGTGCGTGTAGTCCTTGAGCGTGGACAGGAGCGCCGTCTTGCCCTGGATGTCCTTCACGATCGCGTAGAACGGCGCCTCGTCCTTGTTCTCCTGGTAGAGGAACTCGTTGGTCAGCAGCGAAGGGATGAGGGGGCCGTTGAGCCGGTAGTACGTGTGCCCCCCTTGCTGCCACGACTCCATGCCCTTGCCGTGGCGATCCCAGAAGTCCTCGGGCAGCTCGCGCGTGCCCGGGTAGAGGAGATCCGTGTCCTCGAGGACCTTGTCGTTGAAATAGTCCTCGGCGGCCAGGCCGATCGCGCGCGCCTTGATGCGCATGTTGATGTCTTTCGACACCAGGATGACGCTGCGCTTCGGGTGGTGTTGAGCGCAGTGCATCACCACACCGAGGATCTGGTTGTCGGCCTTGCCTCCCGCGAGCCCGGGCGGAAGCGACGCGCCGATGTTCTCCGTCTGCAGGAAGAGGCGCCCGGTCGCGGCGCCGCTCGATTTGACTTCGAGCGGGATGCCCTTGGCGATGCTCTCGCCCGTCTCGCCGTGCGTGGTCACGAGCTCGTCCAGGAACCGGCTCACCTGGCGCGCGTTGCGCGCGACCTCGCTCACGCCTTTCTTGTTGGCGTCGAGCTCCTCGAGCGTGAGCAGCGGCAGGTAGATGTCGTGCTCCTCGAAGCGGAACAGGCTCGTCGGGTCGTGCAACAGGACATTGGTGTCGAGAACGAAGAGCTTCGTCGCGACGGCGCCGCCGGGCTTGACCGGCTTGCGCGATGGGAGGAGGTGGAGCGTGGATGGGGCGGGGCGCAGCTTGCGTTCGACCATGAGCCTCCTTTTGCCGGGGCCGTTGCGTACCGGCCCTGAGACGATGGTACCCTTTTTTGTTGCGGGCACAAGAGGTTGTGGTCGAAACCTCGACGTCGCCAGAGCTATTGTGGTCAAAAGTGGACAGGCCGCCGGCCTGTCCGTTACAAAGTCTTGACGAAGGCGAGGACCTCGTCCACGTGCCCCGGCACCTTGACGCCGCGCCACTCGCGCGCGAGCTTGCCGGCGCGGTCGATGACGAACGTGCTGCGCTCGATGCCGCGCACCTGCTTGCCGTACATGTTCTTCATCTTGATGACGCCGAACTGCTGGCACAGCGCCTCGTCGGGGTCGGAGATCAGCTCGAAGGGATACTCCATCTTCGCCTTGAAGCTCTCGTGCGACTTCATCGAGTCGCGTGAGATGCCGACGATCGTCGCGCCGGCCTTCCTGAACGCCTTGTAGGCGTCGCGGAATTGCGCGCCTTCGGTCGTGCATCCGGGCGTGTTGTCCTTCGGATAAAAGTAGAGCACGACCGTCTCTCCCTTGTGGTCGGAGAGCTTGAACGGGCCGCCGGTGGCGGATGCGGTGAAGTCTGCGATTTTCTTGCCGACCATCATTCCTCCTTCGTCAATGGGTCAAGCCGCTTGCGCGAGGTCGACGTCGCCCAGGAACTCCTCGCCTTGCACGAGCAGCGTTCCGCTGCGCCCGGATATCGTGCCGGGGCCGGTGTTGCAGCGCGGCAGCGCCATCGGCTCCATCGCTTCGTACTGCGCGCGAACGGGTCCGAGCGTCCACCCCTGCGCCTTCCAGCCGAGCACGAGCTGCTCGAAGGCGGGCGAAAGACGCATGCCCTCGAGCTCGGCATGCAGCGTGAACACCTGGTTCGACGATAGCGCTGCCGTGCGCTCGAGCAGATGCGCGGCCACGTTGTCCTCGGCGACGCCGTCGAGGCCGATCATCTCGTCGAGCGTGGGCAACGTGGTGGGAAGCTGCGGACAGCGGATGGGCTCGGCGTTGAAGATCGGCAGGTACGGATGCGTCCCGCGAGCGTCCGAGCAATAGTCGAAACCGAGCCGCTGCGTGAGGCGCAGCGCGTGCACGTTCATCTGCCACCCCGCCGCGCCGTGCGTGCGCGGCGGCTCGCGGAACACCTCCGTGTAGCGCTCGCAGGCGCGGTGCATCTCGTCGTAGGTCCAGGCCGCGTCGGCACGCGCGACACCGTCCTGCCACCGTATGTGATCCCAGCAGTGCACGCCGGTTTCGTGGCCCGCATCGCGCACGCCCTGCATCACATCGGCCGCGCGCCTGCCGATGTCCGGGCCCGGCAGCAGCGTGCCGTAGAGCAGCGTGCGTACGCCGTAGTGCTTCAGCACCGACGTGCGACGCACCTTGCCCAGGAAGCCGGGCCGGAACAAACGCTTGATCGCGCGGCCTGTATGGTCGGGCCCGAGCGAGAAGAGAAACGTCGCCCTGATGTCGTGCCGGCGCAGGATCTCGATGAGCGTCGGCACGCCTTCGCGCGTGCCGCGCAGCGTGTCGACATCGATCTTGAGCGCGAGGTGCAAGGCAGCGCGCCGCCGACGGTCCCTAGTCCACCAGCCCGCGCGCCTCGGCGACCTGCCCGCGGTACGCGTCGAAGATGCGCACCAGCGCGTCTTCCATCGCCACGACGGGCTTCCAGTCGAGGTCGGTGCAGGTGTTCTCGATCTTCGGGACGCGGTTCTGCACGTCCTGATAGCCGCGTCCGTAATAGGCGTCTGCGGTGGTCTCGACCAGCGTCACGCGGGCGGCATTGTCCGCGTACTCGGGATAGCCGCGGGCGAGGTCGATCATCTTGCGCGCGAGATCGCGCACCGACCAGTTGTTGGCCGGGTTGCCGATGTTGTAGATCTTGCCCGTCGCAACGGCGTTCCGATTGGCGATGATCGAAAGCAGCGCAGCGATCCCGTCGTCGATGTAGGTGAAGGCGCGCTTCTGCGTACCGCCGTCGACGAGCTTGATCGGCTCGCCGCGGACGATATGGCCCAGGAACTGGGTGATGACGCGGGAGCTGCCTTCCTTCGGCGTGTTGATCGAGTCGAGGCCCGCGCCTATCCAGTTGAAAGGACGGAACAGCGTGTAGTCGAGGCCTTCCTGCATCCCGTAGGCGTGTATCACGCGGTCCATGAGCTGCTTGGCGCAGGCGTAGATCCAGCGCGGCTTGTTGATCGGCCCCAGCACCAGGTCTGAAGCCTCCGGATCGAACTCCTCGTCGCGCGACATTCCGTACACTTCGGACGTCGAAGGGAACACGATGCGCTTCTTGTAGCGGACGCACGCGCGCACGATCGGCAGGTTGGCCTCGAAGTCGAGCTCGAACACGCGCAGCGGCTCGCGCACGTACGTTGCCGGCGTGGCGATGGCGACGAGCGGCAGCACGACGTCGCACTTCTTGACGTGGTACTCGATCCACTCGCGGTTGATCGTGATGTCGCCCTCGAAGAAGTGGAAGCGCGGCTCCGGCAGCAGATCGCCGATGCGATCGGTCTGCATGTCCATGCCGTAGATCTCCCAGTCCGTCGAGGCGATGATCGCCTGCGACAGGTGGTGGCCTATGAAGCCGTTGACGCCGAGGATCAGGACGCGTTTCATTTGGCGCGCATTCTACTCTGGAGCGCAAGGCGCAGGCAGCCGCGCGGCATCGACGCGCCGCCCGTCGATCTCGAGCTCGCGAACCCACAGCGTGCCGCCGCCGCCGCAATGCGCGACGATGCGCCCGCCCGCTGCCTCCAGCCTCGTCGCGCCGGGAGACCCGCCGGGCACGAGCACGCGCGTGGACAGAATTCGCGCGGGGCGGCCCGCGATCGTCGTGAGCGCACCCGGGTATGGCGGCGCCACCGCACGCACGAGGTTGTGGATGCGCGCGGCATCGTGCGACCAGTCGATTCTCCCATCTTCCGGCGCGCGACCGCCGAAGTAGGAGCCCTTCGCGAGGTCGAGCGGCGTGCGCGGCGCCGTTCCGTCGAGGAGCGCCGGCAGGGCGCGATCGAGCGCGCATTCGGCGGCCACCGTCACCTTGTCGAATACTTCGCGCGCGGTGTCGTCCGGCAGTATCGGCACGGCCAATTGCGCGACGAGGTCGCCCGCGTCGGGTTTGCCTTCCATGTAGTGAAGCGACGCGCCGCTCTCGTGCTCGCCGTTCAGCACCGCCCAGTTGACGGGCGCTCGGCCGCGGTATTTCGGCAGGAGCGAGCCGTGCATGTTGAGCGCACCGCGTGGTGGGATCGCCAGCAACGCCGGCCCGAGCATGCGTCGGTAATAGAAGCTGAACAGGAAGTCGGGCGCAAGCGCGCGGATGCGCTCGACCACCGCGGCGTCGTTCGCGTCTGCGGGCGCGATCGCCGGGATGCCGTACGAGGCCGCGACGTCGGCGACACGCTCGAACCAGAGCGTCTCGCCGGGATCGTCGTCATGCGTGACGACGAGCGGGACGCGCACGCCGTGCGCAAGCAGCACGCGCAGGCAGCGAGCCCCTACGTTGTGATAGGCGAAGACCGCAGCGGAGCTGCTGCTCATGCCCCGCCGACGCGGTCGACTTCCTGCGCCTCGGCGCGCGGCGCGCCGGCCGCAGCTTCGCGTTCCAGCACGGCGCGGATCGTGAAGCGCGGCCGGTCGCGCACCTGCTGGTAGATTCGCCCGACGTATTCGCCGACGAGGCCGACGCCGAACAGCATCACGCCGATGAGGAAGAACGCGAGGATGTCGCGGTCCCACAGCGCGGGCCAGCCGAATCCCGTCACGAGTCGCTCGATGACCACGAT
>Ga0335083_10004562_pt1 | contig 17622 bp, 17 predicted proteins | sample Lox_Sample_42_FD_206716 | JGI IMG/M metagenome (GOLD analysis project Ga0335083, IMG submission 206716) | Soil microbial communities from Loxahatchee National Wildlife Refuge, Florida, United States - Lox_Sample_4.2 | ecosystem: Environmental > Terrestrial > Soil > Wetlands | place: USA...
GTGCAGGTGCCGACGACTTTGCTGGCGCAGGTCGACAGTTCCGTCGGTGGGAAGGTGGGCGTTAACCTGAAGGCGGGGAAAAATCTGGTGGGCGCATTCCACCAGCCGCGGCTGGTTTTGTGTGAGCTCGACACTCTTCAGACGCTGCAGGAACGCGAGTATCGGGCGGGGCTGGCCGAAATCATCAAATACGGCATCATCTACGATGCCCGGCTTTTTGCACAGCTCGAACGCGCGCTTCCCCGGTTGCTGCAACGCGATCACAAGACCCTCGCCGCTGTGGTGGCCCGCTGTTGTGAAATCAAGTCGGAAGTGGTCGGTCAGGACGAAACCGAAGGCGGAGTACGTGCGATTTTGAATTTTGGCCACACGATCGGGCACGCCATTGAAGCCATCTACGGTTATGGCAAATTTTTACATGGCGAAGCCATTTCCATCGGCCAGGTGACGGCGGTGAAGGTTTCCCGCCGCGTGCCCGGCCTGTCCCGGCGCGACGCCGATCGCATCATCAATTTATTCAAACGCGCGGGTTTACCGACCCAAATCAGGTTGAATTCCGTGCAGCGCCGGAAACTCTTTGGCGCCATGCGTCTCGACAAAAAGGTGCGCGGCGGCGAAGTCCGGTTCGTGCTCGCCCAGAAAATCGGTAAGGCGCTGTGGGGCCGGCGGATCCCCGACGTGTATATCCGGGAAGCTCTGGATTCCTGATTTGCAAAGTCGGTGCGGTGAGGTAGCTTCTTCTTTCATGGTTCTGGTCATAGACAACTACGATTCGTTCACCTACAACCTCGTGCAATATCTCGGCGAGCTGAATGTCGAGATGCAGGTGCGACGGAACGACGGCATTACGCTCGATGCGATCCGCGAACTCAAGCCGGAACGCATTCTGGTGTCGCCCGGTCCGTGCTCGCCACGCGAGTCCGGTCTGTCGAATGAAGTCATCCGCCAATTCGGCGGCCGGCGGATTCCGGTCTTCGGCGTCTGCCTGGGCCACCAGTGCATCGGCCACACCTTTGGCGCGGAGGTTGTGGTCAATTACCGCATGATGCACGGCAAGACTTCGCCGATTAAGCACAATGGCCAGGATCTGTTCGAAGGCATGCCGAATCCCTTCCTGGCGACCCGATATCACTCGCTCGTTATCAAGCGCGACACGCTTCCGGCCTGTCTCGAAGTCACCGCCGAAAGTGATGAAGGCGAGATCATGGGAGTGCGGCACAAGGAACTGCCGATTTGGGGCGTGCAATTCCATCCCGAAAGTATTCTCACGGAGAGTGGCCGGCAAATTATGCGGAATTTTCTCAAGTTGAAGTAGCCACGCGGTTCGCTATACTCAATGGCTCATGCAAGTATTTTTGCTCAAATCCAAAATTCATCGCGCCCGCGTTACCGATGGCAATGTGGATTACGAGGGCAGCCTCACCATCGCCGCCGATTTGATGAAGGCCGCCGGATTGCGTCCGTACGAGCGCATCCTGTGCAGCAACATGAACAATGGCAACAGGTTTGAAACCTATGTCATTACCGGCCGACGCGGTTCCGGCGAAATCATCCTGAACGGCGCCGCCGCGCATCTTGGCAAAAAAGACGATTTATTGACAATCATGAGCTTCGCCGCCCTCGGCAAAAAGAAAGCGGAGAAGTGGAAGCCGCGGGTTGTCGTGCTTGGCAACGGCAACAAGATTGTGGGCAAACGGGGAATGTGACTTGAGATTTGCAGTATACGATCTACGCGGCACGTCTGATTGGCGGGTGCGCGCGTAGATCGTAAATCCTCGTAAATCCAATATCGCAAAGGTCAGAAGTTCTTCGCGACCTCGTTCCAGTTAATCACGTTCCACACCGCCTTCAAGTAATCTGCGCGCTTGTTCTGATATTTCAGGTAGTACGCGTGTTCCCAGACGTCCACCCCCAGGATGGGCTTGCCTTCGCAACCAGCCACCGCTTTGCCCATCAGCGGATTGTCCTGATTGGCGGTGGATACGATCTCCAGTTTGCCACCGTTGGAAACCAGCCACGCCCAGCCGCTGCCGAACCGGCCAATGCCCGCCGCTTCAAACTTTGCCTGAAAATCGGCAAACGACCCAAACGTCGAGTTGATGGCGTCGCCGAGCTTGCCGGAGGGCGCACCACCGGCCTTCGGCCCGAGAATTTTCCAGAAGAACGAATGATTCCAATGGCCGCCGCCGTTGTTGCGCACCGGACCGCGGATGTTGTCGGGCACGGAAGCGAGGTCTTTGATGAGTGCCTCGAGCGGTTTGGCTTCGAGTGCGGCGTTGCCGGCGATGGCCTTGTTGAGATTGTCCACGTAAGCCTTGTGATGGCGTCCGTGATGGATTTCCATCGTCATGGCGTCAATGTGCGGTTCCAAAGCTTCCTTGGGATAGGGCAGGGCAGGTAGTTCGTGTGCCATAATTTTTAATCCTTTCGTTTCGATTTGTTAATTCCTCAGCCGGAAAATGCGACACCTCCGGCTTAAAAGCAAGTCCGCACCAGGCCGCCGTCCACGCGCAACGCGGCGCCACTGGTGGCCGACGACAGCGGGCTGCAGACGTAAACCACCAGATTGGCAACCTCTTCCGTGCTGGCAAAGCGTTTGATGAGCGAGGTGGTCCTGGTGTTCATGAAAAAATCTTTCTCAAATTCGGCGACGGACTTGCCGCCGGTCAATTGTTTGACAAATTCCTCCACGCCTTCGGAACGCGTCGGACCGGGCAGGACGGCATTGACCGTCACGCCCGTGCCGGCGCAGGTTTCGGCGATGCCGCGGGAGACCGCCAATTGTGCGGTCTTGGTCATCCCGTAATGGACCATTTCGGCAGGAGGCTGGATGCCGCTCTCGCTGCTGATAAACACGATACGGCCCCAGTTTTTCTGTTTCATGTCCGGCAGATAAGCGCGGCTCAAGCGAACGCCGCTCAGCACGTTCACCTCGAAAAACCGTCGCCACTCCTCGTCAGGAATGTCTTCAAATGGTTTCGGCTCGAAGATGCCAAGATTGTTGACGAGAATGTCCACACGGGGAAATTGCTTAACCAATGTCGCGGTGCTGCCGGCATGGGATAAGTCACCGGCAAAGCCCTCCAGCTTTGCCGTGGGCACGGCGTGACGAATCTTCGCCAGCGCCTCATTTACCGATTTTTCGGTCCGTCCGTTGACGATGACTCTTGTACCTTCGCGCGCGAGACCGGTGGCGATGGCCAGGCCGATGCCTTTGGTGGAACCGGAGACCAGGGCCAGCTTATCGCCTAATTTGAAATCCATAGTGCCGACAAATTTGCACAGGTCTGTTCAGTGTCAACTTCCGGAAACGCCCGGTCCGCCGGCCGGGATTAATTTTGGATGTAAGGCGTTTCCCAGCGCAGATCTTTGTGCATCGTGCCTTTCGCCTTCACCGTGCGCATGATTTCCGATATCTGGTTCCAGTCCAGTTGAAATTTGGTACTGTCGGGCCAGCCGCTCTCATTTACATAGAATTCCAGCTGTACCTCCAATTTGTCGCCCTGGTTGACAAGGGATGCGAAGTTGTACAGTTCAACCGCCTTCCGGAAGTCTTTTCCGGCTGCCTTGGACCAGTACCAGAGCACTTCATCGGTAATGTCCAACGGCGGGTCGGGCGCACGCACCGCGAACACTCGTGGCTTGGTGCCCCGGGGATCAAACGAATCGGACGATACATACGCTTTGTCGCCCACAAAAATGGCTACGTCACCCCGGATGATCTCGTCACTTGTGAAAAGGGAAGGCCAGATCAAGAGCGTTTGGCCGTCGGCGGTATGGTAATTAAGTGAAACCCGCGGTTGCTCAGTACTGTCCGGGGCTCTGTTCGGGTGAGTGATCTCTTCGTATCCGGCAGCGAGAGGCCGAGTTTCAAGGTGGGTTTTACATCCAGCCAGATTCAGCACGAGCAGGGTGGATAAAATTTGAGCAACCAGTTTTTGAATGGTTTTCATGGACGTTGGATCAGTGTTCGGTCAAATTAACAAAAGTTTTCAGACTTTCTTTCGGGCGCGAACGACGAGAAACAACGGATTTTTGGCATGGCGATCGTATCCCTTTGGATCCCATCGTCGAAAATCCTCAGTCGATTGAGGTTCCAGCAACCGCTCGATGAAAAAGTCGGCAGACTCCAGAGCCTGACTTATCGCGGTGAGCGGGCGGCGATAGAATGTCATCCTGCCAATTTCCCACTCGTCCTGCAGCAATTCTACGGCGAAGTAATCTTCCCGGTTGAAAAACTTCCAATCCATGAAAGGGTGATGGGTGGAGAAGACCAATACCCTTTGCGGTTTCAGAATACGGTGAAATTCGCGGAATACTGGCAGCCAGTCCTTGAGATAATGCATGACCAATGGGCAAAGCACCGCATCAAACTCGCCGTTCAGGAGAAAATCCAAAGGTTCCGCCAAGTCCGCCTGCAGTACCTTCGCGCGCTTGCCGACACGCGATCGCGTGAGTGACACAATTTCTCCATTAAAATCAAAGGCCGTGACGATCGCCCCCTGGTTGATCAGATATTCGGCATACCACCCGGAGCCGCAGCCGGCATCCAGCACTTTGGCATTCGTTACTGGTGGCAACATGGAAACGACCGCCGGCCGTTCGTAGCCGGCGTTATACGGTTTGGTATCCACCGTTTCGGCGTACTTGCGGGCTTTGCCGTCGTAGCTTGCCCCGGTGTGTTTGGTTATGCGGTTCATCGTCCGGCCAGATGGCGATGGCTTCAGCCTTTCGTCAGCTCAACAAAATTCTTCAGCAATTGCAGGCCGATGCGCTGGCTCTTTTCCGGGTGAAATTGCGTCGCGAACACATTGTCGCGCCAGACGGATGACGCAAAGGCGTCGCCGTAGTTTGTGCGCGTGGCGATAATGCCGGGGTCCGCCGGTTGGGGATAAAAGCTGTGGACGAAATAAACGTAACTGCCATCGGGCACACCCCGGAACAATGGACAATCCGGCCTGGTGATTTCAAGCCGGTTCCAGCCGATTTGCGGGATTTTCAACCCGCGTTTTTCTGAAAAACGGATGACGCTGCCCTGGAATATGCCGAGGCCGGCGGCACAGGAATTGAACTCCTCGCTCCTTTCAAACAACGCCTGGTAGCCCACGCAGATGCCCAGGAAAGGTTTGCCGGAGTGGATGAACTTCCGTGCGGCTTCAAGCAATTCCTGCTTGCGCAGCGCGTTAATACAATCATCAAAAGCGCCAACGCCGGGCAGTACCATGGCCCGGGCATCGTCGATTTGCCCCGGGGACTGCACAATGCGCGCATCCGCGCCGACCTTAAGGAGCGCTTTATGGACGCTACGCAGGTTGCCGGAGCCGTAGTCAAGCAAGGCGATCACGTCACAAGGGTAAGTCCAGTGGCGTCCGCTGGCAACCCGGAGATAACCAGTACAATTTTGTTCGCACAAAGAGCATTATGTGGTTAGATATTTCATTCTGGAACAACTAGGACTTCTTATTGTAAAGCCCGGCTGGCGTTTGGCCTGTTGATGCCGATGCCGGAATTCGTCGCGCGAGATGAGCCAATGTCGATTTCATATTAAACAAAGCCAATTTTATGCAAGCGCCTGCCGAAACCAAATCATTCGCGTCACTTCAAACCCTGCCCGGTGATGACGTTCGCCAGATCATGTGGCAATTCGCCGACCGTTATGAATTGCAAATGCTCATCCAGTCCGCGCGCCACGTTGCACGCGGACCGGTCGCCCGGCTGGTGGCCGACGGTGGACGCAATTCGCACGAATGGACGGCCGGGAAGGCCGCGTTACTCCCGCATTTCGATGACAGCGGCATCAGTGGCGCATTTCTCGATCCGGAACAGGGTGGATTCATCTCCGGCCCCAAGAATCTGGCGCTGGCGTTGATCGCATTTGAGCTGGCGTGGGTGGATGCCGGGGCGGCGACCTGCAGCCTGGCCGGCAATCTCGGCCTGGCGCCCATTCATGAACGCGGTACCACCGAGCAACGTGCAAAATACATCGCTGCGGCTGCACCGCCGAAAGCAGGTGAACAGCGCAAACAGGTCCGCGCCGCCTTCGCCCTTACTGAACCCATCCCCTTCGTGGGCGTGGAAACCGGTATGCTGGCCGGCAAGGTGCGTGTGGCTGACTGGCAAGAGGGCGGTGAACCCCTGTTACAAGTGGAGAAACGGGGGCGGTTCATCACCAACATGGGCTTTGCCAATGTGGTCACCGCCGCGGTGGATTCGGATGACAAGCGCATCAAGGGCAGTTGCATGATTATTCTGGAGGAGGGCGATCCTGGTATTTGGGATCGCGGCACACCCACCCGGAAACTCGTTCATCAGCTTTCCTCGACCAACGACCCCGTTTTCAACTTGAAAGTGCCGGCCGGCCGAATCGTCGGCGGCTATACCGTCAAGGAGGGTGTCATCGTTCCGAACTACTCGCACAGTGAGATCATCGAGGCGGTTTTTCGTCGGACGCGGGTAACGGTCGGTTTGATGACCAGCGCCAAACTGCTCTCCGCGGTTGAGCCGGTGATTCTTTACCAGCGCCGGCGATTCCGCGGCGGAGAAGGCGCGCCGGGCACACCACGGTTTGAATTGGGCATCCAACAAAAGGAAGATGCGTTGCATCGGCTGGTGGACATCTGGGCCACCGGTGAGGCGAGCGCATCGCTCGGATTTGCCGCCGCCCGGCTTTTTGATGAACTGGATCCGCTGGAAAAGAAGAAAGACCAGTGGCTCGCGCAAAAAAGACTGACGGGCCGGGCCGCGTTCAAAGAGCTGCAGAAAAAACAGCAGGAAGCCCTGGAACTTTTGCGAATCACCTTGCAGCCGGTGGGCGAACGTGATCACAAGCGTGAGGAGGAACTGCAGGGTGATCCCCTCGTGCAGTTTTCCCTGCTCGATTCGCTGGCGAATGTTCTGTGTCCGGCGTGCAAACTTTGGAATACCGGCCACGGGGCAAACATGATGCGCGAAGCCGTCAGCCTCATGGGTGGTTATGGAATTACCGAAGATTGCCCTGGTTTCCTTGGGCAAAAATGGATGGATGCCCAGCTGGAAGCGACCTATGAAGGGCCGGAGGCGGTGCAACGACTGCAGCTTTCGCTCACCTTGACCAGCGAGTTGTTCCTCGCTCAATTTGAGAATTGGATTGCTGAAATGCGGCGCATCGCTTCCGACCGGTCCGGCAGCGGCGCCTGCACCCTGGCCACGGCCATGCAACTCTGGCTTTGGACGCTCAAACATCTTCAAACCTCGACCGATGCTGACGGCGCCAGGCTCTACCACAAATCCCGCCAGGGCGTCACGTTCCCGCTGGCCGATGCCCTTTGCTGGTTGCTCGCCGCGCGGCAGTTCATTTTGGACGTCGTCGAGCTGGAGACGAAGGGCGCTGGACATCCCGCCCTCGCGGAAAGCCTGGCTGGCACGGTTTCCTTCTTTACCGATCTTTGCCACCTTCAAACCGCGCGGGCGGCAGGCGAAGTTGGCCGCATTTGCGCCGAGATCGTCCATGGTTACAACCGCCATCCGGCCTGGGATGAAGCCAGTTGTCACGCCTGCTATTGTGCCCGTGAATTGGAAACGCTCGAAGGCATCATTCCCGGCATTGATGGTTCGGCCCGCGCATATTCGGACGTCTACGAAAGCGGCGACGCGCATCCCATCAAAGCCGGTCCGTGCGTGAGATTTGCCGGTTTGGAGGACTTTGTGCGTCTCCGGGCCAAACTGGATGGTTGTCTCACCGGCAGTCGCCTGGCCAAGGACCGCGCCGCCGAAGCGCTGACCCGGGTGATGACGCGCGAGGCACTGGATTATCCGGCGTAGGCTTCACGCAAAGGCGCAAAGAAAATCTAACTTGGCGACTTTGCGACTTTGCGGCTTGGCGCGAGAAATATGAGCCATCGTACTGAAAACGAAATTGCGCATGAAATTGTGGATGCGGCTTTTCATATTCACAAGGCACTTGGACCGGCTTTGTTGGAGACGATGTACGAAGTTGTTTTTGCCCATGAACTGGAAAAGCGAGGCCTTCAAGTCGTCCGGCAACAAACCGTTTCCATCATCTTCAACGGCCTCCATTTTGATGAAGGTTTTCGGGCTGATTTGATTGTCGGGGACAAGGTTATCGTTGAATTGAAATCCGTAGAGCAAATTATACCGGTTCACAAAAAACAATTGCTTACCTATCTCCGACTGGCCGACAGGCGCCTCGGTCTTTTAATCAACTTCAGTTCCGCTGTCATCAAAGATGGCATCAGCCGGATGGTGAACGGTCTTCAAGAATGAGATTTAATTTTGCGTCTTTGCGCCTTTGCGTGAGAAAAAAATGAACAAACAACCTCAGGCCGAACGCCAGCGCATGGAAGCAGATATCGTCTGTGTCGGGTTCGGTCCGGCGACGGCGGGGTTCCTGGCGACGTTGTCTACACAACTGCTCAACTCCGACGGCACGCCCGTCGTGGAAAGCGCCGTCACACCCGGGCTGCCGCCGCAGGTGCTTTGTTACGAGCGCGCCGACGACATCGGTTTTGGCGTTTCAGGCGTGGTCACGAAGGCACGTGCCTTGCGCGCCACGTTTCCCGACCTGGACCGGGCGCAGATCCCCATGGCGACACCAGTCGATGAGGAGAAAGTGCTTTATCTGCTCGATCCGCATGGTGCGAGCCGCCGTTCGACAACACTTTGCCTGGCAGACACTTTCCTTCGCGCTTTTCGTTGGATGCTGCCATTTGAACAGCATGCGTTGAAATTGCCGTGGACGCCCCCTTTTCTCCACAAGCACGGTGGTATGGTGCTCTCCCTCGGCCAGTTCATGCAATGGGTCGGCACGCAGGTGCAAAGCGCCGGCACGGTCCAAATCTGGCCGGGCACACCCGCTTCGCAAGTCCTCATTGAGAAGGACACAGTTGTTGGCATCCGATTGCTCGACCAAGGTGTGGATAAGGGGGGAAATCCTTCCGGAGGATTCACTCCTGGTATGGACATACACGCGGCTCTTACCGTTGTGGGGGATGGTCCGGTTGGGTCCATTGGTCAGCAACTCGACGCCCATTTTGATGTGCCGGCTCGGCATCAAAAACGTGACTGGGCGGTAGGGATGAAATTTGTCGTGGATTTGCCGGAAGGCAGTCCGCTCAAACCCGGCACAGTGTTGCACACGTTCGGTTATCCGGAACCGGAAATTTTCGGCTTTCTCTATGTTCATCCCGACCGCGTCGCGTCGCTCGGCATTTTTGTGCCGTCGTGGTTCGATAGTCCGGTGCGCACCGCTTACCGCTATCTCCAACACTGGATGCTGCATCCTTACCTCTGGCGTTACCTGCAAGGCGGCAAACTTCGATCGTGGGGTGCGAAGACCCTCAGTGAATCCGGGCGGCGCGGTGAACCGCATCTGGTCGGTAACGGTTTTGCGCGCATCGGCGAAGGGAGCGGCAGTACCAACGTCCTTACCGGGTCCGGCGTGGACGAAGCCTGGGCGACGGGCGCGCAGCTCGCGGAGGCCGTGTTCGAGTTGCTCCAGGCGAAAAAACCATTCAGCAAACAAAATCTGGAAGACACGTATGTCAGGCGGCGGCGGGCCAGCTGGGTGGAGCGGGAAGGGCGGGTGGCTGAAAAATCTCGCGACGGATTCCAGCGCGGCGTCGTGCGCGGCCTGATAGGCATGGCACTCGCGGGTATGACCAATGGACAACTCACGCTGGGCGGTGAGCCGGTTCAACCGTGGAAAAGAATTCCGTCCTTCGAGAATTATTATCGCGACCGGACCGCGCCGGGCGAAATTGTGCGGCTGCGTGACGAGTGTGAAACGAAGGGTGTCCCGCTGCACAGCGTGTTGATGGATAGAGTCGGCTGGCCGGCCATTCCGTTCGACGGCCAATTGCTGGTGTCACACCAGGACGCATTGCTCCTGGGCGGCAAGGTGCAGGCGCCGGGCGGCTACGCCGATCACGTCTTTTTCCTTCACCCGGAGCTCTGTCAGGAATGCGGCACCAAAATCTGCATCGAGCTGTGCAGCGGCCAGGCGATTACGCCCGGCGAAAATGGCGTGCCAAATTTTGACCGCGAGAAATGTGTCCACTGCGGCGCGTGCCTGTGGAACTGCTCGCAGGCAAACCCGGAAAATCCCGAATGCATGAACGTCGCCTTCCGCGCCGGCACCGGTGGACTTCACTCGGCAGAGAATTAATAGTTATGAGCATTGCCTTTCAAATCGTCGTCTGCGCCGGCATTGTGCCGGATCCCTTGCAGACATTGGAACCGGTCGCAACCGAAACCGGGCCCTCACTGAAAAATGAAATGCTGCTGCCCGCCGTCCTGGACCCCTGGGCGAGCCACGCCCTGTATGAAGCGGCGAATCTGGCGCGGAACCAGGCCGGCTCAAAGGTGTGGCTGGTAAGTCTTGGGCAGAAAGCGAAGCTGCAGCAGGTCTTGATGACCGTCGCGCAAAAGGTGCCATTTGAACTTGTGGCGCTTGACGGCCCGGCCAGCGGTTTTAGCGAGTCGGCGGAAGTGGCCGCCGTGTTGGCCGAAGCCATTCGAGCCATTCCCGGACTCGATAAATCGAAGTTGCTGGTCTTTGGCGGCTGGGAGTCGGCCTCGCGCGGCGCCGGCGCTACGATGCAGATGGTCGGTGAGCGACTCGGTATCGTGAACCAGTTTCAGGGTGTGGATGAATTGAAAGTGGCCGCCGACGGATCGCTGGAGATTCTGGAGCGCATTGAAGGCGGCAAATATCAGGTCTCAAAGTGCACGGGGGCGCCGGTCGTGCTCGGCTGGGCCACGGGCAATCTGCCGGAGCCGAAGAATAATCCGCAAATTGGCATGGTCAATATGCGGACGGTAATGCCCGCTCTGCAAAAGGCAAAGCCGGTGGAACTAGCCGGCGAAGGGTTGAGTTTTGCCAGTGTGACGCTGCCGAAACAACTGCGCGAAACGAAAATCGTGAAGGATAAATCACCGGACGACATCGCGAAGGAAATTGTCGAATGGATAAGAAAGTAGAAATTGCCGCAAAAAGGCGCAAAAGGCGCAGAAAATATGAAAGCGAAAGACGACATATTCAAACTCTGTGATCAGGTTCGTGAAACCGCTTTTGCCCTGCAGCGCTTCCTAAGGCATGGTCATTTGGAAAAAGTTCACGAAAACGGTCTGGCGCACCGTTTGCAGAAGGCCGGTTTGCGGGTAGAACAGCAACACGGACTGCAGGTTTTGGATGAGGACGGCACTGTTCTTGGCGACTACTTGGCTGATCTATTTGTCGAAGGCGAATTGATCGTCGAATTAAAGGCGTGCAAGGCACTTGCTGATGAACACGTTGCTCAACTCTTGGGTTACCTCCGAGGCTGTCGAATTGAATACGGTCTTTTGATCAACTTTGGCTCAAGCAAATTGGAGGTCAGAAAATATGTGCTATCAGAAGCTGTTTAATTTTGCGCCTTTTGCGCCTTATTGCGGCTAATCAATTTATGGAAACAATTCTTCTGTTAGCGCATGCCGAAACTGATGGCTCGCTGGCACAATCGGCCCGCGAGGCGCTGCATGTCGCGGCCACTCTGCATAAATCACTCACAGGTTCTAGTCTTGTCATAGGCTTGACTGGTGAAAATGTTCAGGCGGCGGCGGATTCCATCGCTGGCTGTCCAGCCACAAAGTACTTCGGTGTCATCGGCAAGGATTTCAGTCAGTCGCGCTATGCCACCGACGCGGCGGCCGCCGAAGCCATTTGCAAGGCCAGTATCGCAACCTTCGTCGTTGCTCCGGCCACTTCGCGGTGGAACCGCGTCGTTGCCGGAGTGGCGCAACGACTCGGCGGACGCGCTGATATGCATGTTACCGGCGTATCGGGTAACGATGGCAGGATTGCGGTCAACCGCTGGTATTACCGCCAACGGATGGAAGCCGTGCTAAGCCGGAAGCAACGACCGTGGTTCATACTGGTTGATCCCGGCAGCCAGCCGGCGCGTCAGTGCGGAAGCGGAACGGCTTCGGTGGAGAATGTCGCCGTCCAGATTTCCGACGACTGCAGGCGTACGACTGTTATCGGTATACGCAAACCGGCCGCCGACGCGCAGACCATTCGACCCGATGCGCATCTATTGTTTGTTACCGGCGCCGGCTGGACCAAAAAGCAGGCGGACGGTCAGGCGCATGTGCCGGAGGCGGAGCAATTGATCCGCAGTTTTCTCAAACTCAGCCGCGCCTCGCTGGGCAGCAGCAAATCGCTGGTGGATCAGAGCGGTGAGCAGCAGGCGGTGTTGTCGTTTTTGTCGCACCTGAACCAGGTCGGCCAGACAGGGGCGACACCGCGACATCCCAAGGGACTTTCCACCTGTTGCCATGGTGAAGAGCCGCACACCGTCGGCTGGCGCTTCATCGCCGAACGCCGGGCCATCAATCTGGATCCGAACTGCGGCTGGGCGCGAGGCAAAGCCGACGTACTTTACGTGGCCGACGCCTTCAAGGTGATGACCAAGGTTAATGACTTGTTGGCTGCCCAATCAGGTTAAGATCGTAGTGTCCTCCTGGCAGGCCGGCCATTTCAGGAACTGAATGAGTCCGGCTTTCTGCCGAAAGCCGCTACGCTTCTTTTGCAAAATCCCGTTCGGTTTTGAGCCGCAATTGACCGCAGGCGGCGTCAATGTCACCGCCCTTTTCGCGGCGAAGCGTTGCGGGGACCTTTTGCTTCTTCAGAACGGTCAGGAATGCTTCACAAATCTTTTCTTCGGGACGTTTCCACGGCAGGCCTTCGACCTTGTTGTAAGGGATCAGATTGACCTTGGCGAAGAGCTTTTTGGCGAGCGCGACGAGCGGTTTGGCCTGCTCAACCGAATCATTTACGCCGGCAATTAAAATATACTCGAATGTCAGCATCCGACCTTTTTGGCCCTGGTAATCTTCGCAGGCGGCCATCAGTTCCTTGAGGGGATATTTACGGTTTACAGGCATGATTTTATTGCGCACTTCGTCGGTGGCGCCATGCAAGGATATGGCGAGGCGAAATTGTTCGGGCTCGCCGGCCAGCTTGCGAATCTGGGGCGCCAGGCCGCTGGTGGAAATGGTGATTTTGCGCGCGCCGATGCCTCCACCCCAGGGCGCATTCAAAATCCGCAGCGCTTTCAATAGATTTTCGTAATTCGCCAGCGGCTCACCCATGCCCATGACGACGATGTTGTCTATGGAACGTGACGGGTGACGGTTGACGGGTGACGCGGCGCCTGTCCCCGCCACTCGCCGCTCGTCACTCGCCACATTTCGTTCGACTGATAGCACCTGCTCGATGATTTCGTCCGGTGTCAGATGGCGTTTCCAACCGTCGAGGCCGCTGGCACAGAATTTACAGCCGTAAGCGCAGCCGACCTGGGTGGAAATGCACAACGTATGCCGGTCACTGACCTCGCCGTACAGCGCCGGATTGGCCGGGATTAGAACACTTTCAACCAGAGAATGATCGTGCAGCCGCCAGAGAAATTTTTGAGTGGTGTCGTGCGCGCCTTGTTTGAGGACGAGTTCCAGGGTCTGGAATGAAAAGGTTTCAGCCAGTTTATCACGCAGTACCTTGGGCAGATTGGTCATATCATCCCAACTCGTGACACGGCGGGAATAAAGCCATTCGAGCAATTGAATGACCCGATAAGCCGGCTGTTGCCAGGCCACAAACCGGGCTTCCAGTTCATCGCGGGCGAGGGATTTGATGTCGGCGGACACGGCAGTTCAATACGTCAGCAATTCCAGTTCGCGCAATCCCTTGTCGGTCAATTCCCAACGGCCGCCGCGTTCCACGACCAAATGGCCGCAGGGATTCGCCCGCTCCACAGATTCGTTGACGGAACGCAGTTGGAATTTCTCCGGGCCTTTGATATCCGCGGCGGTCAACGGCATGAGCTGAAAGGGCGTGGCGTTGAAATTCAAGGCGATTTCATAACCGGCCACACCCGCCTTTGCGGCCGCCGGGTTGGGCACAACGAGCATCGGATAGCGTTTCAAAAAGGGGAAATTCGTGGCGCGAACGACCACCCGGCAAAGTTCCGTCTGGCCGCGGATGAAATTCGATAGGTCGAATTTGTCACCTTGGGCATGTTCGGTGAGCAGGATTTCACGGGCATCCAGGGCGTCGAGATTCTGGCCATTCCACTCGCCGTGATCATTACGCTGGCGGGGAGAGGCGGTCTTAAACCAGGCGGCAAAACGGTCGTTGACGAGCAGATTCAATTGATAATGCACGTGGGCGCGCCACGGGGCGATGCGCTCGGCGGTATTGGACGTGCGGCCCATCGTGCCGATGACTTCGCCGGCCTTGACGGTTTGACCGGTATGCAGACCGGGGTGGACCTGGCGCAAGTGGCCGTAGAGCGAGTAAATTTCCATTCCGTCGATGACATGCCGGAGTACGACGTAGTTGCCAAAATTTGACAGGGACGGCCGGGTATTGAAATAAACCACCGTGCCGTCGGCGGTGGCCATCACGGGATCGGTCGGTTCACCGCGTTTGTCCCGCTGCAGACAGCGGATATCCAAACCTTCATGGATGCGTTCGCCGTTGTCGCGCACGCAGCCGAAGCTGCCGCTGGTCCAGGGTTTGTCCGGCGCCGTCGGGGCGAAAAATTCCAATTCCCTTCCGGGCTCGAACAAAAAGTGGTTGGCGGTAGGGAAGCGAAACGGTTCCTGGCCGGGGAGAACGGCCGGCAATGCCAACAAAAAAATGGCGGTGAACCAGTATCTACGGCAAAAAGCGGGAAAAATCATTTGGATTCTTTATTATAAAATGCGGCAGAATTGCTGAGACCCAATATGAATTCATCGGCCTCCAGACGCGACATGTCCGGCGTGAAGGCCAGCACGCCATCGGCGATGCGATGGGTAATCAGCGGCGCCGCCAGCCACCGACCATTGATGAGCTTGTCACCCCACTCCCCAAAAAGAGCCAGGTGACGACCGGTATTGGCGGCAGTGTATTGTTCCAGAATCCAGGTGCCGGTTTCGTCAAAGTGAATGTTGATGGCAAAGCCACCCGGGGCGTCAATGATTTTTGCCCCTACCAGGTTAACCTCCGTTAAAATGGGTTGTTTGGTGATGTTGACGAGGACGGGGTCGGCGCGTACCACAGAGACTTGTTCGCTCATTCCGGCTTCGTCAGGACTGGCTTCAATGTGCACCCGCAAGGCACTGATCGGGCCGTGAGGTTTGTTGGTTTGACAGCTGCAAAGCAGCGCCAGGGCTGCCGCCAGCGCCAAATAGATGTTGAATTGTCTCGACCAAGATTCCATAGTGCCCACACAAAATCGGAATATGTGGCCGATGTAAAGACACTTGTATGAGCAAACAATCCAACAAAGTTGAAAACCGAAAGCGCCGCACGCGGTATCTCAAACGGAAAAAACAGGCGGCCAAAGCCAAAAAGGCCGCGCCGGCGAAAGCCGCGTCGTAGCGTTTACGACCCGCATTCGTTCTCGTTCAGAGCCGCCCTGCCGGCGGCTCTCTTTTTTTGGCGGTGATTCATTTCCGGGCGTGCCGGGATCAATTTGTCCTGTTTCGACGAAACAAACTTATTCACCGCGTCCGTTTTTTAAAAAAAATCCGGTGAATAATTTGTTGAGGTGAAACACAAAGGATATTGATCCAAGCGGGAATTTCACGTTGTTCACGCACTATTCACAAGTGTGTTTCAGTGAACAAGCTGTGCATATCAATTCATTGTCGGTTTTCCAAACTCAGTTATGATTTCACCAGTTCATTGAAAGAACGAAGCAGGCAGTGACGATTGAAAGATTGCCCTGTTTGTTTCCAAGATAATCCCAGGCGACTGGGGAAAGATCGGGTCAGGCTGGTTGGCCCGGTCCCTCTGAAGTCGGATCGAAAGGTTCGGCGGGGAGGCAGCATTCACCAGTTCCTCTGGCATGTTCGCAAATGCCAAACGCGAATGAGGGACTTGGCGGCCAGGAACGATTGAGAAACCGTTCCGAGTCGAGTCAAGTAGTTCAGGCCGGTTTCGAGCCTGAGCGAATCGCAGTTACCCAGAGGGTAAACGGTTGCTACTGTGCACCGGCACGGTGTCGGCGACTCTGGCGGTTTTAATCCAAAAGATGAAACCGCCCAATGAAACCCGCCGAAAGGCGGACAAAGGGAGCGCAGGCGCCGGGAAGGTCACGATGACTGGGCAGGTCGCGTGAAAACCTTCCCAAGCTGGCGATGTTAAAAACGACGTCGCTGGACTGTGAGCAAAAAGCAACCTGAGAGTGAAGAGGCGAGACCCGTGGCACCGGGCGAACGCGCCGTCAAAAACGGCGGCTGACCCGGCGCTAAGCGGTCAAGACGCGAAAAGAGCATCACAGGCGTGTCTTGACCTGGTTCACAGGCAGGTGGCGCAACCACCCGCCGAAGTGAGCTGAAAAGCCTCACTCGAAATCTGGCGACCGTAAGGCGCCGGACGGCCCTGCTACGAGGCCGAAAACTCCGCTTGCCGTGGAGAATGGCGTCGGGAAACCGGCAGCCCCCGCGAGGGTGCGCGCCTAATGCTGGTCCGGGAAAGAGAGATTGGCGAACTCCCATCCCCCATTTGTCCCTGCCTGGCCGAAAGGTCAGGCGGGGACTTAATGTTTTTGGGACGGGGAGCCGGGGTCCTGTCGCTGGAGCAGTTTCCCGATTGCGAACGTGTGTCAAAGCGAAGGTAATGCAAACGAGTCACCCACTCGGTGAACCGCCGCCAACCAGCGAAATGGCTTGGAGTAAGGCTCATTCGACTTATTGGAGGCAGCGGTCTTCCTGACGATACGAGGAAGGACGGAAGCGGTTTTAAAGGCGATCCTACCCTGCTGCACTCAGATTCCAACCAGCATCCGGGGAATTTCCTTCCCCTTGACCGGCTCGCCCAATCCAAGAGGATAGTGTTCCGGGGCCTTGGCCGGGTCCACGTAGGTCCCGAACATTCGATCCCAAATTCGAAAGGTCGGCGCCAGATTCATGCCGCGATGCATCGTGGAATGATGGATGCGATGGTAATCCGGCGTGACCAGCAGCCACGCCAGCGGACCGATGTTCGCGTTCCAGTTGGTATGTTCCCAGAACTGGATGAGCAGTCCGATGGAGTAACCGATGCCGGCTTCGGCGGGACTTAAGTGCAGAAATGTAACCGGGATAACCACCTGCGGGATGTTATAAATAAAGGAATGGAAGAAACTCGTCCGGAAACCCGCAAACCAATACATCTGTTCGATGGAATGATGCCAGGCATGGGTCCGCCACATAATCGTGTAGTAATGCTGGGCCCGGTGAATCCAGTAGAGGACGAAGTCCACCAGGAACAAACCGATAATAATTTTTACCGCGCCAGGGAGGCCTTGCAGATAGTGCAACGGGCCCGCCAGAAAAGGCGGGGTGAGATTGATCGCCAGCCCGCGCAGGAGCCAGTTCGAAATCCGGTTAACCGTCAGGGCAAAGGCAAAGGAAAGGATATCCAATTTTAAATCCATCCAGCGATCCACCGGATGCGCCGGCCAGATCCGCTCGCAAATCTCAAATACGGCGACAAACAGGAAGAAGGCGACAATTTGATAATCTTGAGTGGTTAGCGTCATCGCGATTCAGGTCCTTTTGAGTTTTGTCAATGGGAACCGTTGCCGCAAATCATGTACACCGTTACGACCGTCACAT
>Ga0335083_10004564_pt1 | contig 17620 bp, 16 predicted proteins | sample Lox_Sample_42_FD_206716 | JGI IMG/M metagenome (GOLD analysis project Ga0335083, IMG submission 206716) | Soil microbial communities from Loxahatchee National Wildlife Refuge, Florida, United States - Lox_Sample_4.2 | ecosystem: Environmental > Terrestrial > Soil > Wetlands | place: USA...
CGCCTCCGGTCAAACGGCTCTGCGGCCCAGACGTCCGATCCGGTTGGCGCGCCCTACTGGCGCTCCCCCTGCACGTCGACCTGGCGTCGGCTTCGGTGCAAGGTGGGCTCACTGTACGAGGTCCGAGAGCATCTGTCAAGTGACTCGGTCAAGTGATATAACACTCGGCTAGTTGACTGGTGTCCTTCGTGTTTATGCCCCTTTTGAGGGATGGCCAAAAGGGGGGATTGCAGCCGAGTCAAGTATCGGTGAGAGTGGGTTCTCCGGATACAACGGCCTTCGCCCATGACAACTAAGCCGACCGTCACCCCTCGTACAGGCTCGCCCCGCGTCCCGCGGCTCGGCGAGCGGCTGCGCCAGCTCCGGATCGGCGCAGGGTTGACGCAGGGCCAGCTCGCCGGCGACCGGTTCTCCAAGGAGTACATCTCGCAGATCGAGCGCGGCAAGACGCGCCCGACCTCCGAGACGATCGCGTGGCTCGCGCTCCGTCTCGGCGTCGACCAGACCTTCCTCGAGAGCGGCGTGTCCGCGGACGAGCGTGCGCGCGCCGAGACGATCCTCGCCCGCGCCGACGCGCTGCTCGACGAGCGCCGCGCCGACGAGGCGCTGGCCGAGTACGGCAAGGCGCTGCCCGCCGTGCTCGGCACGGGCGCGGTCGAGCTGCACGTCCGCGCGCTGAACGGCGAGGGCATCGCGCTCGCGCAGACCGGCGACGTGAAGGCGGGCCTCGAGCGGCTCGCCGAAGCGCGCACGATCGTCGAGCGCCCCGAGTTCTCCGATGTCGACCGCGCCGAGGTGCTCTACCGGATCGGCGTCTGCCGGTGCCTGCTGCAGAGCATCGCAACGGCTGTCGCCCTCTTCAACGAGGCGCTCGCGCTCGCCGAGCGCTCGGGCATGCCGTGCGACCAGCTTCGCCTCGGGATCTTCGCGTGGCGCTCGCGGTGCTACCGGCGGCAGCGCGACTTCGAGGCGGCGCGCGAGGACGTCGAGCGCGCGCTCGAGCTCGCCGACGCCATGCAGGACAGCCGCGCGCTCGGGCAGGCCTACTTCCAGGCCTCGGTCCTCGCGGAGCGCGACGGCCACTGGGTGCTCGCCCGTACGTACGCCGAGAAGGCGAAGGCGCAGTACGAGGACCTGGCCGACCGCCAGAACGTCGGCCGCCTCCTGAACAACCTCGGCGGGCTCGACTTCCTGCTCGGTAAGCCGGAGAAGGCGGTCGAGCACCTGAAGAACGCGTTCTCGGTCGCGCTCGAAGTCGGTCACGACGAGGACGCCGCCAAGGCGGTCTCCTCGCTCGCGCAGGTCCACCTGCGCACCGGCGACGCCGTGCGCGCCGAGGAGCAGGCCCGGCACGCGCTGCAGATCATCGGCGAGCGCGAGGACATGCTCGACGAGGCCGGCAACGTCCAGCTCGTCCTCGGGCGTGCGCTGCTCGACCAGGGCCGGCTCGACGAGGCGCAGTCGGCGCTCGACCGCGCCGAGGATCTTCTCTCCCAGCTCTCGTCCGCGTCCCACCGGGCCGCGGCATGGATCGCACAGGGCGACCTGGCGACGAAGAGGGGCGACGAACGGAGGGCGGCAGTGCTCTATCGCCGCGCCGCCGAGGCGCTCCAGGACTTCCGGTTCTGAGGAAGGAGGTGTTTTCTGTGGCAACCAAGCTGGCCTTGCTGCTCCGCCGTCGTAGCACGATCGTGCTCGCGCTGACGGTGGTCGCCGCTGTGGTTGGAGCCGTCCATGCGACGGGCATCCATCCCGGTGGCCTCGGCTTCTGGGACGGGCCAGCGTAGAAGTTGAGGCCCTCCCATCCCGATGTCGTGCCAGTGGGGAGCCGGCAAACGACATCAGCCAGGGCAGCCGCCCGCCGCACCCGCGCCAGTGGCGCGCCGCAAGCAGGGCGATGCTCCTTCTTCTCGAGTGGTGACAGACGGTGCGTGCCGTCAGTAGCCGCGCTGGAGTGAGCCGACGCGCTCGATCACGACAGCGGGGATCCGCGCGCGGGGCGACAGCCGCAGGCACATCCGGACGACCTCGGCGCAGTCCTCCGGGCGGATCATCTCGTCCGCCTCGAGACCCGACCACTCGGCCATCGGGGTGTCCACGAACCCCGGGCACAGCGCGATCGCCCGTACGCCGTCGCCGTCGAGCTCGGCGTTCAGCGACCGCGTCAGTGCGATCACCGCCGCCTTCGTCGCCCCGTAGACGGTGAGCCCGGGCGTCGCGGTCGTCCCGGCGATCGAGGCGAGATTGACGATCCAGCCCTGGCTCTCCTTCAGCAGCGGGATCGCCTCGCGCGTCACGAGCAGCAGGCCGCGCAGGTTCACGCCGAGCTGGAGGTCGACGTGCTTGGTCACGAGCGAGTCGACGCGGCCGCCGATCCCGATCCCACCGGAGTTGACGAGCACGTCGAGCCCACCGAACCGCTCGCGGTGCTCGGCGACGATGCGCATGCAGTCGTCCTCGTCCGCCAGGTTGGCCTGGATGCCGAGCGCACCGAGCTCCGCCGCGGCCGCCTCGACCTTCTCGAGCGTGCGCGACGCGACCGTCAGCTCGAACCCCTCGTCGCGGAGCATGCGCGCGATCGCGAGGCCGATGCCCGACGAGCCGCCGGTGACGAGTGCGCTCCGCACCGGCCGCCGACCCTAAAGGAAAAGGCGCCGGCGGTGCGAAACAGCAGACGTACGTCGTTCCTCTCCCCCTCGCGGCGGCGGCCTCCCCCGGCCGCCGCCGCTCGTTCCTCCGGCTCTACAGTCCAGGGGCGATGAAGCTCACGGACCTGGCGACCGCCGGCGGCTGTGCGGCGAAGTACTCGGCGGCGCGGCTCGAGGAGCTCCTCCGCGGCTTCGTCCCGGCCGAGGCGGAGAACCTGCTCGTCGGGCTCGATCCGAGCGACGACGCGGCGGTCTACCGGCTGGACGACGAGCGGGCGCTCGTCTTCACCATCGACTTCTTCCCGCCGATCGTCGACAACCCGGGCGACTTCGGCGCGATCGCAGCGACCAACGCGCTCAACGACGTCTTCGCGATGGGCGGGACGCCGCTGCTCGCCCTCTCGGTCGCGGCGCTGCCGGAGGAGCTTCCGCTCGAAACGGTGCGGGCGATCCTCGACGGCGCCGACGAGCAGGTGCGCGCCGCCGGTGCGATCCTCGCCGGGGGTCACACGATCCGCGACGCCGAGCCGAAGTACGGGCTCGCCGTCGTCGGCACGGTCAGCCCCACGGGCATCTGGACGAAAGCCGGCGCGCAGCCCGGGGACGCCCTCTACCTGACGAAGCCGCTCGGCACTGCGCTCGTCCTGGGCGGTGCGCGGCGCGGCCTCGCGGCCCTCGACGAGGTGATCGGGTGGATGCGGACGCTCAATGCCGCAGCCGCCGATGTCGTTCGCCGCCTCGAGCCGAATGCCGTCACCGACGTGACCGGGTTCGGCCTCGCCGGTCACGCGAGGGAGCTCGCCGAGCGGAGCGGCGTCCGCGTCCGGCTCGACGCGGCACGCCTGCCCGCGCTTCCTGGCGCGCTGGAGTCGGCGCGCGCCGGGGTGTCGACCGCAGGGACGCGCGCGAATCGCGAGTTCGCGCCGGTCGAGCTCGGCGACGTCCCAGCCGAGGCCGTCGAGCTCGCCTACGACCCTCAGACGGCGGGCGGCCTGCTCGTTGCGCTGCCGGCCGATCGCGGCCTCTCGCTCGAGGCCGAGTTCGCCCGGGCCGGTCTCTTCCTCGCGCGTGTCGGCGCGATCGAGCCGGGTGCCGGAGTGACTCTCGTCTGACCCGGAACGACGCCGAGATACAGTGACGGCATGAGCGTCGGCGCGGAGTCGCTTCGTCGTGCGCGCAGCTTCGCCCTCTCGGACACCGCGTTCCGCCGATTGGCACTCGCGAACGTCCTGATGCTCGTGGTGATCGTCGCCACCGGCGCAACGGTCCGCCTTACCGGGTCCGGGCTCGGCTGCGAGCACTGGCCGGGCTGCGAGCCGCATCACTTCGAGCCGAAGAGCTTCCACAGCTACATCGAGTTCGGGAACCGCGTGGTGGCGTTCTTCACGATCCTGGTCACGCTCGCCACCGCGATCGGCGCCTGGCTCGCGAGCGTCTCGCGCGCTGTGCGCTGGGTGGCGGTGGTGATCTTCCTCGGTACTCTCGCCCAGGCGCCGCTCGGCGCGATCACGATCCACTACCACCTGAATCCGTGGCTCGTGATCTCGCACTTCCTGCTCTCGATCGTCGTGCTGACGCTCGCGGTCTCGGTCGCGGTCGAGGTGTGGCCGCGCTCCCTGGACGTGGTGCCGCAGTGGGTCCGCGCCGGCGCTCTACTCGTCTGGGTCTCGTTGTGCGTGCTCATCGTCAGCGGCACGCTCGCGACGGCTGCGGGTCCGCACCCCGGCAGCACCGTCGTCCGCCGTCTGTGGTCGTTCTATCCCGCCGTCTACTGGCACGTTCGCGCGACCGCGGTCTTCGGTGTGTCGTTCGCCGTGCTGCTCACCTGGCTCGTGCGCGCGCACAGTCGTCACGTGCGTGGCGCGCTCTTCGTTCTCGGCCTGCTCGCCGTGCAGATGACGATCGGCGAGATCCAGTACCGCACGCAGCTGCCGTGGTGGCTCGTCCTCGTTCACGTGACCGTCGCGACGACGCTCTGGGCGGCGGCGACCGCATTCGTGTACTCGCTGTGGCGTCCCGTGCGACGCACGTAGGATGGGTCGATGACGGAGGAGCTCCGGATCGAAGAGCGGCCGCGGTTGGACCATCCGGTCCTCGTAGCGGCGTTCCGCGGCTGGAACGACGGCGGGCAGGGCGCGTCGCTCGCCGGTGCGTTCCTCGCGCGCGCGTGGGCCGCCCGTCGCTTTGCGGAGATCGATCCCGAGGGCTTCTACGACTTCCAGGTCACACGGCCGACCGTGTCGCTGACGAACGGCGAGACGCGTCGCATCGACTGGCCCGAGAACCAGTTCCTGTTCGCGCCGCTGCCCGGAGCCGGCCGCGACGCGATCATCCTGCTCGGCGTCGAGCCGAACGTCCGCTGGCGGGCGTTCACCGGGCTCGTCACCGATGTCGCGCAGCAGTTCGACGTCGAGCTCGTGATCACGCTCGGCTCGCTCCTGGCCGACGTGCCGCACACGCGCCCGTCTCCGGTGACGGGGAGCGCGACCGACCCGGCGCTGATCGAGCAGCTCGGCCTGCAGGCGTCGCGCTACGAAGGGCCGACCGGGATCGTCGGCGTGCTCCACGACGCGTGCGCCCGCGCCGGTCTGCCTTCCGCCAGCCTGTGGGCGGCCGTCCCGCACTACGTCTCACTCACTCCGTCGCCGCGCGCCGCCAAGGCGCTGGTCGAGCGGCTGGTCGACCTCCTGCATGCCGACATCGAGACCGGGGAGCTCGACGAGGCGGCGGATGCCTATGCCCAGCAGGTCAGCGAGGCGGTCGCGGCCGACGACGAGACGGCCTCGTACGTCGAAGGGCTCGAGCGGCGCGTCGACGAGCTGGCGGCCGAGGACGACCTCCCGTCGGGTGACGCGCTCGCGGCCGAGCTCGCACGCTTCCTGCGCGAGCGCGAGAACGGCATCGGCGGCGACGACGTCGCCCGCGACCAGTAAGCAAGCCGCCTAGCCGAACGTGAAGGAGTAGCCCTTCACGCCCGGCGAGAAGCGGAGCTCGAGCGTTGCGTCCTGCACGCCCTGCGCCGAGCGCACGGTGTAGAGGCGGTAGGCGTTCACGTGGATCGTCTCGAGCGGCTTGCCGTCGACCAGCGCCGTGACCGTCCCGCGTCCGCCGAGGACGACGTACACGTCCTTGGCGTGGAAGTGCAGCCGCAGGAACGCGCCGGGCCCGGCGACGACCTGTTGCGGGCCGATGTTCCATGAGCCGCCGTACGTCAGCTCGTCCTGGGGAAGTGCGAGCGAGGCCCGATAGACGGCCATCCGCCCCGGCTGCAGCTGCGAGCCGACGTAGTTCTCGATGCGCGCCGACCCGAGGTAGGTCTCTGGTGTCGCGAGCTCCGTCGGCGTGAGGTCCGGAACCTGGTGGGCGGTCGCGCCGCCGTCGCCGAGCAGCCGCCGGATCAGATCCTCGGTGGTCGAGTACTCGCCCTCGCCGAAGTGCGTGTGCCGCACGTGCCCGGTGCGATCGATCAGGTACTCCGCCGGCCAGTACTGGTTGTCGTAGTTGTCCCAGGTCTTGTAGTCGTTGTCCTGCATCACGGGATACGTGATCCCGAGGCGCTTGACGGCCGCGCGGACGTTCGACGTGACGTGCTCGAACGCGAACTCCGGCGTGTGGACGCCGATGATCACGAGGCCCTTCGAGTGGTACGCCGAATACCACGCCTTCAGGTGCGGCAGCGTGCGCAGGCAGTTGATGCAGGAGTACGTCCAGAAGTCGATCAGGACGACCTTGCCGTGGAGCTGCGAGAGCGTGAGCGGAGGGCTGTTGATCCACGCACCGCCCACTTGCAGCGGGGGTGCGACGCCGTAGTCGGGGAGGCCGGACGTGGTCTTCGCCGCCGCAAGAGCCGTACCGCCGCCGCGGATCTTCGCCAGCTCGTGCTTCGCCGTCGAGTTGTTCTCGATCTTGCCCTGGAAGAAGCTCGTGTAGCCCGGGGTCAGCTGTGCGAGGCGGTCGTCGAGGTGGAAGACGAGCCCGAGCGCGACGGCCGCGATCAGCGCGCCCGACACCATGCGGACCGACGCAGCGTGCCGGCGCAGCGACGCAGCGGCCTCGCGGCCGCCGAACGCGATCGCAAGCATGGGCACGGCCGCTCCGAGCGCGTAGGCGAGGGTCAGAACGATCGCGCGGACACCGACCTCGTTCTTGGCGGCGACGACGCTGATCGTCGCCAGGACCGGGCCGGCGCACGGGACGAAGACGAGCCCGAGCGTCGCGCCGAACACGAACCCGCCGCCGACGTTGCGTGGACGGAGCCGTGAGAAGGCGCTGAGCGGACGTTCGACGAGCACTGCGACGCGCGGCACGAAGAGCGTCGCAGCGGTGACGAAGAGCAGCACGATCGCGAGGTTGCGGAGGAAGTCCTGCGGCAGCCCGAGCCGCGAGAGGATCCACGACGCGAAGAGCGTGAAGACGGTGAAGCTGGCGACCAGCCCGGCCACGATCCGAAGGGGGTGCCGTCCTGACGCCCCTCCGGCGAGGAGGATCGGAAGCACCGGCAGCACGCAGGGCGAGATCGCGGTGACGATGCCCGCGACGAAGCCGATGCCGAGGAGGACGACCATTCCGGGTTTACCGACTCTTCTAGCGGGAGTTCGTTACCCGCTGCCCGAACGGTTTGTTACGGCCTGCCCGTGTCCCCCCGGGACGACGGGCCCCGCGCTCGTCGTTTCTACCGCAATGAGCGCTCGTCGAGCATCCGCCTGGACCGCCGTTGCGATCGCCGGGCTGGCGTGGTCGGGCTCCGCGCGCGCGGATGTCGTCAGGCTCCCGCCGATCGCGTCCGACTTCCGGGCGCGCCTTGCGGGGACCGGCGACGGTGCGGTTCGGGCGAAGGTCGTCGACGGCGACCGGCAGCTGTGGCTGCGGGCCGACCGCGGCGCGACCGTGTCGGTCGCAGGAGCCGAGGGGGAGCCGCTGCTCCGGTTCGACCGCCGCGGCGTGTTCGTGAACGTGCGGTCGCTGACCGCCGCCGCCGACCGCGTCGGCAGCGTCCACCGGCGGGTGGCGCTCGATCCCGGCGCACCGCCGTCGTGGCTCCGCCTCACCGCCGGGCATGCCTTCCTCTGGCACGACCACCGCCTCCACGCGCTCGAGCCGCTCGCGCAGGGACGCGGCGCCGGGGTCGTCGGCCGCTGGGCGATCCCGGTCCGGATCGACGGCCGGCAGAGCGCGGTGCGGGGCGATCTCGTCTACGAGCCCGCCGGCCCGGTGTGGCCCTGGGTGCTCATCGCGGTTGTGCTCGCCGGGGCGGTGTGGCTCGGTCTCGCCCTGGCGCGGTCGCCGGCGCACGGCGCGACGATCGGCGCGGCGCTCGCGGTGACGGTCGTCGTCTGCGCACTGCGGATCGGGCGGGAGCTCTACGGCCGTCCCACCGTGGCCGGCGCCGCTTACGCCGGGATCGGGGTGACGACGGCGCTCGGCATTCTGCTGGTCTGGGCCCTGCTCCAGGGGAACCGCGACATCCGCGTGTTCGCGGCCCTGTTCGCCGGGCTCGCCGCGCTCTTCGAAGGGCTCGTGATGTTCAGGGTGCTGACGCACTCGATCGCGCTCAGCGTGCTGCCGACGCCGCTTGCGAAGCTCGCCGTCGCGGTCGCCCTCGGGCTCGGCGCCGGGCTGGTGGGGATCGTGCTGCGCGGGCTCCCGGAGGCGGAACCGGCGGAGTCGGCGGCGGCTCTCGCAGCCCGCCGGTAGCACGCTACGCGGCGTCCTCGGTGGCGACCGTCGCCGGCTCTGCCGGGGGCATCGCGTCGAGCGGCGGTGACGTCGCCTCGGCGTCGGTCGGCTTCCGCCCTCGCCGACGGCGGCGCTTGCGCGGCGCGGGTTGGTCCCCGTCGCCCTCGGCCGGGGCGGACGGCTGCTGCTCCACCTGGGCGCCGTTCGACTCGGCCGTCGTCACCTGCGTCTCGGCCGCGTCGCCCGGCTTCTTCTTCCGCCGCCTCCGCCTGCGTGTCCGGGTCGGCCCGGTCTTCGGCTGCGGCAGGCTCTCGGCGATCCAGCCCGCGACCTCCTGGATCGTCCCGAGCCGCTCACGGGCGGCTTCGAGGAGCTGCGTGGCGCGAGGTGTGTAGCCCTCCGCGGATGCGAGCAGTGCCGCGGCAACCTCCTTCGGCATCTCGAGCGCCGCGTTGACGAGCTTCGCGGCGTTCTCCTCGTGGCGGTGGCCGCGCGAGTTGGCCAGCGCGCCGAGCAGCCGCTTGGCATCCGGGTACTCCTGCGACGCCTTGCGGTCGAGCTGCTTGCGCACGGCTTTCGAGAGGCGCCACGTCCAGCGCGCGAGGATCTGGTCCGGCGCATCCGGCTTGTCCTCCGCGACCGCGCGCAGCAGGGTGCGCACTCCGGCGGCGCGGTCCTTCTCCCAGGGCGGCGCCAGCGTGACGAGCGTGACGAGATCGTCGAAGTCGGCGCGCTCGACGCGCATCGAGACGCGGTCCGCGAGTGCGATCAGGCGCAGCCGCCGGTTCGGGTTCTGCGCGGCGGCGGTCGAGAGGAACGTCTCCATCGCGCGCTTCGACGCGCCGCGCTGGGTGAGCTTCTCGACGAACGCCGCACGCTCGTCGAAGCGCAGCTGGCGCCCTGCGATCTCACCCCAGAACTCCTGCTCGTCCTCGTCGAGGAACTTCGGGTCGACGCGCTGCCATTCGCGTGCGATCACCATGCGGCGCCGCAGCACGTCGGGCGTGACCGGAACGAGCCAGGCGGCCGGTGTGAGCTTGCGGCGTGCGCGGCGCTGCACGCGCCGGCGCGGCGCCGGCGTCACCCGTGCGCCCTCGCGGTAGAAGTCTGCGCCGAGCAGCGAGTGCAGGGACACGACGCGGTCGTTGTGCGTCGCCGCCTTCGGCGTGAAGTCCACGACGATGCCCGCCTCCTTGCGCGGGTGGATTCGCATGATGCGGCCGATGCGCTGCTGGTAGACGCGCTTCGACGCGGTCGGCGCGAGGTGCATCACGACGGTCGCGCGCGGTGAGTTCCAGCCCTCGGCCAGCAGCATCGCGTTGATCAGGACGTCGATCTCCGCGCGCTCGTACGCGGCGAGGATCTCGGCCAGCTTCACCGGCGGCGTGCGCCCGGAGACGGCTTCGGCCTTGATGCCGGCGGCACGGAACGCGGTCGCGAGGTTGTAAGCGTGGTCGACGCCGGCGGCGTAGACGATGCCCGGCGTGTCGTCGAAGCGCTCGCGGTACAGCGTCGCGGCCGCCATGTTGAGCGCCTCGTGGTCGAGCGCCTGCGCCAGCGCGCGCTCCTCGAAGTCGCCGCCGACGATCGGCACCTGGTTGATCGCCGCGACCGGAGGGACGCGCAGGCAGCGCAGCGGCGCGATCAGCCCGCGCCGCGCGGCGTCTGCGAGCGGCAGGTCGTCGACCGACGCCGGGAAGACGTCGGACACCTGCTTCGCGATCAGCTCCTCGGTCGCCGTCATGCCGACGTAGATGGGGCCGTCGAGGCTCCGGATCGCGGCCGACGTCTTCTCGCCGAGCGCGGTGTGCGCCTCGTCGCAGATCACGAGCTGGTACGCGGAACGGTCGATCTCGTCGACGTGGCGCGCGAACCACGCGTACGTCTGGATCGTGATCGGGTTCGGGACGCGCGGCGCCGTCTGCCCCGTCAGCACCGCCTCGGTCAGGCGCTCTCCGTAGCCGTGCTCCTTGAGCTCGCGCCTGAACTGGTCGACGAGCAGGCGGCGGTGGGTGAGGATCAGGACGCCCTCGGTGCGAGCCGCCTCGACGAAGCCGGCTGCAGCGATCGTCTTGCCCGACGCGGTCGGATGGCGGAACCGGTAGCGGCGGACGGCGCCCGGGTCGGTGACCGGCTCGGGCTCGTCCTCGAGCTCGTCCATCGCAAGCTGGAGCTCGTCCTCGGGCTCGTCGTCCTCGTCGACCGAGGCCTCCTCCAGCGCATGCCCGTTGCCGTTCGCTTCGGCCTTCTGCGTCGCGGCGATCAGCTCGGTGAGCATGCCGGCGAGCGCGTCCACCTGATGGCGGCGCAGCTCGGTCCCGGAGCTGAGCTGTGGCGGGCGCTCGGAGAGCACCCGCTCGAGGCCGAGCAGCAGTGCGTAGCGCACCTTCCACTCGGTCGACGGTGCGGGGGCGCCGGCGTCCATCTCGGCCATGGCGTCGTCCAACGCCCGTCGACGGGCGGTGCCGGCTGCGAGGACGACTTCGGGGTCCTCGTCGGGCCGCAGGAAGGGCTCGCCTGCCCAGGACTCTGCGCGGAGGGCGTCAGCTCGCTTTGCGGCTACGCCGTCCGACTCTGTCGGAGAATGCGTGGTGGTCTGGTGCAATGCCTGCGGCACACCTCCTGTGCCGCCTCCTCAAAGGATCGCGCCCGCGTCGATCGCACTTCCCGCGTTGCGCAGACCTCACAATAGCCGATCCGTCGGCGGATCGCGCGCCCAGGCGAGATCATGCGCCGTCGATGTTCCGCGGGACAGCCCCGTATTACGCGCGATACCGGCCCGCCTACCCCGACGAGCTGCTCGAGCAGCTTTGCGCGGCCGTCGGCCTCGACGGGTCGGGCCGGCTGCTCGACCTCGGCTGCGGGCCGGGGACGATCGCGGTTCCGCTGGCGGCGCGGGTCGCGGAGGTGCTCGCAGTCGACAGCGAGCCGGAGATGCTCGACGAGCTCCGCCGCCGCGCCCCGCCGAACGTCGTCGCGCTCGAGGCGAATGCGGAGGAGGTCGATCCGGCGTGGGGGAGGTTCCGGCTCGCGACGATCGGCCGAGCGCTCCACTGGTTCGACGGCGAGCGCGTGCTCGAACGGCTCGCGGTCGTCACGCCGTCGGTCGCCCTGCTCGGCGACTCGCTCGACGAGAGCGAAGCGCTGTGCGCCGTCCTCGACATTGCACGCGAGCTGCTCGGCGACCGCCCGCCGATGCTCGCACCGGGGATCCGGTACGAGCAGGCGCTCGCCGACTCCCCGTTCTCGGCCGTCGAGGAGCTCTGGTCGATGGTCGACCGGACGTGGACTGTCGACCAGCTGATCGGCTTCGCGTACTCGACGTCATTCGCCTCGCCGCTTCGCGTCGGCGATCGCCGCGAGGAGTTCGAGTCGACGATGCGCAGCCGCCTCCGGCCGCACTACCGCGAGCGCCTCCGCGTCTCCGCGCTGCTCGGGCGCCGCGCATGACCGACTGGGCGGAGATTGCGCGCGAGAAGCAGGCGCGGTACGAGATCTCCCACGGCGAGCTCGACGAGCGCGCGGTCGTGCGGCTCGGGAACGCCGCCTACGCGGCCGGTCTCGCGCTGCTGATGGACGGCTCGCCTGCGGCGTCCGAGTGGCTGCTCCGCGCAGCGCAGCGCTGGCGTGCGAGCTGGGATCTCGGGGCTGGCATCGACGCGTGGGGCCGGCCGGCCGGCGCGGTGAAGGCCGCGCTCCTCGCGGGCGACGACGCGATCGTCGACGAGCTTGCCGGGTGGACGCTTGCGCTCGGAGCGGCCGACAGTCCGTCGCCGATCGGCCGCTACGCCGCCATGCTGGCGCTGCTCGCGTCCCGGCGCGACGGCGAGGCGGCGAAGCTGGCCGACACGCTCCGCGAGCGCGACGACTTCCCGCGTGACGTCGGCGACGCGCTTTCAGCGATCGCCGTCCGCGACGAGCGCGGTGCGAGCCTTGCGGTCGACTCGGTCGTGCGCTCGTTCGAGGAGCGGCAGGACTACCTCGAGGATGTCGCGGTCGCGGACACCGCGCTCGTGCTCGGCGAGCTTGCGCGCCGTCACGGGCTCGCGTGCGAGCTGCCCGCTTCGCCCGTGCTACCCCTTGCTAGTCGGTCTCGGCCTGCTCGATCGCAGGGTGGAACGCGATCGTGATCGACTGCAGCGGCTGCGAGTCGTCCTCGAGGTCGGTGAGCTTCTCGATCAGCTCGTCGAGCAGGTGGCGCACGGTCTCGGCATCGAGCTTCGTGTGCACCTGGGCGCTCCGGAATTCGCCCTTCGCGGCGTACAGGTCGAAACCGCGCTGGACCTCGTGCAGCTGGGCGGACTGGAGCTCGCTCGCCAGCCCGGCGGCGCGGATCTCGGGGCCGACCTTCAGGTGCCTGGCGACGGGCCGGTAGGGCTTCTCGCGCCCGCCTGCGGGCGCCCGCTCGATCAGGCCTGCGCGGTGAAGCATCCGGACGTGGAAGTGCAGATGGCCCGGGTCGACGGAGAGCCGCTCCGCGAGATCGCGGTTCGTGAGCGGGCGGTCCGAGTCGCCCAGCACCTGGAGCACCTTCAGCCGCAGCGGGTGCCCGAGTGCCTTCAGCTGCTCGGGGCGGTCGATGTCGAGGACGTCCCTGGGCCCGGCTTCGGGCTCGACCGACTGCTTCATCCGTCTATCTTCGCCGCCGCCGCCGCATCTGACCAGACCTCCACCGGCACGGGGGCGACCCGGAGGAGGCTCGCAGGCACGTCGCGCGAGATCTCACCGCCGAAGGCCTTGGCCACGGCGTCCGCCTTGCCCGCGCCGGCCACGTGCACGACGATCCGGTGCGCCGACAGGAGCGTCGGCAGGGTCATCGTCACCCGGTCGACCCACGGCTCGAGCCCGGCGGGGCCGCTGGTGGCACGGTGGTTCTCGACGTCCAGCTGCGGTGAGCCCGGGAACAGCGACGCGACATGCCCGTCTGAGCCCAACCCGAGCAGCAGCAGGTCGAGCTCGGCGCCGTCGAGCGCGTGGTCGAGCTCGCCGGCGGCGTCGGCGGGCTGGAGCTCGCCACGGATCCGGTGCACGGCGCGCGGTGGACGCTCGAGCAGGTCGAGGAGGTTCTGCTTCGCGACCAGGTAGTTCGAGCGCTCGTCGTCGGGCCGCACGCAGCGCTCGTCGCCCCACCAGACCGTGACGCGGCCCCAGTCGGGCGCTGTTGCCGCAGCACGGCGGTAGGCGGGCCCCGGCGTCGTGCCGCCCGTGAGCACGATCGACCCTCCGGCGCGCGCCTGCTCTGCGATCAGGTCTCCGACCTTCTCAACGTGGTCTTCGGTTACGTGCAGGTCAACGTTCGAGGCCGCGATCTGCGAAGCGTATGTAACCCGCATGGAATGCGGCGAGCATGTACACGCTCGCCAGCCCGGCCCACTCGCCGTACGGGGCCAGCAGTTCGTCGGTCTCCTCGGGCTCGGCGCGGCGCCCGAGCAGGAGCGAAGCGAGCTTCACGAGGCCGAGGTCGCGCGCGAGCCCGCGTTCGTAGCGGCCGAGACCCTGCAGGCAGATGACGCCCACCGACCAGGGGCCGAGGCCCGGTTCGCGCTCGAGTCGTCGCGCGACCTGCTCGGTGGGCTGACGCTTGAGCGCCTCGAGGTCGAGGGTGCGGCAGAGCCGCACGAGCGTCGATGCCCGCCGTCCGCCGAGCCCGAGCCGCGTGAGCTCGGCGGGCGACCGGCGCGCCAGCTCCTGGGCCGACGGCGCTGCATAGAGGCGGTCGTGCCGGCGGGCCGCCGAGCGGATCACGTTCGCCTCGATCTGGCGGGCGCGCCGGGCCTGGATCAGCTGTCCGGAGACCGCGCGCAGGAGGGAGTGCGCGACGGTTGCCGTCCGGAGCGGGCGCAGGCCGCGCAGGCGGTGGGTCGCCTCGCCGATCAGCGGGTCGTGCGCGAACCTGCGGAGGAGCTCTGAGTGGTCGTCGTCGACCCCCAGCACGAAGCGCACGTGATCGACTCCGGCGTCGCTCTGCGCGCGAACGGCGATCGCGCCGTCCGGCCGCTGGGTCGCGACGACGCGCTCGAGGCGGTCATCGACGGCGATCGTGGCGTCGTAGACGCCGCCGCGTACGACCCGAGTCGGGTCGCTCGCAAGCCTGCCGGAGAGCCGCAGCGAGTAGGGGCCCCGCGGCCGGAGCTCGGTCTCGACAGCCATGGGGCGATCGTACGCACCGGACCCGAGTACCCTCGCGCGGATGGTCCAGCGCCTCGCCTCGAGGACGTCGCTGCGCAGCCGCGAGCAGAAGCTGCACCTCTTCTTCGAGCTGCTCCGGCCCGGCCCGGAGACGACGATCCTGGATGTCGGCGTTACGAACGCGCCATTCGGCGGCGGCTCGACCGACAACTTCTTCGAGGCGCGGTACCCGTGGCCGTGGCAGATCACCGCGGTCGGCGACACCGAGCTCGACCGGTTCGAGGCGGCGTTCCCGGCAGTTCGCGCGGTCCGTGCCGACGGGCGCGCGCTGCCGTTCGCGGATCACACGTTCGACATCGCCTTCTCGAACGCGGTCGTCGAGCACGTCGACGGAGGCCGGGACGCACAGCGGCGCTTCGTGCACGAGCTCGCCCGCGTCGCGCGGCACGTGTTCGTGACCACTCCGAACCGCTTCTTCCCGATCGAGGTGCACACGCTCCTGCCGTTCGCGCACTGGCTGCCGCAGCCGCTGCGCGACCAGGCGGTGCGGGCGCGGGGGTTCGACGCGACGCTCGACCTGCTCGGCCCGCGCGACCTCGCTTCGCTCTTTCCTTACAGCGTCCGTGTACTCAACCGCGGGATGACGCTGATCGCGGTCGGCCCTCGGTGAGCATCCGCCGCCCGGTCTGGGTCCTGCACGTCCTGATCGTCGGCCTGGCGCTGCACAACCTCGTTGCGGCACAGCTGTGGCGGGCCGGGGTTCGCGGGGCGACGCTGTCCGCGCTGTCGGCGTGGAAGGACGTGCTGCTCGCGGCCGCGCTCGTCGCCGTGTACGCCGGCCTGCGCCACCGGCCGTTCCGGCCGACCGTGGGCGACTGGCTCGCGCTCGCATTCGCCGGGGTGGTCGTTCTCTACGGATTGATCCCGCAGTCGGTGCTCGGCGGGACCGCGACGCACTCGGGCGTCGTCTACGCCGCGCGTCACGATCTCTTGCCCGTCGAGGCGTACCTGCTCGGCCGCGGGCTCGCGCTCACCGTGAAGGAGGAGCGGTCGCTCGTGCGCACGCTGCTCTGGACGGCGGGCATCGTCGCGGCGTTCGGCCTCGTCGACGTCTATCTCGTGCCGCTGTCGTTCTGGAGGAAGGTCGGGGGCTGGTACGAGCACCAGCTCGGGCTCGTCTACCGCGGGCTCAGCTTTCTCCCCGAGAACTTCGTCTACAACCAGGGCAACAACGTCGTCTTCCGGCGGCTGACGTCCACGTTCCTTTCGCCGCTCGCGACCGCGTACCTGCTCGTGATCGCGCTGCTGCTGATGACGCTGCGCAGGCGGGCATCGGTGCTGCTCGCGCTGCTCCTCTTCGCCGCGCTGCTGTGGACGCACACGCGTGCCGCGCTCGCCGCTCTCGTCGTCGGGCTCCTGCTGCTCGCGGTGCTGCGCCGCGCACTCGCTCCCGCGCTGCTGGCGGTGCTGGTCGCCGTGGTCGGGGTCGCGTTCGTGAAGGGCTATCCGCACTTCGGGCCGCGGACGCACTTCACGGCGTCGGAGCTGCGCTACCAGGAGCACCATGCGCAGACCGCGCCGCAGGTGTCGCACGACGCGACCAGCGCCAACGAGGCGTCGACGCGCGAGCACCTGCAGAGCCTGCGCGAGGGCCTGCGGACCGTCATCCACCATCCGTGGGGGTTCGGGCTCGGCAATGCCGGCGTGACGGCGGAGCGGACCGGGGCGAAGCTGAAGGCGGGCGAGTCGACCTACACCGAGCTCGGCGCCGAGACCGGCATCATCGGGGGCCTGTTGTTCGGGGTGTGGTCGCTCGTGCTCCTGTGGCGGCTGCTCGGCTCGCCTCCGCTGGCGGCGGCCTTCGCGGCGACGTTGTTCCTCGGGCTGCAGACCGACGTGATCGGCATCCCCTGGCTCGCGGTGGTCGTCTGGGCGCTCGCCGGGTCGGCCGCGTACCGCGACGCCGGCCGCCTGCGAAGGGCGGCGAGCTCGCCGTTCCTCACCTGACGGGGTCGCAGCAACCCACGACACCGCCAGACGCTTGGCGTCGCCAGATGTGACAACTCTGCCATTTCTCGGCTCATGCCCTTGCGGCTTGCGCGGCCGTCCGTACCGTTGACGGGACGATGCGAATCACGATCGTCGAGGCGGTGCTGCTGGCGGTGGGGGCGGTCGCCGTGCTGGTGCTCTTCGTGCACCACTCCCGGCCGCAGGCGCGCACTGTCCTTCGCGCGAGCTGGGCGCTCACGCCCGGGGTCGTCAATCCGAACGTCACGCAGGCGACGCTGCGCGCGACCGTTTGCCGCAAGGGCTGGACCCGCACGGTGCGGCCGCCGACCTCGTACACGAACGCGCTGAAGCTGCAGCAGATGCGCGCGCGCGGCCTGCGCGGCCCGCCCTCGGCCTACCAGGAGGACCATCTGCTCAGCCTCGAGCTCGGGGGCAACCCGACCGACCCGCGCAACCTCTGGCCGGAGCCGTATCCGCGCGCGTCCGAGGTCGACCGGATCGAGAACGAGCTCAACGCCCGCCTCTGCTCCGGCGCGATCACGCTCGACGAGGCGCAGCGCACCGAGTCGGCGCTCAAGCACCGTGACGGGTGAGCCCGAGTGGCTTCACGGAAACTCAGCAGAAGCTCAGCAGAAGCTCTTAGGGATCTCTGAGGGGAAGGTGGTGAGATCAGACCACGTTCTACTTGCGCTACATCCGTAACGAGCTGCTCCGGCGACGCGCGCGGACGATCCTGACCCTGCTCGGGCTCGGCGTCGGCGTCGGGCTGGTGATCGTGATCGCGAGCCTGTCGAAGGGGCTCGACAACGCCCAGAAGAAGACGCTCGACCCCCTCGCCGGCATCGGGACCGATCTCACGGTCACGCTGTCGCCGCAGCAGCAGACGTCGAGCTTCGGCGGCCCCGGCGGCGGTGGCGGCGGGCAGGACCGCGACCTGATCGCCGCCAACCAGTCGGTGCTCACCGATCTCTCCAAGCTCGGGAAGCCGGGGCAGCACTTCGTGCACGACTTCTTCCTGCCCGGCTCGCAGCTCACGTTCCAGCAGAGCGCGGCCTCGCAGATCTCGTCGATCCCGGGCGTCGCCTCGGTCACGACCGGGCTCACGCTGCTGGCCGAGCATCAGCAGGGAATCGTCCCGAAGATCGTCGCGACGCTGA
>Ga0335083_10004565_pt1 | contig 17619 bp, 18 predicted proteins | sample Lox_Sample_42_FD_206716 | JGI IMG/M metagenome (GOLD analysis project Ga0335083, IMG submission 206716) | Soil microbial communities from Loxahatchee National Wildlife Refuge, Florida, United States - Lox_Sample_4.2 | ecosystem: Environmental > Terrestrial > Soil > Wetlands | place: USA...
AGCTGCGCGACAGGTCGCCGATCTCGTCCCCCGCGCCGGAGCTAGCAAGCGGCGCGCGCACCCGTCCCTGCTCGTCGATGGCGCGCTCGGCGTCATCGCGCAGGCGGCGGATGCGCGAGGAGAGCCACGTCGCGTACGCGGTCAGCGCGAGCGAGCCCACGAGCAGCACGGCCAGCACGATGTTGAACAGCCGCTCGAAAGCGCGGTTGCGCTCGGCGAGCACGGCGTTGCCGGTCTGCTCGGCGACGACAACGCCGCGTACCTCGTCGCCCACCCAGATCGGGTGCGCGGCGCTGACGATCACCGCCTTGCCGTCCGAGGTCGGGCGGCGGTCCGTGGTGAGAATCCCGGCCAGCGCGCCCTCGACGTCGCGCCCGTGCGGCGCGCCCTGGGTTGCGGCGTCGTCGCTGAAATCATCCGACGGCTGGTCGAGCACCGCCTGGTAGAGGCGGCCGACCGTGGCGCGGCGCACGCGCCCCCACGTCGACTCCGGTGGCGAAGGCGAGGCCGGCGGGAAGAGCGAGCCGGCGCGCGCGAGCACCACACCCTGCCGGTCGATCACCCAGATGCGCGCGGTCGTTCGCGACAGACCCTCGATGATCTGCGCGATCTCCGGGGAGGCCGAGGGCGGCAGCGACGCGCCGGACGCACGGTCGTCGGCGCGCTCGCGCGCGAACGAAGCGATCGGGTCGGGCGGTGTCGCGAAAAGGCGCGGCCGGTCGTGCAGCGCGGTGGCGACCGCCTGCGCCGTGCCGGCGAGCGTGCGCTCCTGCGCGTCGCGCAGGAAGCGCTCGAGCTCGCGCACGTACGACAGGCCGAGCCACGGCAACGCCAGGAAAACGGTGAGGACGAGGAGCAGTTGCGCGCGGATGCCCAGCGCGATGCGTGGCAGCTTCACAACCTCATTCGCCCCACCGGTACCCCATCCCGTACACCGTCGCGATACGGTCGAAGGTGGGATCGATCGCCTGGAACTTCTTGCGGATGCGCTTGATGTGCGACGTGATCGTGCTGTCGTCGACCACGATGCTCGCGTCGCGCATGAGCGCATCGCGGTCCTTGACGTGGCCCGGGTGGCGCGCCAGCGCATGCACCATCCAAAACTCGGTGAGCGTGAGGTCCACGCGCTTGCCCTGCCAGTCGGCGGTGAGGCGCTTGACGTCGAGACGCAGCGCGCCGCGCTCCACGATGTCCTCGCTGGCGGGTGGCGCGCTCAAGAGCTCGCTGCGCCGAAACAGCGCCGCGATGCGTGCGGCGAGATGCGGCAGGCTAGCGTCCTTGGTGAGGTAGTCGTCGGCGCCAAGGCGAAGCCCGGCGACGATGTCGAAGTCCGAGTCGCGCGCCGACAGGAAGATGATGGGCACCGTGGCCGACAGCGCCCGCAGCTCGCGCGTGAGCGTGAAGCCGCCGTCGACGTCGTCGCCCAGGCCGATGTCGACGAGCGCGAGATCGGGGAGTCGCGTGCGGAACGCGGCGAGCGCCTCCGGCCGGTTGGCATACGTGGCGACCTCGTAGCCGTGGCGGCGCAGCGCCTCCGCGTAATTGGCACCGATGGCGGGCTCGTCCTCGACGATGGCGATGCGGCGCATCAGGAATCAGGGATCGGGTATCAGGGATCAGAGAGCCTGCGGCCGACTATAGCGCAGCCGCTATGCTCACGCTGCACCGGCTGACCCAGTTGTCATTGGTTTGCCACATTTGTTCCCAGCCCTGCCGCTTTTTCCGCCGAGCGGCGCCGCAGTGCGCGCGCGAAATGCGTCGCATCGAGGGCGTGTCGCCGGCGGGCGCCTTCCGATGGGCAGAATGGGCCAAACCGCCGGCTCACGAATCCAAACGGTCGGGGCTTCGCAACCATGGCGGATACGGGCAGGGCGGTGATCGGGCGGCGCGAGTGGCGCGAGCTTGGGCGCTTCGTGCTGGAGGCGTTTGCGGCGGGTCTGTTCGTGAGCGTCGTGCTCGCGCTCGCCGTGTTCATCGTCATCACGCCCGCGGTCGCGTCACCGGCGGCGCGGACGGGCGGCATGCTCTACCTCAAGGACGACGCAGGCGGGAACTCCGCCACGCCGCTCGTCTTCACCGACGTTCGCATGAGCGTGAGCGGCATCGTGGCGCGGGTGACGGTCGAGCAGCGCTTCGTCAACCCGACCGACGAGTGGCGCGAAGGCGTGTACGTGTTGCCGCTGCCCGAGCAGGCCGCCGTCGACCACCTGCACATGAAGGTCGGCGACCGCGTGATCGAAGGGATGATCAAGGAGCGCGGCGAAGCGAAGCGCACCTACGAGGCCGCCAAGAGCGAAGGCCGCAAGGCGAGCCTGCTCGACGAGGAGCGGCCGAACATGTTCACGTCGAGTGTCGCCAACATCGGCCCGCACGACGAGATCGCGGTGACGATCGAATACCAGGAGACGCTGCGCTACGACGACGGCACGTTCCGCCTGCGCTTCCCGATGGCGATCACGCCGCGCTACATCCCCGGCGAGGCGGTCGCGTCGCTCGGCGAAGGCATGGGCTGGTCCGCGCCCACGCAAGCCGTCCTCGACGCCGACCGCATCACGCCGCCCGTCGTCCCGCGCAGCGAAGGCTACGTGCTTCCGGTGCGCATCACGGTCGACCTCAACGCCGGCTTCCCGCTCGCGAACCTGTCGAGCCCGTATCACCCGATGAACATCGAGGCGCGGCCGGATCATCGCTACCACATGACGCTCGTCGACGGCCCGGTCCCGGCGGCTCGCGACTTCGAGCTTGCGTGGACGCCCGACGTCGGGGCCGGGCCAGGCGCGGCGCTGTTCACCGAGACGAAGGACGGCAAGACCTATGCGCTGCTGATGGCGCTGCCGCCGCCGATGCCGAAGAACGACACGCCGCGCCCGCCGCGCGAGGTCACCTACATCATCGACACGTCGGGCTCGATGGAAGGTGTCTCGATCGAGCAGGCGCGCAATGCGCTCCTGATGGCGCTCGACCGCCTGCAGGACGGCGACCGCTTCAACGTGATCGAGTTCAACTCCGTCACGCATTCGCTGTTCGCCGCGCCGGTGCCGTTCGACGCCGCCACCCTCGGCCGCGCCAAGCAATTCGTCGCGGCACTGCGCGCGCGCGGCGGCACGGAAATGCTGCCGGCGCTCGACATCGCGCTCGCCGGCGCGCGCGAATCGTCGATCCTGCGCCAGGTCGTGTTCCTCACCGACGGCGCGGTCGGCAACGAGGACGAGATCCTCAAGATGGTCGCGCAGCGCGTCGGCGACCGCCGTTTGTTCACCGTCGGCATCGGACCCGCGCCGAACATGTTCTTCATGACCAAGGCGGCGCAATTCGGACACGGCACTTATACGGCGATCGGCGACGTGCGCGAAGTCGAGGCCAAGATGACCGCCCTCTTCCGCAAGCTGGAGAGTCCCGCGCTCACGGACATCGCGGTGGCGTGGCCCGCCGGCGCGGACGTGTGGCCGCGCATCGTGCCCGACCTGTACGCAGGCGAGCCGGTCATGATCTCGGCGCAGTACGCCGCGAATGCCGAGAGCGGCAACATCGCGCTCTCCGGCCGCCGCGCCGGCGCCGTGTGGGGCACGCTGCTCCCAACCTCGCTCGCGAGCGCAGGCGAGCCAGGCGTGAGCGTGTTGTGGGCGCGCGCCAAGATCGACGCCCTCATGGACGCGCGACGCCAGGGCGCGCCGCAGGAGGACATCCGGGCTGCCGTGCTCGATGTCGCGATCGCCCATCATCTCGTCAGCAAGTTCACGAGCCTCGTCGCGGTGGATGTCACCCCTTCGAGGCCGGCCGGCATCGCGGCGTCCAAAACCGCGGTGCCCGGCAATATTCCCGACGGCCTGACCGGCTTCGACCAGCTCCCACGCACGGCCACGCCCGCACCGCTCCTGATCGTGGCCGGCGCGCTGGCGCTGATGGCCGCGGGCGCGCTCGCCCTGCGGTTGCGCGCCGGAAGCGCCGCTGCCGCGATCCTCGCTGCGGTCGCGCTCACCGCCGTGGCCGCCGGCACGGCCGACGCGGAGCCGCGCACGCCGAAGGCTGCGAACGTGCTGCTCCTGCCGGGTCATTACGATGGCGACGCGGGATCGTTCGACCCGCTGCCCGCGAACCTTCCGGAGAAGGGATGGTTCGTGCTCGTCAAGGACAGCGCAGGCCTGTACCTCAACCGTATTCCCGACACGCCGGGCCGGCCGCAGTTCGTCCGCGAGCTCGAGACCGCCACGCTCGAGAACGGCGCGACGCTGCAATCGGCGCTCGGCCAACTGTTCTATCTCAACCTGCCGCACGTCGCCTTGCGCCGTGGGCCGATACCCGAGGTGCCGCTTCGCCGCCGCGCGCTGATCCCGACCAACGGCAAGACGTACGCGCTCGCGCTCGGCGCGACGCCGTTCTCCCTCACGGTCAACAACGGGTACAAGGGCCGCGCCGGCGCGCATTACGTGATCGAGCACAAGGTCGGCCGCTTCGAGTACGTGCTCGACGGCTTCGGCTGGGACAGCGAGATCGAGATCGCCGGCGACATCGACGGCGACGGCCTCCCCGATTTCATCGTCTACGTGAACGGCAACAATGCGGGCACGTGGTACGTGCTGCTGTCGAGCGAGGCAAAGCCCGGCATGAACGCGCCGAGCGCTTCGCTGACCGGGCACGGATGTTGAGTTACCGAAGGAGAGTCGCAATCATGACCATCACCGGGGATCGGGGAGGACCTTTCGTCCGTGCGGACGGTGCGGCACGCAACTGGATGAGGGCGGCCGCGCCCGGGATCGCGTTTCGATACCAGCGGGACGAGTCTTCCCCGATCCCCGGCAGATCGGCTGCCCGCTCTAAAGCGATACAGTGCCGGCAGCGTTTGTTCGCCATCTGTATCGTATTGCTCGCGCTCGTGGGCGCCGCCAGCCTCGGCCGCGGCGCGTACATCCTCGCCAAAGCGCAAGTGGCGCAGTGGCTGCTGCACAACGCGTGGGACCGCACCCGCATCACCGGCGAAGCCGTGATGCCGTGGCCGTGGGCGGACACGTACCCGGTGGTGCGCCTCGTGGCGCCGGCGCAGGACGCGGACGTTCTCGTGCTCGCCGGCGCGTCGGGGCGCACGCTCGCGTTCGGCCCGGGGCATCTTCCCGGCTCCGCGCTGCCCGGCGACGCCGGCAACGCGATCCTGACCGCACACCGCGACACGCACTTCCGCTTCCTGCGCACCGTCGCGCCGGGCGATGAGCTCGTCGTAGAGCGCGCCGACGGCGCGACGCGCCACTTCCGCATCCGCGGCGCGTACGTCACCGACTATCGGGCGCTTCGCCTTCCGCGCGACACGCCGGTGCCCACGCTGACGCTCGTCACGTGCTATCCGTTCGACGCGCTCAACCCGGGCGGACCGCTGCGCTACGTCGTGGTGGCGGAAGCGGCGTAGCGTTCGCCGGCAAGCAGACACGGCCATGCTCCCATACATCACGATCGCAGGGCCTTTGAAGCGATGACTGCGATCCCGGCGGCCACCTCAGCCGTCAGGCGCCGCGTGCGCTTCGCGACCTTCGCAGGTGCGCTGATAGCGTGGTCGCCGGGCTTGCCGGCCGCCGACGATGCGTGCGCTGCCAATCCCGCGATCGTCGCTCCGTGCTTCGAAGTGCGAGGACGGCTCTCGTTCTGGAATGGAACGCCGAGCGCGCGCATTTGGCGCGTCGGGACGCCGCGCCTTCTGGGCATACGCCATGACGAGCTGCCTCCCGGCCTCGCGTCGCGAATGGACGGCTTCGACACGGAGGCGTGGGCCACCTTCAACGTGTGCCCCTTCACGAAGGAGCGGCCCGGCCGTATGCAGTTCGTCTGTATCGAGTCGTGGCGGGACACGAGCCTTCGCAAGCGGCCGGGCGCGCCGTAGCGAACGTCAGATCGGCGGCACCAGTCCGTTCATGCCGACGGTGACACGGTCGGATGTCAGGGTCCCATCGAGCTGCTTGGCCACCGTCACCACGGCGTGCGCCCCGCGCGTCAACATGGACAGGTCGCCGGTCGCGCCCGTCACCACCGGCACGGTGTTTCCGACGACCACGATCTTCTCGCCGTCCTTGTCCCTGAGGAAAATGCGTCGCGCCGAACCGCTCGCCGCGACGTCGGCAATGGTCGCATTCGTCGCCGGCCGTGGGCCGCGTGACCTTCCCGCTGCACCTGTACACGTGTTGGGCTATCGATTTGCCCTTTTTTTCATCACCTTGCACGCAACATGAGCCCCGTCACGTCGCGAGCCGCGTCGGTATCCACGTCTTGCTGTCGAGCGTGCGATGCACCGGACACTTGTTGGCGATCTCCAGCAGCTTCGCCCGCGTCGCGTCGTCAAGGTCGCCTTCGAGGCGCAGCACGCGCTCGATGCGGTCGATCTTGCCTTCCTTGGTCTCGCACTCGGCGCAATCGGTGGCGTAGGTCTTGGTGTGCATGAGGTCGACCGCCACGCGTGTCAAAGGGATGCCCTTGGCGTCGGCGTACAGGCGCACCGTCATCGACGTGCACGCCCCGAGGCCCGCGAGCAGGAGGTCGTAGGGCGTGGGCCCGCTGTCCATGCCGCCGACGTCGGCGGGCTCGTCGGCAATGAGGCGATGCGGCCCTATCGTGACCCGCTGCTGGAACTTGCCGTGCCTCGTCTCGGTGACGGTCACCGTGTCACGCGGACCGGGCGAGTCCTCCGGCGCGGCCTCCGGCAGGTACCGTGACGCCCAGCACGCGAGCACGCTCGCCGCGTAGCGCGCATCCTCGCGGCGCGTGAGCAAATGGTCGGCGGTGTCGAGCGACACGAAGCTCTTCGGATGCTTCGCCGCGAGGAAGATGGCGGAGGCGTGGTCGATCGACACGATCGTGTCGGCGGGCGCATGGAGCACGAGAAGCGCGCGCCGCAGCCCAGCCGCCGCCTGCGTCACCTTCTGCATCGCGATGTCCTCCAGGAACTCGCGGCGGATGGTGAAGCGGCGGCCGGCCAGGTCGACCTCGGCGGAGCCCTTGCTGCGGATGTCCTGTTCGCGTCCCGCGAACAGCTTGCCGAGATGCGCGGGGTCGGAGGGCGCGTTGATCGTTGCAACCGCGCGTGCCGACGGGATTCGCGCCGCGGCCGCGAGCACGGCGGCGCCGCCCAGGCTGTGGCCGACGAGGAGCGCGGGCGCCCGATGCGCCGACTCGAGCCACCGGGCGGCAGCCACGAGATCGGCGACGTTCGAGCTGAAGTCGGTGTTGGCGAACTCGCCTTCCGACCCGCCGAGGCCGGTGAAGTCGAAGCGCAGCGTCGCGAGGCCGGCGTCGGCGAGCGCTTCCGAGACGAGCGAGGTCGCCCTCGTATCCTTCGAGCAGGTGAAGCAGTGGGCGAAGAGCGCGTAGGCGCGCGGCGCCTGGCCGCTCGGCACGTCGAGGCGCGCGGCCAGCATCGCCCCGGTCGCGCCCGGAAACCTCACTTCGGTGCTGATGCGTCCCATGGGAAATCCTTCCTTCCGCGCAAATGTCGTGTGGCCAGCGCGTTCGATTACAGCGCTATGATCCTATGAACCTGCAAGGGAGGTCACCATGCTGCTTGCCGCAAGCTGCTCCTGCGGCCGCGTGCGCTTCACCGTGGAATCGCACACGCCGTACCCGTACATGCGCTGCTACTGCTCGATCTGCCGCAAGACGCAGGGCGGCGGCGGCTACTCGATCAACATCATGGGCGACGCCACGACGCTCAAGGTGCGCGGCGGCAAATGGACGAGCGTTTACCGCGCGCGGATCAAGGAGAAGGGCGAATCGAGAGCGCACCTGTCGCCGGCCCGGCGATACTTCTGCAGCCGTTGCGGCAGCGCGCTGTGGGTCTCCGATCCGCGTTGGGCGCAATGGGTGTACCCGTTCGCATCGGCCATCGACACGCCGTTGCCCAAGCCGCCCGAAGAGGTCGAGCTCATGCTCAACTATGCGGCCCCTTGGACGGACGTTCCCAAGGGGCGCAAGCACACGCACTTCCGCGAATACCCGCGCGAGGGCATCGCCGGCTGGCACCAGAAGCGTGGCTTGACCGTGCGCTAGTTCGGACGCAGAACGGGCGATTGCATCGCCGGCGTGTCCGCGGTCACGGTCGACGACGTCGACGATGACGGGTTGCGCACCGGGAGGTGGCTGCCCGTCCTGTATTCCTTGGGCTCCCTGTCCTGCGCGGTGCGGGATTGGTCATCAGGAGTTGCGCATGCGGCGAGCGCGACCGCTGCAACGAAGGGAACGAGACACTTCATGGTCGGGACTCTCGCAAAAAAAGTGGTGATTCCACCGGACGAGCCCGCTTACGAAAACTCGAGCGTCAGTCCGGCGATGCCGAGGGCCCCGTAGTCGCTCGACCACGTCTCGCCTGCCTCGACCGGCCACGCGTCCGTGATGGTGCCCGTGGTGACGAATTCGCCCGCCGCGAGCGGCGGCATCGCTGGCTGCCCGGACAGCACGCGCGCGAGATGGGCGAGGGCGAGCAACGGGCTGTCGAGCACGTTGGCGCCAACGCCGCGGTCGACCGTGTCGCCGCCACGACGCAGCGTGAGCTCGAACACGGGCAGCCGCTCGCGCAGCGAGTCGCGATCGCTTGCGGCGATGGTCACGCGCGGCCCGACCACGAGCGCGCGATGCAGGCCGAACGCTGCGGTGCAGTCGGGCGACGTGAGCTTCCAGCCCGGAAAGTGCGACTGCACGATCTCGAAGCCGGGCGCGATCCACGCCACCGCGCCCAGCACCGCGGCCGCGTCGTCGGTGGCCGGCACCGGTCCCGAAATCCCGAACACGACCTCGGGCTCGATACGCGGCTCGGCGGTGCGGGCGAGCGAGAACACCGCGCGGCCTTCCGGCGCGTGCTGCACCGTCTCGCGCCACACGTGCGCCCACATCGGACGGTAGACGTTGTAGCGCGGCCAGATCGTGCGGTTGGTGAATCCGATCTTGCGCCCGACCGGCCGCCAGCCGCCGGCCGCTCGCCGACGGTCGATCTCGCGCAGGACTTCGTAGGCCGCTTCGACGTCGAAGCCCACGTATCTCGCGCTGATCGACGAGATCGCCGTGCCGCGTTCGAAGGCGTCGAGCAGCTCGCTGGCGATCGCGTCGCGCGTGCCCTCGTTCATCGCACCATGCCGGCGCGGCGAAGGACCAGGGTAATCGCGAGCCACACGCCTGTCGCCGTCACCATGCCGACGACCACCGCGACGACGGCGGCGGGAATGCCCGCGAGTCCGACCGCCCAGACGAGCGAATAGCCCGCCAAAGCGCCGAGAGACCCGCTCACGAGAATGCCGAGCACGCTCCAGAGGATGGTGGCCGGCGAATAGTTCATTGCGCTGCGACTGTCAGCCCGGGAAGGTGCGCTCCCATTCTCCGCGGTCGAAGCCCACCAGGATGCCCTCCTCCGATTCGACGACCGGCCGCCGTATCGCGGTCGGGTTGGCGACCATCAACTGGATCGCCGAACGCTCGTCCACCACGCGCGCCTGCGCCTCCGGCTCGAGCTTCTTCCAGGTGGTGCCGCGCCGGTTGAGCAGGGTCTGCCAGCCGGCTGCCGCGCACCAGGCCGCGAGCTTCTCGCGCGTGGGCGGGGTCTTCTTGAAGTCTACGAAGCGATGCGAGACGCCGCGCTGCGCAAGCCACTGCCGCGCTTCCTTGACGGTGTCGCAGTTCGTGATCCCGTACACGTTCATGACGCCTCCCCTTCGTATGCTTTGTGGGCGATGTTTCCCGCCTGGCGTCGCAATGATAACGGCGAACGCCGCTTCTCGCGCGCCGTGCCGCCGGCCGGCAGCCCGTGGGTTGCCATGCGCTCCGGCCGCGAAGTATAAGGGGCCATGCCGGACGAGTCCGCCATCCCCGACACTTCCGCGCGCGCGGCGGTACGCGCCCTCGTCCCTTCGCTCATCCGCGAGGTGGCCAACGAAGGCATGTCGGAGCCCGACGTGCTCGCCTTCTGGTTCGGCGAGCCCGATGAGGTCACGCCGGCGTTCATCCGCGACGCCGGCGCCGCCTCGCTCGCCCGCGGCGAGACCTTCTACACGCAGAACTTCGGCATACCTCCTCTGCGCGAGGGCATCGCGGACTACCTGACGTGGCTTCACCGCCCCACCGCGGACGACAACATCGCCGTCACGGCGTCCGGCATGTCGGCACTCCTGCTCGTCGTGGAGGCGCTGGTGGCGCCCGCCGACCGCGTCGTCGTGGTCACGCCGCTGTGGCCGAACCTGGTCGAGATCCCGAAGATTCTCTCCGGCAACGTCGAGTGCGTCGCGCTTTCGTGCCGCGACGGCGAGTGGCGGCTCGACCTCGACCGCCTGCTCGCGGCGTTGACGCCCGCCACGCGGCTGCTGCTCGTCAACTCGCCCAACAATCCCACCGGCTGGACGCTCACGCGCGCCGAGCAAGAGGCGATCCTCGCGCGCTGCCGTCGTCACGGGATCTGGCTCGTCGCCGACGACGTCTACGAGCGGCTTTATTACCGCGAGGACACGCGCGCCGCGCCTTCGTTCCTCGATCTCGCGGCGCCCGAGGAACGCGTCATCAGCGTGAACAGCTTTTCCAAGTCGTGGCTGATGACCGGGTGGCGCCTCGGCTGGATCGTCGCGCCGTCGCCGCTCATGCCCGATCTCGGCAAGCTCATCGAGTACAACACATCGTGCTCGCCCGCGTTCGTGCAGCACGCGGGCGTGGCCGCCATCACCAAGGGCGAGGCGACCGTGGCGCACACGCGCGAACGGTTCCGCCGCGCCCGCGACTACCTCGTCGGCGCGCTGTCGCGCGTGCCCGGCGTGGAGGTCGCAGCGCCGGCGGGCGCCATGTACGCGTTCTTCCGCGTGCGCGGGCTCGGCGACAGCCTCACCTTCTGCAAGCGGCTCGTGCACGAGGCGCGGCTGGGGCTTGCGCCGGGACGCGCGTTCGGGCCGGAGGGCGAGGGCTACGTGCGCTGGTGCTTCGCCTCAGACGAGGCGCGCCTCGCCGAGGCGGTGGCGCGATTCCGGCGCGCCATGACGTGAGCGCCATCGCAGACGCCTGGCAAAGCGGCGACCCGTACGAGCGCTACGTCGGGCGCTGGAGCCGCAAGGTCGCGTCGCGTTTCGTCGCGTGGCTCGGCCTGCCGACGGGCTGCACCGTCGTCGACGTCGGCTGCGGGACGGGAGCGTTGTGCGAAGCCGTCCTCGACCATGCCGCGCCGGCACGCGTCATCGGCGTCGAGCCCTCGGACGGATTCCGCGAGACGGCGGCGGCGCGCCTGCGCGGCCGCGCCGAGCTTCGCGCGGGCAGCGCGCAATCGATTCCGCTTCGCGACGCCGAGGCCGATGCCGTGCTGTCGGCGCTCGTGCTCAACTTCGTGCCCGATCCGGCGGCCGGCGTGGTCGAGATGGCGCGCGTGGCGCGCAGCGGCGGCACCGTCGCCGCATACGTATGGGACTACGCCGGCCGCATGGACCTCATGCGTTGCTTCTGGGACGCCGCCGCGGAGATCGACGACAACGCCGCCAAGCTCGACGAAGGCGCGCGCTTTGCGTTGTGCAAGCCCGACGCGCTCGCCGCGCTGTTCGCACGCGCCGGCATGCGCGACATCGTGCAGACAGTCATCGACGTCGACACCGTGTTCGCCGATTTCGACGACTACTGGCTCCCGTTCACGGGCGGACAGGGGCCTGCGCCGTCGTACGCGATGTCGCTCCCTGAAGCGGCGCGCGATCGCCTGCGCGAACGTCTGCGCGAGCGATTGCCTGCGCGCCCCGACGGCTCGATCGCGCTCGTCGCGCGCGCGCTCGCGATCCGCGGCCGCATCACCTGATCCGGAGGTTCGGAACATGCTAGCCGCCAGCAAGATAGCGCCCTGCCTGTGGTTCGACAGCGAGGCGGAGCACGCCGTCGCGTTCTACACGCGCATCTTCAAGAATTCGAGGGTCGTCACCACGTCGTACTACGGCGAGGCCGGCCGCGAGGTGCACGGGCGGCCGCCCGGCTCGGTGATGGCGATCGGCTTCGAGCTCGAACGGCAATCGTTCACGGCGCTCAACGGCGGCCCGCTGTTCCGGTTCAACGAGGCCGTATCGCTGCAGGTGAACTGCGCGAGCCAGGAGGAGATCGACTACTACTGGAATGCGCTGACGGTGGAATCCGACCCCGCCGCGCAGCAATGCGGCTGGCTCAAGGACAGGTTCGGACTCTCGTGGCAGGTCGTCCCCGACGACATCGCGCAGACACTGAGCGGTCCGGATGCGGTGAGGGCAGGGCGCGCGATGGTCGCCTTGATGAAAATGAAGAAGATCGATCTGGCCGCCCTGCGCAACGCCTGAGACACGATCCGTCACCCCGCAGCGCGGCCGAACGCAAAGTGACGGCCGGGTGCGGCCGCGAGCAGCGACTTCGTGTAATCGTCGCGCGGATGCGCGAAAACCTCCGCGGCGGGGCCGTATTCGACGATGCGGCCGCGCGTCATCACCGCGACGCGATCGCACACCTGGGCCGCCACGCGCAGGTCGTGCGTGATGAACAGCATCGCCAGCGAGAGCCGCTGCCGGATCTCGTCGAGGAGCGCCAGCACCTGCGCCTGCACCGAGACGTCGAGCGCCGAGACCGCCTCGTCGGCGATCAGCAGGTCGGGCGACATCGCCAGCGCGCGGGCGATGCACACGCGCTGGCGCTGGCCGCCCGAGAACTGATGCGGGTAGCGATCGAGCGCCGCCGGCGGCAGGTGCACGAGCTCCATCAGCTCGTGCGCGCGCGCCATCGCCTCGCGGTGCGGCATGCCGTAGTTCATCGGCCCTTCGACGATGGCGGCGCCCACCGTGCGCCGCGGGTTGAGCGAGCGGTACGGGTCCTGGAACACGATCTGCACGCGGCGCCGCAACGCGCGGAGCTGCGCGCGCGACAGCGACGCGAAGTCGGCGTCACCGACCACGATCCTGCCGCGTGTGGGCGTAATCAGACGCGCCACGCATCGCGCCACCGTGCTCTTGCCCGACCCGGACTCGCCGACGAGGCCCACCGTCTCTCCTTTGCGCACCTCGAACGACACGTCGGTGGCGGCGGCGATGTCGCCGCCCGCCCGCCCGAGCCAGCTTCGCCGTACGTAGGTCTTGCACAGGCCTTCCGCGCGCACGACGACGGGCGCCGCCGCTTCCGCACGCTGCCTGGGCGTGAGCGAAGGGACCGCGTCGATCAGCATCTTCGTGTACTCGTGCGCCGGGGTCGTCAGCACCCGCCGCATCGTCCCGACCTCGACCAGCTCGCCTCGCCGCAACACGGCGACGCGGTCCGCGATTTCGGCCACGACGCCGAAGTCGTGCGTGATGAACAGGACGCCGGTGCCCCGAGCGCGCATGAGCTCGCGAATGAGCGACAGGATCTGCGCCTGCGTGGTGACGTCGAGCGCGGTGGTCGGCTCGTCGGCGATGAGCAGCGAGGGCTCGAGCACGAGCGCCATCGCGATCATGATCCGCTGCCGCTGCCCACCCGAGAGCTGGTGCGGATAGGACGCGATCATCCGCTCGACGTCGGGCATGTGCACGGCGCGCACGGTCTCGCGAACCTTGGCGCGGCGCTTCGCGGGGGAGAGCTTCGTGTGCGTCGCAAGCACTTCGTCGATCTGGTCGCCGCAGCGCATCACCGGATTGAGCGCCGTCATCGGTTCCTGGAAGATCATCGCCATCTGCGTGCAGCGCAGGGCGCGCAGGCGCGCTTGGCTCGCCGCAAGCACGTTCTCGCCGGAGAGCAGGACCTCGCCGGCCGAGGCGGCAAGCGCCTTCGGCAGAAGGCCCATGACCGCATGCGCGATGACGCTCTTGCCGGAGCCCGACTCCCCCACGAGGCAGACGATCTCCCCGGGATCGACCGCGAAGCTCGCGTCCGACACGGCGAGGCGCCGGTCAGCGTCGGGAGGCAGCGTGACCGTCAATCCGCGGACCTCGAGCACCGGTGCGCTCATAGGCGCTTGCTCATTCTGGGGTCGAGCGTGTCGCGCAATCCGTCCCCCAGCATGTTCACGGCGAGCACGGTCAGCGCCAGGAAGATGCCCGGATAGAGGATGTTGTGCGGGAAGACGCGAAACAGCGTGCGGCCTTCCGCCATGATGTTGCCCCACGTGGGCGTCTGCGGCGGGATGCCTACGCCGAGAAAGGAAAGGATGGCCTCGATGAGGATCGCGGTGGCAGCGATGTAGGTCGCCTGCACGATCAGCGGCGCGACCGTGTTGGGCAGCACGTGGCGCACCAGGATCAGCGGCGTGCGCGTGCCCACCGCGATCGCCGCCTCGACGTACGGCTCCTCGCGGATCGACAGGACCACGGAGCGGACAAGGCGCACCACACGCGGTATCTCCGGCACGACGATCGCCACGATGACGATCGCGAGGCCGGCGGACGACAGCGACACGAGCGCGATGGCGAGCAGGATGGCGGGAATCGCCATGAGGCCGTCCATGAAGCGCATGACGATCGCGTCGACCCAGCGAAAGTAGCCGGCGACAAGGCCGATGCCGAGGCCGATGGCGACGCTGATCGCCGCCACGGCGATGCCGACGGTGAGCGAGGCGCGCGCGCCGTAGATCACGCGGGCGTAGACGTCGCGGCCGAGCGAGTCGGTGCCCATCCAGTGCGTGACGGTCGTCTTGGTCCCGTCCGCGGCGCGGACCGTCTGCTCGGTGCCGGGGACCTTGTTGCGGAAGGCGGGGTCGATCGCGCCGGGATCGAGCGGCGTCAGCAAGGGTGCGGCGAGCCCGATGCTGCAGATGACGAGCAGGATCAGCGCGCCGACCACGACGACCGGATTGCGCGCCAGGCGGCGGGCTACGTGGGTGCTCGCAACGGGCGCCGGCCCTTGCGGTGCTTCGAGCCCGAGGGCGTCGGCGGTCGCGCTAATAGCCGATCCTCGGGTCGAGCGCCGTGTAGGAGACGTCGACCAGCAGGTTGACGAGCACGTAGGCGAACGAGAAGAGCAGGATGACGGCCTGCACCGTCGGGTAGTCGCGGGCGAGCACCGCATCCACGGTCAGACGCCCGAGCCCAGGGATCGAGAACACGCTCTCGGTGACGACGACGCCGCCGATGAGCAGCGCAACGCCGATACCGATCACCGTGACGATCGGCACCGCGGCGTTGCGCAGCGCGTGGCGCGTGAGGACGACGCGCTCGGCGAGGCCCTTGGCGCGCGCCGTGCGTATATAGTCCTCGCCGAGCACCTCGAGAACGCTCGTGCGCGTGATGCGCGCGATCAGCGCGACGTAGATGACCGAAAGCGTGAGGCTCGGCAGGACGAGCCGCAGGAGGCACCCGGCCACGCCGTCGCGCAAGGATTGATAGCCCTGCACCGGCAGCCAGTTGAGCTCGATCGCGAACACGTAGATCAGCAGATAGCCGATCACGAACACCGGGACCGAGAAGCCGAGCACGGAGAAGCCCATCACGATGCGATCGATCCACGTGCCCTGACGATACGCGGCGAGCACGCCGAGGGGGACGGCGATCGCGATCGACAGCGTCATTGTCGTGAGCGAGAGCATCAGCGTGGGCTCGATGCGGTCGGCGACCAGCGACGCCACGGTCTTCTTGAAGAAGAACGATTCGCCGAAATCGCCGCGCGCCATGTTGCCGAGCCACACGAGAAACTGCGCCACGAGCGGCTGGTCGAGGCCGAGCTTGACGCGGATCGCGGCCACGTCCTGCGTGGTGGCGGCCGAGCCTGCGATGATGGCGGCGGGATCGCCGGGAGTAAGTCGAAGCAGCGCGAAGACGAAGACGGCGACGAGCGCCATCACGGGAATCGTGGCGAGGAGACGCTTGGCGATGTAGGCGAGCATCGAGCGCCCCTCACCGGGGCCACGTCTTACTTCCCCGTCTTCGAGATGTTCCAGAACACCGACGCCGGCGCCACGACCACGCCGTCGATGTTCTTGCGCGCCGCGCCCGGCTGGTACCACTGCCCGAGGTGCACGTGCGTCGGGTACTGCGTCCAGCGCACTTGCACCGCCTCGGCGATCGCCTTCTGCTTCGCCGGATCCGTTTCCCTCGCGAAGTCGTCGCGCAGCTTTTCCATCTCGGCGTCGCACGGCCAGCCGAACGGGGCCTTGTCGCAGCTCGCGTTGAGGAACGCGGTGGATACGGGGTTGAGAATGTCGGCCGACACCCACGACGTGAGCATCGCGTGCCACCCGCCCTGCGTGGGCGGGTCCTTCTTGGCGCGGCGCGCGACGACGCTCTGCCAGTCCATCGATTGCATGTCGACCTTGAACCCGCCCTTCTCGAGGAGCTGCTTGGCCACGGGCGCGAGGTTGGTCAGCACCTGCAGATCGGTGGAGTGCAGGAGCACGATCGGCGTGCCGTCGTAGCCTGCTTCCTTCAGCAGGGCCTGCGACTTCGCGAAGTTCGACTCGATCAGTCCGTCCATGCCCTTGTCGGAGGCCAGGGGCGTGCCGCAGACGAACAGCGCCTTGCAAGGCTTGTAGTACTGCTTGTCGCCGATCACCGCCTGCAGGAAGTCCTCCTGGTTGAGGGCGTACACCACGGCTTGCCGAATCTTCGCGTTGTCGAACGGCTTGGCGGTGGCATTGAAGCGGAACGCGTATTGGTTGCCGAGCGGGTTCCAGTCGACGAGCTTGATGTTGGGATCCTTGCGCAGGATCGGCAGCAGGTCGTGCGACGGCTGCTCGATGAAGTCGATCTCGCCGGCGACGAGCGCATTGACCGCCGTCTGCTGGTCGGCGAATACGCGCCACTCGACGCGGTCGACCTTCGCGACCTTGCCGCCGGCGAGCCCCGACGAGGGCTCGGCGCGCGGCTTGTACTTGTCGAACTTCACGTACACCGCCTTGTCGCCGGGCTTCCACTCGTCCGTCTTGAACACGAACGGCCCCGAGCCCGTGTAGTCGGAGATCTGCGTATTGGGATCGGTGGCGGCCACACGCTTCGGCATCATGAACGGCACGTTGGACGACGGCTTGCCGAGCGCGGTGAGCACGAGGCCCGTCGGCGCGCTGAGCAGAATGCGGAAGGTCCTGGCGTCGACCACCGGCATGTCCTTGACGAAGGACATCATCTTCTGGCCCATGGCGTCTTTCGCGCCCCAGCGGCGGATCGACGCCACGCAGTCCTCCGCGGTGACCGGCGTGCCGTCGTGCCACAAGAGGCCGTCGCGCAGCGTCATCGTCCACGTGAGCTTGTCGGGCGAAAGCTCGTACTTGTCGATCATCTGCGGCTTGACCTGGCCGCCGCCGTCGGTCGCGAACAGCGTGTCGTAGATCATGTAGCCGTGGTCGCGCGTGATGTACGCCGTGGTCCAGATCGGGTCGACGATCTTCAAGTCGGAGTGCTTGACCACCCGCAGCGTCGTCTGCGCGAGGGCGGGAACGCAAAGCGCGACGGCGAGGCACGCGGCGGCGAGGTAGCGGTAGCGGGAGAGCATCGGCGAGCTCCAGGAAGGATCAGGGCGAAACGACACGCGCACGATACCTCATACCGGATCGACCGGCGTAAGGCGCGGGGCGCGCGCCTCGATCGCCTCCGCTGCGGCCAGGGTCAGGTCCTCGCGAAAGCGCGGCCCCACGATCTGGACCCCGACCGGCAGGCCGCCGGCCAACCCGGTCGGGACCGCCATGCCGGGCAGTCCCAACACCGGGACCGCCATCAGCGTGGCGGCTTC
>Ga0335083_10004567_pt1 | contig 17615 bp, 19 predicted proteins | sample Lox_Sample_42_FD_206716 | JGI IMG/M metagenome (GOLD analysis project Ga0335083, IMG submission 206716) | Soil microbial communities from Loxahatchee National Wildlife Refuge, Florida, United States - Lox_Sample_4.2 | ecosystem: Environmental > Terrestrial > Soil > Wetlands | place: USA...
ACGTCGAGCGCTCGCCGAAACAGGATTTCAAGCGCAAGGGCACCGTCGGCTACGTGCAGGCCGACGTCGAGATGCTGCAAGGCGTGCACTTCGCGCTCACGGGCGAGATGCAGCATTACGGCGTGCACCGCACGCCCTTCTCGTGGGGAGTCTGGTTCAGCCAGACGTGGTTCGTGGCACCGCACATCGACGTGCGGCTCGACGACATCTATCAAACCATCGGGGACCCGAGCGGGAGCACGAGCAACCTCGAATTCCTCGCGCAGATGCACGTGTACCTGTGACCACGACGGCCGGAGAGAAAGGGAACGCCATGCTCACCTCGTCTTCGCGCTCCGCCTTCTTCACGGCCGCGCTTTGGGCGGGAGTGTTCGGGATCACGACCACGGCGCACGCGTCGCCCGAGTACCCGGAAGACATCGAACGCTATTGGCGCATCACGAGCCTGCCCGTGTCGGGCCAAGGCTGTAAGCTCTGTCACAGCAGCGACCTCGGCGAGACGGGTACCGTCGTGCAGCCCTTCGGCAAGACGATGCGAGCGCAAGGCCTAAAACCGGAGGACCCGAGCTCGCTCTACGCCGCGCTCGGTTACGTCACCCAGCACTCCGTGGTCGCTCCCATCGTCGACAGCGACGGCGACGGCGTGCCCGACTTCACCGAGATCGTCCAGGATCACACGAACCCGAACGATCCGGCGAGCTTCGTCGAACACACGCCGGAGCCGGCGGCGCAGGGCGGCGCCGCGGGAGACTCGAACGGCGGCGACGTGGGCGGCGGCGGACAAGGAGCGAACGAGCAGCCGCCCGCGCCGCCCGTCTTCGAACCGCCGTCCGCGGCCGAGCTGCCGCCGCCGTTCGTGCACGGCTGCGCGCTCGGGCCGGCGACACAGCGCGACTCGGCGGCGTTCGTCGTGTTCGTCGCCGCGCTCACGCTCGTGCGACGCCGCGCGCGCGGGGTCGCGCGACGCTGAAGCAGCGGCTCACTGCGATTCGAAGCGCACGTCGTCGAAGTGCACGGCGAACGGCGGGTCGCTCGCGCGCTTCGAAGCGACCAGCCGAAAGAGCGCCGAACGCGCGGAGGCGGGCGCCATCGGCATCTTCTCGCCGATTTCCCAGGTGCCGGTCGTCGCGGTCAGATAATCGACGAGATCGAGCAGCACGCCGTCGCAGCCGTCGCCGTCCAAAAACTGCACTTCGAATCCGCCGCTGCCGCTGCCCTGCCCGGGGTCGATCTCGACCGCGGCGGCCACGTCGTACGTCGTGCCCGCCACGACCGGCACGCACGCCGACGTGCCGAGCGAAATGAAGTCGTCGCTTTTCTGGAAAACGCCGTTCGTCACGACGAGCGATCCCGAGTACTCGCTGCCGTCGGCGTCGGCGTCGCTGAAGCTTTGATCCACGCCGTCGTCGGGTTGCCAGTCACCGGTATCGGCGTCGCTGTCGAAGGTCCAGCTGGTCGCCGCCGTGGTCGCCGGGGGCGTGTCGCTCGGCGCGCCGCCTGGTCCGCTCGTGTCGCCGCCGGCCGCGGGAGCACCGCCGTTGTCGTCGCCGTCGCTCGTGGCGCCGGTGTTGCCCGTGGCGTCGGTCGCACCCGCGCCCGCCCCGGCGCCGATGATGGTGAGCGGCGGAGGTTCCCCGGAGCTCAGCGCGTGGTGATCGACGCTGCACGCGACGAGCAACAACGCCGCGAAACGCGCGATCCTGGACGAGGTGTTCCGGCGTGGGCTCGAGAACGCGGCGGGCACGCTCGCCATGCTAGCTCAACCGCGATCGGGCACGAATTCGGCTCGAATCGCGCGCGGGCTCACTCCGCGCGGAGCGTCACGTCGTCGAAGCGCGCGGAGAACGGCGGATCCGCTTCGAGCTTGCTCGCGATGAGCCGGAACTGCGCCGACTGCGTCGCGTCGGGAGCCTTCTCGGTTTTCTTCGCGAGCACCCAGCGCTCGGTCGTGGCCGTCGCGTAACTCGTGAGGTTTAGCATCAAGCCTTCGCAGTCGGGCGCGTTGAAGAACTCCACGACGAAACCGGCCGACCCCGTGTTTTGGCCGCGGTCGATGCGGATCTTGGCGAACATGTCGTAGGTGACGCCGCCTGCGACGCTCAGACAAACGGACGAACCACGCGCGTGATACTGATTGCCGGTGCCGATGCCCGTGTTCGTGAGGAGGAGCGAGCCCGATTGCGCGCTCCCGTCCGCGTCGAGCGTGCTGAAGCTCTGATCGACGTCGCTCTCGGCTTGCCAGCCGCTCGTGTCGTGAGCGAAGCCCCAACTGCCGATCACGCCCGCGGCGTCCGCGCCCCCCTGCCCGCTCGCGTCGAAACCCTGGGGGAAGTCGTCGCCCGCGGCGCCGCCGGCCGACTCGGCGAGCGGTCCCGCCCTCTCGCCGAGGGCGCGCTCGTCGACGGGACAACCAGCGAGCACGAGCGAGCCGAAGCCGACCGCGACGAGCGACGCGCGGGAAGGGAGAGCGCTAAAAGCTCCCATGGAGAGCGCCGCCCCACGTGCCGCGACCGTCGGCCCAGGGTGCGACGCCGATCGCCGTCGCGCGCTGGCGATCACCGGGCGGCGGGTGCGGCGCCGTGAAGAAGAGATACGCGGCGCCGACCACCGCCACCGAGCCGAGCCCCACGCCGACGTAAGACCACGTGCGCTCGTTGCGCGCTTCGTCGACGGCCTTGCCGTGCCGGCTGATCTCGTCTTCGGTGCAATTGACGCCGCTCGGGCAGATCCCCTTCGCCTCGCGATTGCTGTCGAGATATTGCGCGCCCTCGACGATGCCGCCCGCGAGCGCCGCGACGCCGACGCTGCCGACGATGATGGCGAGCGTGCGCTCCGTACCTCCGTCGGCCGGCGTCTCGGGCGGCGCCGGCAGCGGCTGTAGTTTCAGCGGCGCGGGCGCGGGCGCGGGCGTGACGGGGACGACGGGCGGCGGCGGCGCCTCCTTCGGCGCGTCGGTGAGCGCCGGCACCTGCACGGCGATGATCGTTGCCGGGTCCGTCACGTCGACCTTGGTCGACCAGGGCGCCTTCCCGTCCGCGGTCACGCGGATCTCGTGCGAACCCCGATCGACCGGCAGCGGCTGACCCCACGCGCTTTCGGGAACGAGCACGTCGTCCCGCCGCACTTCGATGTGCGGGGCCGGGCTCACCACGTCCACGCGGATGCGCGAGAGCTTCGGCACGAGTGCGTCCATGCGCTGCCGCGCCAAGTCTTCGCGCTCGTTCTGCCCGAGCTCGTGCGCCTGGGTCGCGACCTCTTCGAAGAGCGCGTAGGCGCTCGCCGTGCGTCCGATTTTCGCCCAGCAGCCCGCGAGGTGAAACTCCGTGCCGAGGCCGTGGTGCGCCGCCAGGCTTTGCTCGAGCTTCGCGCACGCCGCGGGGAAATCTCCGTTGTTCGCGAGCTCGACGGCTTCGTCCGAAAGCGCCTTGGCGCGCACGGGATCGTCGACCGGCGCGACCGCCGCCGGCGCCGCGGGTGCGGGCGGGGCTGCTGGTGCCGAGCGAGCGGCCTCGTCGGCGAGTGCGTGACCCGAGGCAACGACGAGTGCCGCGCCGACGAAAAAATGCGAACGAAAGAAGCGGGGCATCGCGCTCGACAACCCCGCTCAGTCGAGTCCGCCGAACAAGTCGTCGGCGGAGGGTTTCCCGGCGGGCTTCTTCGCGGGCGGCGACGCGGCGGCCGTGCGTGCCGGCGCGCGCGCGTCGTCGGCGGTACGTGCGGGCGCGGGTGACGGCGCGCGCTCGGCCGTCGAACGGGCCGCGGGGTGAGCGGCTGCGACCGGCTCGGGCGCGGCGGCCGGGCGCGGCGCGGCGACGGGCGTGGCCGGCAACGGGCGTGCTGCTACCGCGACCGGCGCCGCGACGGTCGGCTGAGTCGCGGCCACCGTCGTTACCGTCGGCGCGGCGGGCTGGGCCACGGACGCGGCGGCAAGCGGCGCCGGCTGAGCCGTGGGCGCGGCCGGCTGCGTGGCGGACGGAGCTCGTGATTCGGCGCTCGGAGGCGGCGGCGCGAGTCGCGGCGCGAGGATCGCGGCACCGAGCCCGATCGCGGCGCCCGCGAACAACATGCCGAAACCGCGCGAATCGGCGCGCGGCGGCGTGGTCTCGAGCGGCCGCGGCGGCGGGGACGAACGCACGAGCGCGCGCGAGTTACGCGCCGGAGGCGCCGTCGTTCGGCCGGGCGACGTCGCGCGTCCCGGCGGCATCGTCGTGCCGAGCGGCTGATTCGGGAGCGGCGGCGGACGCGTGGTGCGCATCACGATGCGCGCGACTCGCGCCGCGGCGGCCTGCGCTTCCGTCGACGCGTACGGAGAGAGCGCGAGCACCATGTCGACGACGCTCCGCGGCCGTGCTTCCGGATCCTTCTCGAGACACGAGAGCACGAGCTGCTCGAGATCGGGGGGCACGTCCGTGCGCAGCAAGCCGAGCGGCGTCGGCGTGTCGGCGGCGATCATCGCGAGCAGCGTGAGCGGGCTGTCCGCCTGGAAGAGCGGCGCCCCCGCGATGAGCTCGTAGAGGATCGCGCCGAGCGCCCACACGTCCGAACGCGCGTCGACCGCGCCCGGATTCCGAATCTGCTCGGGCGAAGCGAACCGGAGCGCTTCGACGCTCGCCCCCGCCCCCGGCGCGAGCTCGTCGGCGCTCGCCCAGTCGGGCTCGAGCGGATCGGAGACGCCGAAGTCGAGCACCCGCACGAGCGGCGCGCCGTCGGAGTGGCGCTCGACGTAAATGTTCGCGGTGCTGAGGCTCCGGTGCACCACGCCGGAGGCGTGCGCTTCGGCGACGGGCTCGCAGGCCGTGAGCACGATATCGACGGCTTCGGCGACGGGGAGCGCGCCCCGCACGCGCAAAATCTCCGCGAGCGACGGGCCGCGCGGGAGCTCGACGGCGCGGTACGGCGCGCCCGTGTCGAGGCGACCGAAATCGACGACGCGCTCGGCATGTTCGCTGCGCATCTCGCGCGCCTTGCGCGCTCCGCGTTGAAAGCGCGCGACCGCTTCCGGCGACGTGCTCGCGAGGGTCGTGAGGTGCCGGAGCAGCACGCGCTGTCCGAGGTCGAGGTGGCTCGCCTCGAGCACGACCTCGTGCGCCGTGCGTGCGACCACGCGTTCGACTCGGTAGCGGTTGACGAGGATGTCGCCCTCGCTGCCCAGCCCGGCGGCCATGACGAGCCGCGGCAAGCGTTGCGAGATCCGCGGCGACGAGAGGCGCGGCTCCGGCCGCGGGTGCTCCGATTCACTCGGACCGAGGAGCTCCTCGTCGCTCACCTGCTCGCCGTCGTCGTCGCGTGGCTCGGGCGGGTTGCCGAGGCCCATGTTGGTCCGCCGCTCGTCAGCCATGCGTTGCACCATCGTCGGTGCGGCACGCTACACCAGGGTCCCGAGCGTGCTAGCGACAAGCTCTTGGCTTGAGCGTGCACTTTCAGTGACGAGAACGGCCCGCGATGAGCCAGTTTTTTCGCGGCCTTGTCAAAATAGCTACCCGTCGTTCATATTCGGTACATAGGCGTTCCGAACGAGTTGCCTCCCGGACATGAGAGAGTACGAAAAGAGCGGAGGGACTATGCACAAGACTCGCAGATTTTTTTTGGGAGGAGTCGGCGCCTGCGTGGGGTGCGCGCTCATGGAGCGGACCGCGTTCGCTTCGCTCACGCGCGAGCTCGGCTTGGATGAGCTCCTCGCGCGGAGCGATCACGCCGTCGTCGCGACGCCTCTCGCCTCCGCAGCCGACTGGGTGGTGATCGGCGGCAAGCGGCGCATCGTCACGGACGTCCGCGTGCGCGTGGAGGAGACGCTCGCGCTCCGCGCCCCGACACAGAATGAAATCTTCGTGCGCGTGCTCGGCGGCAACGTCGGGCAGGTCGGGCAGCTCGTCGAGGGGGAGGTGCGCTTCGCCGCCGGCGAGTCCGCGGTGCTCTTCCTCTCCGCGGCGTCGCCGACGCTCACGTACGTGACCGGCCGGACCCAGGGCCACTACCCGCTCCGCCCGGACGCGCAAAAGCTCCTGCGCCTCGCGCCGAGCCCGACCTTGCCCGAGCTCGCGCACCCCGAAAAATCGGCGGTTCACGCCTTGACGGGCCGCACGCTCGCCGAGGCGCGCGAGCTCCTGCGCGGAGCCGCTCCGTGAGGCGCGCGGCTCGCACCGCGGCGGCCCTGTCGTTCGTCGCCCTCGTCGCGACCGGCACGGACGCGCTCGCCTATTGCCGGTCGCGCACCTGCAATCCGAACGACCTCTCGCAGCACTGCGACATGGTCGATAACTGCGTGACGAGCGGCTACCTCCTCTACTGGAACACGAGCTGCATGAGCTTCGACGCGCAGCAGGACGGCTCGCCGCGCCGAAGCATCACGGCCGATCAGGTCACCGACGTGGTGACGCGTTCGTTCGCGCCGTGGCTCGGCGCGAACTGCGGCAGCGGCCAGCCGGCGATCACGGTCGGGACGTACGGGCCGGTCGAGTGCGACGAAGTCGAGAACCCCGACCCGAACAACCCCCACGAGTACAACCGGAACGCCGAGAAGGGCGCGAACGTCGTCATGTTCCGGGACGACGTCTGGCCGTACCCCGGCTCGATCGACGCCTACGGCCTCACGACGGTGACGTTCAACACCGGAACGGGCGAAATCGTCGACGCCGACATCGAGGTCAACAGCGCCGACTTCAACGTGACGCTCGATGGCCCGTTCGACGCGACCCACACCGACCTGCAGTCGATCCTCACGCACGAGGTCGGCCATTTTCTCGGGATGGCGCACGCGGCCACGGCGGACGACACGGCGACCATGCGCGCGAACTGGGACGGCCTCGGGACCGATCTGCGTACGCTGAGCCCCGACGACGAGGCGGGGATCTGCAACGCGTTTCCACCCGACCGCTCGGCGCCGAACCAGTGCGAGCCGCTCAACGGATTCGCGAGCGGGTGTCACGTCGCCGCGGACAAGATCGACAGCGGCGGCTGCAGCGTCGCGGTCGCGCGAGTCCGCCGCGATTCGGCGGCGAACGGGCTCTTCGCAGCGCTCGGCTTGTTCGTGGCCCTGGCGCGCCGACGGCGCGGGCGCGCTCCGCGCGGGTGATGCCCGAGTTTCCGCAGTGTTAACGCGACGAAGCCGCGCCGCGCGCTTCCGCGCGCTGGATCCTCTCGCTGCTTGACCGGGTGGGTGCGTGTAGCTAGGTTCCGCCCGGCGGCCGGAAAACTTCCGGTCGAAGCCGTCGCCGGCTCACGGCGCGGGCAGGGGAAACGGCAAGGACAGCAAGCATGGCAACCAAGATTGGCATCAATGGATTCGGTCGTATCGGGCGTTGTGTCCTCCGCGCGCTGCATGAGCGCAAGGTCGGTGATCTCGAGGTCGTCGGCATCAACGACCTGACCGACACCAAGACCCTCGCGCACCTCCTCAAGTACGACTCGATCCACCGCGGGTTCAAGGCGGCGACGGTCAGCCACACCGACAAATCCCTCGTCGTCGGCGGCAAGGACATCCAAATCACCGCGCTCAAGGACCCGAAGGAGCTCCCCTGGAAGGCTCAGGGCGTGGACATCGTGCTCGAGTGCACCGGCCTCTTCACCGACAAGGAGAAGGCGGGCGCCCACGTCGCCGCCGGCGCTAAGAAGGTCATCATCAGCGCGCCCGCGAAGAACCACGACATCACGCTGGTGATGGGCGTGAACCACGAGCAGTACGATCCGGCGAAGCACAACATCGTGTCGAACGGTTCCTGCACGACGAACTGCCTCGCGCCGATCGCGAAGGTCATGCTCGACAACTTCGGCATCGTGCAGGGCCTGATGAACACGGTGCACTCGTACACGAACGATCAGAGCCTGCTCGATCTGCCGCACCGCAAGGGCGACCTGCGCCGCGCGCGCGCCGCGGCCGTCAGCATGATCCCGAGCACCACGGGCGCGGCCAAGGCGCTCAGCGAGGTGATCCCGTCGCTCAAGGGCAAGTTCGACGGCGTCTCGGTGCGCGTGCCGACCATCGACGTGTCGCTCGTCGATCTCACGCTCACGACCGAGAAGCCGATCAGCGTCGAGTCGATCAACGCGGCGATGAAGAAGGCCGCCGAGAGCGCGCCGCTCAAGGGCTTCTTGAGCTACGTGGACGAGGAGCTCGTCTCGAGCGACTTCATCGGCAACCCGGCCTCGAGCCTCTTCGACGCCACCCAGACCAAGGTGCTCGGCGACAAGTTCGCCAAGATCTTCTCCTGGTACGACAACGAGTGGGGCTTCGCGAACCGCATGGTCGACCTCGCGTTGCTCATGGCGTCCAAGGGCTGAGTCGAACCTTCGACGGCCATCCGGGGTGCGGGGCTCGCTGACGGCTCCGCACCCTCCGTCCCTCTGCTTTTAAGGAAAGACAGGCGTACCCCCATGTCCATGCTCGACGGCATCAAGCTGATTGACGACCTCCCGCTCGAAAACAAGCGCGTGTTCATCCGCGTCGACTTCAACGTGCCGCTCGACAAGGCGTCGGGCCGCATCACGGACGACGAGCGCATTCAGGCGTCGCTGCCGACGATCAAGAAGGCGATCGCGTCGGGCGCGCGCGTGATCCTCGCGTCGCACCTCGGCCGGCCGAAGGGCGAGCGCAACCCGAAGTACAGCCTCGAGCCCGCCGCCGCGCGCCTCTCCGAGCTCATCGGGCAGGACGTGACGCTGCCGGACGACTGCATCGGCGACGCGCCGAAGAAGGTCATCGGCGATCTGCGTCCCGGCCAGGTGTGCCTGCTCGAGAACCTCCGCTTCCACCCGCAGGAGGAGAAGAACGACGAAGCCTTCGCGAAGGAGCTCGCCTCGTTCACGGACGTGTACGTGAACGACGCGTTCGGCTCCTCGCACCGCGCGCACGCGTCGGTGCACGGCCTGGCGCGCCTCATCCGCGACCGCGGCATGGGTTACCTCCTGCGCAACGAGATCCAGGCGCTCGACCGCGTCGTCTCGTCGCCGGAGCGCCCGTTCGTCGCCATCCTCGGCGGCGCCAAGGTGACGGACAAGATCGCCGTGATCGAAGCGCTCCTCACCAAGTGTGACGCGCTCTGCATCGGCGGCGCGATGGCGAACACGCTGCTCGCCGCGCAGGGCTTCGACATGAAAAAGTCGCTCTACGAAGCCGATTGGCTCGCCAAGGGCCGCACGCTGCTCGAGACGGCCAAGAGCAAGGGCGTGGACCTCGTGCTCCCGACCGACGTGGTCACCGGCGCCGGCGTCGACGCGACGAGCGGCAAGACCGTGAAGGCCAACGCCGTCCCGGACGGCGAGATGGCGCTCGACATCGGCCCCGACTCCGTCAAGGCGTTCGCGGCGCGGCTCGCGAAGGCGAAGACCATCTTCTGGAACGGCCCGATGGGTCTCTTCGAGAACAAGGCGTTCGCCGCCGGCACGAACGGCATCGCGCAAGCGGTGGCGGACGCGAGCGGCTTCTCGGTCGTCGGCGGCGGCGACAGCGTCGCGGCCGTGAAGGCGGCGGGCGACGCGGTGCTCGCGAAGATCGGCTTCATCTCGACGGGCGGCGGCGCCTCGCTCGAGCTCGTCGAAGGCAAGAAGCTCCCGGGCGTCGAAGCCCTGCGTCCCTGAGCCCGAGCAAAGCCATGCGTTCATACGTCATTGCGGGCAACTGGAAGCTCAACGCGGGCGGCGGCGACGGCTGCGAGCTAGCGAGCAAGGTCGCGCAGGCGACGAAGGGCATCGCGAACGCGAAGATCGTGGTCTCGCCTCCCTTCACCGCCCTCGCGGCGGTCAGCTCCGAAATCGAAGGCACCCACGTCGAGGTCGCGGGCCAGAACCTCTACCCCGAGGACAAGGGCGCCTTCACCGGCGAGGTGAGCGCGCCGATGCTGCTCGCCTCGGGCGCGAAGTGGGTCATCATCGGGCACAGCGAGCGCCGGCAGTACTTCGCCGAGACCGACGAGTTCGTGCAGAAGAAGGTGGCGGCGGCGCTCAAGGCGGGCCTCAGGCCGATCGTGTGCATCGGCGAGACGCTCGCCGAGCGCGAAGCGAACAAGACGCTCGAAGTCGTCTTCCGCCAGCTCGACGCCGTCACGGGCGATCTGCGCGGGCGGCCGGGCTTCGGCGTGATCGCGTACGAGCCGGTGTGGGCCATCGGGACCGGCAAGGTCGCGACCACCGAACAAGCGCAGGAAGTGCACGCCGCGATCCGCGGGCGCTTGAAGGCGATTTCGCCCGAGCTCGCGAGTGAAACGGCGATCCTCTACGGCGGCAGCGTCAAGGCGGACAACGCCGCCGGCCTGCTCGCCTGCGAGGACATCGACGGCGCCCTCGTCGGCGGCGCGTCGCTCGACGCCGACGGCTTCGCGAAGATCGCGCGCGCCGTGCCGGCCTGAGCTCGCATGGCGAACGAGAGCACCCGCGACGTCCACGCGCCCGAGCAGTGCAAGAGCTGCCACGGGACCGGGGACGTCGCGAGCGAGTACGGCCCGGCGCAGTGCCCCGATTGCGGCGGCGCCGGCTACCTGCCGTCGGCTCACGTCCTCGTCGAGTGGCGGGCGCGCGACATCGAGCGCGCCCACGCGGGCGCGGGAGGCGGCACGGGCGGGGACGTCCGCTGGCTCCTCGCCGAGCTCCGCCGTTCGCGCGACGCCCTCACGGAAATCGCCGCGCTCGCCCAGGAGCTCGACGAAAGCCCGATTTCGGCGCGCATCCGCTTCGCCGCGAATCGCGGGCTGCGCCTGTACGAAGTGGTTTCCGAAGAGAAATCGTAGCGCTTCGCGAGAGGCCCCGTGCAGGGCGCCGAAACTTGGGCTAAAGACTCGGCTCGCTCATGGGTGAGATTATCCAAACCCCGCTCACGGTCATGCACGTGCTCTCGTGCGTGTTCCTGATCCTCGTGATCTTGATTCAACCGGGGAAGAGCGGCGGCGGCGGCATCTTCGGTTCCGCCGGAGCGCAGCAGGTCTTCGGCGGCCGCGGCGCGGGAAACTTCCTGACAAAGACGACGTGGGCGACGGCCACCCTGTTCTTCGCGACCAGCATGACGCTCGCGTACCTGTCCTCGTCGTCGGACGAAGCGCTGCAAAAGAAAGCGGCGCAGATGAGCGGCGGGATGAGCAAGGGCATCGGCAAGCCCCTCAAACTCCCGAAGCGGTGAAGCGGAGTACGGTCGCGGACGCGGTCGGCGTCGGCGCGGCCAAGCTCGCGGCGTCCGTGTGCGTCATCGCGGCGGGCTTTCGCGCCGTCAGCGACGACGACTACGCGCGCATCGTCATCGCGCAGCGCTTCGCGGAAACGCCGCACCTCGATCCGAGCGGCACGAGCTGGCTCCCGGTGCCGTTCTGGATCTACGGCGCGGCGTTCCGGCTGCTCGGAGGGAGTCTCGCCGTCGCGCAGGGTGTGGCTGTTTTTTTGGGGGTGGGGGCCGCGCTCCTCTTGCTCCGGGCGGCGCGCCTCTGCGGGGCCGGGCGCGCCGGCGCGCTGCTCGGCGCGCTCCTCGCGGCGCTGTTTCCGTGGTCCGTCTACCTCGGTGCGGCCGCCGTACCCGAAGCGCCGACGGCCGCGCTGCTCGTCTACGGCATGGCGACGCTCGCGGTCGACGCGCCGCGCGAACGCGCGCTCGGTGCGTTCGCGATCGCGGCCGGGTGCTTCTCGCGTTACGAGGCGTGGCCCGTCGCCGCGGTGTTCGCCGTCTTCACCCTGCTCGACGCACGCAAGGCTCGCGACGCGCGCGCCGCCCTGCCTGCGTTCGTCGCCCTCGGCCCCATCGCGCTCTGGCTCCTTCACGGCGTCTTCATCCACGGGGACGCGCTCTTTTTCTGGAAGCGCGTCGCCGCGTACCGGCACGCGCTCGGTCCCGGGCCGCTGCTCGGCGCGCGACTCCTGGCCGTTCCGCGCTGGCTCTTCGCGACGGAGCCGGAGCTCTGGCTCGGCCTGCTCTTCGTGCTCGGAGACGCGCGCTCGCTCTCACGCCTGCGCCGGCCGCTCGTCGCCTGTGCGGCCCTGTTCGCGTTCCTCGCGCTCGGCGAAGTCATGGGCGGCGGCCCGACACACCATGCGGAGCGCGCCGTGCTCGCCGTCTGGTTCGTGGCCGCGCTCGGGCTCGGCGGCGCCCTCGGACGGGCCATCGAACGGCGCCCGGCGCGCCGTCTCGCGTGGTGCGCCTACGCGGCGGCCGTCCTCGTTTTCGGCTGGCTTTACCGCGCCGCCGAGCGTCCCGATTTCGTCGACCGCGGACCCGAGATCGAGGCCGGTGCGCGCGCCCGCGAGCTCGGCGCTCCGGCGCTTCTCATCGACACGCTCGACTATGGCTATCTCGCGGTGACGGCTTCCTTCGGCAAGCCGAACGCCGCCGTCCCCTTCGACGACCGGGACCCGCGACACGCGAGCAGCCCGGACGCGCTCGCGAGCGTCGACGCGCTCCGCTCGGCTTGGTCGCGTGACCCGAGCGCGTGGCTCGCGCTCCGGACGCCGTTCAACGCGCTGCACGTCGCGGTGGCGCGCCGGAGCGGCACCGTTCGAGCGGAATCCCCGAGGTTCGTCTTGATCGCACCCGGTCCGGCGACGGACCCAAATGACGAAAGCGCGGGCACACCTTCAGCGTACCCGCGCCTGCGCCCGTACAAATGAGAGCCTAGAATCAGCGGAAGCGATCGCGCCGGCCGCCGCCACGACGGCGATCGTCGCCGAAATCGCCGCCGCCGCCGCCGCGGTCACCGCCGCCCCAGCCGCCGCCGCGGTCACCACCGCCGCCGCCGCCACCGAAGCGCCGGCCGCCGCCGCGACCGCCGCCGCGACCGCCACGGCCACCGCCGCCGCCGCCACCGCCGCCCGCCTGGCGCTCGCGTGCCTCGTTCACGACGATCTCGCGACCGTCGAGCGACTGCCCGTTCATGCCGTTGATCGCCGCGGTTCCCTCGTCCGGCGTCGAAAATTCGACGAAGCCGAAGCCGCGCGAACGGCCGCTCACGCGGTCGATCACCACCAGCGCCGAGGTAACGTTGCCGAACTTCCCGAACTCATTCCTCAGCGTGTCCTCGGTCGTCGAGTACGCCAGGTTTCCCACGTACAGTCTCATTTGCGAACTTCTCCAGATCCAGACAGCGTCACTCAGGCCCTTGGACGAACGCTCGACGCTCGACGCTCACTAACCACGCTTCCGATAATCAAACAGGCAGCGCACGACGCAGAACTAAACACGGTCGGTCTCGCGAGCGGACTGGCTAGATCTGGCGAAGGGCACGGCGAGGATAACACCCGTCCCTCGTTTCAGCCACGGAAGCAAGGCGAATCGGCCGGGCGACCGACGACGGGATAACGAATGTTTTATCAGCTTATTTCGCCGGTTTCGCTGAGCGTCGCTACCATGCAGCGGTGTTCGGCATCGCCGGCCGTAGGCTCGCCGAGAGCGTCGTAGCGCTGTTTGCGCTGCTCGGATTCGCATACGTGCCTTTGGGGCGAAAGACGGCGCTCGAGCACAGCCGGGAAATCTTCACGACACCCGCCGCCCTGAACGCCTGGCACGAGCTCGAAGCCGCCGCTGCCCGACTCCGCGACAAGCTGCTCGAGACCGTCATGCCCGAGCGGACCGCCGAAGCCCCGTTGGCCCCGAGCGGCGCGAAGCCCGACGTGCCGGCCCTACCCGGTCGAAAACACGGTCACTGACCCCGGCTCAGCCGTCGCGGGGCGGCGTCGGGCGCGTGGGCCCGCTGCCGAAGTCGCTCGAGACGCGCGTCGGGCGCTCTTCTCCAGGGAAACGCGGCTCGTCGTCGGCCGCAGCCGACGTCTCGGGCCAAACGACGGCCGAGTCGGGAATGTCGGGGTGAAGACTCACTCGCCGGACGTGGGTTCCGGAAGTGCTCGAAGCGTCGCGCTCCGTGCTCGCGCGCCGAGACGCGCTGTCGGGCAAGGTGCGAATCCAGCGCAGTGCGGCCGTACTCATGTGAAGTGAGTGGGGACCGTTCGTCGCTTTTATGAGTGCGCGGCAGCCGCGGCTCAGCGAGCGGCGCCCGGTCGCTCTTCGGCGGGGTGCTCGTTGTAATAGGCGTCGAGGCTCTCCTTGGAGATGCGCACGACGACGAGACCGTCGCGTTCGAGCTTCGCCTGGCAGCCGAGCCGCGAGCTCATTTTGACGTCGAACGCCTTGTCGAGGATGTCCTCTTCGTCCTCGCTCGCTTCGCTCAAGAGGTCGCCGCCCTGCTCGACGTAAACGTGGCACGTCGAGCACGCGCATACGCCGCCGCAGGCGCTGCCCTCGGGCGCGCCAGCGCGCTGGGCCGCTTGCAAAATCGAGCTGCCGCTCGCGACTTCGACCTCGACGTTTTGGTCCGCGAAACGCACGCGCGGCATCAGTGACCTCGCCCCGCGTGGGCCGCGAGGTGCGCCTCGACGCCCTGCGCGCGTTCGACGCGCCGCTCGACGTCGGTGAGGGCTCGTCCTTCGATGGCGGCCTGCACGGCGCGGTTCATGCGCCGTCCGGCCCACGCGTGCGTCGCCGTGTCGAGCGCGTCGACGCGCGCCTGGATCGCGCTCGCGTTCGTGCCGGCGAGCGCCTCGCGCAACGCCGCGAGCGCCGCCTCGATGCTTTGTCGCTCCTCCGGCTCGAGCAGATCGGCGTCGGCGGCGAGCGCCTTTTCCGTCGCGAGCACCACGCGTTCGCTCTCGACGCGCGCGTCGGCCAGGCGCCGCTTCTCGAAGTCTTCTTCGCCGTGGTCGAGCGCGTCGATGAGCATCCGTTCGACGGCTTCGTCGCTCAAGCCGTAGCTCGGCGTCACTTCGACGCGCTGGGTCGTTCCGGTCGAGAGCTCGCGCGCGGTGACGGCGAGCAAGCCGTTTTCGTCGACGTGAAACTCGACCTCGAGGCGCGCCATGCCGGCCGGCAGCGCAGGGACGCCCTTCAAGCTGAAGCGCGCGAGCGAGCGACAGTCGCCGGCGAGCTCGCGCTCACCCTGCACCACGTGGATCTCGAAGCCGGTCTGATTGTCGGCGTAGGTCGTGAACGTCGCCTTCGCGCCCGCGGGAATGGTGGTGTTTCTGGGCAAAATCTTGTCGACGCCGCCGCCCATCGTCTCGATGCCGAGCGACAGCGGCAACACGTCGAGCAAGAGCACTTCATCGCTCGCGCGCGCGAGGAGATCGGCTTGGAGCGCGGCGCCGTAAGCGACGACGAGCTCGGGGTCGACGTCGCCGAGCGGCGCGCGACCGAAGAGCGCTTCCACGTACGCCCGCACGCGCGGCACGCGGGTCGCGCCGCCGACGAGAATCACGCCGTCGAGCTCGCGCGCTTCCAAACCGGCGTCACGGAGAGCGCGCCGGCAAGCACGTCCCGTGCGCTCGAGCAGCGGCTCGATCGCGCGTTCGAACTCGGCGCGCTCGATGCGAACGTGCACGTCGCCGCCGCCACGCGCCGGAAGCTCGAGCTCGACCGCCTCGGCGTCGGTGAGCGCGTGCTTCGCGCGGCGCGCTTCGGCGAGCGCGAGGCTCACGACCTCGCGCGTGCGGCTCGCGTCGTCGTTCGCGCCCATGCTCGCGAGCAGCCGCTCGGCGAGCGCGCGATCCATGTCGTCGCCGCCGAGCGCGCTGTCGCCGCCGGTGCTGCGCACCTGGAAGATGCCGTCCTCGAGCGCGAGCACCGTCACGTCGAACGTGCCGCCGCCGAGATCGTACACGGCGAACGAGCCGTTCTGGCGCTTTTCGAGCCCGTACGCGAGCGCTGCGGCCGTCGGTTCGTTCAGGAGGCGCAACACTTCGAGCCCCGCGAGACGCCCGGCGTCGCGCGTCGCCTGGCGCTGCGCGTCGTCGAAGTACGCCGGCACCGTGATGACGACGCCGCCCACCTTGCGCAGCTGATCGAGCGCGCTCTGGTGCAAGCTCTTCAAAATCTCGGCCGCGACTTCCACCGGCGTGACGACGCGCCCGCCCGTGTCGAAGCGCACGACCTTGCGCTCCGCGTCGTTCGTCGGTTCGGCGAAGCGGTAGCTACCGAGCCGCGACGTCTCGGCGTCGTCGGCGCCGCGCCCCATGAAACGCTTGACGCTCGCGAGCGTGCGCTCGGGTTCGCGCGTCGCCCGAGCCTGCGCCGCGCGTCCGACGACGACGCCGCCTTCCGCCGCGTAGTGCACGACCGACGGCAAGAGCGCGTCGCCGTCGCAAGTCGTGAGCGCGCGCGGACGCCCGTCCGAGACGTAGGCGACGATGGAGTTCGTGGTGCCGAGATCGATGCCGATCGGCGTGGGCGGAGCTTTGGGATCGTAGATGTCGAGCAGCATGGGCGGGCCGGAGGCCGAGAATCAGGCCGGACTCGCGTCGAGATCGTCCTCGACGCCGGCCGCTTCCTCGATGAAGCGGCGGTGGTAGCGGAGCTCGCCGAGGAGCGCCTCGATGCGCGCCATGTCGGGCGGTCGTTGCACGAACGCTTTCGTCATCTCCGCCACGACACGCTGTTCGCGCACCTGCACGCCGCGCATCAACGCGCGCACCCGCGCGAGGTCGCGCTGCTGCCGCGCCTCCCCGAGCGCCTCGCGCTGCTCCATCACTTCCATGAGCAACGCGGGCGACGCCGGCGCGGCGCTCGTCTCGGTCACGTGCCGGCCGAGCCGCGCGAGCAGCACCTCGGCGCGCCCGACGGGATCGCGCAGCTTGCGGAAGGCCTCGTTCACCTCGATCGCGCGGCCGAGCGCGCGCTGTCGCTCGCTCGCGGGTCGCCCGGCGTAGCGATCGGGGTGGAGCGCGCGACTGAGCTCGCGGTGCCGCCGCTCGAGCGTCGGCCCGTCGAGATCGAACACGGGCGCAAACCCGAGGGTATCGTACGCATCCGTCAACGGCGCTGAACCTTCGCGGCGGAAATGCGGACCGTCAGCGCACGGTGAAGGAGTGCCCGCAGCCACAGCGCGACGCCTCCTGGGGGTTTTTGAATTTGAACCCCTGAAACACGAGCGTCTTCTCGTAGTCGAGCGCGGAACCGGCGAGGTACACGAAGCTCTTCTTGTCGACGTAGAAGCGCACGCCGCCCGCCTCGAACACCAGATCTCGCTCGCGCGGCGGGTCGTCCGAGAACTCGATCACGTAGGAAAAGCCCGAACAGCCGCCGCCGCGCACGCCGAGGCGGATCGCCGCGTCCGGCGTGCCACGCTGCGCGAGCCGCTTCTTCGCGTACTCCACGGCGCCGTCGGTGATGGTCACCGTCTTCTTCGCGGCCGCCGGCGAGGGCGCTTCGGGCTGAACGAGAGGCGTGCTGTCCATCTCAGCCGGCGGGGCGCTCCTCGGTGCGGACGGCGGCGGGCGGCTCCGAGAGCGCCACGCGCGCTGCGCGCTTCTGCTTGTAGTCCTCGATGGCGCTCTTGATCGCGTCCTCGGCGAGGACCGAGCAGTGGATCTTCACCGGCGGCAGGCTGAGCTCCTCGGCGATCATGCTGTTGTGAATGCCGGCGGCCTCGTCGAGGCTCTTGCCCTTGAGCCACTCGGTCGCGAGCGACGACGACGCGATGGCCGAACCGCAGCCGAACGTCTTGAAGCGCGCGTCCTGGATCACGCCCTTGTCGTCGACGCGGATCTGGAGCCGCATCACGTCGCCGCAGGCGGGAGCGCCGACGAGGCCGGTCCCGACCTCCGGATCACTCGCGTCGAAAGCGCCCACGTTGCGGGGGTTTTCGTAGTGCTCGATCACTTTC
>Ga0335083_10004568_pt1 | contig 17614 bp, 13 predicted proteins | sample Lox_Sample_42_FD_206716 | JGI IMG/M metagenome (GOLD analysis project Ga0335083, IMG submission 206716) | Soil microbial communities from Loxahatchee National Wildlife Refuge, Florida, United States - Lox_Sample_4.2 | ecosystem: Environmental > Terrestrial > Soil > Wetlands | place: USA...
CAGAGCGCCGCCGGCCTCACGGCTTCGTCCGCTGCCGGACGCGGCCCGCTGAAAGGGGCGCAAGAATAGCCCACAACCCAGGGGCTGTCAAAACACACCGAGGCTGCGCTCGACCGTTCTTGGAGCTGTCTCGGGCCGCTCGGCGAATCAGCGCGCCGCTTTCAACTGTTCCAGTATCGCCGGGTTCTCCAGCGTCGAGACGTCCTGGGTGATCGCCTCTCCCTTGGCGAGCGAACGCAACAGCCGGCGCATGATCTTGCCCGAGCGCGTCTTCGGCAGGTTGTCTCCGAAACGGATGTCGTCGGGCTTCGCGATCGGACCGATTTCCTGCGCAACCCAATCGCGCAGGGTTCCCGCGATCTCCTTGGCCGCACTTCCGTCGGGCCGCGGGCCCTTGAGCACGACAAACGCCACCACGGCCTCGCCTTTGATCTCGTGCGGTTTGCCGACCACCGCGGCTTCGGCGACCAGCGGATTCGCGACGAGCGCCGACTCGATCTCCATCGTGCCGAGCCGATGCCCGGACACGTTGAGCACATCGTCGATGCGTCCCATGATCCAGAAGTAGCCGTCCAGATCGCGGTTGGCCCCATCCCCGGCCAGGTAATACTTGCCCTTGAAATCGTCGGGGTAGTAGCTCTTCTTGTAGCGCTCCGCGTCGCCCCAGATCGTGCGGATCATCGCCGGCCACGGGCGCTTGATCACGAGGATGCCGCCCTTTCCCTTCTCCACCGGGTGACCGGTCTCGTCCACCACATCCGCGACGATCCCAGGCAGCGGCAACGTGCACGAACCGGGCTTCAGCGCCGTGACGCCGGGCAGCGGACTGATCATGTGCCCGCCGGTCTCGGTCTGCCACCAGGTGTCCACGATCGGACAGCGGCTGCCGCCCACCGTCGTGTAGTACCACACCCAAGCCTCCGGGTTGATCGGTTCGCCCACGGTGCCGAGCAGGCGCAGGCTGGACAGATCGTACTTCTTGGGCAGCTCGGCGCCGGCTTTGATCAGCGAACGGATGGCGGTCGGCGCGGTATAGAAGACAGTGACCCGGTGGTCCTGGATCATCTTCCAGAAGCGCCCTGCATCGGGCCACGTCGGCACACCCTCGAAGATGATCTCCGTGGCGCCGGCGGCCAGCGGCCCGTACGTGGTGTAGCTGTGTCCCGTTACCCAGCCCACGTCGGCGGTGCACCAGAAGACATCCGTAGACTTATAGTCGAACACCCACTTCATCGTCAGCATGGTCCAGAGCAGATAGCCGCCGGTCGAGTGTTGGACGCCCTTGGGCTTTCCGGTGGAGCCCGACGTGTACAGGATGAACAGCGGATGCTCGGCGTTCACCCATACGGGCTCGCACACGTCCGGCTGATTGCGAACCACATCGTCCCACCAGATCTCGCGGGGCGCGTGCACGTGAATGGTCGTCCCCGTGCGCTTGTAGATGATCACGTGCTTGACCCCATCGCAGCCACCCATGGCGAACGCCTCGTCCACGGCGGGCTTGAGCGCGACTTCCTTGCCGCCGCGCAGGCCTCCGTCCGCCGTGATGACCGCTACCGCGCCTACGTCGACGATGCGCTCCTGGAGGCTCTTGGCCGAGAATCCGCCGAACACCACCGAGTGGGTGGCGCCGATGCGGGCGCACGCCTGCATGGCGATCACCACCTCGATGCTCATCGGCATGTAGATCACGACGCGGTCGCCGGTCTTGATCCCCAGCGACTTCAATCCGTTCGCGAGCTGGCACACGCGGTGATAGAGCTGCTTGTAGGTGATCTTCGTGACCGATCCGTCGTCTGCCTCGAAGATGATGGCGACCTTGTTCGGTTGCGTGTCGAGATGGCGGTCCAGGCAGTTGTACGAAGCGTTGAGCTCGCCGTCCTGGAACCACTTGTAGAACGGCGGATCGCTCTCGTCCAAGACTTTGCTGAACCGCTTGTGCCACAGCAGGTTCTCTTGCGCGAGACGGCGCCAGAACCCGGTGAAGTCGCGGTTGGCCTCGTCGCAGAGTGCCTGATAGGCCGTCATGCCGGAGACGTTGGCTTGCGCCACGAACTCGCCGTCCGGGGCGAATACGCGGCTCTCCTGCAGAACCGATTCGATGGTGCTCATCTGAATTCCTCCGTCGGTCAGGTCGATGCGGGCAGGGTTCGCTCGCCGATGCTCGAATCGGAACCGATTATAGCGGCCCGCTGCGCACCTCACGCGGCGCCACCGCGCAAGCCGTGGTGCTAGAATCTGCGACCGATCCGCTCGCGCCAGCGCAGCGCGCCTTGCAACCCGAAGCTCCGATTGCCCATGACAACCATCCGCCAGGATGACCTGATCGAGAGCGTCGCCGACGCCCTGCAGTTCATCTCCTACTATCACCCGATCGACTACATCCGGGCGCTCGGCGCGGCCTACGAGCGCGAGCAGTCGCCCGCCGCGCGCGATGCCATCGCACAGATTCTGACCAACTCCCGGCTGTGCGCCGAAGGCCGCCGGCCGATCTGCCAGGACACGGGCATCGTCGTCGCGTTCTTGAGGATCGGAATGGACGTGCGCTGGGGCGGAGCGACCGTGGGTGTGGAGGATATGGTGAACGAAGGGGTGCGGCGCGCCTATCTGCACGCGGAGAATGTCTTGCGCGCTTCCATCGTCGCCGAACCCGCAGGTGCGCGCCGGAACACGCGCGACAACACGCCGGCAGTGGTCCACATGGAGGTAGTGCCCGGCGACACGGTGGCAGTCAGCGTGGCCGCCAAGGGCGGCGGCTCCGAGAACAAGTCGAAGTTCACCATGCTCAATCCGTCGGACAGCATCGTCGACTGGGTGGTGAGCACGGTCCCGGCGATGGGGGCGGGTTGGTGCCCTCCCGGCATCCTCGGCATCGGCGTAGGAGGCAGCGCCGAGAAGGCGATGGTCCTCGCCAAGGAAGCGCTGATGGACCCGATCGACTTGCACGAGTTGCGCGGCCGCGGACCGCAGAGCCGGCTGGACGAGCTGCGCCTGGAGATCCACGACAAGGTCAACGCCCTGGGCATCGGCGCACAGGGGCTGGGCGGGCTCACCACCGTGCTCGACGTCAAGATCCGCGACTATCCCACGCATGCCGCCTCGCTTCCCGTCGCCATGATCCCCAACTGCGCCGCCACGCGGCACGCGCACTTCGTCCTCGACGGCAGTGGGCCGGCGCATCTCGAGCCTCCGAGCCTGGATCTGTGGCCTGCCGTGCATTGGACTCCGGCGGCCGACGCTCGGCGCGTGGACCTCGCGACGGTCACGCGCGAGCAGGTCGCGACATGGAAACCGGGCGAGACGTTGCTGCTGTCCGGGAAGCTGTTGACCGGCCGCGACGCCGCGCACAAACGCATCGCCGATCTGTTCGCGCTCGGAAAGCCGTTGCCGGAAGGAGTCGATTTCCGCAATCGCTTCATCTATTACGTCGGACCCGTGGACCCAGTGCGCGATGAGGTCGTCGGTCCGGCCGGGCCCACCACCGCGACGCGGATGGATAAGTTCACCCAGTTGATGCTGGAGCAGGCCGGATTGCTCGGCATGATCGGCAAAGCCGAGCGCGGGCCCGCGGCCATCGAGGCCATCAAGAAGCACCGCGCTGTCTACCTCATCGCGGTCGGTGGCGCCGCGTACCTCGTGTCGAAGGCGATCAAGTCGTCGCGAGTGGTCGCGTTCGGCGACCTCGGGATGGAAGCGATCTATGAGTTCGAGGTGAAGGACATGCCGGTGACCGTTGCGGTGGACGCCGCCGGCAACTCCGTGCATCAGAGCGGACCCGCGGAATGGCGTGTGAAGATCGCCAGGTTGCCCAAGACCGCCGTCGGGTGACGCTCGCCCCGAGGTGCGCGCGCGCGTGCCAGAGGAAATCGATGGTGTCGCTGACGTCCCGAGCCAACAGCCTCGCGTTCGGGGCCTCGCAATCTGTCGCAGGTGAATCGCAAGGCTCTGGTAAACTTCGTCGAGTCGTGATGAATCGCGCCGTGGGGCACAACAGCCAGGAAGCACGTTCGCCTATGTCGGGCGCGCCTTTCCTGTCCAGGCAATCGCCTGCGGACATCCAACCCGCGGCCGCGCAGCTCGTGCCGAATTCTCCATGGCGGGCCTCCCCGCATTGCGAAGTAGTGAACCTGGTCAGGTCCGGAAGGAAGCAGCCACAGCTATCCATCGCAAGTGCCGGGGGCAAGGCTCGCCTCCTTTCCTGCGGCCCGCGCCGGTTGCGCGGCCGCTCCCCTGCATGACCCAGGAGATCCTGCCCGTCCACGGTGACGCGGAGCGCCGGCACCCCGGCCACGCGCTCGCGCGCAAGTGGCGCCCGCGGAGCTTCGAGCAGATGGTCGGGCAGGAGCACGTGGTGCGCGCGTTGACCAACGCGCTGCGCCAGAACCGCCTGCATCACGCGTATCTGCTCACCGGCACGCGGGGGGTAGGCAAGACGACGCTCGCTCGCGTGCTGGCCAAGGCACTCAACTGCGAGACCGGCGTGACGCCCACTCCTTGCGGGGTGTGCAGCGCCTGCGTGGAGATCGACGGGGGTCGGTTCGTCGACCTGCTGGAGCTGGATGCCGCCTCCAATACGCAGGTGGACAACATGCGCGAGCTGCTGGAGAACGCGCTGTACGCCCCCACGCGTGGCCGCTTCAAGGTCTACATCATCGACGAAGTGCACATGCTTTCGCGCAACGCGTTCAACGCCATGCTCAAGACCCTGGAGGAGCCGCCCGAGCATGTCAAATTCGTGCTCGCCACCACCGATCCGCAGAAGGTACCGGTCACGGTGCTGTCGCGCTGCCTGCAATTCAATCTGAAGCAGATCCCGGCGCCGCAGATTGGCGCGCGACTCGAACAGATCCTCGCGCAGGAAAACGTCGCGTTCGAAGGCTCCGCACTGGCTCTCATCGCGCGGGCGGCTCAAGGCAGCCTGCGCGACGCGCTGAGCCTGTTGGACCAGGCGATCGTCTACGGCGCCGGCAAGGTCGAGGAGGAGCCAGTGCGCGCGATGCTGGGGACGGTGGACCGGTCCTACCTGTTCTCCCTCCTCGCAGCGCTGGCGCAACGCGACGGCGCTCGCCTGCTGGCGATTGCCGATGAGATGCAGGCACGTAGCATCGAGCTCGAGACCGCGTTGCAGGAGCTCGGCTCTTTGCTCCACCGGGTCGCCCTGGCCCAGACGTTGCCTGATGCAATCGCTGCCGATGACCCGGATCGCGCAGGGCTGCTGTCGCTTGCCTCGCAGCTCGCGCCCGAGGACGTGCAGCTGTATTACCAAATCGCCGTGCAGGGACGCGCAGACCTTTCCATGGCTCCGGACGAATACGCGGGCTTCACCATGCCGCTGTTGCGCATGCTCGCCTTCGCGCCGCAAGGCGTGGAGATGGCCCAGCCGGCGACGAGTCCGGCGCAGCCGTCGCCTGCGAGCGCTGGGCCGATGCAGTCCGCCGCCCCATCGGCCAGTGCGACCGAATGGCAGCAGCTGGTCGCGAGCCTCAACGTCGGCGGCATGGCGCGCATGCTGGCCCAGCATTGCGAGCTCGTGCACCAGGAGGGCGAGCGGATGGAGTTGAGGGTGCCGCAGGTGCATCGACATCTGCTCGAGCCGGCGTATCGCGAGAAGCTGCAAGCGGCTCTGGGGGAGCACTTCGGGCGGCGCATCAAGCTGGAGCTGCGGCTGGGGCCGGCCTCCGGCAACACCCCGGCGGAGCGCGAGGAGCAAGCGCGGCAGGCGCGGCAGCAGCGCGCGATCGAGGCCATCGATCGCGATCCGTTCGTGCGCGAGCTGGTGGAGGATTTCGACGCACGCGTGGTGGACGAATCGATCCGGCCGCTGGAACCAACGCCGGCGCCGCAAGCACGAGGAGCGAACCGATGATGAAGGGGCAGTTGGCCGGGCTGATGAAGCAGGCGCAGCAGATGCAGGAAAACATGAAGCGGCTGCAGGAGGAGCTGGCCGCGGTCGAAGTCGAAGGCCAGTCGGGCGCCGGCTTGGTCAAGGTGGTCATGACCTGTCGCCACGACGTCAAGCGCGTCACCATCGACCCGAGCCTGTTGAGCGATGACAAAGACATGCTCGAGGATCTGGTCGCCGCCGCCTTCAACGACGCCGTGCGCAAGGCCGAGGCCACCGCTCAGGAACGCATGGCGAGATTGACCGCGGGCCTGCCGCTGCCGCCGGGGATGAAGTTCCCGTTCTGATGTGAATGCTCCGTCCTCGCTCCAGGAGCTGATCGATTCGCTGCGCTGCCTTCCCGGGGTCGGGCCGAAGTCGGCGCAGCGCATGGCCTACCACCTGCTGCAGCGCGACCAGCCCGGCGCAGCACGCCTGTCCGGAGCGCTCACGCGCGCCGTGGCGCTGATCCGACACTGCTCGCGGTGCAATACCTTCACCGAGGAAGAAGTGTGCGAGCTGTGCCGCTCGCCGCGACGCGACGAGTCGTTGCTGTGCGTGGTAGAGACGCCCGGCGACCTGCTGATGATGGAGCAGGCGCAGTGCTACCGGGGCCAGTACTTCGTGCTCATGGGCCGGCTGTCGCCGTTGGACGGGATCGGCCCGCGGGAGCTGCACCTGGAGCGGCTGGCGCGGCGCGCCACCGACGGCCAGGTCAAGGAAGTGATCCTGGCCACCAACTTCACGGTCGAGGGCGAAGCGACCGCGCATTACATCGGCGAGTTGCTCAGGGCCAAGGGGCTCAAGGTCAGCCGGATCGCGCGCGGGCTCCCCGTGGGCGGAGAGCTGGAGCACGTGGACAGCGGCACGCTGGCGCAAGCGGTCGTCGAGCGCAGGGATGTGTGACTGCGACTCGCGCGCGAGAGCCCAGGTGGATCCGTATGCCCGCATCGCGCGGCGGTGCAAGCTCGCCGGCATCGGCCCAGTGTCCGCGCGAGCGCACAGCCCGACGCGCGGGATCGCCCTTGCTCTCTGATCCGACGACCGCGTGACTGCACCGATGATCCGCTCGGCGACCGGTCCGACCCCCGCACACAAGCCCAGGCAGGCGCGCGTGGCGCGTGAGCGCCGCGGGGTGCAGTCCGCCACCGGGTTGGACACGGGGCACGGGCCGCAGAGGATCCATAAAGTCCTGGCCGCGGCCGGGCTGGGGTCGCGGCGCGAGATGGAAGAGCTGATCCGGGCCGGCAAGGTCAAAGTCAACGGCACGCTGGCGCACCTCGGGATGCGGGTCCAGCCGGGAGACGTGATCCGGGTAGGGAAGCGTCAGGTCACGGTGCGCGACAGCGCGCCGCTGCCGCGCGTCATCGTCTACCACAAGCCCGAGGGTGAGATCGTGAGCCACGACGATCCGCAGGGGCGTCCAAGCGTGTTCGAGAAGCTGCCGCCGATCCGCCGCGGCAAGTGGCTGGCGGTGGGACGCCTGGATTACAACACTTCCGGGTTGCTGATTTTCACCACCTCCGGGGAGCTCGCCAACCGGCTCATGCACCCGCGCTACGAGGTCGAGCGTGAGTATGCCGTCCGCATCATCGGCAAGCTCCGCGACGAGCACTTCAAGCAGGTCAAGCGGGGTGTTCGCCTGGAAGACGGCATGGCCCGCTTCGAGCTGGTCGAGGAGCGCGGCGGGCGCGGGCTGAACCACTGGTACCGAGTGGTCCTGCGCGAGGGGCGCAACCGCATCGTGCGCCGGATGTTCGACGCCATCGGGTTCAGGGTGAGTCGCCTGATGCGCGTGCGCTTCGGGGTCGTGTCGCTGCCGTTCGGGCTGCGCCGCGGCACGTGGCGCGAGCTGGAGGAGAATCAGACGGCGGGGATCCTCGACTGGTCCGCGATGCTCGTCGACCCGGCCGCCTCCCAGCCTCCCGCGCCGGGGCGTGCGGGCCGGCTCAGCCCGGGAGCTGGCCGCGCTCGAGGAGAAAGACCAGATCGCTCCCGGCGCGCGTCTCGAGCCAAGTGAAGTCGATCTGCGGAACGGCCGCCTCCAGCGCAGCGCGGCCGCTGCCGACCTCCACGATCAACACGCCCGCGCGGCTGAGGTGACGCCCCGCATCCTGCAGGATGCGCTTCACCACGTCCATCCCGTCTTCGCCGGCCGAAAGCGCCAGCGTTGGCTCACGACGATACTCCGGCGGCAGCGTCTGCATCGCTGCCCGCGCGACGTAGGGCGGGTTGCTGACAATCACGTCGTAGCGCTCGCGACCGAGCGCGGAGAATAGGTCCGACTTCATCAGCCGCACCCGCTGCTCCAGGCCGTAGTCTTGGACGTTACGGGCCGCGACCTCGAGCGCTTCCGGGGACAGGTCTACCGCATCGACTTTGGCGGCCGGGTAGGCATGCGCGAGCAGAATCGCGAGGCAGCCGGACCCGGTGCATAGGTCCAGCGCGCGAGTGACCGCGCCGGAGTCCCGCACCCATGCGTCCAAGCCCTGGTCCAGGATCTCGGCGATATGCGAACGCGGCACGATCACGCGTTCGTCCACGTAGAAGCGGTACTCGCCGAGCCAGGCTTCGTGCGTGAGATACGCGGATGGAATGCGCTCGTTCACGCGCCGCGCCAGCAGAGCGAGCACGGCCTCGACTTCGCGCGGGAGCAGCTGCGCATCCAGGAACGGCTCGAGGCGATCGAGCGGCAAGCGCAGAGCATGCAGGATGAGGTAGGCGGCCTCGTCGTAGGCGTTGTCGGTGCCATGCCCGAACGTCAGCTCGCCTTCTTGGAACCGGCTCACCGCGAAGCGTAGCAGGTCGCGCACCGTGTGCAGCTGCACGGCCGCCTCAGCCCACATCGAGCAGCTCTTCCAGCGTGAGCTGATAGATCCGGCTCAGGGCCTCCACGTCTACGAGCGCGATGTGCTCGTCGATCTTGTGGATGGACTCGTTCACCGGGCCCAGCTCCACCACCTCGGGACAGATGGCGGCGATGAAGCGCCCGTCCGAGGTGCCGCCAGTGGTCGACAGCTCTGGTTCGATGCCGGTGACGTCACGGATGGCGCCGATCAGCGCGTCGACCAATCGGCCCGGTGTGGTGAGGAAGGGCATGCCGGAGAGCGACCAGTCGATGTGGAAGTCGAGCCCATGCTTGTGTAGCACGGCCTCGAGGCGTCGCTGCAAGCCGTCCACCGTGCTGGCGGTCCCGAAGCGGAAGTTGAACTGTACCGTCAGCTCACCGGGGATGACGTTGGTGGCGCCGGTGCCGGCACGGATGTTGGAGATCTGCCACGTGGTGGGCGGGAAATACGGGTTGCCCTCGTCCCAGCGCAGCGCCGCCAGTTCCGCCAAAGCCGGAGCCGCCATGTGGACGGGGTTCCGCCCGAGGTGCGGATAGGCCACGTGGCCCTGCACGCCTCTCACCACCAGCTCTCCGGAGAGCGAGCCGCGCCGCCCGTTCTTGATCGTGTCGCCCAGGCGGCTGACGCAGGTTGGTTCTCCGACGACGCAGTAGTCCAGCGTTTCGCCCCGGGCCTTCAGCGCATCCACGACGCGCTGCGTGCCGTCCAACGCCACGCCCTCTTCATCGGAAGTGATGAGCAGCGCGATGGAGCCGGGATGGCTCGCGTGGGCGGCGACGAAACGCTCCACCGCGGTGATGAACGCTGCCAGCGAGGTCTTCATATCCGCCGCCCCGCGCCCGTACAGGCATCCATCGCGAAGAGTCGGCACGAACGGGTCGCTGTTCCAGCGTTCCCGCGGGCCGGGAGGGACCACATCGGTGTGCCCGGCGAAGCAGACCACCGGCGGCACGACACCCCGGCGTGCCCAGAGGTTGTCCACCTGACCGAAGCGCATGGGCTCGATGCGAAAGCCGAGCGCGCTCAGGTGCGCGGCCAGCAGGTCCTGGCAGCCGTCGTCGTCGGGGGTGACCGACCGGCGCCGGATGAGCGCGCGGGCAAGATCGAGAGTCGGCGAATGAGAAGCTGTGGTCGGGTCGGAAGCGCTGCTCACGGCTTGTGGTTCGATGCGATGGCCACACTCGCGCTCCGGCCCGAGAGCATCGGCGGGGTCGCGAAGCCGCTGGCCGTCGAGCGCCGGAGAACGTACGCCGCGCTGCGCGCGGCAAAGCCGCGATTATAGGGGAGAGCGCAGCGGCACGGGCTGCCGTCGCAACCCTCGCAGCGCGTCAGTTGCCGGCGTTGACGTCGATCTTGAAGTGGTCGAAGGAGGTGGCGTTGATGTCGGCGCCGCGGGCGATCTTGCTGACGTCGCCCTTGGCCGCCGCCGCGGCCTGCTCGGCATTGTTCATCAACCAGGCGAGGTTGGTGGCCGAGTCCGAGTTGCGTAACGCTTCGTCCTTGGTGATCTTGCCTTCTGCATAGAGCTTGAACAGCGCCTGCTCGAAGCTCAACGAGCCCGGCGAGAGGCTCTTCTCGATCGCCTCCTTGATCTGATCCGTTTCGCCTTTGACGATCAGCTCCGCGATGTGCTTGCTGTTGAGCAGGACCTCCACCGCCGCGACCTGGCTGCCGTCGACGGATTTCACCAGCCGCTGGGAGATGATCGCCTTCAAGCACACCGACAGATCGTGCAGCAGGCTGGGACGCGCGTCGTAGGGAAAGAAGTTGATGATCCGGTTCAGCGCATGGTAGCTGTTGTTCGCGTGCAAAGTGGACAGACAGAGATGGCCGGTCTGTGCGTACAACAGGGCCTGCTGCAGGGTGTCCTTGTCGCGCACCTCACCGATCATCAGGATGTCCGGCGCCTCGCGCATGGCGTTGATGAGCGCGCTGTGGTAGGACTTGGTGTCCAGCCCCACCTCGCGCTGGTTGATCACGCAACGCTGGTGTTTGAACACGAACTCGATGGGATCTTCGATGGTGAGCACGTGGCCGCCGCGAGTGCCGTTGCGATACTCGATCATCGCCGCCAGAGTCGTGGACTTGCCCGAGCCGGTGGCGCCCACGACCAGCACCAGGCCGCGCTTCTCCATGATCAGGTCCTTGAGCACGGGGGGGAGGCGCAGGGCCTCCAGGCCGGCCGTCTGCGTGCGCAGGTAGCGGATCACCATGGCAACGTTGCCGCGCTGCTTGAACACGTTGACCCGGAAGCGGCCGATCTCAGGCACGGGGAAGGAGAAGTTCATCTCCCAGGTGCGCTCGAACTCCTGCTGGTCGGGTTCGGACATCAGCTCGTAGGCGATCTTCTTCACCATCGCGCCGTCCAGCACCTCGGCATTGACCGGCATGATGGTGCCGAGGATCTTGATGGACATGGGGGTCCCGGCGGAGATGAACAGGTCGGAAGCCTGCTTCTCTGCCATCAGCTTCAGCACGGGCGTGAGGAACATATCGCTGTCTCGCTTCGTAGGTCATTGGGCTGGCAGGGATCCAGCCGGGACACCCACAAGCAAGTTTCACGCACGCGGCCGGGGCCGCGGTCAGTCGCTGCGCAACAGCTCGTTGATGCTTGTCTTAGAGCGGGTTTTGGCGTCCACCTGCTTGACGATGACGGCACAAGACAGGCTGTACTTGCCGTCCTTCGAGGGCAAGCTGCCGGACACGACCACGGAGCCGGCCGGGACGCGGCCGTAGCTGATCTCCCCCGTATCGCGGTGGTAGATGCGCGTGCTCTGCCCGATGAACACGCCCATGGAGAGCACCGAGCCCTGTTCGACGATGACGCCTTCCACGACCTCGGAGCGAGCGCCGATGAAGCAGTCGTCCTCAATGATGGTGGGATTGGCCTGCAACGGCTCCAGGACCCCGCCGATGCCAACGCCGCCGGAGAGGTGAACGTTCTTTCCGATCTGGGCGCAGGAGCCCACGGTGGCCCAGGTGTCTACCATCGTGCCTTCATCCACGTACGCGCCGAGGTTGACGTAGGAGGGCATGAGCACCACGTTGCGGGCGATGTAGGCCCCGCGCCGCACCGCGGCGGGCGGCACCACACGGAACCCGCCGGCCTTGAACTCCGCCGGTCCGTATCCGGCGAACTTGGCCGGCACCTTGTCGTAGTAGCTCGTGTAGCCGTCGCGGATGACCGCGTTGTCGTCGAGGCGGAACGAGAGCAGGACCGCCTTCTTCACCCACTGGTGCGTCGTCCAGCTCCCGTCGATCTTCTCTGCCACCCGCAGCTTGCCGGCATCGAGCCGGGCGATCACTTCCTGCACCGCTTCGCGCAGCCTGGGCTCGGCGTTGCTGGGCGTCAGCGCCGCGCGGTTGTCGAAGGCGTCGTCGATGATTTCTTGCAGTTCGGTCATGGGTGGGCCTGGATCGGTTTGTGGGTGCTGGATTGCACGCTGGAAAGAAATGACTTGAGCCGTCTCATGGCTTCGGCGCATTCCTCCGGGGAGGGCACCAGCGCGACACGGACGTAGTCGCGGCCGGGATTCACGCCGTGTGCTTCGCGGGCGAGGTAGCTTCCCGGCAGCACCGTCAGGTTGCATTGAGCGTACAGTGCGCGCGCGAACTCGGTGTCGGGCAGCGGCGTGTGCAACCAGAGATAGAAGGCCGCCTCCGGCATCGTCACCGGGCAGGCGTCCGAGAGCACGGTGAGCGCCTGGGTGAATTTTTCCCGGTACAGCCGGCGGTTCTCGATCACGTGCTGCTCGTCGTTCCAGGCGGCGACGCTGGCCGCCTGCACCGCCGGGTTCATGGCGCTGCCGTGGTAGGTGCGATAGAGCAGGAATTTGGCGAGCAGCGCCGCGTCTCCCGCGACGTAGCCCGAGCGCATGCCGGGCACATTGGAGCGCTTGGACAGGCTGCCGAAGGACACGAGCCGCGGGTAGCCGCTGCGCCCGAGCTGCTGCGCAGCCTGCAGGCCTCCCAGCGGAGGACGGGTCTCGTCGAAGTAGATCTCCGAGTAGCACTCATCGGAGGCGATGACGAAGCCATAGCGGTCGGCGAGCTCGAACAGGGTCTGCCAGTCCGCCAGCGTCATCACGGTGCCCGTCGGGTTGGCGGGCGAGCAGACGTAGATCAACTGCACCCGTGCCCAACTTGCATCCGGGACCTGACGGAAGTCGGCGCGAAATCCCGCGGCGGGCTCCACGTTGAGGAATTCCACGCTGGCGCCGGCCAGCAGCGCTGCGCCCTCGTAAATCTGATAGAAGGGGTTGGGTGACACCACCAAGGATCCGGGACGGGTTGCGTCTACCACCGCCTGGGCAAAGGCGAACAAAGCTTCGCGGCTTCCGTTGACGGGCAGCACCTGCGTCGCGGGGTCGAGTGCAGTGAGCCGGTACCGCCGTCGAAGCCATTCGGCAATGGCCGTGCGCAGCGCGACGCTGCCTGCGGTAGCCGGATACGAGGCGAGCCCATCGAGGTTCTCCGCCAGCGCGCGCTGGATGAACTCCGGCGTGGCATGCTTCGGCTCGCCGATCGACAGGTTGATCGGCGGCAGGCCGGGAGGCGGTGTGACGTCCTTCAGCAGTGCAGTCAGCTTCTGAAATGGATACGGCTGCAGGCGTTCGAGATTCGGGTTCATCGCGCCGGTCTCATCCGCGCGTGCTGCTTTGGGGCGTAAACTGCAGCACATCGACCAGCGGCTGCGGCGTCCACCCGGCCTGCCGACGCTCGGCGACGACGGTGGTGAAAATCCCGCCGCGCACGTTCCACTTTGCGGTGAGCCGCATGAAGCGCGGCTGCGTCGCCGCGGTCAAGTCGTCGAGGATACGGTTGGTCACCGCCTCGTGGAAGGCGCCCTCATCCCGGTAGGCCCAGATGTAGAGCTTGAGGCTCTTCAGCTCGACACAGGTACGATCCGGGATGTAGTCGAGGAGCAGCGTGGCAAAGTCCGGCTGCCCGGTCTTGGGGCACAGGCAGGTGAACTCGGGGATCTCGATATGGATGTGGTAGTCCTGCGCGGGAGACGGATTAGGGAAGGTCTCCAGCTCACGCATCGGCTGCTTCGTCATCGTCCGCGCTCGAACGTTCGGTTAAAATACCGCCGCGCCTGCTCCGAGCCTGGTCCAGACGCTTGTTTTCGTGCAGTGTTTCGACGCATTATAAACCCACACCCGATCTCGTAAATTGCGCCTATCCCATATCAAGCTCGCCGGTTTCAAGTCCTTCGTCGATCCCACCCACCTGCCGGTGCGCGGCCAGCTCGTCGGCGTGGTGGGTCCAAACGGTTGCGGTAAGTCCAACGTCATCGACGCGGTGCGCTGGGTGCTCGGCGAATCCTCCGCCAGGCACCTGCGCGGCGAGACGATGCAGGACGTGATTTTCAACGGCGGGGGCGAGCGCAAGCCGGGCAACCGCGCCAGCGTCGAGCTGGTGTTCGACAATACGCTCGGCAAGGCCACCGGACCCTGGTCGGCCTATACCGAGATCTCCGTGAAGCGCGTGCTCGAGCGCGACGGGGAGTCCGCGTACTTCATCAACAACCAGCACGTGCGGCGCAGGGATGTGGCCGACATCTTTCTCGGCACCGGCTTGGGCGGCCGCGCCTACGCCATCATCGAGCAAGACATGATCTCCCGCATCGTGGAGGCCAAGCCCGAGGAGCTGCGCACCTTCCTGGAGGAGGCGGCCGGCATCTCCAAGTATCGCGAGCGCCGCCGCGAGACGGAGCTCAGGCTCGAAGACACCCGCGAGAACCTCGCGCGCGTGGATGACATCCTGCAAGAGCTCACGAGACAGTTGGAGCACCTCGAGGCTCAGGCCGCGGTCGCCACGAAGTATCGCAGCCTGGAAGGCTCGCTCAAGCTCACCCAGCGGCTGCTCTGGCTGCTGCGCAAGCAGGAGGCGGCGAACCAGCGGGCACGGCTGGCGCGCGAGGTGGGCGAGATCAGCGTCGCGCTGGAAGCGGAGACGGCACGGCTGCGCCAGCTGGAAGCCGACCTGGAGCGGCTGCGCCAGACCCATTACGCTGCCGCGGACGAGGTCCACGCTGCGCAAGGCGCGCTCTACGAGGCAAGCGCCGACGCGGCAAGGCTGGAGCAAGCGCTGGCGCATCTGCGCGATAGCCGGCGCCGCGTCGAGGCTCAGCTGAGCCGACTGGCCCAAGAGAGAGCGGAGCTCGAGCGGCAGGACGCGGCGTTGCACGAGTCGCTCACCGCACAGCGCGCGGCCTGCGAGCACGCCCGCGAGCGCGTCGAAGAGTGTCGAGCCGTGCACGAGTCGGAGTCCGCGGCCATTCCCGAGGCGGAGACGGCGTACGCCAGCACTCGTGCACAGTCGGAGCAGACCCAGCAAGAGCTGGCGCGCTGCGAGCAGGCGATCGAGGTCGAGACCACGCGGCGCGAGCATATCGAGAAGCTGCTCGTGCAGCTGGAGCAACGCGGCCAGCGACTGGAGCAGGAGCGAGCGAGCCTCGAGAGCGCGAAGCCGGAGGGCCTGGATCAGATCCAGCACGAGCTGGACGGGCTCGAGTCGCGGATTCGTGCGAAACGGGACGACCTGGCGCTGGCCGACGAGAAGCTGCCGGCGCTCGAGCAAGCCCACCGCGCAGCGGCGGATCGAGCGGACGCAGCGAGCCGAGAGCTGGTCGCGGTGGACGCACGCTGCACGGGGTTGGAGCTGCTGCAGCGTCAGGTCAGTCGCTCGGGTGAGATGCACGCGTGGCTCGACGAGCATCAATTGGACGGTTTCAGCCGGCTGTGGCAGGGCATCCGGATCGAGCCCGGCTGGGAGGATGCCCTCGAGGCGGTGCTGCGGGAGCGCCTGAATGCCATCGCGCTGGACGACCTGCAGCGCGCGGCCGGATGGCTGGCTGGTCCACCGCCTGGGAAAGTATCGTTCTTCCAGAAGCGCGACGGCGACAGAACGCAAGCCGGGATGGCGGAAAGACGATCGCTGCTCGCGCTCATCACCTGCACCGACCCCGGCGTGACACAAGTCCTCGCCGACTGGCTGGACCGGGTTTATGTGATCGACGATGCGGCACAGGGATTCAGCCAGCGCGACGGGTTACCTGCCGGTGCGCTCCTCGTGTGTCCGCAAGGGCATGTGTTCACCCGCGACAGCGTGAGCTTTCACGCGGCCGACTCGGAGGTCCACGGGATCCTGGCGCGCCAGCGTGAAATCGAGCAGCTGCGTGCGCGCCACGCGGCCATGGAGGACGATGTCAAAGCCGCAGCTCTGCGTGCCGCGGAGGCGCTGGCGGAATTGGACACGCATCGGACCCATGCCCTGCAACTGCGGGAGCAGACGGCGCAGCTGCAGCAGCAGCGCCATGACCTCCAGCTCGACCATGTGCGTCTGTCGCAGCAAGCCGAGCGCGCCGAACATCGCGACGAGCAGATCGCGCGCGAACTCGAGGAGATCCATGCCGACGCCGAGCGCGAGTCGCAGCAACGGCAAGCCGCCTGCGACCGGTTGGCCGAGCTGGCCGCGCGCCTCGCGGACTTGCGCACCACGCTCGACGGGCTTCGCAGTGCGCACGGGTCCGCCGCGCGGGCGCTGGATGCTAGACGCGAGGCGGTCCAGGCCGCCGATCGCCGCCACCAGGAAGCCGTGTTCGAGCTGCGCGTGGGGACGCAAAAGATCGTCGACCTCGAGGCCTCGCTGCGGGAATTGGGCGAGAAGACCGAACGGATCGACTCGGCCGCGCAAGCGCTCTCGCACGAGCTCGCCGCGCTCGACGAGGGGCCCGTCCAAGCCGACCTCGACCGCAGTCTGGCGTGTCGAGTGGAGCGCGAGAAGATCCTGGCCCAGGCGCGGGGAGCCTTGGAGGATGCAGAACGCGTGCTCAAAGAGTCCGAGCAGCAGCGCCTGGCGTGCGAGCAGCGCATCACTCCGCTGCGGGACCGGGTCGGTGAAGTGCGCCTGAAGGAGCAGGAGGCGCGGCTTGCCGAAGAGAACTTCGCTGCTCAGCTCGCCGAGGCCGGAGCGGACGAATCGGAGCTGGCTGGCAAACTCGAGAAGGGCATGCGGCCTAACGCGCTGCAGGCCGAGATCAACCGGCTGGGCGAAGAGATCGCGACCTTGGGTGCCGTCAACCTCGCGGCGTTGGAGGAGCTGCAGGCCACGCGCGAGCGCAAGACCTATCTGGATGCCCAGTCACAGGACCTGCGGGAGGCGATGGGCACGCTGGAGAACGCGATCCGGCGCATGGATCGCGAGACGCGGGAACGGCTGCAGAGCACCTTCGACGAAGTGAACCGGAACCTGGGGCAGATGTTCCCCGCGCTGTTCAACGGCGGAGAGGCGCGCCTGGAGATGACGGGAGAAGAGATCCTCGACGCCGGACTGTCGATCATCGCGCGCCCGCCCGGCAAGCGGAACACTTCCATCCATCTGCTCTCGGGCGGCGAGAAGGCGCTTACCGCGCTGTCGCTGGTGTTCGCGCTGTTCCAGCTCAACCCGGCGCCATTTTGCCTGCTGGACGAGGTGGATGCGCCGCTCGACGATCACAACGCCGAACGCTTGTGCAAGCTGGTCCAGCAGATGGCGCAGAATACGCAGTTCCTGTTCATCAGTCACAATAAGATCACCATGGAGATGGCGGAGCAGCTGATCGGCATCACGATGCCGGAGCTGGGCGTGTCCAAGGTCGTCGCGGTGGATATCGAGGAGGCGATGCGGATGAGGGAGGAGGCGGCCGCGTGAGCCCCGGAGCAGGGGCCCCTTCAGGGGATGCGACCAGGCGAATCGCGGCCAGACGCCGACCCCACGGACGCAAGCAATCCATAGAGGTGACGGAGGCGGCGGCGTGAGCCCCGGAGCAGGGGCCCGTTTAGGGGATGCGACCAGGCGAATCGCCGCCAGACGCCGACCCCGCGGATGGCGGCGATGG
>Ga0335083_10004570_pt1 | contig 17612 bp, 17 predicted proteins | sample Lox_Sample_42_FD_206716 | JGI IMG/M metagenome (GOLD analysis project Ga0335083, IMG submission 206716) | Soil microbial communities from Loxahatchee National Wildlife Refuge, Florida, United States - Lox_Sample_4.2 | ecosystem: Environmental > Terrestrial > Soil > Wetlands | place: USA...
TCGAGGGTCTGCGCGTGGTCGACGCCTCCGTAATGCCGGCGCTCGTGTCGGGCAACACCAACGCGCCGACCATCATGATCGCGGAGAAAGCCTCCGACATGATTCTCGGCCGGCCGGCTTTGCCGGCCGAGCATGTCAGAATCGCGGAAGACGGGCTCGCCCGCCAAGCGGCCGAATAGGTTGCCACGCGTTAATCAGCACCTATTTTGCAACACCTAGACTCGTTCCGCTGCAAACGCGGTATCTTTGACAATGTTTGCGGCGCATTCGTCCTATCGCCTCGGAAGCCCCCGGCGTATGGTGGGTGCATGATCCGCTCGTTGCCCCGCGCGCTGCTCGCCGCCTCCGCCCTTCTCGCAATCTCTCTTGCATCGGGAACGTCGCCTGCGCTCGCGCAGTCTCAAACGACCTACGACGTCAAGACGATCAATTTCGATCTCTGGTGCCAGGAGCAGGCGAAACTGCCGCCCGACCGCTGCGACAAGCGCCTGCCCGAGGACGAGCAGCAATACGAAGCTTTCCGCGACAAGGTCGAGAAATACGAAATCCCGTATCTCAAGGACAAGCAGCGGACGGCGGAGTTCAACGACAACATCTTGAATCACGATCCGGTCGACAATCCGCCGGATCCGACCAAGTCCCCGCCGCCACCGCAAACCACGCCGCGGGACTGACCAAGCGACAACAATAGAAGGCGTGTCATGGCCCGCATTCGCGGCCCGTGACACCGGTTTTGCCTCTTGCACACCCTCTCACTCTGCGGTACAGAGCGAATAACTCTGCGCTACAGAGTACTCTGCTGGAGGCCAGAATGGTGGTCGATCGCAAGGAAGCAGGCGCGCTCTTGAGCGACGTCGCGGGCACCGAACGGCGCGTGCGCGAGTTTCTCGTGTACTCGAATACCGGCGGGCACCTCATTCTGTGGGGCGTGCTCTGGGCCCTCGCATACACCGGCACGCAGTTCCTGACGCCGGTTCGCCCGCACTGGATCGGTCTCTTGTGGCTCGGCGCGGTCACAATCGGTGCCGTCCTCTCGATCCTTCTCGTCCGCAATGCGCCGGACAAGGCGCAGACCTCGCCGCGCGGCTTCGACCTGAGACCGGCGATCGCACCGTTCGCATTCCTCGTGTTCGGCGGCATCTGGATCGCCCTCGGTCATCTTGGCCCTCGCGAACAGGCGGCCTTCTATCCGACGCTGTTCGGCGTCCTGATCTTCGTCATCGGGCTGTGGGCCGGTCGCTGGCTTGTGTTTTGCGGCGCCGGGCTCTTCGTCCTTACGCTCGGCGGATATTTCTGGTCCGGCGAGTGGTTCGAACTCTGGATGGCAATCGTCGGCGGCGGCTTTCTGATCGGCACCGGCCTCTGGCTCCGGAGATGAGCGCCGTGCCGGACGAGATCATCCACCAGTCGATGCGGCTCAAGATCATGGCCGCGCTCAACGTGCTCGAGCGCAATTCTTGGCTCGAATTCACGCGCCTGCGCGTCATGCTCGACACGACGGACGGCAATCTGGGCGCCCACCTCGAGACCTTGTCCAGGGCCGGCTATGTCACGCTCGACAAGCGTTTCGAGGGCAAGCGGCCGCAGACGCGCGTGCGCGCGACCAGCGCGGGACGCAGGGCCTTTGCCGATCACGTCGCCTATCTGCGCGACATCCTCGATTCCTCCACCGACTAGAAAGGACGCGCCATGCGCACGCTCGTCATCGCCGTAATTGTGCTTCTCATCCTGATTGTCGGCGCCGTTGGCGCGACGCTCGCCTTCACGGCACCGAAGCCGCCACCGCCGATGACGTCGGTCGAGACCGCGTTCGTGGGCGCCGATTTCAGCGGCATGCCGGAGCGCTCGCACTTCATCGCACGCGACGGCACGCGGCTCGATTACCGTGCTTATCCGGGCGATCCCGATACTGTCGTCATACTGGTGCATGGCTCATCCGGCACATCGGCGAGCATGCATTTCGTGGCCCAGGCGATTCACGCACGTCGCGCAACAGTCTATGCGCTCGCCATGCGCGGGCATGACGGCACCGGCCGCTATGGCGACGTCGATTACATCGGCCAGCTGGACGACGATATCGTCGACTTCCTGAAGACGCTGCCAACCAGGCCCGCGGGCGGGAAACGCATCCTGCTCGGCTTCTCATCGGGTGGCGGCTTCGTGTTGCGTTTCGCGGGCTCGCCGAACGGGCACCTGTTCGATCGGTTCATCCTTGTGTCGCCGCAGATGCCGGCGCGCTCACCCCTGATGCGGCCGAATGGAGGCGGATGGGTATCGGTCTCGATTCCGCGCTTCGTCGTGCTTTCCCTGCTGAACAAGGCGGGCATCCACGCCTTCGACGGGCTCGACGTGATCGAGTTCGCCGTCCCACCGCAGAACAGGACCGTGCAAACCGCCTCGTACACCTTCCGCATGCTGCGCAATTTCGGGCCGACCGACGATTACCTGGGCGATCTCAAGCGCGCGCCGGGACCGGTTGTGGTGCTGGCCGGACAGAAAGACGAGATTTTTCACGCGGACCGCTACGCGGCCGTGCTGAAGCCCGCGCGTGCCGATGTCAGCGTGACGCTGGTGCCGGGTCTCGGTCACATGGACATGACGACGAAGCCCGCAGCACTCGCGGCCATCAGCGACGCCGTGTACGCGCGCTGAAGTGCTAGTGGATGAGCTTCGGGTCCATCCCGCTCAGCGAGGAAAGCGCGCCGAACACGCCGCCATTTCCGGCAGCGGAATGGACCGCCGCCGGCTTGTCCTGGCTGATGACCAGGCGAAGGTGGGGCGCCTTCGGGTGGCTGCGCAGCGCAGTCGGCGGCGGCGGCGGAGGAGGAGGAAGCGTGTCGAAGGTCGAAAGCGGCTCGCCTTCCTGCACGAACTGGGATCCGGCCAGGCGCTGAAAGGCGATGGCGCGGCCGAACAACGGTGTGGGATCGCTCAAGACCTGTACGAGGCCCAGGAAGCGTGTCGCCTCTTCGCCGTTGAAGGAAATCGGAAGAAGGATTGTCTCGAGTTCGACCATGCCGTTGTCGGCGGTGATCGCGATCGAGGACAGACACGCGGGCTGCTTCAGCTTCAGCGCCTGCTTCAGAAGCGAGGCGAGCGCGACGCCGGATTGCGTCTCCCAGTGCGAAAGGAAGTTCGTGCCCTTGAGCTCCATGCCGAAGCGCTCGCAGAGCGCGGTGCCAGCGAGGCGGTAGAGCGGGCGCGCGACGCTCGCCGCGTCGATGATGAAGGTGTAGGAAAGCATCCGCTTGATCGCGCGCGGATCGATGTCCGTCTGATCGGGAATGTCGCGGCCTTTGCGCAGACGGCTCCAATAGCCGACCAGCAGATGGGAGTTCTTGTGCTTCATGACCCGCCCTTGCGTCCTTTTCGGGCGGCTCCTTCGAACTGCTCCAGTTCGAAACGGGACGCCGCCCTTCCGGGCTCACAGGAGCGAAAGGCGTGCCAGCGATCGGTCTTGCGTTAATTCCAGGGACCGCGGCGGTATTCCGGGCCGAAATACGGAACTTCCGAGGATTTCAGGAGCGGTGTCAGCAGCAACCCCGCGAGGAAACCGCCGACATGCGCCCACCAAGCGACGCCGGGCTGGTTCGGATCGGTGAGAGCCGCGGTGACGAGCTGCGTCAGAAACCACAAACCCACGACCCAGACTGCGGCAATGCGGAAGGGATAGAAGATGATCCCGAGCGGCAGGATGACGGTCACGCGCGCGCGCGGATAAAGCAGCATATAGGCGCCGAGCACGCCGGAGATCGCACCCGAGGCGCCCACCATCGGCACGGTCGAAGCCGGATCCATGAAGGCCATCGCCATCGCCGCCGCCACGCCGCAAATGAAGTAGAACAGGGTGAAGCGGACGTGCCCCATTGCGTCTTCGATATTGTTCCCGAAAATCCAGAGATAAAGCATGTTGCCGGCGAGATGCAGGAACGAACCATGCAGGAACATGGCGATGAAGATGGTCGCGACCGGCGACACGCCCATCTGCTCGGACGGGGCGGATTGTGAACGAAGGAGTGTGCCCGGCGTGAAGCCCAGGACATTCACCGCCGCATCGAATCCCCTGCTGCCGAGCGAGATCTCCCAGCCATAGACAAACACGCAGGCCAGGATCAGCGCCCAGGTCATGAAGGGCGTCAGCCGAACGGGATTGTCGTCCGAGATCGGGATCATGGTTTAGGGCGCGCGTCCTTCCGCGGAAGCTCTGTGCCATTTCGGAGCAAAGATAAGGCGGGACTCCGGACTTTCCATGGCATGGAACGTGAAGCGATGGGCGCGGTCATTAAGGATTCGTCCAGCGAGCCATGACGTACGGCACGGCCTGCCGTCAAGGATCGCGCGAGAGGCAGGAGTTCTAGCATGTCGCGGAAGCCCATCGCTTATCTTGGCAGCGCGCTACTGAGCGCGAGCCTGGCGCTGACGCCCTTCACCGAGGCGCTCGCCGGAGGCATGGGCGGCTATGGCGGCGGCTATGGCGACGTCCATTCCGGCCCGCACTGCAAGAACATGGGCGTGAACATCTACAAGCCGGTGAACATCTACAAACCGGTCGTGATCAACAAGAACATCGACATCTTCAAGCCGGTGGTCATCAACAAGAACATCGACCTGTCGAAAAACATCAACATCAACAAAAACATCAACATCAACAAAAACATCGTCATCAACAAATCTTCGGCTGTCGCGTCCGCGGAAGCGGCGGCTGCAGCAGCAGCCGGGTCCAGTTCGGGCGCCGCAGCCAACGTCGTCGTCTATGGCGGTGGCGGCAGCTACGAGAGCGTGACGATCAACAACCATTACAGCGAAGGCGGCCGGGTGAGCGTCGAGGCGGAGTCGCGCTGCGAGATGCAGGAAGCGACCGTCGTCAAGGCGATCCACGCCGTCTGTATCGCGGAGGGCCATGAATTCGCCGCGTCGCACATGGTGGGCGAGACCTTCATCGACTCCTCGTACGAGGGCGAAGTGGCGCGCTGCATTCCGGGCGCGCATCTCAAGGTCGTCATCGGCGACGTGCTCCAGTCCGACCAGGGCATGGCCGGGACGTATGCGAACGGCACGGTGCTCGAATGCGCCGAGCACGAGGCGCTGCGCCACTTCAAGGACGGGATGCTGAAATGCGCGCCGGCGGTTCCGGTTCCGGACTGCACCGAGCGCACCAATCTGCGCCGCTACGGCACGGCCGATCTCTTCTTCTCCTACCGCAGCCGCGTCTGCGTCACGGTCAGCGACTCGCGCACCGTGTCACGCCAGAGTGATGCCGACCTTACCGGCATGACGATGGAAGGCGGCGTCGGCGAAAGCGCGAACTAGCAACGTGACATTGCCGAACTAGCTTTTCGTCGCACGTATCGGCCCACCCTCCCCTCGAGGGAGGGTGGCTTCTTCGCTACATGGCGCCGCGCTCTCGCGCGCTTGCGCGCCAAGGCTCGGCTGCTATTGTGCGCGCACTCAAAATTCCCGCCAAAGAACAGGGTTTTTCGCAATGAACATCCACGAATATCAGGCCAAGGCCGTCTTGAGCGGCTTCGGCGCTCCGGTCCCCCGCGGCAAGGCCGCCTTCACGGTCGATGAAGCTGTCGCCGCGGCAAAGGAACTGGGCGGACCGGTGTGGGTGGTCAAGGCGCAGATCCATGCCGGCGGGCGCGGCAAGGGCGGCGGCGTCAAGGTGGTGAAGTCGATCGACGACGTGAAGAAGGAAGCCGAGCGCATGCTCGGCATGACGCTCGTCACGCATCAGACAGGACCGCATGGCCGCGTCGTGAAGCGCCTCTACATCGAGGACGGTTCCGCGATCGAGCGCGAACTCTATCTCTCCGCGCTGGTTGATCGCGCCACATCGCGCGTCGCGTTCATCGCTTCGACCGAAGGCGGCATGGATATCGAAGAGGTTGCGCACAAGACGCCGGAGAAGATCAAGACCTTCCAGGTCGAGCCCGCCGCCGGCTACTCGCCCTATATCGGCAACGAGATCGCGACCGCGCTGAAGCTCAAGGGCGATCAAGCCAAGCAATGTGGCGCGCTGATCAAGAGCCTCTATGACGCGTTCCTCGCCAAGGACATGAGCCTGCTCGAGATCAATCCGCTTGTGGTGACGAAGGACGGCAAGGTCGTCTGCCTCGATGCCAAGATCAATTTCGACGACAACGCGCTCTACCGCCACAAGGACATCCAGGAGCTCCGCGATCCCGACGAAGAGGATCCGATGGAGCGCGACGCGGGCAAGTACGAGCTTTCCTACATCAAGCTCGACGGCTCGATCGGCTGCATGGTCAACGGCGCCGGCCTCGCCATGGCGACGATGGACATCATCAAGCTCTACGGCATGGAGCCCGCGAACTTCCTCGATGTCGGCGGCGGAGCGTCCAAGGAAAAGGTGACTGCGGCGTTCAAGATTATCGTCTCCGATCCCAACGTGAAGGGCATTCTCGTCAACATCTTCGGCGGCATCATGAAATGCGACATCATCGCGGAAGGCATCGTCGCCGCCGCGCGCGAGATCTCGCTTTCCGTGCCGCTGGTCGTGCGTCTCGAAGGCACCAATGTCGAGCTCGGCAAGAAAATCCTCGCCGAGTCGGGGCTGCCGATCCTGTCGGCCAACGACCTCGCCGACGCCGCGCAGAAAATCGTCAAAGCCGTGAAAGAAGCGAAATAATGTCCATTCTCGTCGACAAGAACACCAAGGTCATTTGCCAAGGCATCACCGGCAACCAGGGCACGTTTCATTCCGAACAGGCGATCGCCTACGGCACCAAGATGGTCGGCGGCACCTCGCCTGGCAAAGGCGGCTCGACGCATCTGGGCCTTCCGGTGTTCGACACGGTGCGCGACGCGGTCGAGAAGACCGGCGCCACGGCGAGCGTGATGTACGTGCCGCCGGCCTTTGCGGCTGACGCGATCCTCGAGGCGATCGACGCCGAGGTGCCGCTCATCGTCACGATTACCGAGGGCATTCCGGTGCTCGACATGGTCAAGGTGAAGCGCGCGCTCTCGGGCTCGAAGTCGCGGCTCATCGGACCGAACTGTCCGGGCGTCATCACGCCGGACGAGTGTAAGATCGGCATCATGCCCGGCCACATCCATCGCCGCGGCAAGGTCGGCATCGTCTCGCGCTCCGGCACGCTCACCTATGAAGCGGTGGCGCAGACGACCGCAGTCGGCCTGGGTCAATCCTCCTGCGTCGGCATCGGCGGCGATCCGATCAAGGGGACGGAGCACATCGAAGTGCTCGAGATGTTCCTCAAGGATCCCGAGACGGAATCCATCATCATGATCGGCGAGATCGGCGGCACGGCAGAAGAAGACGCAGCCGATTTCATCAAGCGCTCGAAAGTGAAAAAGCCGATGGTGGGCTTCATCGCCGGCGTGACGGCGCCGCCGGGACGCCGCATGGGCCATGCCGGCGCCATCATCTCCGGCGGCAAGGGCGGCGCGGGGTCCAAGATCGAGGCGATGCGCTCGGCCGGCATCCGCGTGTCGCCCAATCCGGCGGCGCTCGGCACGACGCTCGTCGAGCTTCTCGCCGGGAAGTGATCAGGCGCGCGTCAGCACGCGTTTGATCGCATCGATCATTCCACTCTCGGGAACGCGCGCGAGCGTGGCCGGTGTCGCGCCGTCATCGAGCATTTTCTCGACGGCAAACCAGCCCGCGCAGTAGAGCTCGCGGTCCATGCCGGTCGTGCCCTTGCCGAAGGTGAACTTCGTCGCGACATCCGCGCCGGCCTGGTCGAGATAGGGAAGAATGCCCTTCACGATCGCGTCCTTGCGCGCGGCGCAGCGCGCAAACCAGCCAGGCTCGTTCTGGAGTTCGGTGTAGCGCGCATCGGGAAGTCCGGAAACGACGGCCTTCGTTGCATGCATCGCGAGGCCTTCGAGGAACATCGTCTCGCCGATCGGTGCGCCAAAGCCGTTCTTCACATCCGCGAGCTGGAAATGGATCGCGTGCGAGAGCTCATGCGCCATATCGAGTTCGAGGTCGGGATTCTCCACCGGCATCACCACGGTCGGCGGCTTGCCGTTCATCGCCGGAATCGTGAATTCGTTGCCGTCGAACTGTCCGACGAAGAGCACCAGTGCAGAATGGATCGGCACATCGCCGGTCGCGTAGAGTTTGTTGATGCGCGCAAAGAGATCGCGGCCAGTCGCTTCCGCCTTCGTCTCGTCGGCGTCGAGTTGCGGCATCAACGTGGCATAGCGCGGGAATACATCGTCAAGTTGCTTGCGCGCCAGCGCGTCGCCCTCAGGCGTCGGCGGCACGGAGGCGATGCCATAGTCTTTTTTCCACAGCGCCCAGCGATCGGCCTCGCTCAAATGGGGCACCGCAGCCTCATGGTAGAAATTCTCGAATTTGGGGATGCGGTCGACGACGTCGAGCGTGTGGGGAGCATCCGTGGCCGAAGCAGAATCCAACTGCACCGCAGCAGCGCACAGAGCGAATGTCACGACAATTGCGCAACGCATGGACGAAACTCCCACCCTGCACGCCGTCAAATAGGTGCGCGCTCGCCCAAGAGCAAGCGTTGACAGCCTCTATTCGGCCGGGGAAAGGACGCGCAACTTCCTGCCACGGATGAGCGATTGCAGTGGCCGCTCGAAGAAATGATAGCTCGCCGAAGCGAGCGCGATCAGCACGACGTAGAAGGCGAGAAGCGTCCAGCCGCTCATGAAGAGCTGCGGCTTCAGGCCGAAGCGCAGCGCGACGAGCGCGAGCGCGAGTTGCATCGGAAAGTGGATCAGATAGCTCGAATAGCTGATGTCGCCCAGGAAAGAGAGGCGCTTGTACCGTCCGCCCAGCACCTGCTCGTGCAGCGCCAGCGCCAGGATCGCGAGAGGGCTCGCCGTCAGGATGAAGAGCAGCAGCAGCACGTTTGGGCGCTCGAGCTTGTAGAGCAGCGCGAAGTTCTGCGGCAGGAAGCTAGTCAGCCAGTCATAGGCCGTTTCGAGCGGGCCGAGATAGATGTCGGCAATGACAACCAGCCACACGACGCCCGCGAGTGCCGCCGACCAGAGCGCAAGGCGCCGCGCATCAGGTCGTGCCTTGATGCGCTCCGCTAGCTCATAGAGAAGGCCCCCGACGAAGAATCCGATCAGGCCGCGGCCGATCATCTCGTTGAACAGGAAGAACACGAGCACACCGAGAAGGATCAGCATGGCCGATGTGCGGATGCGGCCCGATCCCGACACCATCACCGCGAAGAACACAATGTAGAGCAGCGCTTCCACGGAAACCGACCATGTCGGCCCGTCGAACGACTGGATGATCGTCGGCGGCAGCCATTGCTGCGCCATGACGAGGCTCGAGAGGAAATGCTGCCAGTCGTTGGCGTCGTAGATGAAGAATTTGCCGGTGGCACGGAAGAAGAAGAACTGCATCGCGGCCACTGCGAGGAGCATGGCGAGGTGCAGCGGATAAAGCCGCGAGATGCGCAGATTGGCGAAATTTCCGGCACCTACACGCTTGGTCGCGATGGCATCGGCGTAGAGCCAGAAGAAGACAAAGCCCGATAGCGCGAAGAACAGATCGACCGCGGCCGGACCCGCGTCATAGAAGGGACGCAGCGCCTGATAGAACGGCTCCTGAGCGCGCTGCCAGCCAGGCTGCCAGGCGCCCGAGATTGCGAAGAAATGTTGCCAGTGCCAGAGGACGACCGAGAGCGCCGCCACGCCTCTCAGGGCGTCGAGGGAATAGAGGCGTTTCACGCAAAGCCCCGGCGGCGGTCGAAAAACTGTCTCATTGAACCCATATTAACGGTGCAAAGCGTTGAATTGCCGACAGTTCGGCGTTAAACGGCTCCCCCTTGTGAAAGGCCGCCCCTCCGGCCCATTCAGGACGGGCTTAAGGCCCAAAAAGCCTTGAGCCAAATCATTGATATGACAAGCCAATCTCCATCCGACCGAATCGCTCGTACCTCCAACGAGGTATTCGACGCCACCTCGTTCCTCTACGGATCCAATGCCCAGTTCATCGAGTCGCTGTACGGGCAATATCTCGAGAATCCCGATGCGGTCGATCCGAGTTGGCGCGCCTACTTCGCCGAGCTCGGCCAGAACAATCTCAATCCCACGCAGCTGGGCCGCGGCCCCGACTGGCGGCGCGACGCGAAGCCCAATCTCGAGAACGGTGAACTCGTCAGCGCACTCACCGGCCAGTGGCCGGCGCGCAGGAGCGAGGCGAACGAGAAGGACCTCCGCGCCGCCTCGCAGGAATCCATCCGCGCCATCCAGCTCGTGCGCGCCTATCGCGTGATGGGCCATCTCGAAGCCGATCTCGATCCCCTGCGTCTTTCGCCGAAGCAGCCGCATCCGCAGCTCGATCCCGCGTTCTATGGATTCCATGCCGAGGATCTCGATCGTCCGATCTTCATCGACGGCGTACTCGGACTTGAGTCCGCGACGCCGCGCCGGATCATCGAGATCCTGAAGCGCACCTATTGCGGGCGCATCGGCTACGAGTTCATGCACATCTCCGATCCCGAGCAGAAGGATTGGCTGCAGCGGCGCATCGAAGGACCCGACAAAGAGATCTCGTTCACGCCCGAGGGCAAGCGCGCGATCCTGAACAAGCTCATCGAGTCGGAAGGTTTCGAGAAATTCTCCGGCGCACGTTTTGTCGGCACCAAGCGTTTCGGCCTCGACGGCGCGGAAGCGACGATCCCCGCGCTCGAGCAGATCATCAAGCGCGGCGGCCAGCTCGGCGTGAAGGAAATCGTGCTCGGCATGTCCCATCGCGGGCGGCTGAACGTGCTCGCGAACGTGATGTCGAAGCCCTACCGCCAGATCTTCCACGAATTCCAGGGCGGCGCCGCAAAGCCGGCCGACGTCGAAGGTTCGGGCGACGTCAAGTACCATCTGGGCGCGTCGTCCGATCGCGAGTTCGACAACAACAAGGTGCATCTCTCGCTCACCGCGAACCCGTCGCATCTCGAGGCGGAAGATTCCGTCGTGCTCGGCAAGGCACGCGCCAAGCAATCGCAATTGGGCGACAAGACCACGCGCGCGAGCGTCATGCCGCTTCTGCTCCACGGCGACGCGGCGTTTGCGGGCCAAGGCGTGGTAGCGGAATGCTTCGCCATGTCGGGCACCAAGGGCTTCCGCACCGGCGGCACGATCCACTTCATCGTCAACAACCAGATCGGCTTCACCACGGCGCCGATCTATTCGCGCTCCTCGCCCTACCCGTCCGACGTGGCCCTGATGGTGCAGGCGCCGATTTTCCATGTGAACGGCGACGATCCCGAAGCCGTCGTGCATTGCGCGCGCATCGCGACGGAATTCCGCCAGCTGTTCCACAAGGACGTCGTCATCGACATGTTCTGCTACCGCCGCTTCGGTCACAACGAGACCGACGAGCCGGCGTTCACGCAGCCCTTGATGTATCGGAAGATCAAGGATCATCCGACGACGCTCGAGCTCTATGCCGCCAAGCTCGTAGCGGAAGGCACGCTCAAAGAAGGCGATGTGCGCGCCATGATCGGGGCGTTCAACAAGCGCCTCGATGAGGAATTCGAGGCGTCGAAGGCGCACAAGCCGAACCGCGCGGACTGGCTTGACGGCCGCTGGGCGGGCTTTGCCATGGCGCCCCAGGGCGACCGCCGCGGCGAGACCGCGGTGCCGCTCGAGACGCTCAAATCCGTCGGCGCGGCGCTCACCAGAGTGCCAGAAGGTTTCCACCTTCACCGCACCATCGCACGCCAGCTGCAAGCCAAGGCCGAGATGATCAACACCGGCGACGGCATCGACTGGGCGACGGGCGAAGCGCTCGCCTTCGGCACGCTGCTCAACGAAGGCGTGCCGGTGCGGCTGTCGGGACAGGATTCTTCGCGCGGCACGTTCTCGCAGCGCCACTCCGTGCTGGTCGATCAGGAGAACGAGCAGCGCTACACGCCGCTCAACCACGTCTCCGAAGGCCAGGCCGAGTACGAAGTCGTCGATACGCTCCTGTCCGAGGAAGCGGTGCTCGGTTTCGAGTACGGCTATTCCTCCGCGGAGCCCCGCGCCCTGGTGCTGTGGGAAGCGCAGTTCGGAGATTTCGCGAACGGTGCGCAGGTCGTCATCGACCAGTTCATCGCCTCCGGCGAAATGAAGTGGCTGCGCATGAATGGCCTCGTCATGCTCCTGCCGCACGGGTATGAGGGCCAGGGGCCGGAGCATTCCTCCGCACGTCTCGAGCGCTATCTGCAGCTCTGCGCGCAGGACAACATCCAGGTCTGCTGCCCGACGACGCCCGCGAATTACTTTCATGTGCTGCGCCGCCAGGTGCACCGGCCGTTCCGCAAGCCGCTGATCCTGATGACGCCCAAGTCGCTCCTGCGCAACAAGAAGTGCACGTCGTTCCTGGTCGACATGGTGCCAGGCGCCTCCTTCCATCGCGTGCTGCGCGACCAGGCCGAAGTCGTTCCGGGTGCCACCACCGTCAAGCTCGTCGACGACCAGGAGATCAAGCGTGTCGTGCTCTGCACCGGCAAGGTCTATTTCGACCTCATGGAGGCGCGGGAGAAGAAGAACGAGAACCGCATCCAGCTCATCCGCATCGAGCAGCTTTATCCGTTCCCGGAGAATGTGCTGGCGCTGGAGCTGAACCGCTTCCCGAAGGCCGATCTCGTCTGGTGCCAGGAAGAGCCCAAGAACCAGGGCGCCTGGACCTTCGTCGCGCCGAAGATCGCCGACACGGTTGCCCAATTGGGCGGCAGTCACGGTCCGCGCTATGTCGGGCGGCCGGAATATGCATCGACCGCGGCCGGTCTCATGTCCCAGCACAATGCCGAGCTTCAGGCGTTCCTGAACGAGGCCCTGACGTTATAGAGTCCGATTCTGCTTCACCCGTCGCTTCTTGCGGCGGGCTCACAGACACCCGCGACCCTCCAGCGGGAACGAGGCGCCGATGAGCATCCAGATCACCGTTCCCGCGATGGGCGAGTCCGTCACCGAAGCGACGGTCGCGCGCTGGTTCAAGAAGGAAGGCGATGCCGTCGCGCGCGACGAGCCGGTGCTCGAGCTCGAGACGGACAAGGTGACGGTGGAAGTGCCTGCGCCCGCGGACGGCGCCATCGAATCCATCTCGGTCAAGGAAGGCGACACCGTGCAGGTGGGCGCCGTGCTCGGCGCGATTGCCGAAGGCAAGGCCGGTGCGAAATCCGCGACGCCTGCGGCCAGTCCGACCGTGGCGGCACCCGTGGCAGCGAAGCCGGCCGCTGCGCCGAAACCTGTTCCGGCGCCAAGGCCTGCCGCTCAACCTGCTCCGGCCGCAACTGCAGCGCCGGTCATGCCTTCGGTGCGCCGCATCGCCGAGGAAACGGGCCTCAACCCGGCCACCGTCGCGGGCTCGGGCCGCGACGGCCGCGTGCTCAAGGGCGACATGCTGGCGGCGCTCGAATCCCGCGCCGCGCCGCGCGAGACCGCGCGTCCGGCAGCTGCCGTGGCCGCGCAACCGCGTGCCAACGCAGCGCGCGAAGAGCGCGTGGCGATGTCGCGCCTGCGCCGCACGATCGCGCTGCGCCTGAAGGAATCCCAGAACACGGCCGCGCAGCTGACGACCTTCAACGAAGTCGACATGAAGCACGTCATGGCGCTCAGGAGCGAATACAAGGACAGCTTCGAGAAGAAGCACGGCGTGCGGCTCGGCTTCATGGGCTTCTTCGTCAAGGCGTGCATCGCCGCGCTCAAGGAGTTGCCCAATGTCAATGCCGAGATCGAAGGCGACGACATCGTCTACAAGAACTACTACGACATCGGCGTCGCAGTCTCGACCGAGAAGGGCCTCGTCGTGCCGGTGGTGCGCGATGCCGACAGGCTCTCGCTGGCGCAGATCGAAGCGGCGATCCACGATTTCGGCTTGAGGGCGCGCGACGGCAAGCTCAAGCTCGAGGAGCTGCAGGGCGGCACTTTCACGATCTCGAATGGCGGCGTGTTCGGCTCCTTGATGTCGACGCCGATCCTCAACATGCCGCAGTCGGGCATCCTCGGCATGCACAAGATCCAGCCGCGTCCGGTCGCGATCGACGACAAGATCGAAATCCGTCCGATGATGTACCTGGCGCTCTCCTACGATCACCGCCTCGTCGATGGCCGCGAAGCCGTGACGTTCCTGGTGCGCGTGAAGGAGAATCTCGAAGACCCGCAGCGGCTGCTGCTGGATATCTGACCTAGACCTTTGTGCCCATCGGGCGTGCGCTGGCGGCGAGGTCCGCCTGCTCGAGCTTGGCGAGCTCGACATGGGCGCGCAGTTCGATTTCGTCGAGCACCGTCTGCAGTTTCGGATCGGCGAAGGTTTCGTGCCGCCGGCTCACCGCATTGGCGAGGCGGTTGAGCGTCGTCCTGGGGATGCCGCCTGCGAGCAGCCCGTCGCGCACCTGGTCGAGCATGTCGAGCAGCTGCTCGCCATGCGCCAGACCCTTGGACCGGTGATCGGTGGAGTCGTCCATCCCCTGAAGCGTGAGGATGCTGTCGAGCGCCGCGATTGGACCGGGGCCGGAGACGACCTGAGCGCGCGTCTCGGCGGCCGCGTCGGTGATCTTGAACGATTCCGACGAGGTCGCAGTGCCGTTGGTCTTGCGCACGACGCGCGAGCCGTCGACTCTTCCGGTGCCCTTGATCTCCATCGACGGAAATCATCCTGATGCGACAGACCAGCATCGCGCCGTATGGTTAAGAAGTCGTTGCCGCCTAGCACCTGTGGTTGCTATGCGCGGTGATACGGATGGCCTGCGAGTATCGTCAGTGCACGGTAGATCTGCTCCGCGAGCATCGCGCGCACCATCAGATGCGGCCAGGTCTGCGGCCCGAAAGCGAGGCTGCGACCGGGCTTGATCCCGGGCAGCGTGGCAAGACCGTCCGGTCCACCGATGACAAGGGCGATGTCCTTCGTGCCCGCATCGCGCAAGGCCGCCAGCATCTCGGCGAAATCCTCGCTCGTCATGCCCTTGCCCTTGGCATCGAGCAGCACGACATGCGCGCCCTGTGGAATGCGGTGCGCGAGACGCTCGCATTCCTCCTTCATCCGCGCGGCCGTCTCGCGTGCCCGCGACACAGCCACTTCCTCGACCGCGATCTGGGGAATGCCCATGTTGCGGCCGAGCTTGAGCGCACGGTCGATGAAATCGTCGGCCAGTGCGCCTTCCTGCGTGCCGCGCGAATGGCCGACGGCGAGAACGGTGAGCCGCATACGATGGAAACCCTGCTAGCGGGCTGCGCGGGCGTTGCGCGGGGGTTCTTCCACCGACCACATGCCTTCGAGGTCGTAGTAGTCGCGCACTTCCGGGCGGAAGACGTGAACAATCACATCGCCCGCATCCACGAGCACCCAGTCGCCCTGCGCCAGACCGTCGACAGGACGCGTGCCGTAGCCGGCCTCCTTCAGCCGCCGCGCCAGATGCTCGGCGATCGAGGAGACATGGCGCGCCGAGCGGCCACTCGCGATCACCAGCGCATCCGTCAGCGACGAACGGCCTTCGAGCTCGATCGTGACGATGTTCTCGGCCTTGTCGTCGTCCAGCGATGTCAGGATTCGGGTGAGCAGCGTGTTCTCGGGAGCCGTGTCGTTGGCGGCCTTCTTTTCAGTCGTTTTGGATGCCGCCTTGGATCTGGATGAATTTGATCTGGAAGTCGGGCGCTTTGCGCCAGTCTGCTTGCGGGCCAGGTTCGTCCTCCACTCACGCTTCGATGGAACGCGGCGAAGCCGAAGATCTTTCCATGCCGGTCCGCCGCGCCTCGTTCAGTGTTTGCTGCAGTCCCAAGACTAGCACGGCGGAATTGCCTGCACCAAGGCCACGCCACCGTCCGTTGCCGCGCGGATCGCAGACGAGCTTTGCGCATTGCGCTTGCCATCGATCACCGTGATCGCGGGCGCCTGGAACTCGGCAATCTTGCCGTCGCTGAGACGCGATGCGCCAAAGCGGTGCACCACATGCGAATAAAGCGGCGCCATTACGCTGCCTGGCCGCATTACAACGGCGATAGGCGCCTGCGCGACGATCTCAGGCCAACGGTGCCAGTTCTTGAATCCGGCGAGGTTGTCGCTGCCCATCAACCACACGAATTTCGTGCCCGCGAAGCGCCGATGCAGCGCCTTCAATGTGTCGATCGTGTAACGCGTGCCGAGCCCATGTTCGAGATCGACGACGACGATGCGCGGATGGCGCGCGATGCCTTTCGCCTGCGCGACCCGATCCTCGAGTGGCGCGAGACCGACCGTCGGCTTCAGGGGATTGTGCGGCGTCACCAGCCACCAGACATAGTCGAGGCCGAGGCGCTTGAGCGCGGTTTCGGCAACGTGGACGTGACCCTCATGCGCCGGATTGAAGGAACCGCCCATCAACCCGATCTTGAGACCGTGCCCGACAGGTCCGGGCGGCCGCACCCAATTGGCGCGGTGAAGAACAAACTTTTCACGCTTCATGGCCGGATCTGTCCGTTGCCGCGCACGACATATTTGAAGGTCGTGAGCTGTTCGATGCCGACGGGTCCGCGGGCGTGGAGCTTGCCCGTACCGATGCCGATTTCGGCCCCCATGCCGAATTCGGCACCGTCGGCGAATTGAGTCGAGGCGTTCCAGAGAACGATGGCCGAGTCGAGGCCGGAAAGGAAGTGTTCGGCCACTTTCGCGTCTTCCGTCACGATCGCGTCGGTGTGCTGCGAGCCGTATTGCTCGATGTGACGGATGGCGTCGTCTACACCGTCGACGGTCTTCACCGCGATGACCGCATCGAGATATTCGCGCGGCCAGTCTTCCTCGGTCGCAGGTTTCGCGGAAGGAAATGCCGAGAGGACGGCATCGTCCCCGCGAATCTCGCATCCTGCCTTCGTCAGGTCTTCCAGCACCGGCACACCATGCGACTTGAGCACCGCGCGATCGATCAGGAGCGTCTCGGCCGCGCCGCATACACTCGTGCGCCGCATCTTGGCGTTGAATGCTATCGCGCGCGCCTTGCCGGGATCGGCCGCGGCATGAATGTAAACGTGGCAGATGCCTTCGAGATGCGCGAGCACCGGCACACGCGCCTCGCGCACTACGCGTTCCGTAAGCCCCTTGCCGCCGCGCGGGATGACGAGATCGATCGTGCCTTCGAGGCCGGAAAGAATGAGCCCGACGGCGGCACGGTCGGTGGACGCCACGCGCGAGATGGCGGCGCTCGGCAGATTGGCCTTGCGCAGGCCTTCGACCATGGCGGCGTGGATCGCCGCCGAAGAATGGGCGGAGTCCGAGCCGCCGCGCAGGATCACGGCGTTGCCGGATTTGAGGCAGAGCGCCGCCGCGTCGGCGGTCACGTTCGGGCGGCTCTCGTAGATCATGGCGATGACGCCGATCGGCGTTGCGATGCGCGCGATGTCGAGGCCGTTCGGCTGCTTCCAGCGCGCAAGCTCGCGGCCGACGGGATCGGGCAGCGCCGCCACATCCTCGACGCCCTTCGCCATGGCCTCGATGCGTTTCTCGTCCAGCGCAAGGCGGTCGAGCAGCGCGGCACTCAGGCCGGATGCCCTGCCAGCCTCGAGATCCTTCGCGTTCGCGGCCAGGATGTCTTTCGTCCGGGCGCGGATTTCCTTCGCCGCCGCCAGCAGGGCATCGCTGCGTTGCACGGCGGAAGCTTCGCGCACCACGCGGGCTCCCGAGCGCGCCGCGC
>Ga0335083_10004571_pt1 | contig 17608 bp, 15 predicted proteins | sample Lox_Sample_42_FD_206716 | JGI IMG/M metagenome (GOLD analysis project Ga0335083, IMG submission 206716) | Soil microbial communities from Loxahatchee National Wildlife Refuge, Florida, United States - Lox_Sample_4.2 | ecosystem: Environmental > Terrestrial > Soil > Wetlands | place: USA...
GCACCAGGTTGCCGGCGTGCAAGCTGGTGGCCGTGGGATCGAAGCCCGAATAGACGGCGATTGGCGTCGACAGCACCTCCGCCATGTTCTCGGCGGTCGTCTGCGCGATGAGACCGCGCCAGGAAAGCTCCGCAAAGGCGCTCATGTAGTGTGAGGGTCTCCCTAACATCGCGCGCCGGTGGAGACAAGACGCGGCCTCGCGCGGTAAGGTCCCGCCGTGCCTGCGAACCCCCCGCTGCGGATCGTCGTCAAGAACAGCCTGGCCGAGCTGGCCGGCGCGGCCGCAGCCCACGTACGAGCCGCGGCCGCCGAGGCCATCCGGGCGCGCGGGCGCTTCCGCGTCGCCCTGGCCGGCGGCTCCACGCCGCGCGCGCTCTACCCGCTGCTGGTGACGGGCGTCGACTGGACCCGAACGGACGTCTTCTTCGGCGACGAGCGCGCGGTCGGACCGACCGACCCGCAGTCGAACTACCGGATGGCGCGCGAGACGCTGCTCGTTCCGGCCCAGGTGCCCGAGGCCAACGTCGTGCGGTGGCGGGCCGAGGACCCGAACCTCGACACCGCCGCGCGCGACTACGAGCAGGCGCTGACCGCCGGGGCCACGCCCCCCTGGCTGGACCTTGCGCTGCAGGGGCTGGGGCCCGACGGGCACACGGCCTCTCTGTTTCCGGGCACCTCTGCGCTGGCCGAGGAAGGGGTCCTGGCGGTCGCCGTGGACGTGCCCCAGATGGGGCAGCGGCGGCTGACGCTCACCTACCCCGCGCTCTGCGGCGCGCGCGAGGTCTGCTTCCTGGTGGTCGGGCGCGACAAGGCCTCGGCGCTGGCGGCGGTCGTCGACGGCAACCGGCTGCCCGCCGCCCGGATCGTCCACCGCGCCGGCCCCGTCACGATCTTCTGCGATCGCGAGGCCGCGAGCGGGCTGCAACCCCACGACAAGAACCAAGAGGTGCCATGACCGTCCTGGCAGGCGACATCGGTGGAACCAACGCGCGGCTGGCTCTGTTCGAGCCGGTCCCTCCGCACGGGCCGATCGGCGGCCCGATCCTCGAGGAGATCTACCCGTCCGCGTCGCGCCCCTCGCTGGACGTCATCGTCGAGGAGTTCCTGGCCACGGCGGTCTCCAGTCTGGGGGCCGACGCGGCCAAGGTCTCGCACGCCTGCCTGGGAATTGCCGGACCGATCGAGGACAACGTCTGCCGCGCGACCAACCTCCCCTGGGTGGTCGACGGGCGGGCGCTGTCGCAGAAGCTGGCGATCCCGCGGGTCACGCTGGTCAACGACTTCTACGCGGCGGCGCTGGGGGTCACGGCGGTGGACGTCGAGCACCTGGCGCCTCTGGGCGGCGGTCCCCCGTTGCGCGGCGGGCCCATCGCCGTCCTGGGGGCCGGCACCGGGCTGGGCCAGGCCTTCCTGCTCTGGTCGGCCCAGGAGGGGGGCTACCAGGTCGTCCCGTCCGAGGGGGGCCACGTCGACCTGGCGGCCCGCACGCCGCTGGAGATGGGGCTGGTGCAGTTCCTCAACACCAAATATGGCCGGGTCTCGTGCGAGCGCGTGCTGTCGGGCCGGGGGCTGGTGGACGTCTTCTCGTTCCTGTCGATGGAGCCGGCGTGCAAGAGCCTGATCCGCCCCGAGACGGCCGCGGCCCTGGCCGCGCAGGGGCCGGGGAACGATCCGGCCGCCACGATCTCGCAGCGAGCCATGGAGGGGACCGATCCGGTCTGCGAGATGGCGCTGTCCATCTTCTGCTCGGTGCTGGGGGCGACCGCCGGCAACCTGGGGCTGATGGTGCTGGCGACCGGTGGCGTGTTCGTGGCAGGAGGCATCGCGCCACGCATCCTTCCCTACCTGCGCAAGGGGGCGTTTCGCGAGGCGTTCGACCGCAAGGGACGGCTGCACACGATGGTCGAGAAGCTGGCGGCCTACGTGGTGACGCATCCCCAGCCCGGGTTGCTGGGCGCCGCAAAAGTGGCAATGTCGCGCTGAGCGACGCGCCGCACCGGCACTCGCAGAGCATCGTCGAGGTTCGGTCAAGGAACCGTCGGTAACGGTCGATGACCGGCCCGTGGGGAACGGCTCTCAGGAGGCCCGTGCAGCCTTCGGCGTGGGGACCGGCTCCGTCCGTCTAGACGGCGACTCCGGGCGCATCCGCCCCGACGAGCGCTTCGGGCGCATGATCGGCCGCTCGCCGGCGATGCAGGTCGTCTTCGACGTGCTGGCGCGCGCGGCATCCAGTGACGCGACGATCCTGCTCGAGGGCGAAACCGGCACGGGCAAGGAGGTCTCGGCAGAGGCCATCCACATCGGGAGCACCCGGCGTGAGAAGCCGTTCCTGGTGGTCGACTGCGGCGCCATGCCCCCGCAGCTGCTCGAGAGCGAGCTGTTCGGGCACGAGCGCGGCGCCTTCACGGGCGCGGTCGCCTCGCGCCAGGGGGTCTTCGAGGCCGCCTCGGGCGGCACGGTGTTCCTCGACGAGATCGGCGAGCTGAGCATCGACCTGCAGCCCAAGCTCCTGCGCGTGCTCGAGCGGCGCGAGGTCCGGCGGGTGGGGACCAACAACCACGTGCCGGTGAACGTCCGGTTGGTGGCGGCCACCAACCGCAGCCTGCGCGAACAGGTCGGCGCGCAGAAGTTCCGCTCGGATCTCTACTACCGGCTGGCGGTCGTCGAGGTGAAGCTGCCGCCGCTGCGCGAGCGACTGGCCGACCTGCCGCTGCTGGTCGAGCACATCGTGCGCGGCCTGGGGAACGTCGATCCGGCCACGGTGGCGCGGGTGCGCTCGCCGGAGTTCCTGGACGCCCTGGCCCGCCACATCTGGCCGGGCAACATCCGCGAGCTGCGCAATTACCTGGAGCGCTGCGTGGCGCTGCGTGACTTCGCGCCGCCCCGCACGACCGGCACGATGACCGCCGTCGCCGGCCCGGAGAGCGCCGTCAACGTCGGCCAGCCGCTGCGCGAGGCGCGCGAGGCCTGGGTGAGCGCGTTCGAACGGCGCTACCTGGAAGAGCTGCTGCGGCAGCACGAGAACCGGGTGAGCGCCGCGGCCCGCGCCGCCGGGGTCGATCGGATCTATTTCTACCGGCTGCTCTGGAAGCACGGTCTCCGGACGCGCGAGCCGTCGGGACGCGAGCCGGACGACGTGGTGTGAGCACCGCGCGCGCATTTGCGCTGGATGCGTTAGAAACGGCAGAGATGCCCGCCGAGCTCACCGCACGGGCGCTGCTGGTGGGCTGTGGCATCGGCGCGGTCCTGGCGGCGGCCAACGTCTACACCGGGCTCAAGATCTCGGTCATCGACGGGGGCAGCATCACGGCAACCCTGCTGGGGTTCACGCTGTTCGCGACGTTCTCGCGGCTGTCGCGCCGGAGCGCCTACAGCGCCGTCGAGAACAACATCACCCAGACCACCGCCAGCTCCGCCGCGATCATGGGCTTCGCGGCCGGCCTGGGCGGACCCGTCCCGGGAATGGCCCTGGCCGGCCAGAGCTTCCCGGCCTGGGCCATCACGATCTGGGGCGCCTCGCTGGCGGTCATCGGCATCCTGGCCGGGGCGTTGCTGCGACGGAAGCTGATCGTCGAGGATGGCCTCCCCTTCCCGACCGGCAGCGCAACGGGCAACTTGATCGAGACGATGTTCGCGGCGCGGGCCGCCGCCATCCGGCGGACGCGGCTGCTGGTGGGCGGCGCGCTGTTCGCCGTGGCGGTCACCTGGTTCCGGGACGGCCGCCCCAAGCTGATCCCCGAGATGACGCTGTTCGGCCTGACCGTCGGGGGCGTCTCGTTGAACGCCGTCTCGTTCGGCATGAACTGGAGCCCGATGGTGGGCGCGATGGGCGTGATGATGGGGCTCCGCGCGGCGCTGAGCATGCTGATCGGCGCGACCATCGGCTGGGGGATGCTGGTCCCGTGGCTCGCGCGGAATCACATCGTGAAGGAGGTCAGCTTCTCGGGGTGCACGGCCTGGCTGGTCTGGCCGGGGCTGGGTCTGCTGCTCGCCGGGAGCTTCCTGCCGCTGCTGCTGGACGGCCGGTCGATCATGCGAGCCTTCCGGGATCTCGGTGGCCTGGCCCAGGCGCAGCGGACACACGATCGGGGCAACGCGCCGTCCGCCCGCCGAGTCGGGCTGGGGCTGGTGCTGGCCGCGGTGGCCGGCGTCGCCCTGGTCGGCCAGGAGGTCTTCCACTTCCATCCGCTGGCCACCCTGGCGGCCCTGGCGCTCGCGCTGGTGCTGGCCGTCGTCTCGTCCCGGGCGACCGGCGAGACCGACCTGGCGCCGGTCGGACCGGTCGGAACGATCACGCAGATCCTGTTCTCGCGGTTCGGGATCTCGGGCTCGATGCTCGCCGGGTCGATCGCGTTCGGCACCTCGGCGCAGGCGGCGCAGACGCTCTGGGCGTTCAAGGCGGGCCAGAAGGTGAACGCCACGCCGCGCGCCCAGCTGATCGCCCAGCTCACCGGGGCTCTGCTGGGGGCGCTGGTCGTTGCGCCCGTCTACATGGTGGTCGTGCGCGCCTACGGCATCGGTTCGGAGGCGCTCCCGGCCCCCTCCGCGATCTCCTGGAAGGCCACGGCCGAGGCGATGCGGGGCGGGCTGGCCACCCTGCCGCTGCACGCTGGAATGGCCGGGGCGATCGGCCTGGGGGTGGGCGCGTTGCTGGCCCTGCTCGGCCGGGGCCGACTGGCGCGCTTCTGCCCCTCGCCGGCCGCGATGGGGATCGCCCTGATCATGCCCCCGTCGCTGGCCGTGGCGGCGCTGGCCGGCGTCATCGTGATGCGCGTGGCGCAGCGGCTGCGTCCCAGCCTGGATCAGGACGGCGTCATGGCCATCGCGGCGGGCGGGCTGGCGGGCGAATCGATGATGGGCGTCGTGATCGCCGTGCTGGTGCTGCTGGGCGTCGTCCGCTGACCGGCCCGCCTGCCGATCGGGTCTACTGGCCGCCGGCGGCGGCGGTCAGGTGGAGGCCGGTGACGTTCTCTTGCGGCGCCCAGTCGGCGGTCGCGAGGATCTCGCCGCCCACGATCTCTTTGCCGTCCGGGGCCTCGGCCGAGTCCTTCACCGACGCCGGGCCCACGTGGACCGTGATGTTGACGTGAACCTCGGGAACCGCGGTCGGTCGGGCGGCCAGCTCGTCGGCCAGCCCCTGGGCCACCGCGACCACCTCGTCGCGAGCGGCGTCGGCCGCGCTGGCCTCGTCGGCCAGCACGCGCGCGCCGATGATGGCGCTGCCGGTCTGCAGCGGCAGCCCCAGGCCGGCGCCGCGCAGGCTCTGCTCGGTGGCGTCGAGGATCGCCGAGGTGTCGTCCAGCACCGCGTCGCTCTCCGCGTCGGCGCCCTCGGCCACCCGGATCTCCACGAAGATCGCGGCGGCGCGGGCGACGATCTCCGGCTTGTCGGTCTTGGCCCCGACCGCCTCGCGCAGGGCCTCGAGGAACGCCTTCACGCTCTGGTAGCGGCGCTCGGCGGTCTTCTCCATGCAGCGGAGCACGACCGCGTCGAAGGCCGGCGAGACCGGCGCTCCCTGGCTGGGACGCGGCGGCGGCGCCTCCAGGTGCTGCCGCTCGATGTCGGTCATGGTCTCGGCGCGGAACGGGTACTGGCCGGTGAGCAGGTGATACAGCACCACGCCCAGCGCGTAGATGTCCGTGCGCGGATCGACGCCGTCGCCCCGGATCTGCTCGGGGGCCATCGTGTACGACGTCCCCAGGCGGGTCCCGACCACGGTCAGGCCGGCCTCGGAGGCGTCGGGGTGCATCAGCTTGGCGATGCCGAAGTCGAGCAGCTTGACCGTCCGCTTGCCGCCGTTGGTCGAGACGAAGATGTTGCTGGCCTTGAGGTCGCGGTGGACGATCCCCTGCTCGTGCGCCACCTGCAGCGCCGAGCAGACCGGATCCAGAATCTCCAGCACCTCGGCCGGCGAGAAGCGGCCGCGCTCGTTGAGCAGCGAGCGGACGTCGGTCCCCTCGAGCAGCTCCATCACGTAGAACGGGCGCCCGTCGGGGAGCGTGTCGAACTCGAAGATGTCGACGATGGCCGGGTGGCGGATCAGGTTGACCGCCTGGGCCTCGCGCACGAAGCGCGTGACCATCTGGGGCGACGCCGCCAGCTGCCGCCGCAGCACCTTGACCGCCGCCTTGCGGCCCAGCACCTTGTGCTGCGCCTCGTAGACCGTGCCGCCGCCGCCCGAAGCGATCTCGCGCTTGAGCACGTACGGGCCGGCCAGCGTTCCCGGCGCCAGCGCGTCCGCGTCGACGGCCGCGGCCATGCCGCTCACGCTCGGCGTCTGATGAGGGCCGAGCGCTCGGGTCTTGTCTTCGTCGTCGGCTTTGGGGAGCACGGTCATCCTGTGCGCAGTCGGAACCCGCCGCTTCCGGTACAATCGGAGGCTCGACCTGAAACATTTAACGATGATCGACTCCCATTGTCACCTGGATGGCACATATTTCGGCGACGAACGGAGCCAGGTGCTGGCCCGAGCGCGGCAAGCCGGCGTGACCGCGTTCGTTTGCGTGGGCGTGGGACGGGGAGCCGACGCCGCCGAGGAGGCGGCCGCCATCGCGGCCACTGAGTCCGACGTGTACGCCACCGTCGGTGTTCACCCCCACGACAGCGCCGGCGCGACCGAGGCCCACTGGGCCACCTTCGCCCGGCTGGCCAGGGCGCCCCGGGTGGTGGGGATCGGCGAGAGCGGCCTGGATTACCACTACGACCACTCGCCGGCGGACGCGCAGCGGGGCGCCTACCGGCGATCGATCGCGCTGGCGCGCGAGAGCGGCCGGGCCATCGTGTCGCACATCCGGGACGCACATGCCGACGCCGCCGACATCCTGCGCGCCGAGGGCGGCGGACACCCCGGCATCATCCATTGCTTCACCGGCGGGGTCGGCGAAGCCCGAACCTACCTGGACCTGGGGCAGTACCTCTCGTTCTCTGGGATCGTCACGTTCAAGGGCGCCGCCGCGGTGCGCGAGGCGGCCGCCTTTGCCCCCGCCGACCGCATCCTGGTCGAGACGGACGCCCCCTACCTGGCCCCGGTCCCCCACCGGGGCAAGCGCAACGAGCCTGCCTACATCGTCGAGACGCTGCGGGTGCTGGCCGAGCTGCGCGGCGTCTCCGCAGAGGAGCTGGACGCCGTCACGACCGAAAACACGCGTCGTGCCTTCCGGCTGTGATTGACCTTCAGCGGGTTGAAGTCGGATACTGGAAAATCAGTGGATCCTGTACGCGTTCGCCTGCGCTACGCCGCGTTCGAGACCTTCATCGAGAAGTTCGCCCCGAACGTCACGCGCGGCGGGCTCTTCCTGGCCAGCCGCGAGCCTCGTCCCGTCGGTGAGGTGTTCACGTTCGAGGTGTTGCTGGCGGGTGGTGAGGTGGCGCTGTCGGGCGAAGGCAAGGTCACCTGGGTGCGCGAGTTCGATCCAGCCGCCCCGAACAAGCCGCACGGAATGGGCGTGCAGTTCCTGAAGCTCGACGCCCCGTCGCGCGACGTGATCAATCAGATGCTGACGCGCAAGGCCGCCGCCGCCTCGGCCCAGGCGGGCGGGCGCCCGCCGCTCCCCTCGGGGCCGGTGCGCACGCTCTCCTCGAATGGCATCACCGGGCCGCGCGCGACCATCGACACCGGCGTCGACATCGCCGCCGAGCTGGGCATCGACGAGGCGCGCCTGCGCCGCGCCATCGAGCGCAACCGGCTGGGCGCCGGCCGCGCCTCGGGCGAGCTCGAGGAGCTCGAGGCGCTCCTCCGCCCGGATCAGCCCGAGCCCGTCACCACCACGCAAGCGATCGCCGAGTTGCCCCGCCTGCTCGACGCCGGAGCGCGCCGCGCCACCGGCGTGTTTCGGCCGCTGGGCGACCTGCTGTCGGGACCGACGAGCGCCAAGCCCACCGAGCTGCCGCAGGAGCGGCAGGCGTCCGGGCGCAGCGGAAGCCGCTGACGGCGGCGCCTGACCTCTCCCGGCGCTGACGCGCCGCCGTCCCCGCTCGGCGGGTGAGGTCAGGTCAGCTTCAGGTTCCTGCGGATCCTGGCCAGCGGCTCGTCCGTATCCGGCACGAACGGGCGGCCGGTGATCAGCTCGCAGAGCTGGATGTAGCGGCGGGCGGCCTCGACGCGGACCTCGTCGGTGAGCGGCGGGGGCGTCCCCTCGCCCCGGAACCCCTGCTCGGCCAGCGTGCGGCGGACGTACTCCTTGTCCAGCCCGCGTGGCTCTTCGCCGCGGGCGAACCGCTCTTCGTAGTCGTTGGCGTACCAGTAGCGGGACGAATCGGGCGTGTGGATCTCGTCGATGAAGCAGAGCTTGCCGTCGGGGCGCCGGCCGATCTCGTACTTGGTGTCGACCAGGATCAGGCCGCGCCGCAGCGACTCGGCCTGCCCGAACGCGAAGACGCGCGCGCACATGTCGGCCGCCTCGTCGAACTCCGCGGCCGTCAGCAGCCCCATCTGCAGCACCTCGGCGCGCGACACCGAGCGATCGTGGTCGCCCTTCTCGGCCTTGGTCGACGGCGTCAGGATCGCCTTCGGCAGCTTCTGGTTCTTGCGCATCCCCTCCGGCAGGTCGTGCCCGCAGAAGGTGCGCTCCCCCTTCGAGTACGCGGTCCAGATCGACGTCGAGGTCACGCCGGTCAGGTAGGCCCGCATGATCAGCTCGACGGGCAGCAACTGGCACTCGCGCGCGACGGTGACCGTCGGGTCGGGGACGCTGATGACGTGGTTGGGGACCAGGTTGGCGGTCGCCTCGAACCAGAACGCGGCCATCTGGTTCAGCACCTGCCCCTTGAACGGGATCGTCCCCAGCACCACGTCGAAGGCGCTGATGCGGTCGGTGGCGATCAGCGTCCGCTTGCCGTCGCGCACGTAGCAGTCGCGCACCTTCCCCTCGTACTTCTCGCCCAGCTCGGGGAGGTCGGTCGATTTCAGGGTCTTGCCGAGCTGGGCGCGCAGCACTTGCTCGTCGATCTTGGTGGTCGTGGTGGTCATGGCGAGTCTTCTCCCTCCAACGCGCGATCGATGATCGCGCCCGTGTGACGAAGGTGGTGCGACAGGTCGAAAGCCCGATCGATGTCGGTGGGCGACAGGCGCGCGCCAACCTCCGGATCGGCCCTGAGAAAAGCCCGGAACGACCCCTCGCCGGCGGCGGCGCGCAGCGCGCTCTTCTGGACCAGCTCGTAGGCGGCCTGGCGGGCCATGCCGGTCTTCACCAGCTCGAGCAGCACCGCCTCGCTGAAGAACAGGCCGCCGGTCAGCTCCAGGTTGCGCCGCATGCGGTCGGCGTTCACCACCAGCCCGTCGACCAGGCCCGCCGCGCGGCGGAGCATGAAGTCGCACAGGCCGGTCGCGTCCGGGCCGATCACCCGCTCGACCGACGAGTGCGAGATGTCGCGCTCGTGCCAGAGGGCCACGTCTTCCATGGCGGCCTGGGCGTATGACCGCAAGAGGCGCGCGATCCCGCACAGGTTCTCGGACAGGATCGGGTTCTTCTTGTGGGGCATGGCGGACGAGCCCTTCTGCCCCTTGCCGAAGGCCTCGGTCGCCTCGCCCACCTCGGTGCGCTGCCAGTGGCGGACCGTCAGGGCGATCCGCTCGATGGCCGCGCCGATGCGGGCGACCGCCGTGAAGTAGGCGGCGTGCCGGTCGCGCGCGACGATCTGGGTCGGGACCGTCTCGCGGCGCAGGCCGAGCGCGCCCAGCGCGGCGGTCTCGACGGCCGGATCCAGGTTGGCGTAGGTGCCGACGGCGCCGGCGATCTTGCCCACCGCCACCTCGTCCCGCGCGGCCAGGAACGCCGTCCGGGCGCGGCCCAGCTCGGCGTGGAAGCCGGCGAACACCAGCCCGGCGGTGATCGGCTCGGCGTGGATGCCGTGCGTGCGCCCGATGGCCGGGGTCGCCCGATGCTCCAGGGCCCGGCGGCGGCAGGCGGCCCGGACCAGGTCCAGGCCGGCCAGGATCTTGTCCGCGGCCTCGACCAGGGTGATCGCCAGCCCCGCGTCCAGGACGTCCGACGAGGTCATGCCCAGGTGCAGCCATCGGGCCGGCTCTCCGGCCAGCTCCTCGACGTGGGTCAGGAAGGCGATCACGTCGTGCTTCGTGCGCTCTTCATGTTCCAGGATGCGCTCGGGGTCGAGGCGGCCGGCCGCCTTGGCCCGCACCACCTCCGCCGTTCCGGCCGGGACGCGGCCGGTGGCCTCCATGGCCGAGCAGGCGGCCAGCTCGATGCGGAGCCAGGTGTCGTAACGGTGGCGGTCGGACCAGAGCTCGGCCAGCTCGGGGCGCGTGTAGCGGGCGATCATGGCGCCGCCGGTTCTAACGAAATCGGGTCAGCGGTTCAAGGCAGGAGGACCGTGGAGCCTGTCGTTCGGCGCGCCTCCAGGTCGGCCTGCGCGCGCGCCGCGTCGCGCAGGGCGTAGCTCTGGCCGATGGGAACCCGCACGGCCCCGCGCCCGACCACGTCGAACAGCCGCTCGGCCGACTGGACCAGCTCCTCGCGCGTGCCCAGGTAGTGCGCCATGCTGGGCCGGGTCAGGAACAGCGACCCGCGCGCGGCCAGCAGCGACGGGTCGATGGGGGGAACCACACCGGAGGACTGCCCGAAGAGCACCAGCATCCCGCGGCGGCCGACGCACTCGAGCGAGGCGGCGAAGGTGTCCTTGCCGATGGAGTCGAAGGCGGCCCGCACGCCCGCCCCACCCGTCAGGTCCCTCACGCGGGCCACCAGGTCCTCGCTCTTCAGGTCGACCACCTCGTCGCAGCCGTTCTGGCGGGCGCGGGCGACCTTCTCGGGCCCACCGGCGGTCCCGATGACGTGGATCCCCAGCGCGCGGGCCCACTGGCAAGCGATGCTGCCGACCCCACCGGCGGCGGCGTGGAACAGGATGGTGTCGCCCCGGTTCACGCGTGCGCAGCGGAACAACAGGAACTCGGCGGTCATTCCTTTCAGCATCATCGCCGCCGCCGCGCGGTCGTCGACGCCGGGCGGCAGGCGGACCAGCTTGTCGGCGGAGACCACCCGGCTCTCGGCGTAAGCCCCCGGGGCGTTCGCGTACGCCACCCGATCGCCGGCGCTGACCGAGGTCACGCCCGGTCCGACCTGCTCCACCACGCCGGCCGCCTCCTGGCCGGGGACGAACGGGAGCGCGGGGACCTTGTAGAGGCCGGTCCGGTAATAGACGTCGATGAAGTTCAGGCCGATGGCGGTGTGCCGGATCCGCGCCTCGCCCGGGCCGGGCGCCGCGTCCGGCACCGTCTCGAACGAGAGCTTGTCGGGTCCGCCAGTCTCGTGGACGACCACCGCGTTGGGCATGGTCGCGATCTAACTCTTCAGCCGGCGCGCAGCAACTGTCGCAGCTTGACCGCCAGCGCAGCGCCGCCGCCGGCCCGCCGAGGCGCCACGAACACCGTGTCGTCGCCGGCCAGCGTCCCCAGGATCTCGGGGACCCGCGCCTCGTCCAGCGCCCGGGCGACCGCCGCGGCGGTGCTGGCCTGGGTGCGCACCACCACCAGGGCGCCGTTGCTCTCGACCGAGGCGACCAGCCGGCGCACGGGATCCAGCGGCAGCGCGCCGTCGTCGCCCGCGACCAGGTAGCGGGGCCCGCCCGGGCCAACGACGCGCCGGACGCCCAGCGCGGCCATGTCGCGCGACAGCGTCGCCTGCGACGAGCGGATCCCCCGCTGCCGCAGCCGCCGCAGCAGCTCGCCCTGGCTACCGACCGGGCGCTCGCCCAGCTGGCCCAGAATCGCGCGAATCGCGTCGCGACGGGGGTTCACGTCAGGTCACCAGCGTCCCTACGCCGCGGTCGGTGAACAGCTCGGCGACCACGCTGTGGGGGGTGCGGCCGTCGACGATGTGCACCGCGCGCACGCCGCCGGCCAGCGCGTGCAGGACCGCCTGCGCCTTGACGTGCATGCCCCCGCGGATGCTCTTGCCCAGCTTGGCCTCCAGGTCGGCGGCCTTGATCTCCGAGATCAGGTTCCCCTCGTCGTCCAGGATGCCCGCCACGTCGGTCAGGAAGATCAGGCGCTCGGCGCCGCAGGCCGAGGCGATCTCGCCCGCCGCGACGTCGGCGTTGATGTTGTAGCTGCTGCCGTCGGCGCCGAAGCCGACCGGAGAGATCACCGGCATGTACCCGCGCTCCAGGAACATGTCCAGGAGGTCGGAGTTCACCGCCTCGATCTCGCCCACGAACCCCAGGTCGGGCTTGCCTGGCGCCGGCGCCAGCTTGTGCGCCATCAGCAGGCGTCCGTCCTTGCCGGAGAGGCCGATCGCGTTGCCCCCCAAGCTGTTGATGAGACCGACGATCTCGGTGTTGATCCGACCCGTCAGCACCATCTCGACGACCCGGACCTCCTCGGGGCCGGTGATGCGCTGCCCGTCGGCGAACTCTGACTTCCGCCCCATCTTCTCGAGGGTCTTCGTGATCTCCGGGCCACCGCCGTGGACGATCACCGGCCGCAGGCCGGCCGACTGAAGCAGCACCAGCTCCTCGGCGAAGCTGCGCTTCAGCGCCGGGTCGATCATCGCGGCGCCGCCGTACTTGATGACCGCCCGCCTGCCCGCGAACCGGCGGATGTAGCTGAGCGCCTCGACGATCAGCGGCCGGTTCACCGCGCCCACCGGGCGGTGCATCGCCCCGGCCGACGCGGCCGGACCGCCGTAATACTCGGCGTTGATCTTGACGTAGTCGAACGTCAGATCGCAGCCGAGCGCCCGCGCCGACGCCGGGCCGACCCCCAGGTCCAGCCGCACGGCGATCTCGGCGGCGCGCATCTTGGCGGACAGAGCGTCCTTGTCGAAAGCGACCGGCCCTCCCTGTCCGTAGACGCGCACCCCCTGGATGTCCAGCGCGACGCCGGAGGGATCGAGGGGGAACGCCCGCGCGCCGATGCGCGCGCCCAGGGCCGCCAGGATCCGGCCCCACGACGGATCGCCGCCGAAGATCCCGGACTTGACCAGGCTGCCGCCCGCCACCGAGCGGGCCAGGTCACGCGCCATCCCCCGATCCGGGGCCCCGGCGACGTCGACGATCAGCAGCTTGGTCGCCCCCTCGCCGTCGGCGGCGATGGCCCGCGCCAGCTCCGCGCAGAGGTCGGTCAGGGCTGCCTGCAGCGCCGCGAAGTCCGGGCTGCCCGCCGCGATCGCGGGCGCGCCGGCGGCGCCGTTGGCCAGCGCGATCACGCAGTCGTTGGTCGACATGTCGCCGTCGACCGTGATGGTGTTGAACGTCTCTTCGACGGCCGCGGCCAGCGCCCGCTGCAGCAGGTCCGGCGCGACGGCCGCGTCGGTGGTGATGAAGCAGAGCATGGTGGCCATCTGGGGGTGGATCATCCCCGAGCCCTTGGCGACGGCCGCGAAGCGCACCGTCTTGCCGCCGACCTCGATGTGGCGGAAGGCCAGCTTGGTCCGCAGGTCGGTGGTCCGGATGGCCTCGGCGGCGCCGGAGACGTCGTCGCCCAGCGCCGCGACCAGCGCCGGCACGGCGGCGGTGATCCGCTCGACCGGCAGCCGGATCCCGATGCCGCCCGTCGACGCGGTCAGCACCTGACCCGGCGCCAGCCCCAGCGCCTTGGCGACCGCGGCCGCCACGTTGCGCTCGTCGGCGACGCCCACCGGCCCGGTCATCGCGTTGGCGTTGCCGCTGTTGGCGACGATGGCGCGCACGTCAGGCGCCGGAAGGTGCGCCGCCCCGTAGGTGACCGGCGCCGCGCAGAGCTTGTTCACCGTGAAGACGCCCGCCGCCGCGCAGGGCACCTCGGAGGTGATCAGGGCGAGGTCGCGACGGGCGGCGCCCGCCTCCTTGACACCGGCGGCCACCGCGCCAAACCTGAACCCGATCGGCGGCGTGAAGCTCTTGCTCATGGCGCGTGCCCCCCCAGGCCGTCGAGCCCGGTCTCTTCGGGGAGACCGAACATCAGGTTGGCGTTCTGCAGGGCCTGGCCGGCGGCCCCCTTGACCAGGTTGTCGATGGCGGCGAAGGCCACCGCCACGCCCCGCTCCGGATCGGCGTCGGCCCCCATCAGCACCCGGTTGGTGCCCACCACCGCCGAGAGCCGGATGGCCTCCGGCTTCGCGGCCCGGATGAACGGACGGTCCTCGGCGAACGCCCGGACCGCGCCGGCGGCGTCGTCGGCGGTCCGGCCGGGCAGCAGGCGCCCGTAGACCGTCGCCAGGATCCCCCGCCGGATCGGCAGGTAGTAGGGCGTGAAGGTGACCCGCAGGCTGCCCTGCCCCGCCAGGGACAGCGCGCGCTCGATCTCCGGCGTGTGCTGGTGGCGCAGCACGCGGTAGGCCCGGAAGTCGCCGTCGATCTCGCAGAAGGACATGTCCTCGGTCGCCTTGCGACCGGCGCCGGTCATCCCGCTCTTGGCGTCGATGACGATCCCGTCCTTCTCGATGATCCCGCCGCGCAGCAGGGCCAGCACCGCCAGCGTGCTGGCGGTCGCGTAGCAGCCCGGGTTCGACACCAGTCGGGCGTGCCGGAGATCGTCCGAGGCGCCCGCCTCGGGGATGGCGTAGCAGGCGCGACCCAGGAGCTCCGGGTTCGGGTGAACGAACCCATACCAGCGTGGATATTCATTCACGGGAAGCCGGAACGCGCCCGAGAGATCCACCACCCGGGCCCCCGCCTCCAGCGCCGGCGGGGCCAGCGCCAGCGAAGCTTCGGCCGGCGTGCACAGGAAGACCAGGTCCAGGCCGGCCACCGCGGCAGCGGCGTCCGCCTGCGGGCGGACCTTCAGCCCCGCGACGCCCGTCCCGACGGGCAGACGGTCGCCGAGCGGGTCACCCGCCCACTTGTCGCTGATCGCCAGCGCCAGCGAGAACCGCGGGTGATTGGCCAAGAGCCGGGCCAGCTCCATGCCTGAATAGCCCGATACGCCGACGATGCCGGCGCGCAAGGGAGGTTGTTCCGCCATGTGAATAGTTATTCACACGCGACCGCCGCGCACAAGTGACAATCGGGCCTCGGGCCGCTCAGACCTGAGGGCCTCGGGGTCGGAAACCCTACTGACCGGTGTGGCCGAAGCCGCCGGCGCCGCGTTTGCTGTCTGCCAGGTCGGCGGCCTCTTCCAGTTCCGCGGTGACAACCGGGGCGATGATCAGCTGGGCGACGCGGTCGCCGGTGTTCACGACGAACGGCTCCGTGCCCCAGTTGATCAGGAGGACCACCACCTCGCCGCGGTAGTCGCTGTCGATCGTCCCGGGGGCGTTGGGCAGGCCGATGCCGAACTTGCGGGCCAGCCCGGAGCGGCCGCGCACCTGCCCCTCGAAGCCCCGGGGGATCTCGAAGGCCAGGCCGGTTGGCACGGCGGCCCGCCCGCCGGGCGGGATCTCGATCGGCTCGGGCGAGGCGGAGGCCAGGTCCAGGCCGGCCGCCCCCTCCGACATGTACCGCGGCGCCGCCGCGTCCGGCCGCAGCTTCACGAACCGGATCGTCGGTGCCGCCGCGCTCATGGCGCTACGACGCGGTGGCGCGGAAGTCGTGGACGACGTCCGGGGTCTTGCCCAGGGCTTCCTTGCGCGAGAGCCGGATCTTGCCGCTGGCGCGATCGATCCCGATCACCTTGACCAGCATCTCGTCGCCTTCCTTGCAGATGTCCTGCACGGCGCGGACGCGCTTCTCGTCCAGCTCGCTGATGTGCACCAGCCCGTCGGTGCCGGGCAGGATCTCGACGAACGCGCCAAAGTCGGCCAGGCGCTTGACCACGCCCTTGTAGAACTCGCCGATCTCCGGCTCGGTGGTGAGCCCCTTGATGATGTCGATGGCCTTCTTGACGGCGATCCCGTCGGGCGACGCGATGTGCACCGTCCCGTCGTCCTCGACCTCGATGGCCACGCCGGTCTGCGCCGTGATGCCGCGGATGGTCTTGCCGCCCGGGCCGATGATCTCGCGGATCTGGTCGGGCTTGACCTGCAGCGTGTGGATACGCGGCGCGAACTTCGACAGGTCCTCGCGCGGCGCGGCCAGCGCCTGGGCCATCTCGCCCAGGATGAAGATCCGACCCTCGCGGGCCTGGCGCAGCGCCGTCTCGAGGATCTCCCGGGTCAGCCCCTGGATCTTGATGTCCATCTGCACGGCGGTGACGCCGGTCTTGGTGCCGCAGATCTTGAAGTCCATGTCGCCCAGGTGGTCCTCGTCGCCCAGGATGTCCGACAGGACGGCGACGCGATCGCCCTCCTTGATCAGCCCCATGGCGATGCCGGCCACCGGCGTCTTGATGGGGACGCCGCCGTCCATCAGCGACAGGATGCCGCCGCAGACCGAGGCCATCGACGAGCTGCCGTTCGACTCGAGGATCTCCGAGACGATGCGGATGGTGTACGGGAACTCCTTTTCGGTCGGCAGCACCTTGGCGATGGCGCGCTCGGCCAGGTGACCGTGGCCGACCTCGCGCCGGCTGGCGCCGCGCAGCGGCTTGGTCTCGCCGGTCGAGAAGGGCGGGAAGTTGTAGTGCAGCAGGAAGCGCTTCTCGATGTCGCCGATGATCCCCTCGATGTGCTGCGTGTCCTGGCTGGTCCCCAGCGTGGTGGTGACCAGCGCCTGGGTCTCGCCGCGCGTGAACAGCGCGGAGCCGTGCGTGCGCGGCAGGACGCCGGCCTCACAGGTGATCTGGCGGATGTCGGCGGTGCCGCGCCCGTCGATGCGGCGGCCGGTGTTCAGAACCAGCTCGCGCAGGTGCTTCTTCTTGGCCGACTCGAAGGCTTCGCCGACCTCGCCGCCGCGGTCCGGGAAGACCTGGGCCAGGGCCGTCTTGGTCTCGCTGCCGGCCGCGTCCAGCGCCGCGTAGCGCTGGTGCTTCTCGCGGATGGCCATGGCCGCTTCGATCTTCTGGTTGGCCAGCTCGCCCACCTTGGCGACGATCTCGGGGTCCTTGGCCGGCGGGATGAACTCGCGCTTGCTCTTGCCCACCGCCGCCCGCAGCTTGTCCTGCAGGTCGATGAGCGGCTGGGCCTGCTGGTGCGCGAACATCAGCGCGTCGACGAGCACGTCCTCGGCCAGCTCGGCCGCGCTCCCCTCGACCATCACGATGGCGTCGCGGCTGCAGGCGACGATCAGGTCCAGCTCGGACTTCTCGCGATCGGCGAAGGTCGGGTTGATCACCAGCTGGCCGTTGATCCGCCCGACGCGCACGCCGGCGTAGGGGCCGGCCCACGGGATGTCGGACAGGTGCAGGGCCGCCGAGGCGCCGGTCATGGCCAGCACGTCGGAGGCGTTCTCGCGATCGGTCGAGACGACCATCGCGATGACCTGCGTGTCGAACCGCCACCCCTTGGGGAACAGCGGCCGCGACGGGCGATCGATGAGGCGCGAGGTCAGCACCTCGACCTCGGTCATGCGCCCCTCACGCTTGAAGTAGCCGCCGGGGATGCGCCCGGCGGCAGAGGTCTTCTCCAGGTAATCGACGGTCAGCGGCATGAAATCCACGCCGGGGCGGACGGAGCCGGACGCGACCGCCGTCACCAGAACCATCGTGTCGCCATAGCGGACGACGACGGCGCCGTCGGCCTGCTTGGCCATGCGGCCGGTCTCGATGCTGAGCTCCTTGCCGCCAAAACTGACACCTTCACGTACGAACATGTGGTCTCCTGTCTGGTCCCTGCTGCGAAAGAAAAAGCGGTCGACTGCC
>Ga0335083_10004572_pt1 | contig 17607 bp, 17 predicted proteins | sample Lox_Sample_42_FD_206716 | JGI IMG/M metagenome (GOLD analysis project Ga0335083, IMG submission 206716) | Soil microbial communities from Loxahatchee National Wildlife Refuge, Florida, United States - Lox_Sample_4.2 | ecosystem: Environmental > Terrestrial > Soil > Wetlands | place: USA...
CGAAGTGACGATGGATCGAATCGTGGACGGCGCAACGGGGCACTTCCAGTTGTTTTTCGACAAGCAGTGGAACTCGATGTCCGATCACGTTTCCTTCGGGCACGACATTGAGGGGAGCTGGCTGCTGTGGGAGGCGGCGGAGGTGCTGGGCGACCCGGTGCTGCACGCCTGGGCGCAGAAGGTGGCGGTGCGGATGGCCGAGGTAGTCTACGACGAGGGCCTCGACAAGGACGGCAGCCTTTTCTACGAACGCAACTCGAAGGGCGAGTTTGTCGATCCGAACAAGCACTGGTGGGCGCAGGCCGAGGCGGTGGTGGGCTTCTACAACGCGTGGAAGCTTTCGGGCCAGGCGCGATTTCTGGAAGCGTCCCAGCTAGCATGGCGGTACATCGAAAACCGGATCATCGACCGGCAGTCGGGCGAATGGCTGGCCAAGCTGCGTCCGGATGGCACACCGTGGAAAGAAGGCGAAGATCCGGATGTGTGCCTCGCGGGACCGTGGAAGTGCCCGTATCACAATAGCCGCGTGTGCTTTGAGATGATGGAGCGGCTGGGGTGATGGGCGTTTTCGTCAACACGTTTTTCGAGGAGCGCGTGAAGCAGTTATTCGATCTGGCGGAGACGATTGACCGCGCGTTCGCGGCGGCCGGGATCGAGTATCGCGTCGTGGGCGGGCTCGCGGCGTACCTCTACGTTGAAGCGCGCGAACCGGACGCCGGCCGGCTGACGAAAGACATCGACATTGTGGTTCGCCGCGCCGATCTCAGCAGGATCGCAGAAGCTGTGGGGCCCTTCGGTCTCGAGCTGCGGCATGTGGCGGGCGTGGACATGCTGGTGCAGAGGGGTGCGCCGTCAGCCCGGCGGGCGGTGCATCTGGTGTTCGCGGGAGAGCGGGTGCGGCCGGAGTACGTGGAGCCTGCCCCGGAGCTCGGCGGTACGCAGAGGCTGCAGGGTGTGCCCCTGGTTCCCGTCGCCGATCTCGTGAAGATGAAGCTGACGAGCTTTCGCCTGCGCGATCAGATGCACCTGAAGGATCTGGATGACGCGGGTTTGATTGTTCGCGACGTTGAAGATGCGCTTCCGGACGTTCTGCGCGAGAGGCTCCGCCAGGTGCGGGAGCGCGAATAGGCGTCCTCACACAATCAGCATGCAGTCGCCGTAGGAGTAGAAACGATAGCCGGCTTCCACTGCGTGGCGGTAGGCGGCGAGGGTGAGGTCACGGCCGGCGAAGGCGCACACCAGCATCAGCAGGCTCGATTGCGGCAGGTGGAAATTGGTCAGCAGCGCATCGGTGGCGCGGAACGTGAAGCCGGGATAGATGAAGATGTCTGTCTCGCCCTGGCGGCCGCTCCAGGCGCTCTCGAGAGAACGCACGCTGGTTGTGCCGACGCAGACGCGACGTCGCGCGGCATGCAGCCTGGCCAGGCTTTCCGAAGTGATGATGAACAGTTCCGTGTGCAGCTTCGCATCCTCGACGATCTCGGCGTGCAGGGGCTGAAAGGTGCCGAGACCCACGTGGAGGGTGACGTAGGCGAGATCTGCGCCGGCGGCGCGGCAGGCATCGAGAACGGCGGGCGTGAAGTGCAGACCCGCAGTGGGCGCGGCCACTGAGCCGGACTCGCGCGCGAAGACCGTTTGATAGCGCTCTCGATCCTCCGGACGGTCGGGGCGGCGGATGTAAGGCGGCAGCGGCACGTGGCCTACGGAGTTGAGCGCTTCGTAGATGTCGCCTTCGTGCAGGAAACGCACCGTGCGTTCTCCGAACTCGCCGCGCGCCTCAATCACTGCTTCGAGGGTGCCGAAGCGGATTCGCTCGCCGGTCCGCATCTTGCGGCCAGGGCGCGCCAGCGCCGTCCAGGTCTTCGCATCAGGGGAAACGGGGCGCAGCAGGAAGACCTCCACCTCGCCGCTCAGGTTTTCGCGCCGCTTCGGATTGTGCCTGCCGAGGGGCAGCGAGAAGACGCCGGTGCGATAGCCCAGCAGACGCGCGGGGAAGACGCGTGAATCGTTGAGCACCAGGCAATCGCCGGCCTGCAGGAATTGCGGCAGGTCACGGAAGGCACGGTCTTCCCACCGGCCATCCTCGCGATACAGCACCAGCATGCGCGAGGCGGCGCGATCAGCCAGTGGCTCCTGCGCAATGGAGGACTCGGGCAGGTGGTAGCCGAACTCGGATACGTGCACTCGATCCTTACAATAACAATGTGAGGATTCTTGGGATCGAGTCGTCGTGCGATGAGACGGCCGCCGCGGTGGTGGAAGACGGCGCGCGGGTGCTCTCGTCGGTGGTGGCCTCGCAGATCGACACACACGGCAAGTACGGCGGCGTGGTGCCGGAACTGGCGTCGCGGGAACATCTGCGCGCCATTGTGCCGGTGGTGCGCGAGGCTCTGGAGACCGCGGGGACGAAGCTCGAGGAACTGGACGCGATCGCGGTGACGCAGGGACCCGGGCTGGTGGGCTCGCTGCTGGTGGGCATGACCTACGCAAAGTCGCTCTCGTTCGCCACCGGCGTGCCGATCATCGCGGTGAACCATATCGAAGGCCACATTCACGCGGTGGTGCTGGAGCAGGGGGCGGCTGTGCAATATCCGGCGCTCGCGCTGGTGGTGAGCGGCGGGCACACGCACCTGTTCGAAGTCCTCGAGGGCTTCCAGTACCGCCTGCTCGGGCGCACACGGGACGATGCGGCGGGTGAGGCGTACGACAAGGTGGCGAAGCTGCTCGGTTTCGGATATCCCGGCGGGCCGATCATCGACAAGCTGGCATGGTTCGGGAATCCCGGGGCAGTGCGATTCACGTCGCCGAAGATGAAAGGCAACGCGCTCGATTTCAGCTTCAGCGGGCTGAAGACGGCGGTACTTCGGTGGGTGGAACAGCACGACATGGCTGAAGAGATCGCCGCACGGCGCGCGCTGTTGGGCGCGAGTCTTGATGAAGTGCGCGCCGCCACGCCCCAGCGCACGCTCGACCTTCTGGCGTCGTTCCAGCATGCCGTGGTGAACGAGCTTCTGCGGCATGCCGCGGTTTCGGCCGAGGAGATTTCCGCGCGCAGCCTGATCGTTTCCGGCGGGGTGGCGTGCAACTCCGGTCTGCGGGAAGCCGCGCAGGCAGCGAATCTGCCCTATCCGGTCTTCTTCCCCACGCCCGGTCTTTCCACCGACAATGCGGCGATGATCGCCGCTGCGGCGTTTCCGAAACTTGCGCGGAGGGAGTTCTCAGGCTTCGATTTGAAGGCTGGCGCGAATTTGTCGCTGGCGAAGGCCGAAACGGGTTCACCGGGTGAACGCGGCTTGCGCCGCGTGTCCGGAGCCGATAGCTTACCATCGAAGTAATGAGTGCACATCCCGGCGCGGCGGAACCTCCCAAGCCGCCCATTCCTGGCGTACAGAATCTGATCGCGATCGGCTCCGGCAAAGGCGGCGTGGGCAAGACCACGGTGTCGGTGAACCTGGCGATCGGGCTCACGCAGCTCGGCTGCAAGGTGGGCCTGCTCGATGCCGATGTCTACGGGCCGAATGTGCCGCTGATGCTGGGCCTGCGCGCCACTCCACAGGCGCTGGGCGAACGCATCCAGCCGCTGGAGAAATACGGCGTTCGGGTGATGTCGATGGGCTTCCTCAACCCTGGCGACAAGCCCCTTATCTGGCGCGGGCCGATGCTGCACAGCGTGATCCAGCAGTTCCTGCGGAACGTGGACTGGGGCGAGCTCGACTATCTGTTGATCGATCTGCCGCCCGGCACCGGCGACGTGCAGCTCTCACTGATTCAGACCGCGCCGCTGACAGGCGCCATCGTGGTGACGACTCCGTCCGAGGTTTCTCTGGAAGACGCTCGCAAGGCGGTGCGCATGTTCGAGCAGGTGCGCGTGCCGGTTCTGGGCATGGTGGAGAACATGAGCTACATGAAGTGCCCGCACTGCGGCGAACAGGTGGACGTGTTCAGCACAGGCGGCGGACGGCGAACGGCGAAGGAGATGGATGTCTTCTTCCTCGGAGGCCTCCCGCTGGACCCGCAGGTGCGCATTTCCGGCGACACCGGCAACCCCGTTGCACTGGCAGGCGAAAACAATCCGCACGCACGCGATTTCCTGGCGCTGGCGCGAGAGATGACCGCGCGCGTGGAGCAGGTGCGCGGCGAGCGCAAGCCGACCATCGAAATCGCGGACTGAAATCTACAGCCAGTATTCCCAGTGCCCGCCGAAAATGACCCAGGCGGATAACACCGCGTTGGTAACGGCGTGCGCCAGGATGCAGTCGGCCAGGCTCTTCGTGCGAATCATCCACCAGTTGTAGAGAATGCCCGCGGCCAGGCCGACGTCCCAGTAGGGGCCGTGTTCAGAGGCGAACATTACCGCCGTGATCCAGAAGGAGAGCGGAGAATACGCGCCCAGCGGGACCTTGCGGAAATCGACGTCGATCAGCCAGCGCATCAGCCAGCCCCGCCAGAAGAGCTCCTCGACAATGGGCACGATCAGGATAGCGCGTAGCAACCGAAATACAAGCGCGAACGAATCCTGGCGGAGTGCAGTATCGAACGGGCCACGCGAAGCCGCGGTCAGCGAATTGTTGAAGAGCCAGCTCTGGCGGTAGTGCGGAAACAAGAGGTCTGGCCCAATCCACACGAGGAAGACGCCAACGCCGAGCAGGAGACTGAGCGCCAGGTGCCGCGGCGCGAGCTGGATTACCGGACGCGAGAAGAACAGCAGGAGAGCACCTATGACGGCAACACGCAGCGGAAGGTCCACATGGGGCGGCAGCGGCGCGACGGCCTGCAGGGCAATGAACCCGATGAAGACCAGAAACGGGACCACGTATCGCGGCGTGGTCTCGCGATGCCGGCCAGCCTGTGCGACGCTGTTGGCGAGCTGGCTCAATCAGCCGATCTTCCCCATCAGTTCGCGGATGCGAAGCTGATCGGCCGCGGCCGGTTTCAAAGAGAGCGCCGTGCCGAGTTCCTTTTTTGCGGCGGGTTTGTCGCCCTTCTGGTACAGCGCGAGCGCCAGATGGTAATGGTACACGGGGTTCGCCGGACGTTTGCCGACCAGCTCGCGCATGATACGGAGCGCTTCATCGGTCAGGTTCTTGCGCACGTAGATGAGAGCAAGGGTGTCCTGGACCTCGATGTTATCGGGCATCTTTTGGCGCGCGCGCTCGGCTAGCGAAAGCGCGCGGTCGAGATCCACCTGCTCGTCCGCTTTGAGGTAGGCGAGATTGTTCATGGCCTGCGCGTTTTCCGGATCGAGCTTGAGCGCGTTTTCGTAGTTCGTTCGGGCGAGATCGGCGCGGCCGGATTGATCGTAAATGAGGGCGATCTCAACAATGGGCTTCGCGTCGTTGGGGGTGAGCTGGTGAGCCTGGGTGAAACTGGAGAGCGCGCCGTCCAGATCGCCTTTCCGTTTTTGGGCCGTGCCGATATGCGAGTAGACCTCCGCCTTGCCGGCGGGCGGCATGCTCGGAGTGTTGTTGAGCACCTGGCGGAAGGTAGCGATGGCCTCATCGAAGCGGCCCGCGCCGGTCAGGACATTGGCGAGCGCGAATCGTAATGCTTCATTCTGCGGGTGCGCGCTGAGTTGCCGGGTGACGATCTGGATGGCGTCCTCGTTCCTGCCTTCAAGGGTCTTCAAAGCCACCAGCTCAATGAACGCGCGGGCGTCGGTAGCCTGCCACTTTTCCAGAATCGTCTCGGCCTCACCGTACTTCTTCTGCGTGATGTAGAGTTTGGCGAGCTGCATCTGCGCTTCTTCGATGTTCGGGTTGATGGCGAGCAGCTGTTTCAGCTCGGCCTCGGCCTTGTCGTTCTCGTCCATGAACGCGAGCGCCTCGGTGCGGGCCAGATGAGCGCGCAGGTTGCCCGGCTCGGTTTTCAGGATGTCATCGGCGATCTGCGCCACGCGCGCGTAGTTCTTGCGTTCCAGCTCCACCCGGGCCAGCAGTAAACGCGCCGGAGTGTAATTGAGCTGACCGCCTTCGAGCGCCTGCTCCAACTGGATGCGCGCCTGATCGAGATCTCGTGATCTTTTGGTGGGATCGGCGTCGCCGGCGTCGAGATTGGCCTTTGCGTTCCATGCACGCGCCAGCTGATAGCGCAACATGGGTGTGGCGGCGACGTTGGGGTACTTGCCGATCAACGGGCCGAGATCGTCAATGGCCTTCTGTAACTGGTCAGGCTTGCCGGATGCGATGCCTACGACGGCACGCAGTGCGGTGGCCTCAGGGTCGTCGGGGTTGGCTTTTGCGACTTCCGTGGCCAGGCGCATGGCCTCATCCAGCCTCCCTTTCGCCGCGAGCGCTTCCACGCGACGCTTGCGATAAGGGATCTTGTCTTTCTCTTTCGTCGCGACCGCCTCCCCACTATTGAAGGCGCGCAGAGCGGCATCGGCGTCCCCGGCTTGCAGATAATAACTGCCCGCCAGCATCCAGCCATCGGGATACCGGGACAAATCGACAGTGAGCCGCCGGATGGTGGCATCCACCTTGTCGCGGCCGGCGAAGTATTGGTAGTACCGGGCCAGTTCCACGACGTATTCGCCGGCTTTGGGATTGTTGGCAATCTTCTGTTCGAGCGTGGCTTCGGCGTCGGCGGGACGCTTGTTGACGACGTAGTAGTGAACGAGGAAATCGTAGATGCTGCCGTAGGTCTTGTCGTGAGCGATCATTCCCTTTGCCAGCGCCTCGGCCTCAGGTCCGCGTCCGGTGTTACCCATGATCTGGCAGAGCGTAAGCACAACGGCGGGTTGCCAGGGCTTCGCCGCGTTGGCGGCCTCAAAGTCCTTCGTGGCCTCGTTCATCTTGTTTTCCACGAGCGCGGCGTAGCCGGCGAGGCGAAGGCCGTCGAAGGAATTCGGCTGCTTTTTCAGCAGGGTCTGGGCAAGGGATTTCGTTTCCGCCAGGCTCTCTTTCGGATGGGCGCGGTCGAAGATGTAGCTGGCGAGATACAAATCGGCCAGACGGGCAGTGGCGTCCGTATTGTTCGGGTTCAGCTCCACGGCGCGCTGGAACGCCGACAACGCTTCGCCCCAGGCGCTGAGTTGCGAGTCCACGAGGCCGAGGCGGTACCAGGCTTCGGCCATCTTCCGATCCTTCTGCAGGGCGCGCCGGTACATGATAGACGCTTCCCGATATTTTCCGCGGTCGAAGTACTTATTGCCCGTCGCAACCAATGACTGAGGATCGCGGCCGCAACTGACCAGCAGAACGAGCAGCGGCAGCAAGACGAGGAATGACAATTTCCTGGCTTTCATACGGTGTCCAATAAGGCGAACTCCCGCCAGCGCACGCCGTGGGTCACGGCTTGTCGGCTTTTACGTTACAACAACAATCTTAGCTGAGCCGCAGTGTATGCAGCCGGCGGTCACTGTTGCAGAGCGGCAGTGAGCTGACCGGTTTGATGGAGCAGGGCGATGCGTGCGCGTTCTACCGCATATTCGGCCTGATACAACGCGATCCACTTCTCCTGTTCGGTGAACCGGGCCTCATCGATCTGGCGCTGCGTGGCTCGTCCTTCGTCCTGCTGCGCCAGCAGAACGGAGAGCTGATCGCGGGCAACGTCGAGATCGAGACGCGCCACGGTGCGGCCCTCTTCAGAGCGCTTCACGTCGGCAAAGCTCTTGCGAGCGCTGGTGGCGATGCGGCTGCGCGCATTGTTCATCTCGATGCGGATTCTGGCCACATCGGCCTCGGCCTGCGAGCGCGCCCCTCCGACGCCCGAGCCGATGAGCAGCGGGACCTTGAAGGACAGGCCCAGCTCGGCGTTGTTGCGCTGGAATTTCGTGAAATAGCCCTCGTAATTGTATTTGGCAAAGAGTGCGTACTGAGCGACCAGATCGATCTGCGGCAGCCGCTGCGCTTTCTGTTCCTGTACGGCGAAATTAGCGGCCTGAAGCTGGGACTGAAGCAGGCGGATCTCGCGGCTGTTCTGCAGCGCGACATCGGCGGCGGAGTCGGCATCCTGCGGCAGGCTCGCAGCGAGCGCTTTTGGCTGGTGCTCATCGACCACGGCGCGCACACGGTCAGTGTCGGGGAGCCCGAGGACGGACGCCAGGGACGCTTCGGCGTAGTCCTGATCGTCGGCGGCTCCGTGGGCCCGCTGGCGGGCGCGCGCGAGGTCCAGCTCGGCCCGCTTGCTCTCAATGGGCAGCTCGTAGCCCTGGGCAACACGCGCCTGCATCGCCTGGGAGGCACTGGTCATCGCTTCCACCTCGCGCCCGGCGGCCTCCGCGGTGCGGGCGGCCTGTTCGGCATCGACATAGAGGGAGGCGACCCGGAATAGGGCCTCGTCCGTCCTCGACTGCTTGTCGATGCCGGCTCCGCGCGCGTTCTCACGCACTCGTGCCACTTCCCAGGCTTGCGGGCGGTTGAACAGGGACATCTGCGTCTGAGCCTGGAAGATGGAGGGAGGCTGGCCGTCAATGGCGCTGGGATAGCCCCAGGTTTTGGCGGCGCCGCTGCCAGCGAAGACTTTCGGTGTGAACGGATCGTGGGTGACGCGGATCGCTGCCTGAGCCTTCTGCTCGTCCAGCCGAGCGACCAGCACATCGGGATTCTGTTGCCGTGCCAGCTCCAGCGCCTGCCGCAGCGTGAGCGTGCGCACCTCGGCAAAGGCCGCAAGCGCGGTGAACAGGAAGAGGATCGTTCGGTGTAGCACGTTATCAGGATAGCGGCTGTGGCGGCGATTGAAACGGCTGTCGCGTTGTTATCCTTGTGAAGAAGTGAGTTCCCCGGACCACATCGGACGACGGGTTACCGTCGCCAGCATGATTGTCAGCGCGGTGCTGGCGGTGCTCAAGATCGTCCTGGGGATACTGGCGAATTCCACCGCGACGGTATCCGACGGATTCGAATCCGCGTCCGACGTTTTTACATCCGGTCTGGTTTTTCTGGGGCTGCTGATCGCTTCCAAGCCGCCGGACCGGGAGCATCCGTACGGGCACGGCCGGTTCGAGATTCTGACCGCTCTGGCAGTGGGCGCCATCCTCACTGCATCGGGAGCCGTGATCTCGTTTCACGCCTTGCAGCGGGTGGGAACAGCCCGCGCCGCGCCGGAGGTGCTTGCGGTGTGGCCCCTGGCGATCTCGATCTGCGCGAAGTCGTTAATGGCGTTCCTCAAGCGCAGTTACGGCCGCAGAATCGGCAGCGCAGCCCTGGTCGCCGATGCCTCCAACGACACCGTGGACGTGCTCTCGGCGGGCACGGCGCTGGTCTCGATTAGCCTCGCGCTGTGGAATCCGGAACGGCTGGCGGTGGCCGACGATTTCGGCGGCTGTGCGGTGGGTATCATCGTTCTGGTGCTTGGCATCCGCGTAATGCGCGACACGGTTTTTCAGTTGATGGACACCATGCCCGACGACCGCCTCATGGTGCAGGTTCGCGACGTCGCGCTGACCGTGCCGGGCGCGCTGGGCATCGAGAAATGCTTCGCGCGCAAGACCGGACTTCGCTATCACGTGGATCTGCACCTGGAAGTGGACCCCGGCATGACGGTTCTGGAATCCCACGACATCGCCACCGAAGTGCGCGATCGCGTGCGGGCCAGGCTCGACTGGGTGGCTGATGTGCTGGTGCACGTAGAGCCACACGGGCTGGACATGATCCACCAGACACGCGTGGACGCGGGGCTGCTTCCGCGAGGAAAAGACTGATGGAAAATGCCGAGATCGCGCGGTTATTCAGTGAGACCGCGGATCTGATGGAGATCGCGGGCGAGGATGGGTTCCGGATTCGCAGCTACCGCAACGCCGCTTCTGTCATTCTGGGCTATCCGGAACGCGTAGCAGATGTCGTCGCCGATCCGGAGCGCAGCGTCACCGACATTCCGGGAGTTGGCAAGGGACTCGCCGCGGCATTACGGGAACTGGTGGAGCGCGGCTCCTTCGAGCGGCGCGATCTGCTGCTGGCGAAGTACCCGCCGACGGCGCTGGAGCTGCTGAAGATTCAGGGGCTTGGACCGAAGAGCATCGCCCTGCTGTTCGAGCACTACCGCGTCAGCACAGTGGACGAGCTGGAACGCATTTGCCGCGAACAGAAACTGCGCGAGCTGCCGCGCATGGGAGCGAAGCTCGAAGAGAAGGTGTTGCGTTCGATTGCGCAGTACCGGCAGAGCGCGGGCCGTTTCCTGCTCAACTTCGGACATCAGGTGGTGAGCGAGCTGACGCCGTGGCTGGCTGAGACACCCGGCGTGGAGAAGGTAACGGCAGCGGGCAGTTTGCGGCGCGGGCGCGAGACGATCGGCGATATCGACCTGCTGGCCACGGGTCCCCGGGCGGCGGCCACGCTCGACCCCTTCGTTAAGCACCCGCGCGTCTCGGAGGTGCTCGCAGTGGGGGCGAACAAAGCGAGCGTGAAGTTCGGGCTGGAAGGAATTCAGGTGGATTTGCGGGCACTGCCGACGGAGAGCTACGGCGCGGCGCTCCAGTACTTCACCGGCAGCAAGGAACACAACGTCGCGCTGCGGACGCGCGCCATCCGCATGGGTCTTTCGCTGAATGAGTACGGGCTGTTCCGCGTTGAGGGCGAGGCGCGCGTGGCCGGCGAGACCGAAGAGCAGATCTACGAGGCGCTGGGGCTGCCGTGGATTCCGCCTGAATTGCGCGAGAATAGCGGCGAGGTGGATGCGGCGCTGGAAGGACGCCTGCCCGCGTTGATTCGCGCTACCGACATCCGCGGCGATCTGCACATGCACACCACCGAGACCGACGGCCGGGCCACACTGGAGGAAATGGCGGAGGCGGCGCGCAATCTCGGCTACGAATACATCGCCATCACTGACCATTCGAAGGCACTGGCGATGGCCAACGGCCTGGACGAGGAACGCGTGATCGCTTTCGCGAAGCGCGTTCGGGAGATGGATCAGGCCGGCCTCGGCCTCCGCGTCTTCTCGGGCCTCGAGTGCGACATTCGCCGCGACGGCACGATGGACGTCGCCGAGGACGCGCTCGCCGAGCTGGACTTTGTCATCGGCAGCGTGCACAGCCACATGAACCTGGAAGCGGCGGAAATGACCGACCGCCTGCTGAAGGCGCTGGAATCGCCATCGATCCGCGCACTGGGGCACGGTACCGGCAGGCTGCTACTGCATCGGGACGCGTTCCGATTCGATTTCGACGCGATCGTCTCGGCGGCGGTGCGGCGCGGGGTTTGGCTGGAGATCAACGCGAGTCCCGAGCGGCTGGATCTGGGCGGTGCGCAGGTGCGCGCGGCGAAGGCACGCGGCGCGAAGTTCGTCATCAATACCGACGCGCACCATCCGAAACACTTTCTCAACATGCCCTACGGCGTGATGACGGCACGGAGGGGATGGCTGGAGGCGGCCGACGTCATGAACACACTTCCGCTCGCCGAGTTCACGACGGCAGTACGAAAGTCATGAAGATCATCTCATCGAAAGAAAAACTGCGCACCTCTGTTTTCCATGTGACGGAGGATCGCGCACTCGATCCCGACGGCTTCGAGATCCGCCGGGCCATTGTGCAACATGGCGGTTCGGCGGTGATGCTGGCCGCGGACAAAAGGAACCGGGTGCTGCTGGTGCGCCAATACAGGCTGCCGGCGCGCCAGTATCTGTGGGAGCTGCCAGCGGGCCGGCTCGATCCCGGGGAGACGCCGCTGCAGGCCGCAAAACGGGAGCTGCGGGAGGAAACCGGCTATAGCGCGAAGACGTGGAAGAAGCTCATCGCATACTATCCGAGCCCCGGCTTCCTCGCCGAGCATATGACGATCTTCCTCGCCACCGGACTCACGGAGGGCGCGGCACACAATATGGAAGACGAGCGCATCGTGCCGCGCTGGTTCACGCGCCAGGAGGTGGAAGAGATGATTCGTGGCGGGAAGATCATCGACGGAAAGACAATTTTGGGGTTTCTTGTTTGGAGCAAACTCCGCTAAAATCTCAGGGAAGGATATGTACGCTGGCGAAGTTGCCCAGTGCCCCGACTGTGGCACAACGCGTCTGGTGATCCGCAGAAAACGCGATCACATCGATCGTTTTCAGGGTGGGTTCCTGGCCTGGTGGCGGAAGAAGATGGGAGCGAAGCTCTACCACTGCATCTTCTGCCGCCTGCAGTTTTATAGTCATCTGCCGCTGGCCGCCAGCATGACCGAAGAGCGGAGCATGGCCGATGAAGCGAGCCGCGCCCTGGACCAGAAGAGCTAAGCCTGCGTGAGCAGCCACTCCCGCAGCTTCGCGAGCGCGCGGCTGCGATGGCTCACCTGCATCTTCCGGTCGAGCGGGACCTCACCGAACGTGCAACCGAACGGTGCGTAGTGGAACAGCGGATCGTACCCGAAGCCGCCACTTCCGCGGGGTTCCTCGGCCAGCACTCCCTCCACTTCACCGCGAAAGGTAGCCAGCAGCTCCCCGCCCCGCGCGGCCGCAATCACGCAAACGAAGCGCGCGGCGCGATTGACAATGCCGCGCATGCGATCGAGCACCAGCCGGTTGTTGGCCTCGTCGGTGGCGTCCGGGCCCGCATAGCGCGCGGAATAGACGCCGGGTGCGCCGCCGAGCGCGTCCACTTCAATGCCGGAATCGTCCGCGAAGACAATGCCGTCGCAGAAGCGCGAATAGTAGAGCGTCTTTTCGGCCGCATTCGCCTCGAAGGTGGCGCCGGTCTCGGGCGGGGCCGCGATATCGCGCAGCCCGGGCACCGGCTCAACATCGACATGGCCGTCGAGCGCAGCCTGGAATTCGCGCAGTTTGCCGGGGTTGGAAGTGGCGCAGTAAACCTTCACACTGCCGCCGAGAGGACCTTCTTCTGCAGCTCGATCAGTTCGACAATGCCGGCCCGCGCCAGCCCGACAAGCGCGGACAACTGCTGATCGTCGAAGGCCAGCCTTTCCGCCGTTGCCTGTATCTCGACAAAACGGCCCGCGCCGGTCATGACGAGGTTCATGTCGACGTCGGCCTTCGAGTCTTCCTCGTAGCAGAGATCGAGCATGGGCGTTCCGCCAATGATCCCGCCACTGGTGGCGGCCACGTGATCGCGGATGGGCGAAGTCTTCAGCGTGCCGAACTTGACGAGACGTCCGATGGCGATGGCCAGAGCGACGTAAGCCCCGGTAATGGCGGCTGTGCGCGTGCCACCGTCGGCCTGCAGCACGTCGCAATCGATCAGAACGCTGCGCTCGCCGAGCCTGTCGGTATCCACCACGGCGCGCAGGGAACGCCCGATCAGCCGCTGAATCTCGTGCGTCCGGCCGGAAGCGCGGCCCCGGGTCACCTCGCGGGGCGTTCGCGTTACCGTAGCGCGCGGCAGCATCGAGTACTCGGCGGTGATCCAGCCTTTGCCGCTGCCGCGGAGGAACGCCGGCACGGACTCTTCCAGCGAGGCCGCGCAAAGCACGCGCGTGTTCCCCGCTGAAATCAGCGCGGACCCTTCGGCCGTAGCCAGGTAATTCGGTTCGATGTGCACGGCCCGCAACTGGTCAGGCCGGCGCTGGTCAGGTCTCATCAGGCTCCCTGAAACGAGAAGTAAACGATCAGAATGAAGAGGAGCAAACCGACGCCCAGAAGGATCAGGCATGGAACGCCGCCGCGCCACGTCGCGGACGTGGCTCCGGTCTTCTTCGCTCCTCGCGACGCTTTGAACTTAGGCATTAGTGCTGCTGAAACTTCAGTTTGCCACAGTGCGTTTCGGGCCACCGACCAGGCGCGCCGCCTCGCGGAAAAAACGCTCCAAAGCTAGAAGCGTCTTCGGTTCCAGATCGCGCAGCATGATGGCAACCACGTCGCGCCCACGCTGTTCGAGCGCGCGGATGGTGGCAAGGAACTGGGCGCGGTGGTAATCCGCCGGATAGTCGATGCCGGGCACCTGCTCTAGTTTCTCCGAGAGCAGGATGGTGGAGAAACAGCGGCCGTGACCGATGATCATCTCGTGATAGGAGTGGTTCACCGCCGGCCCCTCGTAGACATCGGCGGGCATGTGGAGGCGCGCGCGAAACAGCGTCTCCGCGGCGTGCTCCAGCACCTTTCGCGCGGCCCGGCCCGGCGCTGAATAGCGCGTATCGCCAAAGAACGTCAGCTCGCCGTATTCGACCCGCCGCTGCTGCGCGAGGCCGGCCAGAATTGAGGCGTAGATGGCCGCCGCGGTGGCGGTGTCTTCGACTTCGAGCACGCGGTTACCCCAGAACAACGTGACGCCGCCGATCCACTTCCGCTGCGCCGCGCCGTTGCGGAACTGGCTCCAGTCCGACGTCTTCTCAATGCCACCCGCGCGCTTCGCCTTCTCGTGGATGCGATTGGCGAGGGCTTTGTAGAGCTCCACACCGGGCTGCGTGACGAAGTTGATTTCGCGCAGCCACGCCACGCCGAATACCGTGTAGTGGATGAACTGCATGTAGCGGGCAAGGTCGGCGCCGCGATTGAGCGTAACACTCGCCAGCGGAAAGCCGACGCGCCGCACCATGGCGACCTTTTCGGCTTGTGCCGGCTTTTCGCCTTTGCGATGAACCGCCACGAAGACGCGGTCCTGGCGCTCGTCTTTCGGGGGGCGATAATTCGGTAGCCGCAGCTTCTCGCCGATGACGATCTTGACCCCGAGTTCCTCGCTTTTGCCGAGGCTCTCTTCAAAATCCTGCTTGGTCCAGAGCGCGGCCGATGCCCAGGCGTCAGGCAGCGTGAGCGTTACCTTGTCGCGACCAGCGACGCCCTGCCCGTGCAGGAATGCCGCGAGCCTCCACGCGGCGTCGATCTCGTCGGCGCCAAGACCCGTCGCGCCGATCCATTCGGCCAGATTGTTCTCACACAGCGCCAGAGGATAGAGGCTGCCGCGCGTCAACGGCCCGCTGTGCCGTCCGGCTGTGCAATTGGCATCGTCGAGCTGCAACTCGACGCGCCGGTAGCCGCGCTTTGCGGCGAACTGATCGAGCAAGGAGCCCGGCAGCGTCATGTAGACAAAGTTGGCGGTGGAATCGACGCCGTTCTTTTCGTACAGCTTCGCAAGCTGTTCCAGATTGAGCACCGGTTCGAAGGAGGTCATCCCCATGGCCATGCCGACCACGAGGGTGCCCGCCAGAACGTCGCGCAACGGACGAGTGGTGCGCTTCTGTATGTCCGCGAGGATGCACTTGAGCTTTGCAGGATCGGTGGAATCGAGCACATAACACCGCACACCGCGATCGAGCAGGCCGATGCCCGCGTACATGTGCTTGTCCTCGGCCGAGCCGCCCATGCCGGCCCAGATCAGATTGCGCAGGCGCACGCCATGCGCACGCTGGATGCCCGCGCGGATCTCGCCGATTTCACCTGTTACACGCTCGGCCCACTCGGGATGGCGCGCGGCATCCCAGGCGAGGGTGAAGACGCCGTAGCTGTTCTTAGTGACGTGCCCCGCCGCGTCGATCTCCATGCCGAGCGAGATGAGGCGGTTTCGCGACGGGTCGAGCGAGGCCAGTCCCTTGCGCCGCGCGCGCGAATCGAGCACCCGGAGGCGCTCCAACAGCTTCTCACCGGCCAGCGCGCGATAGAAGCGCTCCGATTCCGAGCTGTCGTTGAAAAGGGAAATCTGCACGCGGCTAGAGCACCAGCATATACCAGGCGCCGGCGGTGTCAACGGCAGGTTGCGACGTCGGTGGAAAGGGCCGCCACGCGCTGCCAGGAGCTGCCGCGATTCTGCTCGACCATCCATGCCGATGTTGCAGCGTCGGGACGAAGACGCCACGGCGCAGCCGTTCTGGCACGGTCGCCTGGCAAGGTGACGGGCTGGCTCGCGGCCTGCTCCAGCTCCCAGTTCGAGCCGCCGGTCCGAGTGCGATACAGCTCGTAACGGTTACCCACGGCGCGGTCGAGCAGCAGGACTCCCTCCTTTGCGGAGTCGAAGCGGAACTTCTGGATGGCCCCGGGTTGCTCGTCCTCAAACAGCGGCTGCGGCCGCCATGTCTTTCCGCCGTCGTCGGTGACAAGCAGAAACGGGTTGCGCGCCACCGTCTGAACATTCTCGCCTGAGATCCAGCCGTGCTCGAAATCCACGAACTGGATCGCATCCAGAGTGGTGAAGGGCATGCGCTGGTACGCCTCGGTCCACGTTTTGCCGCCGTCTTCGCTATTGAGCAGGATGGAGGCCAGCGTGGTGCTTTCGGTGTGCAGGTTTCCTGTCAGGAAGATCCGGTTCGCGCTGCTCTCAATGCCGCTCAGTTCGAGGAAGACTTTGCATGGGTCGTCCTCGCTGCAGCCCAGTCCCGCCCCGCGCAACTCGTCCGACGAGCAGGCAAACTCGACGCGGACCGGAGCCTCGCCGGCCACGAGCGCCGTTGCGAGCAGGAATGGAACCAGGTACCGCACGATTTCTCATCGTAGCCGGAAGCGTGCTATCCGGTAAGCATGTTGTCCAGACGCGGGTTTCTCCTGGGGACGGCGCTGACAGCCACAGCACGGGGGCAGACACGGCCAGCTTCGGTGGTACTGGCGATTGTGGAAGGTTCCGCAATGGTCTCGATCGCGGGCGGCGTGGCCTTCAACCGCTGCTACAAGGCGGACCCGAATCCTGCGCGCGGCCTTGAAGCGATCCTGCATGGCCGCTTCCCACACAACGGTGGGCTGACCGGCAACCCCGGCGGAACGGCGCTGCCTGATGTTCTGAAAGCCGCCGGAATCTCCTGCACCGTCGCGTCGCTTCCGCCCGCCCTTCCCGATGAATCCCTGCTGGTCGTCGTCTCCACTCCCGCGAGTCATGACGAGACGTGGCTGGACAAATCCACCCGTGTACCGCTGTTGCTCTTCCGCTGGCCCCGCCGCATTGCACCCGCGCCGTTGGATTTGCTGGTGTCTACAGTGGATATCATGCCCACGGTGCTCGGGCTGTGCGGCGTGCCGGCCCCCGACGATCTTCAGGGCCAGGACCTTTCCGGCTGGCTGCTGCGCGGCGCCGGACCACACCCCGAGTCCATTTACGCGGAAGGCCGCATCGGCACCCGCGATTCGTGGCGGATGATCGTCCGCGGTCTCGACAAGCTGGTGTTCACTCCCAGACTCGACATCCTGCATCTCTACAACCTCGGCCAGGATCCCGACGAAACGACCGACCTCGCCAGTGATCCCGCCGAACAGCGAAAACGCGATGAACTCAGCGCCATTGCCGCCGACTGGATGCGGCGGCTCGGCGATCACATGGATCCATCCGGCCTGAAACGAAGGTGAGCGCTACAATCGAAGTGAATCCATGCTCAGAATTGCGGGTGTTCTTCTGTTGGCCTCCACTCTTCTTGCACAAAAACAGCCGTTCGATGCGAATGCGCTCCTCAAGCTCTCGCGCCTCAGCGATCCGCAGGTCTCGCCCGACGGCAGACTGGTCGCCTTTGTCGTGCAGAACATCGACCTCGACGAGAACCGCAAGCCGACTTCGATCTGGATTGTGCCGGTCACCGGCGGCACGCCGCATCAGATCACTCATCAGGGTTCGGTGAACGAGCGGCCGCGCTGGTCGCCCGATTCGAAGCGAATCGCGTTCGTCTCCAACCGCAGCAGCACATCGCAGATCTGGCTCATGGACGCCGATGGAGCGAATCCGAAGCAGATCACCAATCTCGCAACCGAGGCCGACGGCGCGCTCTTCGCCCCGGACGGCAAGCATCTGGTATTCACCAGCGCCGTCTTTCCCGATTGCCACGACGAAGC
>Ga0335083_10004575_pt1 | contig 17588 bp, 15 predicted proteins | sample Lox_Sample_42_FD_206716 | JGI IMG/M metagenome (GOLD analysis project Ga0335083, IMG submission 206716) | Soil microbial communities from Loxahatchee National Wildlife Refuge, Florida, United States - Lox_Sample_4.2 | ecosystem: Environmental > Terrestrial > Soil > Wetlands | place: USA...
ACGGGCCGCCGCCGAGGGCCGCACGCCGCTGGAGTGGATGCGCCGCTACGGCGCGTTCGAGATCAGCCGCGGCCAGGGCGCGGTGCACGAGCAGGAGGTCCCCGCCGCCGAACTGGACGGCGTGGCCGTCGGCGGGACGGGCCGGGTGTACACGGCCGCGCCCGCGCCCGACGCGCCGAACATTGTGCCGCTGGGCGCGCCGGCCCCCGATGACCAGGGCCGCCGCCCGGTCGGCGTGCTGATCGACGGGGTCGCCCGCCGCGGCTTCCCGACCCCGTCTGGGCGGCTGGAGTTCTGGTCCTCGACCCTGGCCGCCTGGGGCTGGCCCGAGCACGCGCTGCCCGGCTACATAAAAAGTCACGTCCACCCCTCGGCGCTGGCCCCCGGCCAGGTGGTGCTGCTGTCCACGTTCCGGCTGCCGACGCAGATCCACACCCGTTCGGCCAACAGCAAGTGGCTGGACGAGCTGTCGCACACCAACCCGGTCTGGATCCACCCGTCGGACGCGGCCGGGTTCGGGGTGAACCGCACCGGCGACCTGATCCGGGTGGAGACCGAGATCGGCTACTTCGTGGCCAAGGCGTGGATCACCGAGGGTATCCGGCCGGGCGTGGTGGCCTGCTCGCACCACATGGGGCGGTGGAAGCTCGCCGGGCACAGCCAGGCCGGCGCGGGCGGGATGATGGCGACCGTCGCCCTGCGGCCGGGCGAGAACGGGTGGGAGATGCGGACCGCCGGGCCCGTTCGGCCCTATTCGTCGGCGGATCCCGATACGGCGCGGATCTGGTGGTCCGACACCGGCGTCCACCAGAACCTCACCTTCCCCGTCCACCCCGACCCCATCTCCGGCATGCACTGCTGGCACCAGGCCGTCCGCGTCCGGCCCGCCGGACCCGGCGACGCGCACGGCGACATCGCCGTCGACACCGCCCGGGCCCGCGAGGTCTACCGCCAGTGGATGGCGCGGACCAGGGCGGCCGGTCACGTCTCGCCGGACGGCACCCGCCGGCCCCGCTGGCTGATGCGCCCGCTCAAGCCCGGCCCGGCGGCCTTCGCCCTGCCCGGCGACCGGGGCGGGCGGCGATGACGCACCGCTGGGAACTGCTCCGCGCCCTGGGCGCGGTCGCCGACAGCCCCGCCGCGGCCCGGGCCGTCGCGGCCCCGCTCGGGCTGGCGCCGGTCAGCGACGCCGGGCACACCGAGGTCTTCGTCCTGAACTGCCCGCCGTATGCCTCGGTCTACCTCGGCCCGGACGGGGCGCTCGGCGGCGAGGGAGCCGACCGCGCCGCCGGATTCTGGCGGGCCCTGGCCATCGCCCCGCCCGCCGAACCCGATCACCTCACCGCCCTGCTGGCCCTGTACGCCTGCCTGGGCGAGGCCGCGGCCGGCACCGGCCGGCCCGCGACGGCGCACGCCCTGACCCGGTCCCGGCTGAGCCTGTTCCGTGAGCACCTGTGGCCATGGCTGCCGGCCTACCTCGACGCCGTGGCCGACCTGGGCGTACCGGTCCTTACCGCGTGGGCCGGGCTGACCCGGCGCGCCGTCGCGGCCGAGCTCGCCGCGCAGCCCGCCTGGCCGGCCCTGCCGCTAGCGCTGCGCGCCGCCCCCGCCGAAACGTGGACCGGGCCGCGCCTGGACGGCCTGGCCGGCCTCCTGACCACGCCGGTCCGCAGCGGCATCATCCTGACCCGGCACCGCCTGGCCGCCGGCGCGGGAGAGGCCGGGGTGGGGCACCGGGCCGGCGAGCGGCGCTATGCGCTGCGCGCCATGTTCGGCCAGGACCCGGACGCCACGCTCACCTGGGCGGTGGCTGAGGTCGCGCGCTGGCAGGATCGCCATGCCCGCCGGGCTGCCGGGGACGAGGTGGCCGGCTGGTGGGCGGCCCGGGCCGTCCGCACCGGCGCCTGCCTGCGGGAACTACGCTGGAGCGCATGACGCTTCCCTCCGGTATCCCCGTCGACGAACTGGATCCCGCCATCCGCCCGCAAGACGACCTGTTCCGGCACATCAACGGCCGGTGGCTCGCGCGGACCGAGATCCCCGCCGACCGGGCGCGCGACAGCACGTTCCGGATCCTGGCCGACCAGGCCGAGACCGCGGTGCGCGCGATCATGGAAGAGGCCGCGTCAGCGCCAGAAGGCAGCGAGGAGCGGAAGTTCGGCAACGTGTACCGGAGTTTCATGGGCGCGGACCGGGCCGAGCGGCTCGGCTCGCAGCCCATCAGCCAGGCCCTCGCGGCGGCTCGGGCGGTCAGCTCCGTTCCGGAGCTGCTGGAGACGCTCGGGCGGCTGCAGCCCCTGGGAATCGGGGGCCTGTACCGGCTCTTTGTTGACACCGACCCGGGCAACCCCGAGCGTTACCTGGTGTTTTTCGGGCAGGGTGGTATCTCGCTCCCGGACGAGAGCTACTACCGCGAGGAGCGGTTCGCCGGCGTCCGCGACGCGTTCGCCGCTCACGTTCGGCGCATGTTCGAGCTGGCCGGGCTGCCGGACGCCGATGGGGCAGCCAGCCGGGTGGTCGCGCTGGAGACGGCGGTGGCCGGGCACCACTGGGACAAGGTCGCGAGCCGTGACCGCGAGAAGACTTACAACCTGTTCACCTGGACTGACCTGTTGTCTGAAGGACCGGACCTGCGGAGGTGGCTGGCGGCCCTGGACCCGCCCGCTGGGGCCTTCGACGAGATCGTGCTCCGCCAGCCGGGCTTCAGCGCCGGGCTGGCCTCGCTGCTCACCGACGAGCACGTTCCGGCGTGGCGCGACTGGCTGTGCTGGCAGGTGATCCACAGCGCCGCCGGGTACCTGTCCGAGGCGTTCGTCCAGGAGGATTTCGCCTTCTACGGCCGCATCCTGAGCGGCACCCCCCGGCTGCGTGAGCGCTGGAAGCGGGGTGTCTCGCTGGCCGGGTGGGTGATGGGGGAAGCTGTCGGCCGGGCCTACGTCGCCCGGCACTTCCCGCGAGAGCATCAGCACGCTTGACTGGATGGGGCCAGAGACCCGCCGGCAGGCCCTGGACAAGCTCGGGAAGTTCACGCCGAAGATCGGCTACCCGGACAGCTGGCGGGACTACTCCAGCCTCAAGGTCGACCCGGCGGATCTCATGGCCAACGTGCGGGCGGCTCATGCTTTCGAGTTCCGCCGCCAGCTGGACAAGATCGGCAAACCGGTCGACCGCGGTGAGTGGCACATGACCCCCCAGACGGTCAACGCCTACTACAACGCGGGCCTGAACGAGATCGTGTTCCCGGCTGCGATCTTGCAGGATCCGTTCTTCAATCCCGACCGCGACGACGCGGCCAACTACGGAGCGATCGGCGCCATCATCGGCCACGAGATCGGCCACGGCTTCGACGACCAAGGTTCCAAGTACGACGGTGACGGCAGGCTCACCGACTGGTGGAGCGAAACGGACCGGCAAGCGTTCGAAACCCGGACCCGGTCACTGATCGAGCAGTTCAACGCCCTGGCGCCGAAGCAGGTCCCTGACCAGCACGTGAACGGAGCGCTGACGATCGGGGAGAATATCGGCGACCTCGGAGGCCTGGGCATCGCCTGGAAGGCCTATCAGGTTTCGTTGCAGGGTGAACAGGCACCGGTAATCGACGGCCTGACCGGCGGGCAGCGTTTCTTCCTGTCCTGGGCTCGTACCTGGAAGCAGAAGATCCGGGACGAGGAAGCCATCCGGCTGCTCGCCATCGACCCGCATTCCCCTGGCGAGTTCCGCTGCAACCAGATCGTGCGGAACCTCGACGAGTTCTACGGCGCGTTCGATGTCGGCGCCACCGACGAGCTGTGGCTCGAACCCGCAGCCCGGGTCCGCATCTGGTAACCACGACCACAGCCGTACGGCCGGCTTCCGGTTCCCGGTGAGCGGTTAAGATCGGCCGGGTGAAGCGAGCGATCGACGTCGGGCCGTTCGGTGAGCTGGCTGATCCGCGGGTGCTGGCGTCCCTGGCCGCCCGGGCCGAGGACCGGGGCTGGGACGGCTTTTTCGTCTGGGATCACATCAGCTACGGGGCGCCGGTGCGGGCCGTGGCCGATCCGTGGGTGGCGCTCGCCGCGGTGGCCTGCGCCACGTCCCGGGTACGGATCGGCGCGCTGGTCACCCCGCTATCGCGCCGCCGGGTGCACAAGGTGGCCCGGGAGACGGTCACGCTGGACTGGCTCAGCTCGGGCCGGCTGACCTTCGGGGCCGGACTGGGCAGCGCGCGGAACAACGAGCTGGAGCCGTACGGCGAGGTGACCGACCCGCGTGAGCGGGCGGACCTGCTCGATCAGGGCCTGGACGCCCTGGCCCGGTACTGGGCCGGGGAGTTCGAGCCGCTGCCGGTCCAGCGGCCGCGTCCCCCGGTCTGGGTGGCTGGGGAATGGCCGAACCGGCGGCCGGTGCGGCGGGCGCTGCGCTGGGACGGCCTGTTCACCATCGGCCTGCCCGGCCCCGAGGCCCTGGCCGAACTGGCCGCCACGATCCGGCAGGCTCGCCCGGACAGCCCGTTTGACCTGGTCACCGAGCTCCCGCCGGACGCCGACCTCGGGCCGTGGGAGCGGGCGGGCCTGACCTGGGCGGTCACCGACTTCGGCATACAGCCCACCGAGGCCGGCGTGCGCGCGGTGATCGAGGCGGGCCCGGGGTGGTGAGCGGAGAGCAGCCTTCATTCCGTTCCGTTGTTCGCCGTGATCCATCTGCGGGCTGTGCTGCGCCCGATTCCACTGCGCTCACTGACCGATAGTGCGTCGACAGGCTGCACGAATGCCACGCCAGGGCTGTCTTCACCCAGGGCGCCCGTTACATTCCGGTTGGGCCGGGGACTGGCCGCCAGGACGACCCCGTCGCAGGCGACCTCGGTCCACTGCTGCTTCGCGCAGACACGGACCGCTCTGACGCGATCGCGTCCGACGATGACGATCTGCGTGGCCTGCGTGATGGCCTCGTCGGCCCACTCCGGTGCGTCACAGCCCGGCGTGATGGCAATGACGGCGCTGCATCCTGCGCGCGCGCGTACGGCTACGGCCCTGGCCCACGGGCCGTCCCCGATGACCGCAAGGCGGTGCCAGAGCCGGTTTTGCGCCGTCAGCAGGTGGTCGGCGACGGTGGCCGGAAGGACGCCGGCTGGCCGGTCGCCGGTGATGGACAGGTCGGCGGCCGTGGCCGGCCGCAGGCCGCCTGCGTAGAACAACTGGTGGCCGGGGAGCCACTCGATCCTGCCCGGGCCGGCCACGAGCAGACGGCCCGGCTCCCAGCGCACTGCGGTGTTTCCCAGGCGGAACCGGACGCCGCTGCGGCGGGCGGCCTTGACCAGGGCGGTGATCTCCGGGCTGGACCAGCCAGCCTCACCACCCGGAACCGGGATCCGGTCGATCAGCTCGACCGGGTGGACGGTGGCCAGTTCTGCCGCGCAGCCGAGTCCGGTCGGCCCGGCGCCGACCACGAGGTAGGGCGCGGTCATGATCCGACCGTCCCGCGCGCGGTCTGCGATACGGATGCCGGCCCCTGGCCCGTGCTCATCGCGGTCAGGAACGAGATGCCGGCCAGGCACAGCGAGCCCTGGCAGCGGCCGTACGCAGCACCGGTCCGCTTGCGCACGCCGTCCACCGACGTAGCCGCCACCGGGCCGGCCAGCGCCGCGCTGATCTCGGCCGCCGTGACGTGCTCGCACAGGCACACGACCTGGCCGTACCGGGGGTCAGCATCGGTAAGGGCGACGGGGTCCGCGCTGGTTCTCAGCCGCGGCACCCGCGGCAGCGCATCGAGGGCTCCATCGCGGTCGCTGGCGTCCAGCCCGGCTGCCCTCAGCAGGGTCAGCGCGAGCTCGGCCGCGGCCGGGGAGACGCTGACGCCGGCCGAACGGTCCGTGACGTGCAGCAGGCGGGGCTGCCTTGCGTCGGTCCGCAGCCGGTGGGCCTCGTCCCCGGCGGGACGGTTAGCCGCGAACGTCTTCATGATGTAAGCGTCCGCGGTCGCCGGGACCAGGCGCCGCGCGTTGTCCAGGATCCAGGCCACGGTCTCGGAGTCGGTGGCCCGGTCGTCGCGGTCCTCGATGTCAAGCGCGGTCGGCCCGAGCAGCACCGACCCGTGCGTGGTGGGGACGACGTTGCTGCCCTTGGTCTGCGGCGTGTGGGTGGAGAACACGATCTTCGTCAGCTTCTGGCCGAAGGCCCGGTCCAGCACGACGTACTGGCCCTTGCGCGGCCAGGTGCGCAGCGTCTCGCCGCCGGCCAGGGCGCTGACGCGGTCCGCCTCGACGCCGGCGGCGTTGACCACGAACCGGGTCTCAAGGCGGCCACGGGACGTGATCACCGAGCTGAGGTCACCGTCGTGCTCGATGCCCAGGACGCGCTCTCCGAGCCGGATCCTGACGCCGTTAGCCGCGGCGAGCCGGGCGAAGGAGATCGTGAGCCGCATCGGGTCGATGACGCCCTCATCGGGCAGGAGCAGCCCGGCGACGGCGCGCTCCGAGACCAGCGGCTCGGTATCACCGATCTGCCGGGCCGTGAGCAGCTCCCCGCGGACACCGCAGGCGTGCACCTCTGCGAGGGTCTCCTGGAGCCGTTGTTCCTCGTCCGCGTTCAGCGCGATCATCAGGCCGCCCAGACGGCGGTAAGGAACGTCCAGCCGCCCGGTCAGCGCCTCCCACCCCGGGTTGCTCGCGTTGATCAGCTGTGTCTGCTGCGTGCCCGGGGCGCCGTAGTAGGACACGGCCACCCCGGCATTGCCCTTGCTGGCCCCTTCGGCCAGATCGGTTTCGGCCTCGACGAGCGCTACCCGTGCTGACGTCCGGCTCAATCGCGCCGCCACCGCGGCCCCGAGCACGCCGCCGCCGGCGATCACCACGTCGAACTGGGGCTGGCCAGCCACGTTACTTCACCTGCTCTCAGCCCTCGGTCTGGTCACTGTGCGGCCGTCGTCAGGCGCAACTCCGCACACTGTACACACGGGCAGCATGACTGTTCAAGTAATCAAAATTAGAGCTTATTTGAACAATAATTAGCGTACTTTTTTTCAAAAATTCTTGACGAGTGAACGTGGAGAGGTGTTCACTACCGGTAACGCCGACGGCTCGCCTGTTCCCGGGAGCCGTCGCGGAGCCCGTGGCCATCTGCAGGACAGAAGGAGCCGATTCGATGGTGACCAGGCAGGAAGTCCGCGATGATGAGGATCTCGCGAGGTTTGGCTACAAGCAGGAGCTGGTGCGGACGCTCGGGTCGTTCTCGACCTTCGCCATCGGCTTCGCGTTCATCTCGATCCTGACCGGAATGTTCGAACTGTTCGCGTTCGCCTACGGCAGCGGCGGACCGGCGTCCTGGTGGGCCTGGATGATCGCGGTCGGCGGACAGCTACTGTTCGCCCTGGCCTTCGCCGAGCTGGCCGTCCACTACCCGCTGGCGGGCTCGGTCTACAACTGGGCCAAGAACATCGCGCGCCGCGGCACCGCCTGGATGGCGGGCGTGTCGCTCACCCTGGCGCTCGTCGTGTCTACCGCTGCCGTGGCGCTGGCCTGGCAGTTCGTGCTGCCCAGCATCTCGGGCGTGTTCTGGATCTACGGAAACGGGACCGGGAAGTACGACGCGGCCACGAACGGCGTCATCCTCGGCACGATCATGATTGCCGGGACGACCATCGTCTCCCTGCTCGGCACCAAGGTGGTCAAGGTCGTCAACAACATCGGCGTCAGCGTCGAACTGGTCGCGGTGGCGCTGATGATCGTGTTGTTCCTGGTCCACACCAAGCGCGGCCCCGGCGTGGTGACGCAGACCAACGGCACCGGCTCCGCCTATCACATCGGGTACCTCGGAGCCCTGCTCGTATCCGTGCTGCTCGGCCTGTACATCATGTGGGGCTTCGATACCGCCGGGTCCGTCGGCGAGGAAACCATCAACCCGCGCAAGACCAACCCCGCGGCGATCATCCGGGCGCTTCTGGCGTCGGGTATCGGCGGCGCGCTGCTGCTCATCACGGCCTTCATGGCGGTCGGCAACCTGAAGGCGCCGGAGTTGTCGTCGCTCGGCCTGACCTACGTCATCAAGAGCACGCTGGGGACCTTCCTCGGCGACACCCTTCTCGTGTGCGTCGCCATCGCGATCTTCGTCTGCTGCCTGGCGAACCAGACCGGCGCGGTACGCATGATCTTCGCGATGGCCAGGGACAACGGGTTTCCCGGCTCGCACCGGCTCGCCCGGATCTCCGAGCGCGAGAAGACCCCGGTCGTACCCGTCATCAGCGTGGCGGTGATCGCGATCGTCATCCTGCTGATCAACATCCGGCAGCCTCAGCTGGTCGTCGTGGTGACCAGCGACACCGTCATCCTCGCGCTGATCGCGTACGTCCTGGTCGTCGGGCCCTTTGCTCTCCTGCGCATGCGCGGGAAATGGGCCAGGACCGAGAAGGGCTACTTCAGCCTGGGCCGGGCCGGGCTCGCGGTGAGCATCGCGGCGTTCATCTGGGGCGTCGCCATGATCATCAACATCGCCTGGCCGCGCCGCGGTATCTACAACCCGGCCCCACCGTTCCACTGGTGGCTGCAGTGGGGCGGCGTCCTGTTCCCCGCGATCTGCCTGGCGATCGCGTTCCTCGTGTACTGGTTCGTGCAGCGTCACAAGATGGGCATCCTCGCCGAGCACGCAGCGGCCCAGCCTCCCGCCGACAGCGAGATCGTCGCCGCGGAGTAACCGCCCAGCGCGGCGGCGACATCACGACTGCTTTCGGCGGATACCGCCAGTCCGGGTTCGGCGGCCGCGACAATGGCAGGCACAGCCATCATGACCATGAGGGAACCGGCCAGGATATGAGGGACACGCACCAAGAAACCGCTCGCGGCGGACTCGCCGTCACCGTCATCGAATGCTGATGACCGCCACCATGCCCACCGGACCCGAGTCCCCCGCGGGCGGCCACGTCGTGCTGGCCTCGGCTGACCGCGAAGCGTTCACGTCACTGCGGAAGCAATCCACATCGCGCTCCGACCGGTACCGCATGGGCCGGGAACTGCGCCGGCAGGTTCCGCGCCGCTCACTAGGCGACTGGTCGGCGCCGGCGGACCGGCTCGATCCCGTGCAGCTGATCATCGAGTCGCATCGCGGCCGCCTGGCCCGGCTGATCCCGTACCGGGTCGGGCTGATGACGGCCACGCCGTACGGATTCCTGCGCGGCACGGCCATCGTGATGGCCGAGGACGTCGCGCGCCTGCCGGCCACCGGCATCACCCCCGTCATCTGCGGTGATGCGCACCTTGGCAACTTCGGCTTCTACGCCTCTCCGGAGCAAGATCTCGTCATCGACCTGAATGACTTCGACGAAGCACACCCGGGCGGATGGGAGTGGGATCTTCGCCGCCTGGTCGCGAGCATCTGGGTGGCGGGCCGCCAGAACGGCACCAGCGAGCAGGACTGCGAGCTGGCGGTCCTGCGATGTGTCGCGGGGTACCGCGCGGAGGTCCGTGATCTTGCCTCCACGCCGTTGCTGGCCCGGTCGTACCGCCGCCTCGACGTCGGCCATCTGCAGCAGAGCACGGCAGATAAGTCGTTGCGAGCCGAGATCAGAAGGGCAGCAGCCCGCGCGCGCCGCAGGACCAGCGACAGGGCGCTGCCCAAGTTCACCAGCGAACTCGCCGGGAAGCGCCGCATCGCCGAGGATCCGCCGCTGATCACCCGGGTCAGCGATGCCGGAGCTGAACAGCTCGCCCAGGGACTGGATGACTACCTGGGCACCCTGGCCCCGCACTGGCGGAGGACCCTTGGCGGCTACACCCTGATCGATATCGCCCACAAGGTAGTTGGCGTCGGAAGCGTCGGGCTGCGCGCGTACGTCGCGCTGCTTGAAGGCAGCAGCCCAGATGATGTCGTGTTCTTGCAGCTGAAGCAGGCACGAAGGTCAGTCCTTGCCCGCCACGTCCACGGTGAGTCTGCCTGGCACGCCCATCAAGGTCAGCGGGTGGTCGAGTACCAGCAGGCACTGCAGACGGTCAGCGACCCGTTGCTGGGCTGGGCGAGCGTCGGCGGGCATCAGTACTACGTGCGCCAGTTCAGGAACATGAAGGGGAGCGTGGCGCTGGACTCCATCGACGGCGCGGCGCTGGCTGACTACGCCGCGACCGTCGGGCACCTCCTGGCCAGAGGTCATTCCCGCACCAGCGGAGCATCGATGATCGTCGGCTACGCCGGCTCCTCCGACCGCCTCGATACCGCCCTGGCCCGGTTCGCCCGGCTGTACGCCGACCAGACCGAGGCAGACCACGCCGCCCTGGTCAAGGCCGCTGACCGGGGCGTCGTGCCTGTCGAGCGGAGCCTGTGAAACCTGCCTGGGCGTAGGCCGGGCCGGGTCAGGCAATGTGGACGTCGATGCCCGCGTGGCGCAGGGCTGACAACTCCTCTGCGTCAGCCTGCTGGTCGGTCACCAGCACGTCGATCGCCGTGACGGGCGCTATCGGGGTGAACCCCCGGCGCCCGATCTTGGAGGAGTCGGCCACGACGATGGTCCGGCGGGCCCGCTCGATCAGGATCGTGCCGATCTCGGCGACGAGCTGGTGCGGTGTGGTCAGGCCCTCGGCGATACTCAGCCCGTCGCATCCCACGACGGCCACGTCCGCGCTGAGGGTCCGCAGCGGCTCAATCGCCTGCGGGCCGACGAAGGCCATGTAGGCGGGCAGGTACAAGCCGCCCACCGCGACCAGGTGCGCGTCATTCCACGTGATGACGGTGTTGATGACCGGGACGGAATTGGTGACGACCGTCAGCTGGCCGTGCTGATCCTCGGTCAGGGCTTCGGCTACCCGGGCCACAGTGGAGCCGGAGTAGAAGAAGGCGGTGGCGGCGGGCTCGAGCAGCTGAGCAGCCACGCGCGCTATCCGCGCCTTGGCCTGGGCATTGCGCTGCTGGGCATCGCTGTACCGGCGGGCCGGCACCGGCGCGCGCGGGCGGGTGGCGCCGCCCCGCACGCGGACGACCTGCCCGTTCTCGGCCAGCGCGTTGAGGTCGCGCCGCAGGGACATCTTCGTCAGCCCGAACTCGTCCGCCAGCTCATCGACGGTGACGGAGTCCAGTTCCAGGACGCGGTCGAGAATGCGCTGACGGCGCTCGTGCGGCTTGACGCGGGCGATGTCCTCGCGCCCGTTAACGCTGCGCCCGGCCATCACTGAACCACCTGTGCAAGGCTTCCCCTTTTTCCTTGGCACACACGTGAATGTTCGTTCGCACAACCATAGCACGCTTGCGCTACGGCTCTCCGGCCAGCCGACTAGAAGGCATCGGCGCCGGCTTGTCCGGGCTGAGCGGGCTGAGCGGGATCATGGTATCCCCCTGCCCGAAACGTTCGGTTGAGTTGAGTGTTCTAATGAACAGTTAAGTTTGTCAATACGAAACTCTTGTGCTTCCGATAATAGCATACTAGCGTTCATTTAAACAGGGTGCCGCCCGCTGGCGGCTGTGCACCTACCGGGAAAGCTGGCCTGCATGAAAGTAAGTTCCCCCATCGGCGAGCTGCCGTTCGAGCCCCGCAAGCTGACCATGCGCCCCGGCGGCATCCAGATCGAGGGAGCGATGGGCGCCTGGCCCGCGTACGTACAGATCGATGCGCATGACGTGCCCGCCCTCGCGCGCCTGCTCGCCAGGCCAGCGGCGGTGACCGCCGCCGCGACCGCGATCGTCGCCGGGCTGGCCAGCCTGGCCGCCCGCCGCCGCACCCGGCGCTAACACGAAAGGAAACCCGCCACCATGTCCATCGCGCACCTGGAGATCCGGCAGAAGGTCATCACCTACGCGCACAAGCTGCAAGCCGAGCGGCTGGTCTACTCCACGGCTGGCAACATCAGCGTCCGGGTGCCGGGCCAGCCGGACCTGCTGGCCTGCACGCCGGCTTCCACTCAGTACGACCTTCTGGAGCCCGCGGACATCGCCATCGTGACCCTGGACGACGAGCAGGTCGACGGCCGCAAGCCGGCCACCTCCGAGGTCCAGATGCACACGATGATCTGCAAGAACCGGCCGGAAATCGGCAGCGTCGTGCACACGCACGGCAAGGCGGTCATGACCTTCGCCAACCTGGGCTGGACGCTCCCGCCGATCCTGACCGGCCTGTGCGAGGCAACCGGCGGTGCCGTCCGCACCTCGCCCTACTCTCAGCCCGAGACCGACCAGATGTACACCTACACCGAGCCCGCCCTGCGCGACCGCGGCGCCACCTTCCTGCGCTACCACGGCCTGCTCGCCATCGGCGCGGACCTGGAGCACGCCTTCCACACCGCCGCCGTGGTCGAGGGCGCCTGCGAGGTCTACCTCAGCGCCCGCCAGTTCGGCCCGGTTCCCGAGCTGCCCGCCCCGCAGGCCGAATGGATCGGCTCCTACTGGCGGGCCCAGTTCCCCGGCGCGCCCGAACCGCTGCCCGCCCCCGAGCCGCTGCCCGGCCCCGAGCTCCAGCCCGCCCCGTGAGCGGGTATGTCATAGGAGCCGACATCGGGTCGTCGGCCCTCAAGGCGGCCCTGCTGCACCCGGACGTAGGCGTGGCAGCGGTCGCCGAGCACACCTACCCGATGCACCGCCCCCAGCGTGACTGGGCCGAGAACGACCCCGAGGACTGGTACCGGGCCCTGGCCGCCGCCATCCCCGAGATGCTGGCCCGGGCCGGCGTGCCCGCCGCGGAAGTCCGCGCCCTGTGCCTGGTCGGGCAGCGCGACATCGCCGTCCTGCTGGACGGCGACGGGACGGTCCTGGCCCCGTGCATCCACTGGACCGACCGCCGCTGCCCGGAAGAGACCCGCGAGCTGTACGACAGCCTGGGCCGGGCCCAGCTGATTGACCGCAGCGGCACCCTGCCCATCCCCGGGCTGGTGCTGCCGAACCTGGCCTGGACCAAGCGCCACCAGCCGGACGTGTGGCGACGGGTCCGGCATGCCGTGGCGCCCAAGGACTTCGTCGCCTACCGGCTCACCGGCGACGTCGGCACTGATCCGACCGGCCCCACCCGCAGCATCCTCAACGACTGGCGGGCCGAGGACTGGAGCGCCGAGACCTGCCGGGCGGCCGGCATCCCGCGGGAAATCCTGCCGGACGTCCGCTACCGCCCATGGCAGCCCCGCGGCGTCCTCGGCGACGCCGCCGCCCGCGGCATCGGCCTGCTCCCCGGCACCATCCTGGTCGCCGGCGGTGGCGACGACCCCGCCGCGGCGCTCGGGTCCGGCGTCGTGGATCCCGGCGACCTCAGCATCGGCACCGGCTCCTCGATGAGCTGGCGCGTGGTCGCCGCCGAGCCGGTTTTCGACCCCACCGGAGTGATCGGGCTAATGCCGCACGTCGCGCCCGGCCGGTACCTGCACGAGATGGTTGCCACCGGCACCGGCACCACCCTGCGCTGGTTCCGCGCCGCCTTCGGCGACGGCATGAGCTACGAGCAGCTGATCACCGGCACCTCGGTGATCCCGCGCGGCAGCGAAGGGCTGCTGTGCTACCCCTACGTCGAAGGCGCCACCATCCCGGTCCAGGACGACGCCGCGCGCGGCATCTACTACGGCATCAGCGGCCACCATCGCCGCGCCCACTTCACCCGCGCCACCCTGGAAGGCATCGCCTACCAGTACCCCGCGCTGCTCGGCAGCGTCCGCGACCGCGGCCACCGCGTCAAGACCATGACCATCTCCGACGGGGAAGCCCGCAGCCGTCACTGGAATCAGATCAAAGCCGACGTCCTCGGCGAGGACATCACGCCCTCGCTGCGGGTCGAGGCCCCCGCGATCGGCGCGGCGATCCTGGCCGGCCTGGGCGCGGGCCTGTTCCGTACCGTCGAAGACGGGCTCGCCGTCGCCCTCGAACTGGCCCCGGCCGTGCACACTGACCCCGAGGCGGCTGGCGTGTACGCCAGCCTGCGACAGCACTGGGAAGCCGTACGGGCCACCGTCTTCCCGTCTTTCGCCGCCAGCCCAAGCTGACCGTCCTCCTGGAACCCCTGAGCAGCGTGGAGGGCGTGTTACCACTGTCATCGTGCCGGAGCCGGGAGATCCACGTCTGCGGCAGGTCCAGCCAGGTCAGCTCCCCGCCAGCACCCGCAGAATGGTGGCCTGGAGCCGTTGTCACCAGGTTTGTCACTGACTGTAACCAAGCCTGTCAGGCGGCGCGTCCTCCCGGTCGAGGCCCGCGTTGACCTGCAGCAGCCGCAGGGCCAGGTCGGCCCGCATCCGGTCTTCGTGATGCCCCAGGTCCAGGCCGGTGAGCTGCTGGATGCGCCCGAGCCGGTAGCGCAGCGTCTTGTGGTGGACGAACAGGCGCTCCGCGGCAGTCCGCTGCGAGCAGTCGGCGTCGAAGAAGGCGCGCAGCGTGCGCAGCAGCGAGCCGTCGTTCTTGCTGTCGTAGTCGATCAGCGGTCCGGTAACCTCCCGGACGAACGCCTGCAGGTCCGGCGCGTCACCCGAGCCGAGCAGCAGCCGGGCGATGCCAAGCTCCTCGTAGAGGTAGATGCCGTCCCCGCCGAACCGGTGCGCCGCGGCCAGCGCGGTCCTGGCCTCGTCGAAGGCCTGCGGCAGGGTGACGGGATCGTCGTGTCCCGGGCTGACCCCCCAGGCCAGGCGCAGGTCAGGCTCGACCTGCCGGGCCGAACTGCTCAGCTCGCTGACGACTTCGCGAGCCACGACCCGGTCGAGGTTGACGGCGATGGCCGAGATCGAGTCACCGCGCATGCTGGCCAGCAGCACGCTCCGGTGGGTGTCGCAGCGGCGCAAGGCCCGCCCGCCACGACGCACACGCAGCCGAGCTTGTCGCCGTCGGCCGCCACCGGCTGGACCCAGGCCGAGGCACCAGTGCCGTCGCTCATGGTGATCGTGGTCCGGCCGGCCCGGGTCCTCATCCGGAGCGAGTCGGGCGGGACGGCCAGCAGCGACTGCTGCACCAGGGACGACCGGCGCAGCATCGCTACCTGGGTCTGGAGGGCATCACGGGTCTGGCGCAGCTGGGTGACCATCTGAGCCTGCCGCTCGTAGAGCCCCGCATTGTCGATGGCGATGGTGGCCACGTCGGCCAGGGTGACCATGCGGTGCACGTCCTGCTCGCTGAACCGGGACGGCCGCCGCCGCCAGACCTCCAGGACGCCGAGGAACTCGCCGTGCAGTCGCAGCGGGACGGCCAGCGCCGACTGCGTTTGCTCTTGCTCGGCCAGTGCCATGAAATCCTGGCTTATCTGCTGGTCGGACAGGTAGTCGTCCACCTTGGCCGGCTCTCCGGTGAGGAAGACCAGGCCCGCCACGCCCTGGCCGCGCTCCATCCGCAGCCGGGACGTCTCGACCACCCGGTGCCCGACGCAGGACCGCATCCGCAGCTCGTCGCCCTCGCGCAGCAGCACACCGCAGATGTCGGCGTCCAGCAGGTGCAGCGTGCGGTCGCTGATGGACAGCAGGAGCTGGTCCAGGTCGCGGACGCAGAGCAGCTGCTCGATGACGGTACGCAGGACGGCGGTCTCCGCGATCGCGGAGACCGGGTCGGCAGGCTCCGACATCGTTACCTCCTCCCCGGATCAGGGCTGGACCAGGGCCTTCATGGTGGAGCGCTGCGCCATCCGCCGGTAGGCGGCTGGTACCTCATCCAGGCTGACTCGGTCGGACGCGACCACGGTCGGATCGACGACCCCGGCCCGCAGCAGCGCGCACAGCGGCTGGGCGTCGCGCATGAAGTCGCCGATGGCGAACCGGATGCTCAGCTCGTCGGCGAAGGCCCTCATCGCGGGCAGGGACCAGACGTCCTCGGGATGCTCGGCCGCGAGCGCTCCGTTGGCGGCGAAGTCCCGGCGAGCCGCCACCGGCTCGACCAGCACCACGATCCCCGCGGCGCATGCCTGCGCGACCAGGCTGGTCAGCTGGCCCACCGGGCCGCCGCCGATCACGGCCACCGTGTCACCGGGCCGGTACCCGGCGCGCTGCACGGCGGCGTACCCGGTGGCCAGCGTGTCGCCGAGGAACACGGCGGCGTCCAGCGAGACCCCGGCCGGGACCCGCCGCAGTACCACGTCGGCGTGCGGGATGCGGACCAGCTCGGCCTGGGCCCCGTCCAGCGCCGGGCCGAACGCGGTGCCGGTACCGAAAAACCGCCGCTCGGGGCAGTGCCAGTGGTCCCCGCGCCGGCACCACCAGCAGCTGCCGCACGCCGTGTAGTCGGCGCCGGCGACGACGTCTCCGGCCGTCACGGCGGTCACCGCCCCGCCTGTCTCGGTCACCTCCCCGGCGAACTCGTGTCCCGGGATGAACTGCTCGCCGCCGTGGCCGGCCACGTGCAGGTCGGTACCGCAGATGGCGGCGCGCCGGACCCGCACGATGGCGTCGCCCGGGTCCTGGATCCGCGGGTCGGGCACGGAGGCCACGCTGACCTGGTCCGGGCCGGTGACCATGATCGCTTTCATGTCGCCGGCCGCCTCATACCGCGCCGGCCAGCGGGCCCAGGCGTTCGGAGATCCGGTCCGCCGCCCGCCTGAGCTCGGCCAGTTCGCCCGGCGTCAGCGGCAGCTCGACGATCTGGAGGACTCCGTCGCGGCCCAGCCGGACGGGCAGGCCGACGTAGACACCCTCGATGCCGTAGCTGCCGTCCGCGAGCACCGCCGCGGGCAGCACCTCCCCGCGGCCGGCGGCCATGGCCAGCACCATGCGGGCCGCCGAGGCCCCCGGCGCCATGAACGCGCTGCCCTGCTTGAGCAGGCCGACCACCTCGGCGCCTGAGTCGCGCGCCCGGTCCACGAGCGCGGTGACCGCGGTCTCGCCGAGAACCTCGGTGAGCGGCCGACCCGCCGCGCTGGCCTGCGACAGCGGGATCACCATCTCGTCCCCGTGACTGCCGAGCGCCATAGCCTCGACCTGAGCCGGGCGCAGCCCCGCCGCCTGGGCCGCCAGCGCGCGGAACCGGGCCGTGTCGAGGACGCCGGCCATTCCGATCACCCGGGTGGCGGGCAGGCCCGACGCCCGCCACGCGCGCTGGGTCATCTCGTCGAGCGGGTTGGTCACCACGACCAGGACCGCGGCGGGTGCCACCGCGGGTCGTGCCCTGTGCCGGCGCCCACCTCGAGCAGGCTGGTCGCGCCGCGGTTTCGCAGCAGGTCAAGGAAGCGCCGCCGCGCGTCAACCTTGAACGCCTCCCTCGCCCTGCTGTCACGTTCGGCGGCCACGGCCGGCCCGTACGCCTGGCGGAGGCTGGCAACGACCCGGGCGTACTCCTCCACGGCCAAGATCGTACCTTGGCGGCCGCCTCCAACCGGGTCGCCGCCAACTGGCAAGGTGTGCCGTTGCACAGGCATGCCAGCAACTTGCCCAGCGGCCCGGCGATACAACGCCATAACCACTATTGCCGAGCGCCATTGAGCGTCGGCCTCCTGGTCACGGCCGCCGCCCAGACGGGCGGGTGCGCGTGCCCCCTAGGAGGACTCGAGATGGCGGTCCTGGGGCGAGCACCAGGACCGTTCGGTTCGTCCGTCTTATGTCACGCCGGATCCAGGCCTCTGGCTCGACCGGGACCCGGCCATCGCCGGCGCTTACCCAGGACAGTGACCGCTACACCCGGCCTAGCCGGCCTTGCGCTATTTCTCGCCGGGCTTGCGGGCGAGTCCAGCTTCATGGCTCCGGGCACGATTCCGTACCC
>Ga0335083_10004577_pt1 | contig 17587 bp, 12 predicted proteins | sample Lox_Sample_42_FD_206716 | JGI IMG/M metagenome (GOLD analysis project Ga0335083, IMG submission 206716) | Soil microbial communities from Loxahatchee National Wildlife Refuge, Florida, United States - Lox_Sample_4.2 | ecosystem: Environmental > Terrestrial > Soil > Wetlands | place: USA...
GTGCGCGAGCGCCGCTTCTGAACTTACGTAGCGGCGATACTCCTCGAATTTCGCACGCGCTTCGCTTTCGGTGCGTCCGACGATCAGCGTCGCGCCGAGAAAAACCTTCACGTCGCCGGCCTCGCGCCCGAGTTGCACGGCCTGAGCGCGAATGTCCCCGATAATCTCCTTCACGCCCTCCATCTTCTGGCCGTTGATGAACACGCACTCGGCGTGGGTCGCGGCAAAACGCCGGCCACGCGAGGACGACCCTGCCTGATACAGCACCGGCGTGCGCTGCGGCGAGGGCGCGCACAGATGCATCGCATCCACCTTGTATTGCGGGCCGCGATGATGAATCATGCGTACGCGCGCGGGGTCCGCATAAATGCCGCCAGCGCGGTCGTTGCGCACGGCATCGTCGTCCCAGCTGCCTTCCCAGAGCTTGTAGACGAGTTCCATGTATTCGTCGGCGAGATCGTAGCGGTCGTCATGCGCAGTCTGGCCGTCGATGCCGATCGCGCGCGCCGCGCTGTCGAGATAGCCCGTCACGATGTTCCAGCCAATGCGCCCACCCGTGAGATGGTCGAGCGTGGACATGCGCCGCGCAAACAGGAACGGCTGTTCGTAGATGAGATTGGCCGTCACGCCAAAGCCCAGATGCTGCGTGACCGCAGCCATGGCCGGAATGACGAGCGTGGGGTCGTTCACCGGCACCTGCACCGCGCCGCGCAGCGCGGCGTCGGCATTGCCGCCGTAGACGTCGTAGACGCCCACCACATCGGCGAAAAAAATGCCGTCGAAGAGCCCACGCTCGAGTTTCTTCGCGTAGTCCGTCCAGTACTGCAGCTCCGTGTAGCGGCTCGACTGGTCGCGTGGATGCGTCCACAAGCCTTGCTGGATGTGGCCCACGCAGTTCATGTCGAAGGCGTTCAGACGGATTTCACGTGGCATGTCGGCTCCTGGGCGGCGCACTCGGTGCGAGAAGTTTCGGGTTCCTCCGTTTGCGACATCTACTATAGTGGACGACTGGATACTAATGAAACCGCGATTTGATCCGGGTAAACGCGAGGCCACGCGAAGGTGCGCGCATGCTGCCATGCGATACACCGCAGGCGGCCTCGTATAATCGACAGCCTCCCACCTACCCAGATTGCCCACCGACCAGGCATGAACCGACCGCTCACGGACCCCACCACCGCCATCTCCACGCGCGTGCGCATCGAGCGCGAATCGCGAGGCTGGTCGCTTTCGGAAATGGCGGAGCGCTCGGGCGTTTCGAAGGCCATGATCAGCAAGATCGAGCGCGGCGAAGCGAGTCCCACGGCCACCGTGCTCGGGCGGCTCTCGGGCGCGTTCGGCCTGCAGCTTTCCATGCTGCTCGCGCTCGCCGAGCAGACCGGCGAGCGCCTCGCCCGCGCGGCCGATCAACAGGTCTGGCAAGACCCCGAAACCGGCTACACGCGCCGGGCCGTCTCGCCGCGCAACGGCGGCATGCTCGAACTGGTCGAGATCGCGTTGCCCGCCGGCGTTCGGGTCTCGTATCCGGCTTCGGCTTTCACGTTCCAGCATCAGCAGATCTGGGTACGCAGCGGCACGCTGGTTTTCGAAGAAGGCGAACAGGTTCACACGCTCGCAGCCGGCGACTGTCTGCAACTGGGGCCGCCCGCGCCCTGCACGTTCTTCAACCCGGGCGACACGCCGTGTGTCTACGTGGTGGCGCTCGTGCGCCGCTGAGCCGCGCGTAATACGTCCTTTTCGGCTTACTCGCGCCTCGCGCATAGCAAACTCACCCCTTGCGAACGCGAGCAGGCAACGCTCGCGGGTCGTTAAATCGACAATCTCACAGGGGCTTTGCGCGCGCCCGAACGCCACGCTCAATGCGAGTCGCCGAATGTGAGCCTTTGCTTATATTCCGAAGTGTTCGGGCTGCGTGATGTTCGCAATGAATACTCGCGTGGACGCCGCACCGGAATATCGCAGCATGTTCGACAACTTCAGTATGGCAATGCGCAACGCTTCGCCGCACTGCGGCGACAACCTTGAGATCCATTTCGCTTACCTGAATTCATCGGCAGGACCACATTTCACCTGCATGTGCCCAAAAAAACATACCATGGCATTTAATCTCCGGGCCGTTACGCGGTGAACCATGCTGGCCCGGCTGCATGCCTTCCCCGCCGGGACACACGCGTAACCTGGGCGAACAACCAGAAGGGGGCAACGATGAGTACAGCTGAAGGAGCGGCTTCAGGAGCGAACACGCCGCCGTGGCATGCCATGCCGGCCGACGAGATCGAGCGCCAGCTCAACGTCGATCCGTCGCAGGGCCTCGAGCCGACGGACGCCGCCAAACGCCTCGGCACCCACGGCCCGAACCTCCTGCCCCAGGGCAAGAAAAGCGGGCCATTGGTACGCTTCCTTGCCCAGTTCAACAACGTCCTCATCTACGTGCTGCTTACGGCCGGTTTCATCAAGTTGATGCTGAGCCTGTGGCTCGACGCCTCCATCATCTTCGCGGTCGTGGTCCTCAATTCGCTGTTGGGTTTCCTGCAAGAAGGCCGCGCCGAAAAGGCGCTCGACTCGATTCGCAACATGCTCTCCGCCGAGGCGCGAGTGCTGCGGGCCGGGGAAGTTCGCCTCGTGCCCGCCGAGGAGGTCGTGCCAGGCGACATCGTGCTACTGGAATCGGGCGACAAGATCCCGGCGGACATCCGCCTCGTCGAAGCCCGAAACCTGCGTACGGAGGAGGCGGCGCTCACGGGCGAATCCGTCCCTGCGGAAAAAGGCACGGCGATCATGCACGAGAAGGCCACGGTGGGCGACCGTGAAAACATGGCGTTCTCCGGCACGATGGTCCTCTCCGGACGGGCAACCGGCATCGTCGTGGCGACGGGAAGCCAAACCGAACTCGGCCGCATCAACCAGATGCTCGCCGAGGTCAGCGCGCTCGAAACACCGCTCCTGCGCCAGATAAAAAAGTTTGGATACGTCATCACGATAGCCATCGTGATCCTCAGCGTGCTGCTGTTCGCATGGGGCCACTGGCTCGGGCACATGACGTTCATCCAGCTGTTCCAGGCCGTCGTCGGCATTGCGGTTTCGGTCGTTCCGGAAGGCCTGCCCGCGCTGATCACCATCACGCTCGCCATCGGCGTCCAGCGCATGGCCAAGCGCAACGCGATCATCCGCCGCCTGCCGGCCGTCGAGACGCTGGGCTCCGTCTCCCGCATCTGCTCGGACAAGACAGGCACGCTCACGCTCATGGAGATGATGGTGACCTCGGTCGTGACGGCGGAAGCGCCCTACGAGGTAACCGGCGACGGCTACGCACCCGAAGGCGAGGTCAAGGCGGGCGGCAAGCCGCTCGGCACGGCGCCCGAAGTGCTCGCGCTGATGGGCCGCGTGTCCATACTGTGCAACGACGCTGGGCTCTTCGAGGAAGAAGGGAAATGGAAAGTCGAGGGCGACCCGACCGAAGGCGCGCTCTACCCGTTCGCGGGCAAGCTCGGCATGAACAGGGCCGCCGAGGCGGCGGCGGCCCCGCGCATCGACGCCATCCCGTTCGAGTCCGAGCACAAGTTCATGGCGACGGTGAACCGTTCGGAGCAAGGCGAAATGCTGCTGGTCAAGGGCGCGCCGGAGGTGATCGTCGACCATTGCGACCGGCAGCAGACGGCGAGTGGTCCGGAACCGATCGATCGCGCGCGCTTCGCAAGCGAGGGCGAGCGGCTCGCCGCGCAAGGCGAGCGCGTGCTGGCGCTCGCGTGGCTGCCGAACCCCGGCCTCCAGGTGGGCAACCTCGGGCCGCAGGACCTGCCGAAGACACTCGTGCTGCTCGGCCTCGTAGGCCTCATGGACCCGCCGCGCAAGGAGGCGATTGACGCGGTGCGGGAATGCCACGAGGGTGGCATCCGCGTGACGATGATCACCGGCGACCACAAGATCACGGCCGCCGCGATCGCGGGCATGCTCGGCATCGGCGACGGCAAGACGGCGGTGGCCGGCACCGAGATCGAGGCGATGAACGACGCGGAGCTGCAGGAATGCGTTCGCAGCGTGGATGTGTTCGCGCGCGCGAGCCCTGAGCACAAGCTGCGCCTCGTGAAGGCGATCCAGGCCAACCGGCAGGTCGTCGCGATGACGGGCGACGGTGTCAACGATGCGCCGGCGCTCAAGAAGGCCGACATCGGCGTGGCGATGGGCATCAAGGGCACGGAGGTAACGAAGGAGGCCGCGGGCATGATCCTCGCCGACGACAACTTCGCCTCGATCTCCGCAGCGGTGAAGGAGGGACGCACGGTCTACAACAACATCGAAAAGGCCATGCTCTTCCTGCTGCCAACGAATGTCGCCCAGGGCACGGTGATCGCGGTGGCGATCCTGTTCGCCTTCACGTTGCCCATCACCGCGCCGCAGGTCCTGTGGGTGAACATGGTCACCTCCGTTGCGCTCGGCCTCGTCATTTCGTTCGAGCCTCACGAAGCGGACGTGATGCAGCGGCCACCGCGCTCAGTCGACAGGCCGATCGTCACCCGCTTCGGGATCTGGCGCATCCTCTTCGTGGGCGCGGCGCTCGTCATCTATACGCTTGCGGCCTTCTTCTGGATGAAATCGCAGGGCGCCTCGGACCCGATGGCGCGCACGGCCGCCGTCAACGCGATCACGATGGGTCAGGTCTTCTATCTGCTCAACAGCCGGTCCCTGATCAACTCATCGCTCTCGGTGCGCGCCCACACGGGCAATCCGTACCTCTGGTATGGCATTGCCGGTGTCATCGTGCTGCAGCTCCTGTTCACCTACGCCGCGCCGTTCCATGTCATCTTCGCCACCGACGCCCTGCCCCTCTCGGCCTGGGTCTGGCTCATAGCCGGCGCGATCGTGTTCTTCCTCGTCGTGGAAATCGAGAAGCTCGTCATCCGGTCGATACCGTCGCTGAAAAGCGCGGTGGCCCCGCAGCAGCGGGGCGTGAGTACAGGGGCATACCACGACGCGTAAGCGCAATTCGCTCAGTAGTGCTACAGGCTTGCGTGGCGCTGCTGAGCCTTGTTCAGTTGACCCTTGACGCCTGTCTCGCCGGCGGTCGTTGTCTGCGCGTCGCATGAGGGCACGGCTTCAAGAAAGCCGCGCCCCATTTCCACTTCGAAGCGCGGCGCGCTGCCTTCCCAGATGATGCGGGCGTGCTCGAGCACATAGACGCGGTCCGCATGCGGCAGCGCGAATCTCACGTTCTGCTCGCCCAGCAGCACGGTGATGGGCGTAGACTTCTGCAGCGCATCCAGCGCCTTCGAAAGCTGCTCGAGGATGACGGGCGCAAGCCCGAGCGTGGGCTCGTCGAGAATCAGCAGCTTCGGCTTGGTCATCAACGCACGCGCGATGGCGAGCATCTGCTGCTCGCCGCCGGAGAGCGTGCGCGCGGTCTGGCGCTGGCGCGACTTGAGTATGGGAAAGAGGTCGAACAACCACGCAAGCTGTGTCGCGCGGAAGGTGTCGGCGAGATGATAGCCGCCCAGTTCGAGATTCTCGCGAACCGTCATGTCGCCGAATAGCTCGCGCGTTTCCGGGCATTGCACGAGACCCGCGCGCGCGATGGCCGCGCCGCTCATGCCTCGCAGATCCCGCCCGTCGAAGCGGATCGTGCCCTTGTAGGGCACGAGGCCCGAGAGCGCGTTGAAAAGCGTCGTTTTGCCCGCGCCATTGAGCCCGACAACCGAGACGAACTCGCCCTCGCGAACCTGCAGACTCACGCCGTCGAGCGCGCACGCCTTGTCATAGAGCACGCGTAAGTCGGCTACCTCGAGAATCGTCGGCTTCGCATTTCCGGCGCCGCCGGTGCGCTGGCGCAGTTCGAGCTTGCCGCCCAGATAGACGCGGCGCACCGTCTCGTTCTGCATCACCTCTTCTGCCGTGCCTTCCGCGACATGTTCGCCCAAGTACATTGCGAGCACGCGATCGGCGAGCGCGGAGAGACTCTTCACGTTGTGATCAACCAGCAGCACCGCGCGGCCCTCCGCGCGAAAGCCGCGAATCAGCTCGGAAAACGCCTCCGATTCCGCTACGGTCAGCCCCGCAAAGGGCTCGTCGACGAGCACCACCTTCGGGTCGCGCGCGATCGCCTTCGCCATTTCCATGCGCCGCAGGTCCGCGAACGGCAGCGTCGCCGGATGACGATGCATGACGGCAGCGAGCCCCACACGTGCCGCGATCTCCTGCGCGCGCTGGTGCACGTGCGGCTCGGCAGCGAGCTTGACGAGCGAATCCGGAAGCAGCGCAAGCTTGATGTGCTCCAGCACCGTTTGTCGATGCAGCGGCCGCGAATGCTGGAACACGATGCCCACGCCCGCACGCGCGATGCGGTGCGGCGCCCAGCCCGCCATCTCCACGCCGTCGACTTTTACCGACCCCGCGTTGGGCCGCTCGATGCCCATGATCAGCTTCATGACCGTCGACTTGCCGGACCCGTTCGGTCCGATCAGGCCGAGAATCTCGCCGGGCCGGATATCGAAGCCAATGTCCTTCACGGCGACGAGACCACCAAAACGCTTGGTCAGCCCGCGTACCGACAGAAGTGGCGTGTCGTTCATTGGCGCTCCCTCACGCGCAGCAGATTGCCGAGCAGACCGTCCGGAAAGAACAGGATCGCGGCAAGCGCAACGGCGGCGACGACGAACGTATTGAGCTGGCCTAGCGGGCGCAGGAATTCGCCGGCGACGATCAAGAAGATCGAACCGAGCACAGCGCCGAGTATCGTGCGGCGCCCGCCGAGCACGGCCGCGATGATGATTTGCACGCCTACGCTGATATCCACCACCGTGCTGACCGAAGCCGTGCCCTGATAGAACACCAGCATCGCCCCGGCCACGCCCGAGAAGACGGCGCTCACGCAGAAGGCCACGAGCTTGTGCCGCGTGACGTTGAAGCCCAGCGCCTGCGCGCCGATCGCGTCCTGGCCGCTCGCCTGCAGAATCAGGCCGATTGCCGAGCGCGACAGGCCGAACAGGAGGATCGCACAAACGATCAGGAACGCGAGCGCGATCCAGTAGTTGTGGCTCGCATCGACCGACATCACGTCGGGCACCATCATGCCGATCTCGCCGCCCGTCACACCCGCGAAAATCACGATGGCGTTCTGAAGCAGCAGCACGGCCACGAGCGTGACGAGACCGAAATAGGGACCGCGCAACCGCAGCGCCGGCACCGCGAGCAGCAGCCCGCCCAGCAGCGCGACGAGGCCGCCCGCGATCACGCAAACGGGTATGGGCAGGCCCCACCTGGCATCGAGTATCGCCGCCGAATAGGCGCCGAGTCCGATCAGGAACGTCGGCCCGAAGTTGACCTCACCCGCGAAGCCGAACAGCAGGTCCCACGACATGGCGAATACGCCGAAGTAGTACGCAACCGTAAGCACTCCCAAGATGTAGCCCGACAGCCACCACGGCAACGTCGCCGCCGCTACGGCGAGCACGACGGCAACCCATACCGCACGCGAACGAAGAAGATTGGACATGGCATTTCGCTCCGCTAACGCCGTCCAAGGAAGCCCTGAGGCCGCACGTACACGACAAGCACCAGCAACAGCAGCGCGGGCAACGGCCGCAGGGTGGGCGCGACGAGATAGGCGGTGACGGTCTCCAGATAGCCCACGACATACGCGGCCATCAACGAGCCGGATACGCTGCCAAGGCCGCCCAGCACGACGATCGAGAACGCGCTCGCCGTGAGCTGGCCGGCGTTGTTCGTGCTCACGCCGAGAAACGAGGCGAGCAGCACGCCCGCGATACCCGCCAGCACGCCGTATAGGGTCCACGCGAGCAGATAGATGCGCGAGAGCTCGAAACCGAGCAGCGTAAGGCCGCGCGGGTTCATCGACGCCGCGAGCAGCGCCTTGCCTGCGCGCGTGCGGTTCACGAACAGCCACAGCAGGCCGATCACGGCCCAGCAGACCACGGCGATCATGATTTCGTTGAACGGCACGCGCACGCTGCCAACCGTCGCCACGCCGCTGATCAGCGGACGCATCGTCACCGGGTTGTCGGTGAAGAGCCACGCCATGCCCTGCTGGATCATGATGCCCCACAGCAGCGTGCCCGTGAGCACGAAGATTTCCTTCTCTTCGCGGGGAATGGCGGCGGAACGCTGGATGGGCCGCACCACCATCAGGTAGGTAACGAAGGCGGTCACGAGGCCGGCCACCACGCCGAGCAGCGTGCCGAGGTAGGTGCCGAGACCGGCTTCGCCAGCCAGCATCCAGCCGATCAGCGCAGCGACCAGCATCACGCCGCCGTGCGCGAGATTCAATATGCCGGAGACGCCAAAAATCAGCGTGAAGCCGATGGCGCCCAGCGCGTACAGGGAGCTGATAGCAAAGCCGTCGACGAGTATCTGCAGCAGCAGCATGTCCGGCCTTTCATGTGGGTTGGGGGATCGAGGTATGCGCGCTCCGGCCCTTCGCTACGCGAGGAGCCGGAGCGCGCAAGGCAACCAGGTGCCTGCCGGCTAGTTCGCGCTCGCCTGCTGCAGCTTGACGAAGGCCGGAAACTTCGCCGTGCCGTTTGCAATGGACTTGGGCCAGAGCGCGACCTGCTTGCCGTTTTGCCATTGCAGGTCGATGCCCGTGATATAGCCGGGCCCATATTTCAGCGCATGCGTGAACTGGTCGTTCTTGCCATAGAACGCCCAGCGTCCGATCGTGCCGACGTAGTCGGTCTTTTCGAGCGCGTCGACGAGCTGGTCGGGATCGGTCGAACCCCTGCTGCGTTTGATCGCGTCCGCGAGGATGTAGACGAGGTCGTAGCTCGTGAAGCCGCAATAGGCCGGCGAGACGCCGAACTTCTTCTGGTACGCATCCGTGAAGGGCACGGTCTTCGGCGTGATCGCCACGCCCGGCGCAGCAGCGGAAGCCGTGATCACACCTTCCGTCGCGCCGTTCGTATCCTTCCAGAAGCTCGTGGTCGTGGCCTGCGAGCTCTGACCGGACAAGGGGATCGGCACCTGCTGGTCGTGCCATTGCACCGTGGGCTGCACGCCGACATGGCTGATGCCCGTCGTGATCGTATCGGGATGCTTCGCCTCGATCTGATTGAAGATCGGCGTGAAGTCGGAGGTATCCGGATTGAAGCGGATATGGTCGAGCACCTGAAGGCCGGCCTTGGGCAGGCATTCCAGATAACGCTCGTCGAGCGGCTTGGTCCACGCCGCGTCCTCGCTCATCACGACCGTCGTCTTCATCTTGAACTGGCCGACAAGTATGTCGTGCGAAAAATCGCAGATCGACTGCGCGATGAACGCCGACGTCATCCAGCCATGAAACGTGTACTTGTAGTGGTCGTAGTCGTCGTGAACGTGCTTCGAAATGTCGTTGCTCGCCGCGCCGGGCGTGATGAAGGGCATCTTCAGCCGGGCCGACCACGGCTCCATCGCAAGCGCCACTTCGCTGATGTAGCTGCCGATCACGGCAACCACCTTGTCCTGCGTCGCGGCGCGCTGGAATGCGCGCACGCCGTCCGACGCGGACGAGTGATCGTCATACGCGATGATCTGGATGGGGCGCCCGTCCACGCCGCCGCTCGCGTTGATTTCGTCCGCGGCGAGTTGCGCCGCCTTGCTGATCGAGGCGCCCGCTACCGCCGACTCCTCGCTGATCACACCGATCTTGATCGGCTCCCCTGCCGCATGGGCGCCGGCCGCCAGCCCGAGCCCCGCTGCCGCCATCCCCGTCGCGAAGACGCGACTCAGGTTCCGCCACACTCTGTTCCTGGACATCATGCGTCTCCGATTCAGTATGATCGTTGAGCAGAATTTGCCCGCCACATTGCAGCATTTAAGGGTGCGGCGACAACAGTATCACTAGTTTTCAAACGCTCAATCGGTACAAACGATTACCGGAATCGCGGGGATTTCATGGTGCGCAGCGGCAAAATTCCAGCCGCCGTTTGCACGAGCCATGAAGCACCGCCGGAGTCGCCAGTCCGTGCAATGCGATGTCGTGCCCTGCGCGCCCGTGCGCCCGCCTATTCGACTTTCACCCATACCAGTTCGGAAATGCATGCCTTGCCCGTCACCGGGTTGCGGGCGGGCAGTGTCCTGATGTGCAGCGTCTTGCCGTCGATTCTGAATTGGCGCACCTGGGTCGTCCCCGTCCACGACTGGTTCCACGATGCGTCGACGTAATGGCTCACCTTGTCGCCCTCGATGCTGTAGGTCCCCGCGTATGCGCTGAATCCGTTGTAGAGGTCGATACGCTCGGCGTCGGTTGGAACCAGGTCGGCGGGCGCCTTGCGCCCTTCCTCCAGCAAAATCGCGTACATCCGGAAGTCGGGACCATAGCTGAGATAGCCGCTGGGGTGCGCCCCGAACAATTCGGACTTCTGACCAGTTGCGAGATCTTCGGTCGTGAAGGCTTGCAGCTTCCACGTGCCCAGCAGCGCAGCGCTGCAGTCCGGTTGCTCTTGTGCCATGACGTCCCCCTTTCAGGAAAAAGTGCGGCAGCACGCCACGATGGCGGGGGCAAAGCGTTCACCGGCGATCCTTGTCCCAGTGCCAGCGAGGCGGCTCGCCCTTGACCCAGCACACTGCCCAAAGTGCCAGCGTCAGGAGGGCCACCCGTACCGTGAAAACGAATGGATGCTGATGGGGTTCGAAAATCACCATGACCAGACAGAGCAGCACGACATACACGAGCAGCGCCACCCATCCTTGCCATGTGACGGGAAACCCCCAGCCCCAGCCAAAGCGCTTGGCTGGAAACCAGTATCGTTCAGGCCGTGACATTTCCTGGTCCCCCAAGTCGGATGCATCGTAGACTCCGGCGCCGATGAATAGCCGCAAACGGCAGAGTCATTCGACACAATAGACCCCTTTTGCGACGCTCGCTGCGGCACACATCTCGCGCGGGTTATTCGGTCGACGGCGGCAACGGCTTGGGACACGTCTGCCAGCTCTCCGGCAGCGTGCTCGGCAACGCACTGGCAAAGTCGGAACGCACCGTGACGAATTCATCGACGACCACGTTGACGGAAACGGGCACGACGCAACGTGAGAGCATCGTGCCTTCGTCACCGTCGGGCGCGGGGCACGCCTGCGCCGCGGCCGGAGCACCCGCTGCGTGCTTGAATTGCTTCTCGGCGATCACCCGGAGCTGGCCCGGCTCCAGTGATTCGTTATCGGCGGAATAGACCCAGCTGCCCGTCGCGTCCGTGCGATTCACGACGACGCACCGCAATTTATGGGAAACGGTGCCGCGATTCAATACGGCGACGTACAGTTCGAGCGGGTTGGCATCATCGCCCGGCGTTGCAGCGCTCGCTGGGCTTTGCGCGGCTTGCCGAACCTCGGCCGGCCGCTGCAGGTACCAGCCGGACTGCAGATCCGGCGCCGAGGCACAGCCGGCCGCGCATAGCGCTGTGCACGCAATCCAGGCCCGGCGTTTCATGGCGTCGAACCCGCCGGAATGCCGCGGACGTTGCGTTGCGGGTTGATGGCATCGACACTGCGCGTCAACCTCTCGAGTTGCGCCTTGATCGCCTGGAGTTCGGCACCCGTCGAGACGACATTGCCGGCCTGATCGCGTGTATTCAAAGTGGTGCTGACGTTGTCGACATGCGCAATCAGTTGGGCAAGCGACTGCGAGATCGAGGTGACGTCCGTCTTCTGCCATGCCGGAGGCGGCAAACCCTCGATCGACTTCTTCAGGTCCTCCACGCTGGCCGCAAGCACGCCAATTTGCGCCGATAGACTGGAATTCGTGCCGTCCGTTTGAGCCTGCAACGTGCTGGCCAACCGGTCGACCGAAGCAGACAGGTCATCGGCCGAACGCTTCAGCTCGTCGACCAGCGTCGGCAAACCCGATCGATCGAAATCGATTGTCACACCCTTGCTCAACAGCTCGCGGTCGGTGGCATCCAGCTGAATGCCCGCTTGCATGAGCTTCTTGTCCTCAGGGGCGATCTTGACGTCCTGCGTCACGATATGCAGCGTGATGCCCACCGCGCCGCCTATGGTGAGCGCGGAGGCGAGGACCGCGTTGTGGCCGATCGACTGCAGCCATTGCGCGAATGAACTGTCACGCGCCTCATCGGCTTTGTCCTCCCCGTCCGGTGCGGCCGGACGATCTTCCGCGCGCCCGGTGAGCGCTTGCTCGTTCCCGCTTGTCACGCGTTGCGCTCGTGGCCATTCTCCGAAGATCGGGAAGGACTCCAGAACAGTATGCTCGCCGAGCATGCGATAGCTTTCGAACTGCGCCTCGGTGAAGAACTGATCCGCGGTGGATTCCTGCGGAAAAGCACCGCCCGGCAGCTTGCTCGTTGCGGCGTAGCGGCATACGTCCAGTGGTTCGTCGCCGCGCAGGACCGGTTTGATCAGGATGATTTCGCCGTCCGTCTGCCCGCGATCCACCGCGGAATAGCCTATCGTGCCGATGCGGATCCGGCTCGCAGCGGCGCGCGGCGCCACGAGCGGCACAGGAAGCGAAATCGAAATGCCGAAATCGATGCGAATCTTGCGAATCGCGTTTTCCAGGTCGCCGTACGCGTACTGCGGATCGGCCGCGGCGTCGACGACCACGATGCGCCGGCAACGGCGACGCACCATTTCGTAGAGGCCGAGATTTTCGAAGTGACCACCGTCGGAGAGGTAGACAAAAGGATTGTTGTCGCTCGAAGCGGCGAACGCCTCGCGCAGCAGCGGACCGATGCCGATGACGGGCCCACGACGCCCGAGGTTCTCCGAAGTGTCGAAGCGTGGGGAAGGCAGCCACCAGCCGAGCCGGACATTGAAGAGCGCCATCACGAACGCCACGAGCGTGGATGTGTGATAGCCCATGTTGGGCGAAGCGGCGGCGCCCGATATCGTCATCGCGCGGCCGAGCGTGATGTCGGCGTAGCGACTCGTCGGCACGTATCCGATCGTACTGCTGCCGGTATATCCGGGCGACACGATGAAGGATGTGGCCTTGCGCTGCTGCCACGCCAGACGCCGCTTCGAAGGCTTCGCGAGGTTCAGCGCCGTATTGACGACGTGGTAGAGCCGTGACGGCGGAGGCGATTCGGTCATCGGCCAGTTGTCTTTGTCGTCGAAATTGGTGAACCATTGCGGGTTGCGGTGCGGATTGGTGGCCCCCAGATAAGCGCGCACGAGCCGGTTTCCATAGAGGCCGTGCAGCGAAAATGTATTCGCCCCGATCGCGGTGGAAGCAAGGCACGCAAACGCCACGATGCCCACGCAACTGACGAAGAGAAGCACACAGGAACCCTGCGTGAGGTTCTCCAGATAGTCCAATTTCGTATTCCACGCCTGCGCGTTGGCAGCGCCCACTGCGGCATTCACCGCGTAGCTCAATACGATAAGCAGTACTACGATGAACGCCGCGGCCGCTATCTGAAGCACTCGCGTTCCCGCAACCGCGGCGAGCGAGGGCGCGCGCTTCTTGAGTGTCGCCGTCGTCTTGCTCCAGTATCCTGCGAGACTCACGGCAATGCCCATCAGCCCGCCGCCGATCCCGAGGTGGCGCAGCGTGCCGTGGCCCGATTCGTCGGCATTGGCTGCGCCGCCCCCTGCGAGCAACCAGGGGACAGCGTAGATCATGATCGAGAACATGCCGATCCAGACGAGCACGGCGAAGAGCGAATATGCGCTCGCGCGCGCCCACCATTCACGGTAAGCCTCCATGCCCGGTGGTTTGTCGTTGCCGGTACGATTGCGCCGCTCCTCGACGATGCCCCGGTTCAGGTGCCCTGTCACGCCCGCCTGCAGTGTCGTCGCGACCCACAGGCCAAGCATCACGACCGGAAACGACCAGGCTACGTAGTCGAGGACAACAGGCGGCTTCGGGTTGGCATGCGTTGCAAGGTGAGCGAAATAGATGACGAGCGCCAGGTAGCACGGCGCGAAGGCCACCCCGCTGCCCACTATGGCAAGCAGCACCCATGGCCGCGGCAGATGCCAGTACGGCGCGATCCCGCGCCAGCGCCGCCAGCAGTAGCTGAGCGCAATCGCGGCGATCTGCACGACGGCGCCCGCGAGCGCAAACCACAGCAAGCTGGCGACATTCAATGTCAGACCACTCGCGTGAATGGCCACCCGGCTTAACAGCACGGCGGCGAGCGCGAGCGGGGCGAAGCTGGCACCGAGGAACCAGTCTGGTATTTCCGATGCCGACCTGGCGGGCTCGCTGGTCATATCGGCGATCATGTAGCCGTGGCTGAGCGCGATGAGCGCCGCCGCGGCGATCAGGAGCGAGATCGTGCACGTATTCGTGCATGGTTGCAGCGCCCCGAGCAGCAGCAATCGCGGCACCATCACCGCCGCCACCAGCAGCGGCACGAATACGAGCCAGTTGAGCAACAGGTTGCGCGCGAAGGTCATGAGCAGCGTGAACAGGTCGGCCGAAACGCCCCACACCGGGCTCAGATAGTTGCTATACGCGCGCAGGTTGCGAATCGCAGCGGGCTCGGGCTCATGGGGCGCATTGGGCGGCCCGTTCGTGGGCGGCGGAGGATGGCCGAGAGCAATGAGCACGGTGTCGAGCGAGGTGCGCTGGATCCAGCTCGTGAGCCAGCTGCCGATATATCCGCCTCCCGACACCGTCGAGAGATAGTGGAACTTGCGCAGCATGCCGCGCTTCGCGAGCCCCTGCAGCACGCCGAGGCAGAACGTGGCGCTGCGAATGCCGCCGCCGGAGAAGCACAATGCCATGCGGCTTTCCTCGCCGTGTAGCTCGTGGATATGACGCCGCAACGCACGCTCGCGAGCCTCGATACTCGCCGCGCGATCGATCCACTCGGCGCCGGCCTCCGGATGCAGAAGCCGGAATTCTTCTTCGAGCATCGCGCATTCTTCTTTGCGGATCTTGTCGGTCAGCGCGTCATACGGCCCGTGATCGTCTGTGTCCAATGGTGCCTCCCTTGCTCACGCCCGGAACGACCCTTCACTCGCATGAACCTGTCTCGACGATGAAGACCAGCGGCAAGAACGCGTTGGACTCGCCCGCCCGGGTCGGGAGCTGCGCGATGAAGACGGACTCGATAGCGCTGAGTGCCGCAGCGGCAGTTCGACATTGCGCCCTGGAACTAGCTAATACCAGCCACTGCACGTTGTATGTGGGCGCGACCACATCGATGTGCGAATATTTATTGCGCATTGGGATTGACGGGCTCACGGCACTCGTGAGAACGGCCGGCCCGGAATTCGACGTGGACGAAGCGCGCTTCGCCTCCTCCGTCGAGAGAGAGGCCGCCGCGCAAGCGTGGGAAAGGCGCGCCGCTCGCCATGCGCGAGCACGGCGAGCGGCAACGCATCGACTACAGGGAGGACGGCGCGCAATGGCGCGCCGTGCGCTCGAAGCGAAGCTTCAGGCCGACGCCGAATGGCACACGGCCTCGACCCGATTGCCGGCTGGGTCGACGAGGAACGCGGCGTAATAGCTCGCGTGATAATGCGGCCGCAGGCCGGGATCGCCGTCCGAGCGCCCGCCAGCCGCAAGTCCGGCTGCATGGAACGCATCGACCTGCGCGTGCGAGGCCGCCTTGAAGCACCAGTGCCGCTTGTTCGATTCGATGGCGCTCGCATCGAGATAGACGGCGAGAAACGACGACTGCGTATCGGCAGCGCTGCAGCGCTCGCCATAGCCGAGCGCGTTGGGGCGGTCATAGACCTTGACCGCGCCCAGCGTGCTCATGATCGCATCGTAGAAAGGCCGCGCTGCGTCGATATCGGGAACGCCGATCGACACATGATCGAGAAGCTGCATCGTGTCTCCACTCGGGAATCGGGAAATCACGACTATAACCGGCAAACGGCAGCGAGCCGTTTGCGCCTTGCAGCATGCGCGTTGGCTGTGTTAGCCGGCCCGCCCGGTGCGGAACACCGAAACTGCGGCGCTCAGCCGGTGCGCTTCATTTTCGAGCGAGGAAGCCGCGGCCGAAGCCTGCTCCACCAGCGCGGCGTTCTGCTGCGTGACGAGGTCCATCTGGCCAACGGCGACGTTGACCTGATCGATGCCCGTGCTCTGCTCCGAAGCCGCCGAAGCGATCTCGTTCATGATCGCGCTCACGCGCGCGATGGCCTGGACGATCTCGCCCATGGTCGAACCCGAGCGCTCGACGAGGCTCGCGCCGGTTTCGACGCGCGAGGTCGACGACTCGATCAGCTCCTTGATCTCCTTCGCCGCCGCGGCGCTGCGCTGCGCGAGCGAGCGCACTTCGCTCGCGACCACGGCGAAGCCGCGCCCTTCCTCGCCCGCACGCGCCGCTTCCACTGCGGCGTTGAGCGCGAGGATGTTGGTCTGGAACGCGATGGCCTCGATCACGCCCACGATCTCGCCCACGCGGCGCGAATCGCCCACGATGTCCTGCATGGTGCCCACCACTTCGCGCGAGAGCGCGCCGCCCTGCGCCGCGAGGCCCGATGCGCCCTCGGCGAGCGTGCTGGCCTGGAGGGCGTTCTCGGCGGTCTGCTTGACGGTGGAGGTGAGTTCTTCGATGCTCGCGGCCGTTTCTTCGAGCGACGCAGCCTGCTGCTCGGTGCGTTGCGACAGATCCGTGTTGCCCGCGGCGATCTCGCTCACGCCCTTGTCGATCGACTCCGCGCCTTCGCGCACGGTGCTGACCATCTTGATGAGCGCGTCCTGCATCTGGCGCAGCGCCGCCTGCAGGCGGCCCATTTCGTTGTTGCTCGTCGCCGCGACCCTGCCGCTCAGGTCGCCGGCGGCGATGCGCTGGAACTGCGCGATGGCCGCATCGACGGGATGCACGATCGCCCGCATGAGCGCAACGCGGCCAATCCACGCGCACAAGAGCGACAGCGCCATGCCCACGGCCACCACGATGCTCACGACCTTGAAGCGGTCTTGCGCATCCTGGTAGCGCTGCGCGCCGAGATCGATCTGGCGCTTCTCGAGCACGAGCATCGCTTTTTCGTAGTTGTTGTAGAGCGCGGGCATCTTGTGGCCCTGCAGTTCCTGGAACGCCGCCTTGTCACCGGCCTTGAGCGCCGCGAGCGCCGGGTCGACGCCATCCTGCAGGAAGCTGTTGCGCTTGCCCTGCATGTCGGCGATGAGGTCCTGCTGCTCGCCTTCGCCGCCCGCGATCGACAGATAGTGATCCAGACGATCGTTCGAGGTCTTCAGATACTGGTCGAAGCGCTTGAGCACCGCGTTTGCGGCGTCCTGGTCGCCGATCTCGGCAAGCGACGCATAGGTGGCGAGCGCGAGGCGCAGACGCAGCAGCTGGCCGGCGCTGCCTTCGAGGTCCGCGACGGCCGGCGTATCGACGGTGTACATGGTGCGCAGCGAGGCGTTGCCCGCCTGCATCGACAGGAGCCCGGTGGCAGCCCCGATAATCAGGACGATCCCGAAGAAGGCGATCATCAGGGTCAGGCTCGCGCGTATTGACAGCTTGTGAAACATTCCTGGTCTCTCTCCGTGGGACGCATGGCTCTGGAGGCGGTAGGCGTCCCGGTCTAGTTCCATCGTTGGTTCGGGTGCGTCTGCCTCGGTGCGACCGAGGCAATCAGGCTGATTAAGCGCCCAGTTCATAACAACGGCAGGAGAGGACGCGAACTTTATGGTTCGCGCAAAAGAAGTACGAGCGTTAGCAGCTGGCCGAATGCGCGT
>Ga0335083_10004578_pt1 | contig 17586 bp, 13 predicted proteins | sample Lox_Sample_42_FD_206716 | JGI IMG/M metagenome (GOLD analysis project Ga0335083, IMG submission 206716) | Soil microbial communities from Loxahatchee National Wildlife Refuge, Florida, United States - Lox_Sample_4.2 | ecosystem: Environmental > Terrestrial > Soil > Wetlands | place: USA...
AGTGCGAGCTCGATCGCGAGCGGCTGCGCCGGGTCTGCGACGTCGACGACCTTGCGGGCGTAACCGACGCGCGTGACGACGAGGCGCGCGAAGGGCCGCTGCGAGATCAGCGTGAAGCGGCCGGCTTCGTCGGTCGTGGCGCGCACGCGTTCGCCCTCGATCGCGACAGCCGCGCCCGCGACGGGCTGGTGGGACTCCTGGTCGGTGACGACGCCGGTCGTTCGCGTCTCCGCGAAGGCCCGGACGGGGTGAAGGAGCAGGAGCATCGCGCCTGCGGTCGCAACCGCGGCGCAGAAGGCGTTCCTGGTCGCCTGGACGGACATGGTTCGATCCTCGCTTGGGGGTGCGACGGCGCGCGCCGCGCGCAGGGGCGCGCGGCGGGCCACGTGGACGATGGGAGGTGGAGGAGCCCGGAAGGGCGCGAGGATCAGGCTCGAAGCGGAACGAACCGGGGTGCGCAGGGTGGCGACGCGACGGCGCAGCTCGGGGTCGAACGGACCGCGCGGTCGGCGTGGTGGAGCGCGGCACGCTCGCGCGGCGCGCCGATGCGGGTCCTCTTCGAGGTCGAGGCCCGCGCCGTACCGTCCGATGCGGCTCGATCGCGCCCGCGTTCGCCGCCGCCGCCGGGTGCGGGCGGAAGTGCCAGCGGAAGCGGTGCATTCGGATCCGATGCGATGCGCACGAGACGCGGCGGGCCCTCGATCTCGCGCCCGCCACGGTTGTAACGCACCCGAAGCAGGACGCGGCCCTCGGAGCCCGCGGGCACGCGCCAGAGGAAGTGTGCTCGCGCGGGATCGAGACGGGGCGAGACGCACCTCACGGGGGCGCCGGGCTTCGCGTCCGAGACGAGGATCTCGAGCTCGGAGACCGAGTCGGCGGGGGACCATGCGAGCTCGATCCAGCGGCCCGCCCTCACATCGCAGTCACCCGGCAGGACGATGCGCGGTGGGCCGTCGGCGGGCGCGTCCCGCGCCTCCGTGCCGTGCGCCGATGCGGGCGCGGCCGCGAGCATCAGCACCAGCGCCGCGAGCGCGGCGCGGAGTCGGCGGACGGGGGACAGCGCGATGCGGGGCATGAGGCGGGGGATGCTACCAATCGTCGCGCTCGCACGCACGGGAAAACCCGCCTTCCGGGCGCGGCCGGGCGCCGCGCCGGCGGCGATGCTGATCGTCCCGGACGCGGTCTGGGACGGCGTCGCGGACGCCGCGAGGCCCGGGTGGGTCGTGCTCGTCCGCGGCAACCGCATCGACACGCTGGGCCCGGCCGCCACGATCTCCGCGCCCGCAGGCGCCGAGCAGATCGAGCTGCCCGGCGCGACGCTCGTTCCCGGCCTCATCGAAGGACACTCGCACCTCTTCCTGCACCCCTACGACGTGACGCCGTGGGACGACCAGGTACTCAAGGAGCCGTTCGGCTACCGCACCGCGGAGGCGGTCGCGCACGCCCGCACGACGCTGCTCGCGGGCATCACCACGACCCGCGATCTGGGGACCGAGGGCGCGATGGACGGCGACGTCCAGCTCAAGCGCGCGATCGAGCGCGGTGTCGTCCCCGGACCGCGCATCCTCGCCGTCACGCGCGCGATCGTCGCCACGGGCAGCTACGGACCGCGGCGCCCCGGCTACGCGTTCGATCCGCCTCAGGGCGGCGATCCGGTGCATGACGTCCACGTGCTGCACGACGTGCGCTTCGTCATGAAGGACGGCGTGCGTTACCGCTGAGCGCGCGCCGCTCGCGAGCGCCATCCGGCGACCGCGAGCACGAGCGAGCCGAGCACGATCAGCGCGAGCGCCGCACGCGTCAGCGCGAGCCCGACGGCGAGGCCCGGCGTGCGGTAGTCCATCGTAACCGTGTGCCGCCCGGGTGGCAGGTCGAGCCCGCGCAACAGGACGTCCGTGGGATGGATCGTCGCGGGCCGGCCATCGATCGCCGCGCTCCAGCCCGGGCTGAAGCTGTCGGCCACGATCACGAATGCCGGGCCGTCGGCCGAGGTCTCGAGCGCCAGGTGCTCCGGCTCGTCCGCGAGCCAGCGGATCGCACACCCGGCCGAACCGGGACGCGGCCCCTCCGCGATGGCGTCCGTCACGAGCGCGGCCTGCTGCGGATCGAAGCCGGGCGACGCCATCGCCGCGGCCGCCGCGTCGCGGTCCGGTGCGGCGAGCACCGCGCGCGCGGCGTACGCCCGTGGCAGCGCGTCGCGCAGCGCGTCGACGCGCACCAGCGAATCCGCCCCGACGGGCGAGTACAACGTCGAGTCGAGCGCGACGCCGGCGGGCAGATCGAGCACGCGCACCGCGAGCGCACGCAGCACGGCGCGGTGGCGGAGCAGGTCGTGACGGATCGCCGTCCGCCACTCCTCGCGCGGAAACGCGGCGAGTCCCGTCACGCAGAGCGCGCGCCAGACGATCCACGCGTTCGTACTGCCCTCGAGGAACCCGGGCGGCATCGGCGCGGCGACCCCGACGTACGCGCGCGTGAGCGGGTCGCGGGACGCGACCCGGGCGAGCAGCGTCGGCCGGGGCGCCTCACGAGAAGCCGGCGGCCCGCTGGCCGCCCGGGCCGCCGGCAGCGCCAGGCTGCCCTGGTCGAGCACGATCGCGAGGGCGAGAAGTGCGGGGACCGCGGCCCCGTGGCGCGTGCGGCGCAAGAGCGCGCCGCCGCCCGCAAGGACCGCGAGCACCAGCGCCGCGCGCGCCGCGAGGTCGGCGCCGGCGCGGCGCTGGATCGCGAGGACGGCATCGGCGGGCAGCAACGCGCGCGCGCGCGACACGGCATCGCCGTAGAAGCCGCCCGCGAGCCCCAGGCGCAGCGCGAGGCCCGCGACGAGCGCGAGCGCGGCGAGCGCGAGCGCCGCGCGCAGCGTCCCACTCGCGAACCCCGACTCGCGTTCGAGCCACAGTGCGCCACGCGCGGCGAGCAGCGCCACGGCGAGCGAGGTCACGACGAGTGCGTACCACGGCACCCGGAACTCGCCGCCGAACGGCACGAGTCGGCGCACGATCGGCTCGAGCGGTCCGAGCGAAGCTCCCATCGAGACGATCGCCGCCACACCCGCCGCGAGCGCGAGGAAGCGCGCGGCCGATGGGCCGGGGCCTCGCGAGGTCGCGCCGAGTACGGCGAGCGTGCAGGCCACGAGTCCCAAGAAGGGCGAGTAGTCGGTCCTGACGAGCCCGCCCCAGTACGAATCGCCAGCGTAGCCGACCGCGGAGGGCCACACCCAGGCCGCAACGTCGCGCCAGGCGAGGCTGTAGCGCGTGATCTCAGCCGTCGAGAGCGCGGTGGCGCCGCCGCTGCCACGGAACGAGCCCGCTCCGTACCGCAACGCGGGCAGCCAGATCGCAGCGCCCGCGGCGACGCCGAGTGCGCAGGCGGCCGCGAGCGTGGCGGCGCGCCGGGGGCGGCGCATGGCCATCGCGCGGTGCAGGCCAAAGAGCGCGGTGCATGCGAGCGCGTAGACGGTGAGCTGGGGGTGCCCGTGCAGGAGCGTAAGCGCAATCGTCAGCGCGACAGCGAGCGCGGCCGCCGCGCTCGCGCGTTCCGAGCGGGCATCGATCACCAGCAGCCCGGCGAGCATCGCGACGGGAAACAGGGCGTCGGAGACGAGCTGCGCATCGTGCCCGAACGTGAACGGCAGCACGACCGGCACGGCGAGCAGCCAGGCGAGCGAGGCGCACAGTGCCGACCGCCACGATGAGCTCCAGAGCCGGCGGGCGAGGAGCAGCACGGCGATCGCGCTCGCCAGGTGCGCGAGCAGCAGCCAGAGCTGCGGCGAGGCCGGAGGTTCCGCGAAGCGATCGGCGAGATCGAGCAGCGGCGCGGGGAGGTACTGCGGGCGCGAATCGGCGAGCGAGGCGACCGACTCGCAGCCGAGCACGGTGTAGGGATTCCAGTAGGTGCGCTGGTGGAGCGCCCGCCAGCGTGCCCGGGAGAACTCGGCGAAGGGCCGGTAGGCGCCCGCGTCGCCACGCACGAACACCTGGCCCTGGGAGAGCTGCGGCAGGTAGAGCGCCGCCCAGACGAGAACGACTGCGGCCAGTACGGCCAGCCCCTCGCGTCGTGCGGCCGGTGCCGGCGCCGCCACGGGCTCGGCGGCCGCGGCCCTCCCGCGCCCGGATGCCTGCCCGGCATCGCGGCTCGAGCGTCGCGCGCGCTTCAGGGCGTCCCCGATTCGGGCGTGACGATCCGTTTCATGCGGAGGGCAGCGTGGTCACGAATGGCTCCTTCGCCTGACGGAACGGGTGGGCGTCCAGGGACGGGCAGGCCACGGGACGGGCTCGGCGTCGCCGTGCTCTCCCGAGTAGACCCTAGCCCGCGAGGGGGCGCCACGCCATCGCCGGCGCGTCTCCGGTCGACTGCGGCCGCAGGCGCGATGCCGACGGGTGCACCCGGGGCGAAGGCGTACCAACTGGCCCACGGGCCGGCCGCCGGACTATCGTGTCGTACGTTCATGGGAGGGAACGACCGCATGACCGGGAAACCCAGCGCAGCACCCAGGGAGAGCTCAAGGCACGCCGCCGAGCTGGAGGCGATCGCGAGGGCAGCCACGGCGCACGTGCCGCGGCTCGTCACGTCCCACCACGTTCGCGCCCGGATGGGGCGGACCGGAGCCATCGGCCGCTTCAACACCTGGGCTGCGGTTCTGATCACCCGCAGCGTGGGGACGATGTGGGCGGCCTATCTGTTCGCACTCATCGGCCTCGTCTCGTTGCCGCAGGCGCTCGCCTCGTTCCTGCACGGCGACCGCGTCACCGGGATCTCCTGGCTCAGCCAGTCGTTCCTGCAACTCGTCCTGCTGCCCATCATCATCGTCGGCCAGAACGTGATTTCGGCGTCCCAGGACGCACGCGCCGAGGCCGATCACGAGACGCTGACGGCGCTGCACGCCATGAACGTCCAGCAGCTCGAGCTGCTCGAGCAGCAGAGGAAGATCCTCGAATTGCTCGAGCGGCGCGGCGATTGAAACATCCCTCGTCCCTCCAACCCCGGAGACCCTCGCCATGAAGGCCTGTGACTTCTTCCTCGCGCAACTCGACGCCGAAGCACCCCGCACGCGACACGCCATCGAAAACGTCCCCGAGGGCCGCGAGGACTGGAGGCCGCATGCGAAGTCGATGTCGCTCGGCCAGCTCGCCAATCTCGTCGCGATGATGCCGGGCTGGTTCGCGATGATGGTCGACGACGACTCGCTCGATCTCAATCCCCCCGGGGGCGGGCGCCAGGAGATGCCGCGACCCACGTCGGCCTCGGGGCGCATCGCGATGCTCGAACAGGGTCTGGTGCGGGCGCGCAAGGCCTTCGCCGCGACCACCGACGACCACCTCATGAAGCCGTGGCGCCTGCTCGTCGCCGGGCAAGTCGTGAGCGAGATGCCGCGCCAGGAGTTCCTGCGCGACACGTTCTCGCATCTCGCGCACCACCGTGGCCAGCTGACCGTCTACCTGCGCCTGAACGACGCTCCGGTGCCGGCCATCTACGGGCCGTCGGCCGACGACCAGAGCTTCGCCTGAGCGGAGGGCGCGGATGGCAAGCCGCAGCTCGAAGCTCGCGTGGCTCGAAGAGCCCGAGGACCACGACTACCCCGCGGCGCTCTCGTACCTGCGATTGAGCTACCCGTCCCGGGAGGCGAAGGCGATGGTCAAGCGCCTGCGCACGGCGCCGGTCGTCGAGTTCAAGGCCAAGGACATCTTCCGCGCCTCGGGGCTCTCGCTCCTGGGCATCAGCAACTCGCACGTCGAGCGCGACCGGCGGAAGATCGCCGCCGGCCAGGCGCTCTCACCCCTGTTGCTCGTGCGCGTCCCGCAACGAGCGGCCGTCATCATTGCGGACGGCTACCACCGGCTCTGCGCCGTCTACGGCCTCAACGAGGACGCCGTCATTCCCTGCAAGATCGTGTAGATCGTCAGGGGCGGAATCGGGCGCCCGGGAGCGGCCGGCTGCGGCCGTCTGCGATTCCCGCGGACAGGCGTCCGACGCGCCTGGGCGGGAACGACGAGGGAAAGTGAACCGGTCATCCTGGTTCGGCACCCTCGACGCCGATTCGCACTGCTCGCCGGCCGGCGGGCGGCCGCTGCACGCCAGGCCCGCCGCCGCCGGGCGTCAACGCCGGCCGGCCGCCGCCTTTTCGCTGGCCTCGTCGATCTGGCCGCCGATACCGTAGGGGGGTACGCTACACAAGCTGGGCTGGCGCCGGCCGGCCCGCCACCCGGGAGCGATCATGGCCCATCCGTCCCGCGAGAAGCTCAATCTCGTCACGCGATCCAAGAAGATCACGGGGCAGATGACCTCGGTGATCCGCGCGCTCGACGCGGACGCGCCGTGCGCCGAAGTGCTCCAGCGGCTCGCCGCGGCGCGTGGGGGCATCAACTCGCTGATGGCCGAGCTCATGGAGGACCACGTGCGTCACCACATGCCCAGGAAGACGAAGGCCTCCGTCGAAGCGGCGGAGGACCTGATCGAGATCATCCGCTCGTACCTGAGGTAGTCCCTCCGGCATGATCGCTCGGCTCTTCACTCGCGCCTGGGGCGAGACCCAGACGCTGATCGCGCGGACGAGGCGATTCAGCCTCGTCGACCTGCTCGTGCTGGCGGGCCTCGTGGGGCTGGTCTTCGCCGCCCAGCGCATCGCCCACGAGTGGACCGGTCAGCTGCGCCCGACGGTCACGATCGATCTCTCGCTGCGGGCGCTGCCGCGCTACACGCTGTTCTCGCTGTCGCGCGGGCTCGTCGCCTACGCATTCTCGCTCGGTTTCACGCTCGTCTATGGCTACTGGGCGGCGAAGGACCGGCTCGCGGAGCGCGTGCTCATTCCGCTGCTCGACATCCTGCAGAGCATCCCCGTGCTCGGCTTCATGCCGGGCCTCGTGCTCACGTTGGTCGCCGCATTCCCCTCGACCAACATCGGCCTCGAAGCCGCCGCGGTGCTCATGATCTTCACGGGCCAGGTGTGGAACATGACGTTCAGCTACTTCCACTCATTGCGCTCCGTTCCACACGATCTCGACGAGGCGGCGACGGTGTACCGCTACTCGTGGTGGGAGCGGCTGCGCTGGGTCGAGCTGCCGCACGCGACCCTCGGGCTCGTCTGGAACAGCATGATGAGCATGGCCGGCGGCTGGTTCTTCCTGATGATCTCCGAGGCGTTCGTGCTCGGGAACCGAGACTTCCGGCTGCCGGGAATCGGCGCGTACATGAGTGTTGCGGTGGCGCGCGGCGACTCGGTGGCGATGTTCCAGGCGGTGGTCGCGATGATCCTCATGATCGTCGTGCTCGACCAGCTGCTGTGGCGGCCGGTCGTCGTGTGGTCGCAGAGGTTCCGGATCGAGGACTCGGCGGGCGGCGGGGAAGCGGCCTCGTCGTGGTTCCTCACCTGGTTGCGGCGCTCGCGCGTGCTGGCCTGGATCGGCTCGCGTCTGCGCCGTCTGCCCCACGGTCGGCCGCGCAGGGCGGAAGCCGTGACGCCCGCTGGCGCCGCGCCCGCCGCGCCTCGGGGGCCCGTGGTGTTGGTCTCGCATGCGGCGTTCGCGATCCTGCTCGGCGCGCTCGCGGTGGGCGCGCTCCAGCTCGGGCGGCTGCTCCAGCCCGTCACGCCGACGCAGTGGATCCAGATGCTGGGCGGCGCGCTGATCACGCTGGGGCGCGTGCTCGTCTCGACCGCGATCGGCACGCTCTGGACCCTGCCGGCCGGACTCGCGATCGGGCTCTCACCGCGGCTCTCGCGCGCACTCCAGCCGATCACCCAGGTCGCCGCCTCGTTCCCCGCGCCGATGCTGTTCCCGGTCGTCGTCGCCGCCCTGCAGGCGAGCGGGATCACGCTCGGCTTCGGCAGCGTTCTCCTGATGCTGCTCGGCACGCAGTGGTACATCCTCTTCAACGTGATCGCCGGGGCGATGGCGATCCCCGCCGACCTGCGCGAGGCGACGATCACCTACCGGCTCCCGGTGTTCGAGCGCTTCCGCCGGGTCTACGCGCCTGCCGTCTTCCCGTACCTCGTGACGGGCTGGGTCACCGCGGCGGGCGGCGCGTGGAACGCGAGCATCGTTTCGGAGTACGTGAGCTATCACGGCCGAACGCTCACCGCGCCGGGAATCGGCGCCCGCATCAGCGTCGCCGCCGAGCGCGGCGACCTGCCGCACCTCGCGGCCGGGGTCCTCGTCATGTCTGCGCTCGTCGTGATCTTCAACCGCACGCTCTGGCGCCGGCTCTACCTCATCGCCGAACAGCGCTTCTCGCTCAGCCGATGAACCCCGCGGAAGGAGCACCCATGACGACGATCGATCCGGCCGGCTCAGGGGTGGAGTTCCTCTGCGAGGCGAGCGGTGTCGGCCACACCTTCCGTCCGCCTTCCGGGCCGCCCGTGCGCGTGCTCGAGGGCATCGATCTGCAGGTTCGCCCGAACGAGGTCGTTGCGCTGCTCGGACCATCGGGCTGCGGCAAGTCGACCCTGCTGCGCATCCTGGCCGGGCTCATCGCGCCGAGCGAGGGCGAGGTGCGCTTCCACGGCCGCAAGCTCTCGGGCCTCAATCCCGGCATCGCGATCGTATTCCAGAGCTTCGCGCTCTACCCGTGGATGACCGCCGCCGAGAACGTCCGCACCGTGCTGCGCGCGCGCGGGCTCGCGGGCGAGGAGATCGAGCGGCGCGTCGCCGTCACGCTGCGCTCGGTCGGGCTCGCGGGCTTCGAGGACGCCTACCCGCGCGAGCTCTCCGGCGGCATGAAGCAGCGCGTCGGGCTCGCGCGCGCGCTGTCCGTCGAGCCCGAGATGCTGTTCATGGACGAGCCGTTCAGCCAGGTCGACGCGCTCACCGCCGAGAGCCTGCGCGCCGAGGTGCTCGACATCTGGAGTTCGCACGAACGCAACCCCTCGTCGATCGTCATGGTGAGCCACGACATCAAGGAGGTGGCGTACATGGCCGATCGCATCGTCGTGCTGGGCGCATCGCCCGGCCGCGTCCGGCGCATCATCGAGAACCGCGTGCCCCGGCCGCGCGACTACCGCGCGCCCGCGATCGTGCAGCTCGTCGACGAGCTCCACGAGATCATCACCGGCAGCGAGCTGCCGGACGTGCCCGAGCCCACGGCCGCGCAGGCCGAGGTGGTCGAGCCGCTGCCCGACAGCCGCCCGAGCGAGATCGTGGGACTGCTCGAGTACCTCGATGCGCGCGGCGGCACGGACGACCTGTTCCGCATCGTCTCGGACACGAGCCGCGACTTCGGCCAGGTCATCACGGTCACCAAGTCCGCGGAGATGCTCGACCTGGTCGACACGCCGCGCCGCGCCGTGACGCTCACCGCACTCGGCAGGCGCTTCCTCGCGGCCGGCGTCGCCGACCGCCAGAGCCTGTGGCGCGAGCAGATCCTGAAGCTCGTCATCTTCCGCCGGCTGCGCGAGGTGATCGAGCGCCAGCCGCGCCGGCGCGTCGATCGCGACTTCGTGCTCGAGATGCTTGCACTCGCGCTGCCCAACGAGAACACCGAGCACGTCTGGGACACCGTGATCGCGTGGGGAACGTTCGGCGGGCTGCTCGACTACGACGCACACGCCGACGAGCTGACGCTCGTATGAGTGCGGACTCCGGCGCGTACGCGCCGCACGCCCACCCCGGCCACGCGCACGGCGCGCCGCGGAGCTCGTGGCGCTTCGGCCTCGGCATCGCCCTCAACCTGCTGTTCGTCGCCGGCGAGGTCGCCTACGGACTGCGCGCGCACTCGCTCGCGCTCATCGCCGACGCCGGCCACAACCTCGGCGATGCGCTCGGGCTGCTGCTCGCGCTCGCCGCGGCGCTCGCGGCCCGTCGGCCGCCGTCACACCGTCACACCTACGGGATGCGCCGGGCCTCGATTCTCGCCGCGCTCGCGAACGCCATCCTGCTGCTCGTCGTCGTCGGCGGGATCGCGTGGGAGGCCATCGGCCGGTTCGCCGCGCGCGTTCCCGTCGCCGGCGGCACCGTCATGCTGGTCGCAGCCGCCGGCGTCGCCGTGAACGGCCTGGCCGCGCTGCTCTTCCTGCGGGACCGCAAGGACCTCAACGTGCGCGCCGCCTTCGCGCACATGCTCTCCGACGCGGCGGTCTCCCTCGGCGTGGTGATCGCCGGCCTCGCGATCCGCCTGACCGGACGGGCATGGCTCGATCCGGCGGTGAGCCTCGCGATCGCCGTCGTGATCGTCTTCGGAACGTGGGAGCTGCTGCGCGAATCGCTCCGGCTCGCGATGGATGGCGTGCCGGTGGGCGTGGACCTGCCCGCGGTGGAAGCGTTCCTTCGCGCGCTGCCGGGCGTCACGACCGTGCACGACCTGCACATCTGGGGCATGAGCACGACCGAGGTCGCGCTGACGGCGCATCTCGTGAAGCCGGATGCGCAGGTCGACGACGCCGTGCTGGAGCGGCTCGCGCGCGAGCTGCACGATCGCTTCGGGATCGAGCACACGACGATCCAGCTCGAGCACGCCGACGAGCGCTGCGGGCAGGCGGGAGGCTCCTCGCCCTGCACGCCCGCGGGGTCGGCGGCCGGAGCTCGCGTCTAGCATCCGTTCGAGCAGGCCGCGTCCCGATGCACGGCCCGGGTGCGGAGACCGTCGCCGGAAAGAACTCGGGGGCCCCGCCGGCAGGCGGAGCCCCCGAAGAACCTCCTGCCGCTTCAGCGGGCAATCGTCAGCCGTCGCGTCTGCTCGATCCCCGAGGCGCGGTAGCGCACGAAGTAGACTCCGGGCGTGACCGTACCCTTGGCGCTCGTGCCGTCCCACGCCTGCAGGTAGCTCCCCGCCGCCCGCACCCCGTCCGCCAGCACCGCGATCTCCCGGCCCTGGACGTCGAGGATGCTCAGGTGCACGGGGGAGTCGTGCGCCACGCTGAACGCGATCTGCGCGGCGCCGCTCGTGGGGTTCGGCCCCACCGAGTCGAGCGAGAAGCGGCTCGGCTGACCGCCCATCGTGCCCTGGACGGGCCCGAAGGTCATCGACTTCCCGTCGCTCGTTTTGACCACGAGCCGGTACTGGTAGCTCTGGCCCGGCAGCGCGGTGTTGTCGACCGCGACGCTCACACCGCTTTCGACCTGCGGCGTGATCGCGAGCGCCGTCCACTCCACGCCGCCCACGTCCGCGCGCTCGACGGAGAGACTCGAGACGAGACCGGGTGACGCGAACTGCCAGCGCAGCTCGATGCCGCCGCTCACGTCGTCCGCCGAGAACATCGACAGCAGCGTCGCGACCGGCTGATCGTCGACCTCGAGCACCATCGTGCCCTCGACCACCTGACCGTCGGGATTCGTGACCTTCACGGCGTACTTCTGGCCCGCGAGGCTCACGCTGGCGCCGATGGTGTTGACGTCGAGCAGCAGCGTCGTCGGATTCACGTACGTCGCGCTGTTGACGGTCGGCGGCGTTCCGACCACGCCCGTGTTCGTGACGACCGCGGAGAGGTGGCTGAACGCCGGCACTCCACCCGGGAGGTTCGGGCCCGGATCGTAGAAGCCCGAGCCGCTCACCGACGTGCCGGTCACGGTCACGACCTGCGAGGGCTGGTTCACGAGGACCGCGGGCGCCAGCGAGGGGGTGGCGGGCGGCGGTGCCTTGAGCCGCGTGACGCGGCAGCCGTACGAGTTGGTCGCGTCGCAGAACTGCTCGACCGTGTACATCGTCATGTCGTCGATCGGATCGAGGCTCACGAAGCTGTAGTCGCCCCAGCGGCGGCCCGAGGAGCCCCCCGGATCACCGGTCGGGTTGTACGCGGTCGAGGACGACGTGAAGATGACGGGCGTCTGCACGGTGCCCGCCGGATCGCCGACGAGCCGGCCGACCGTCGCGGCGTCGATATGATACGGCGTACCCGCGGTCGTGAACCCGAGCGCGGCGTGGCCCTGGCCCGAGACCATGACCGTCGGGATCGAGTACTGCCGCGCCGCGGCGAGCGTCGCCGCGTTGTCGTAGATGGTTCCCGACTGCACGATCACCGGCGTCCCGCCGTTGTCCGTGCTGCGGATGCCGTTCAGCTCGTACCAGCGCGCGCCGTCGCGGCGGTTGCTGTTCGAGCTCGAGGCGACCCCCGCCGACGTGACGGCGATGTTGTGCGCGGTCCAGAGCCGGCCGTTGCGGATGTGCGCCGCGAACAACCGGTCGTCGATCGCATCGATGCGGCCCGCATTGCCGCCGGTGTTGCCGAGGTGCTGCACCGGGATCGGGGTCGACGTGGTGGGGACCGTGATCGCGATGTTGCCCGAGATCGTCGGCGTGCCGCCCGGGTTGCTGACGCGACGCAGGACGAGCTCGCCGAACAGCGTGTTGCTCACGCCGATGAAGTAGCCCTCGCTCGAAGCCGGGTCGTAATTGTCGACGCCGCGCGGCGCGAACGGACCGTCGGTCGAGGCGCCGGCCAGGCCGGGGAACGCCGTAACGACCATCGGGCCGCCGCTCAACACGGACGACTTCCGGATCACGTAGCCGTTGGTGCCGGCGAACGCGCCCGCCCCCGTGAACATGTCACCGCCAACGTAGAGCGCGTTCGCATCGACACCCAGAGAGGGGTAGTCGAGAAAGTTCGAGGCGTCACCCTGGAACCAGTAGAAGGTCCAAACCGTCGAACCCGTGATGACACCGTTGCTCGCGGCGTCGCTCACCGCGAGCAGCCAGCGGTTGGCCGCGGTGGTCGAGCACGTGGAGCTCGTGCACGGCACGTCGATGATGCTCATGAACCAGCGGCCCGAGAGCCGGTCGTAGCGGATCTGGGGGTCCGACGTGAAGTTGAGAAGCACCGGGCTCACGACCGGCGTCATCACGGAGGAGAAGAAGACGTCCGGATCGGCGTTGACGACGCCGTCGGCGAGCCCCGTTGCCTTGCTGAACGTGCGCAGCCGGCCGTTCACGAACAGGAAGTACTGACTCGGACCGAGCCCGCCCATGTCATCGGGCGGGAAGGCGCCGGTGTCGGTGAGGGTCGCCGCGGTGAACCCGAGGTCGACGGTCTGCGGCGAGAACGGCGTCTGCACCGGACGCGCCCTGAGGCTCGAGCCCAGCGCCTCGGGCAGGGTGGAGACCTCGGGCGAGCCCGTGGCCACGGGGAGCGAGGAGCGATCCGGATCCGCCGGCTCCCAGTTGTAGCGGGCCAGCGAGACGCGCGGATCGATCTGGACGTTCGAGCTCATGATCTGCGACGTGGTGAGTCGGATTCCCGGCACGCTCGTCAGGCGAACGCCCTGCTGATCGGCCAAAGCGGGAAAGGCGGCGAGTGCGAGCAAACCGACGGCGAGTACCAGCGGCGCATGCGCTCGTGGGGTGCGAAGCATTGGTCTCATGTCGTCTCCTGGGTGAAGACACGTGGCCTCTCATGGACCTCGAGGGTCGAGGTCTGGTAGAGGATAGCCCGACAACTCGCTCGCGCTCCAGCATTTCCTGCGTCGCCGCGCCTCGGCGCCTCGGCTGCGAGACTCGCGGGGATGACGCCTTGTACCTCGGCCCGGGCCGGACGATGCTGGGTCGATGGTTCGTCCTGAGGTCGCACGCATCGACATTCGAGGGGGAGCTCCATGAAGCCGCTTTCGCCTTCGGCCGCCGCGCGATTCTGCTGTACCGCAGGGTTCGCGTTCGCGGCGCTGCTGCTGGTGTTGGCCACTCCGCTCCGCACGGCGCATGCTGCGAATGCGCCGTCCGCGTCGATCCCGGATGGTTCGGCGGCACCCGAGGATCGTTCCGGCGCCGCCGCCCAGGCGGCGGCGCTCTGGGAAAAGCTCGGCCTGCCGCACTACGTCGCGCCGGATGCGTACCGCGAGCACCTCGTCATCACCTCGCAGGGCCAGACCATCGACCTCGTGCGCGTGGTCGACGGAACCAGGACGCGCACCGAGATGAACGCCAACGGCGAGGCCATGGTCATGATCGAGCTCGGTGACGAGCGCGGCACCACCTACCAGCTCGTGCCCGAGCGCAAGATGGCGGTCAAGCAATCGCGAGCAGCGATGGACGAGATGTCGGGCCGCCGGCTCTCCGGGGCCGAGGCGGACACGACGAACCGGCCGAAGCGGCTATCGGGCCCGCCCCCCGACATGAAGCTCAAGGACCTGGGAGACGAGATGCTGAACGGCGCCGCCGCGCGCAAGTTCGAGATCGCGTCGTCCCAGGGCGTCGTCACGGCCTGGTTCGAGAAGGCCACGGGCGCGCCGCTCGAGATGAAGAGCACGGTCGATGGTCGCGCCGCGGTCGTCGAGTGGAAGGAACGCAAGGCTGGGCCGCAGGACGCCACGCTCTTCCAGGTGCCAGGGGACTATCAGCTCCAGGACATGGATGCCATGATGGAGAAGATGAAGGGCATGGGCGGCATGGGGGCGATGGCGCAGGGCATGCTCTCCGGCATGGCCGATGGGATGGGCTCGAGCATGGGCTCCTCGCTTGGCGCCACACTCGGTGCCTCGCTCGGCGGTCCGCTCGGCGCGGTCGCGGGCCAGTACATCGGCGGGCGGATCGGTGGCATGCTCGCCCACAAGGTCGCGGGCGCGCCTCAATAGAGCCGCGTTCAAACGAACGCAACGTCATTAAGGAGTGCATTCGATGAAGACACCGCTGCTCGTCGTGTTCGCCGCACTGCTCGCGGCCGCCGCCCTCGCATCGCCCGGCATGGGCCCTCGCGTCGGCGATCCGGCCCCCAACTTCGCCCTGCCGTACGCGACGCGCGATTCGATCGCGAGCGACTCGCTTCGCCTCAGCAACCTCGAAGGCCAGCGCAGTATCGTGCTCGCGTTCTACCCCGCCGACTGGAGCAGCGGCTGCACGAAGGAAGTCTGCTCGCTGCGCGACAACTTCAAACAACTCGGAGCGCTGAACGCGGACGTCATCGGCATCAGCGGCGACTACGTCTTCTCGCACTTCGAGTGGGCCAAGCACCACGATCTGCCGTTCCGGCTTGCGTCCGATCACAAGCACGACGTCGCGAAGCTCTACGCCAGCTACAACGAGGGCTCGGGCCACGACTACCGCACCGTCTACGTGATCGATCGCACGGGCAAGATCGCCTACGTCGACCTCGCCTACAGCGTGCGCGACTCGGTGTCCTTCGGAAAGCTGCATGCGGCGCTCGAAGGCATGAAGTAGCGCCGGCGGGGGCACGGACGGCGCGCCCGGCGCGCCGTCCGCATCCTCGCGCGGCCGGGTGTCGCGCCCGGGCGCCCGCGCCAGGCCTTCCTGCAGTAATGTGGTGGGATGCCACTTCTCTCGGGAACTCGCCTCGGACCCTACGAGATCGTCGCCCCGCTCGGTGCGGGCGGCATGGGTGAAGTCTATCGCGCACGCGACACGCGCCTCGGACGCGAGGTCGCGATCAAGGCGCTTCCCGAGGGCGTCGCGCTCGACCCCGAGCGGCTCGCGCGCTTCGAGTCCGAGGCGCGGTCGGTGGCCGCGCTCTCGCATCCCAACCTGCTCGCGATCCACGATTTCGGACGCGAGGGCGACGTGACGTTCGCAGTGACTGAGCTGATCGAGGGCCAGTCGTTGCGCGAGCGTCTCGCCGACGGCGCCATGCCCCCGTCGCGCGCGATCGCGCTCGCGATCCAGATCGCCCAGGGCCTCGCCGCCGCGCACGACCGCGGCGTGATTCACCGCGACCTGAAGCCCGAGAACATCATGCTCACGCCCGACGGGCGCGCGAAGATCCTCGACTTCGGGCTCTCGAAGCGCGAACTCGGGGCGGCGTCGAGCTCCCAGAGTTTCGCGCCGACGCTCGCGGGGGCGACGCAGCCGGGCACGGTGCTCGGCACCACGGGCTACATGTCGCCCGAGCAGGTGCGCGGCCTGCCCGTCGACGCGCGCTCGGACATCTTCTCGTTCGGCGTCGTGCTCTACGAGATGCTCGCGGGCCGCCACGCCTTCCGCGGTGAATCGTCCGCGGACACGATGACGGCGATCCTGCGCGAGGAGCCCGTGGCGCTGCCGCAGCTCGCGCCCGAGGTCCCCGCGGGCCTCAACCGCATCGTGCAGCGCTGCCTCGAGAAGCAGCCCGCCGCCCGCTTCCGCTCGGCGGCGGATCTCGCCTACGCGCTCGAAGCCGTCGCGACCTCAGGCTCGAGCGGTTCGCACGCCGAGGGCGACGGACCCGCCGCGTCGCCGCGCGCCCGCTTCCGCCGCCTCACCTTCCGCAACGGCCACGTCGCGATCGCGCGCTTCACGCCCGACGGTGCCGGCGTCGTCTACGGCGCCGCGTGGGACGGACGTCCGCACGAGATCTTCACCTCTCGCACGGGCAGCCCGGAGTCGCGCAGCCTCGGCCTCCCGGCCGGCAGCCTGCTTTCGATGTCCGCGGCCGGGGAGATGGCGATCTCGCTCGGCTACCACAACTTCAGCTGGTTCCAGGTGAGCGGCACGCTCGCGCGCGTCGCGCTCGCGGGCGGCGGCGTCCGCCCGCTGCAGAAGAACGTCGGCCACGCCGACTGGTCGCCGGACGGCCGCACGATGGCGCTCGTCCGCTACAAGGGCGGCCACTGCATGCTCGAGTATCCGGCGGGCAAGGTGGTCCACGAGACGACCGACTGGCTCAGCTACTGCCGCGTCTCGCCGGACGGCCGCAACGTCGCGTTCGGCCGCAACCACCGCACCGGTGAGGGCGAAGCCGACGTGTGCGTGATCGATGCGAACGGCAAGCTCATCACGCTCGCGACCGACTTCACGAACCTGAGCGGGCTCGCGTGGTCGCCATCCGGGGACGAGGTGTGGTTCTCGGGCATCAACGGCGAGCAGCGCCACGGCATCTGGGGCGCGACGCTGGATGGACGCGTGCGCGAGGTCCACGTCGCAGCGACCCGCATCACGCTCCACGACACGCGGCCCGACGGTCGCGCGCTCGTCACGATGGACGAGCTGCGACTCGTGCTCTGCGTGGGCGGGCCGTCCGACGAACGCGAGATCGACATGTCGTGGTTCGACGGCTCGTTCGCCGGGCCGCTCTCGGCCGACGGCAGCCGCATCCTCTTCATCGAGGTCGCGGAGGCGGAGAACCCGCACTACGCGTGCTACATGCGCGGGCTCGATTTCTCACCGGCGGTGCGCCTCGGCGAGGGCATCGGCACCCACATCTCCGCGGATGGGGAGTGGGTGCTGGCGGTCACGCACCACAAGCGCCATGCGCTCATGCTCTACCCGGTCGGCTTCGGCGAGGCGCGCGAGATCCCGCTGCAGGGCATCGATCGCGTGTTCTGGGCCGGGTTCCATCCCGACGGGCTGCACGCCTTCGTCGTCGGCGCGGGCCCGGGCCATCCGCGCGCGATCCATCTCGTTCCGCTCGCGGGCGGCGAGGCGAAGCTGCTCTGGGACGAGGAGTTCGACTTCGACCGCCTGGTGGGACTCCCGATCACGCCCGACGGCGAGCGCTTCGTCCTCAAGCGCGCCTCCGGCGAGCACGTGCTGCACGCGTGGGGCTCGAGCACGTCCGAGCCCCTTCCCGGCCTCACGCCGAACGAGGTCGCGCTCACGTTCGACGTCCCGGGAAAGTTCCTCTACGTGACGGCGAACACGGGCCACGCGCGGCGCATCGACCGGATCGAGCTCGCAACCGGCGCGCGCACGCCGTGGCGCACGACGCAGCCGATGGACCCCAAGGGCGTCGCGTTCGTCGCG
>Ga0335083_10004580_pt1 | contig 17581 bp, 17 predicted proteins | sample Lox_Sample_42_FD_206716 | JGI IMG/M metagenome (GOLD analysis project Ga0335083, IMG submission 206716) | Soil microbial communities from Loxahatchee National Wildlife Refuge, Florida, United States - Lox_Sample_4.2 | ecosystem: Environmental > Terrestrial > Soil > Wetlands | place: USA...
CCAGCGTCATGACTGATTCGGGTGTCATGGTGAATTCGGTCGTGGGCGGTGAGGTTTAACGAGGGCTAGACAAAGCTCTGCGCGAGCGAGCCGATCAGCAACTGCCAGCCGTCGACGAGCACGAACAGCATCAGCTTGAACGGCAGCGAGATCGTGGCAGGGGACACCATCATCATACCCATCGACATCAGCACGCTCGCGACCACCATGTCGATGATCAGAAACGGAATGAAGATCGTAAAGCCGATCTGAAAACCCGTCTTCAGCTCGCTCGTGACGAAGGCCGGCACCAGCAGCGAGAGCGGCACGTCTTCCGGTCCCTGCATCGGCGCGGCATGCGAGATGCGCGCGAACAGCGCGAGGTCGGTTTCGCGCGTCTGCCGCAGCATGAACGTCTTGAACGGCGCGACGCCGCGCGAGACCGCTTCGTCCATCGGCAGGGTGCCGGCGGAAAACGGCTTGTAGCCGTCGTTATAGGCTTTGTCGAGTACCGGCGACATCACGAACATCGTGAGGAACAGCGCAAGGCCCACTATGACCTGGTTCGGCGGCGTGGTGGTCGTGCCGAGCGCCTGGCGCAGCAGCGACAGCACGATGATGATGCGTGTGAAGCTCGTCATCATCAGCACCATCGCCGGCAGGAACGACAGCATCGTGAGCAGCAGCATCGTCTGCACGCTCAGCGAGTAGGTCGTACCGCCGTTGGGTCCTGGGCTCGTGTTGAATGCGGGCAGACCGGCGGCCTGGGCAAACGACAGCGACGGCAAGCCGAGCATCAGGGCCGGCAGCGCAAACGGCGCGAGGCGTCGAAACAGGATGTGCAGCCGGGCGATCAGCGTGCGCGGGTCGAGTTGATCGCGTGGCGAGCCGGCACGCGTTGCGCGTGCCTCTTGAAGACTGAACTGCATTTACCGATCCCCGCCGTGCTGCCGGTTGAAACGTTTGCCTGCTTCGTTTTTCAGTGCGTCGCGAAAGCGTTGTCCGAACGTGCCGGAGAGCGGGGTGCCCGGCTGGCCCAGAGGCGTGCCGGCGGCCACGCCGTCGACGGCCGCTGAACCGGCCGGCATCGTATGCAGCAGACGCACATTGCCGGGCGCCGCGCCCAGCACGAGCCACGTGTCGCCGATCTCGACCACGGCGACGCGTTCCTTGCCGCCGAGCGAGGCGCCGCCGACCGTCTTCACGAGACCGCCGCGGCTACCCGGCTGCAGGCCGAAGCGGCGCGCGAGCCACGCACAGGCGAACACCAGGCCGATCACGACGACAAGCCCGACGATCGTCTGCAGCACGGCGCCCACGCCAAGCGCCGGCACAGCCGTGCCCGCGCCAACGCCCGAGGCGATGCGCGCGGCGTTGTTCACCGCATTGAGGTCGGCGGCATGCGCGGCAACCGGCAGCAATGCGGCTGGCGCAAACCCGGCAGCCGACGCCACGAGGCCGCGCCACGAGACGCTCCTCTGCTCGCGCGAATTCCGGCGCATGCCGCGGACGGCCACTGGTTTCATCGATTGAGCTTCCGGATCCGTTCCGACGGCGTGATGATGTCGGTCAGGCGAATGCCGAACTTGTCGTTCACGACCACCACTTCACCCTGGGCAATCAGGCAGCCGTTGACGAGCACATCCATCGGCTCGCCGGCGAGGCCGTCGAGTTCCACCACCGAGCCCTGCGCCAGTTGCAGCAGGTTGCGGATGGCGATCTTCGTACGACCCAGTTCGACCGTCATCTGGACAGGAATGTCCAGGATCATGTCGATGTCGTTGCGTGTCGTCGTCGGCTCGACCTTCGACAGCGGCGGGAATACGCCGGCCGTCGTCGCGCTCACTTCGGGGTTGTCGTTCTGCTCTGCGAGCGCGCTCGCCCAGTCGTCCATCGCTGCCTGGTCCTCGGCTGACAATGGGTCCTCTCCCGGCAGGTCCTTCTCGGGCGTTGCATTCAGCTCAGTCATATCCACCTTCCTTCGTCGTGTCCGCTGCGCTGATCATCTTCTGGACCCGCAACGCATATTGACCATTGAAAATTCCGTAGCCGCATTCCATCACGGGCACGCCATCAACCTTCGCGGTGATGTGCTCGCCGATGTTCACCGGCAGCACATCGCCCTTGCGCATGTTCAGGATCTGCGCGAACGTGACCGGGATCTGCGCGAGATCGGCGGTCAGTTCCACCTCCGCCGACTGCACCTGCTGCGACAGCACGCGCACCCAGCGGCGATCGACATCCATCGACTCGCCCTGGATCGGCGAGGACAGGACGTCGCGAATCGGTTCGATCATCGAGTACGGCATGCAGATATGCAGCGTGCCGCCCGTCGATCCGAACTCGATCGAAAACTGCGTGACGATGACGATTTCGTTCGGCGTCGCCACGTTGGCGAACTGCGTGTGCATTTCCGAGCGAACGTGTTCGAACTGCAGCGGCCGCACGCTCTTCCACGACGTCGTGTAATGCTCGAACACGAGGGCCAGCAGCTTGCCGATGATGCGCTGCTCGGTGGCCGTGAAGTCACGCCCTTCGACGCGCGTATGGAAGCGCCCATCGCCGCCGAACAGGTTGTCGACCACGAAGAACACGAGGTTCGGATCGAACACGAACAGCGACGTGCCGCGCAACGGCTTCACGTGGACCAGGTTCAGGTTGGTCGGGATCGGCAGGTTGCGGGTGAACTCGCTGTACTTCTGCACCTTCACCGGGCCGACGGAAATTTCCGCCGTGCGCCGCATGAAGTTGAAGATGCCCACGCGCAAGAGGCGCGCGAAGCGGTCGTTGATGATTTCGAGGCCGGGCATCCGGCCGCGGACGATACGTTCCTGGGTCGCGATGTTGTACGGGCGTACTCCCGCGCGATCACTACCTTCGGCTTCCGAGTCGGATTCACCGGTGACGCCCTTGAGGAGGGCATCGACCTCCTCCTGGGACATGAACTCTTCGTGGCCCATTCCTATTCCTCGTGCGTCCCTTGGCGGTTAATCATGGCGGCGGCGCATGGTCGTGGCGGCGTCGGCAGCGGCGTTGACAGCAACGCCGGCGACAGCGCCTCGCAGCAGCGAATGGCGGTAGCGTGAAGCGGCATCACTGCACGACGAATTCGGTGAACAGCACACCACCGATGGTGATGGGCGGCACGCCTTTATCGGTCGGCTGTTCGACGATCGTCTTGAGTTCGGTGGCGAGCGCCTGCTTGCCTTCGAGTGTCGCGAGATCTTCAGGATGCTTGTTCGACAGCGCCAGCAGGATGCGGCTGCGGATTTCCGGCATGTGATCCTGGAGCTGCTGCTGCGTCTTGGCGTCGGCCAGCTTGATCGTGAGGCCGATGCGCAGATAGTGTTGCGTGCCGTCGTCCGACTGCAGGTTGACCGTCATCGATTCGAGCGGATAGAACACGGGAGCGGCGGGCGGTGCCGCTGCGGCTTCGGTCGCGGCCGGCGCGGGAGCGCGCTTCGACAGGAAGAACCACGTGCCGGCGCCTGCTGCGCCCGCAGCGACGAGTGCGATCAACACGATCACGATAATGCGCTTCATCGGGCCCGGGGAGGCCGGCTGCGCGATGTTTTGCTGGTTTGCGGTCGTGGTTGCCATGGGATTGTTGCTCGCCTCAGTGCTGGTAGAGTGAATTGTTGTTGATCTGCGCTGTGCGCGATGGGCCGAAAAGAAGGCGGATTCGAGCCTATCTCTTGTGTTTGGTCAGTTCTCGCCCTGGCTGCTGGCCGGTTTTCGGGGTGGTCGACGGCGCGTCTTGTCTTTCGCGTGGGTGAGGTTCGTTGGTGCGTTGAACCGCGGCTGCGAGGTCACAGCGAGGTCACAGCGAGGTCATCACGAGGACGCCGCCAGCCTTCGCCGCGGGCCGCTCCCGTGCGTTCTTTGCGCGGAAGCGCTCGCCCCTTGCCAGCGACAGGCGCCGAACGTCCGCGGCGCCCAGGTGTCCGGTGTCCGCCGCTCGCAGGCTTGTGGCCTGCTCGGGCGAACTCCGATGATCAGGCGAACGTGTCGACCAACCCGACTGTCTGCCGCACCGGCGCATTGACCACCGTGGTCGTCGATTCGCCGTCGTCGCTGCTGCCGCTGGCGGTGGACCCGCTGCCGGACCGGCTCGACTGCTGCTGGGCCTGCTGCCCGGTCTGCTGGGCAAAGCCGTCGCTGACGCTGGCGCTGCCGAGCCCGATGCCGTTGGACTCCATCGCTTCGCGCAGTTTCGGCAGCGCCGCTTCGACCGCCTCACGCACCTGCGCGTGTTGCGACACGAAGAGGGCATGTGCATGGTTATCGGCAACCTGCAACACGACCTGCAGCGGGCCGAGATCCTTCGGGTTGAGCGTCAGCTCGGCGCTCTGCTGGTGCGCGTTCGACAGGAACACCACCTTCTGACCGAGTGCATCTTCCCAGTCGGAGGTGCCGACCTGCGGTGCGATCGTGTTCGCCGCTGCGGCGGCCGCTGCCGCCGGGTTGCCGGTTTGCGCCACGGTCGTGGCCGCGGCGCTCGCGGCCGCTGCCTGGCTTGCGACCAGTGCCGCCGTCGCGCTGTCCGACGCGCTTTGTTGTGCGGTCTGACTTGCAGCGGACGTGCTCGTGCTGGTGTTCGTGGCAGCCAGCGTGTCGGCCGCGGTTTTGCTCGCGAGGGCGTCGGCCGTGCTGGGGGTTGCCGCCGCGGCCTGGTCACCCTTGTTGCCCTTCGCGTCACCCAGGGTGGCGGCGGAGCCTGCGGCCTTGCTGCCGAGCCCGGCGTGCAGCGAGACACCTGTATCGGCGCTGGCCGTGCCAGTCGAGGTGCTGGCCGTCGCGTTGCCGACTGCTGCGGCCTGGGTCGGCACGGCGCCCTGCGCGCCCGAGAGGGCGGCCAGCGCAGCCTGCAAGGCGTCGCTGACCGATTTCGGGTCGGCCGACGCGGCCTTTTTCGCGGCCACGAGGCCAGCGATGGTGTTGCTGCCGGCGCCGGCGCCCGCGACCGCCGAAGCGGCGTCCGTCAGCGAGGTGGCGGCATCCGTCGTGCCCTGGTTCGTTGCGTTGTTGGCGTTCGCCTGGGCCTGCAACTGCGCCTGCACGGCAAGGGCCGCTGCCGCCGCGGCAGCATCGGTCGATGTGGTGTTGCCCGTGTTCGAAGTATGGCCGTTCTGCTTCGCCGCACTGGTGTTGCTGGTGCCGTTGCTGCCGGCGCTCTGCTGCGTGTTGCCCGAAGACGAGGCCGAACCGGTCTGGTTCGTGCCGGTCGAGCCGCTGGCGTTGTTCTGGCTGCTGCTCGCGGACGCCGTGTTGCTCGAGTCTGCGCTGCTTTGCTGCGAAGTATCGGCTGTGGCAGCGGCGGGCGGCGCGCTCTGCTGCGAACTGCTGGCATTCTGGGCGTTGATGCTCTGCTGCAAGGTCTGAGCAAACGGCACCACGCTCGTGGCGCTCGAGGTCGGGTTCGAGGCAGGGCTGCTGCTCGAAGAGCCGAACAACGAAGTGATAAGTGAGAGAGCCGACATAGCTGATCCTGTCTATTCGTCAATCCAGTGAACGGGGGCGGCGGGCGGCGGGTCAGACGCCGTCGGCGCGCATCCGGAGAATTCGTGCGGCGTACTCGTCGGCGTCGCGCTGTTCGCGGCGCGCGATCTGTTGCGCCTGTGCCGCTTCGCCGCGCGCCTGCAGCACCTCGTACGAACCAAGTTTCTGTTTGTGCCGCTGCCAGTCGGGCTTGGCCGCTTCGACGCGCGCATTGGCCTTGACGAGCAGTTTTCGCTGCTGCTCGATGGCCGCGTCGAGCGTGTCGATGAACGCCTGGAAGTTGCGCATGTTGCCTGCCGGCATGCCCGTTTGAGCCGTCGCCGTGAAGCGCGCGTGATATTCGTCGCGATACTGCACGAGCGAGTCGAGCTGCTGCTTCACCTCGCCCGCTTCACGCTGCGCACGGCCAAGCCGCTGCGCGGCGGCGTCCACATCGTCCTGGGCCATATCGATCAGCGTCTTGATCGGGAAGTGTTTCGACATCGTCAGCCTCCTTAACCAAACAGCGCGTCGAGCCGCTCGAGACTCGGCTCAAAGTTCGCACACTCGCGAAAGCCCTGCTGCAGAAACGCTTCCATGCGCGGATAGAGCGCAATGGCGCGGTCCAGCAGCGCGTCGCGCCCACTCGAATAGGCGCCGACGTTGATCAGGTCGCGGTTACGCTGGTAACGCGACAGCATCTGCTTGAAGAGACGCGTCTTCTCGAGGTGCGGCTCGTCGATGAGGGCGGTCATCGCGCGGCTGATCGATGCTTCGATGTCGATCGCCGGGTAGTGACCGGCTTCGGCGAGCGAGCGCGACAGCACGATATGGCCGTCGAGAATCGCGCGCGCCGAATCGGCGATCGGGTCCTGCTGGTCGTCGCCTTCCGTGAGCACTGTATAGAACGCGGTGATCGAACCGCCACCCGCCGGGCCGTTGCCGGTGCGCTCGACGAGCGCCGGCAGCTTGGCGAACACCGACGGCGGATAGCCCTTGGTGGCCGGCGGTTCGCCGACCGCGAGCGCGATCTCGCGCTGCGCCATGGCATAGCGGGTCAGCGAATCCATCAGCAGCAGCACGTGCTTGCCCTGATCGCGGAAATACTCGGCGAGCGAGGTCGAATAGGCGGCGGCCTGCATGCGCAGGAGCGGCGAGACGTCGGCGGGCGCGGCGATCACGACCGAGCGCGCGAGGCCTTCCTCGCCGAGGATCTGCTCGATGAATTCCTTCACTTCGCGGCCGCGTTCACCGATCAGGCCGATCACGATCACTTCGGCGCTGGTATAGCGCGCCATCGTGCCGAGCAGCACCGATTTACCGACACCCGAGCCGGCAAACAGGCCCATGCGCTGGCCCCGGCCGACGGTGAGGAGCGCGTTGATCGCGCGCACGCCGACGTCGAGCACCTTGTGGATCGGTTCGCGGTTCAAGGGGTTGATGGTCGGCGCCGAGAGCGGCGCATCCATCTTCGTGCCGAGCGGGCCGAGCCCGTCGAGCGGCCGGCCCGATGCATCGAGCACGCGGCCGAGCAGCTCCCAGCCCACCGGCAGACGCTTCGCGCCCGCCATCGGATCGGCGATCGGCGCGCTTTCGAGCGGGTAGACGCGGGCGCCGGGCAACAGGCCGATCACTTCGGTGATCGGCATCAGAAACAGCTTGTCGCCGGAGAAGCCGACGACCTCGGCTTCGGCCATCGGCAGCGTGCTGCCTTGCGGCAGTTCGATCATGACTTCAGCGCCAACCGACAGCCGCAGCCCAACGGCTTCGAGCACGAGACCGGCGGCGCGGGTCAGGCGGCCACAGGCGCGCATCGGCCGGGCGATCGCGTTGCGTTCGCGCAGTCCGTTCAGGCGCGCGCGCCAGGCTTGCAGGTGGAGGTTGTTGGCGAATTCTGGATTCGGCGCAGGTCTCGCGGCGGGCTTTGCGGCGGGTTTGGCCGAGCCTGTCTCCGGCGCCGATTCGCGGCTTGCGGCGCTAAAGGCGTGAGCCGCCTGAGCGTGTCGAGCGTCGCGCGGCGCCGCCTTCGCGGGTGCCGGCTCAAATGGATCGGGCGGCTCGGCGAGCTGTGCTTCGAGCTGTGCCTCGGCGCCGAACGAAGCGAGCGCGAGTTCGCGTTCGAGCGGCGTCAGATCGCTCGCGCGGATGTCCTCGATGGTCGGCTTCACCATTGGCTCACCTTGCCGAGTGCCGCCGCGACGCGTTGCCAGCGGGTGTCGATGCCGGCGTCGACTTCACCGGTCGCGGCGTGCGCCCGGCAGCCGCCGCGTTCGACGGCCGGATCGGTGCGCACCGACCAGCCGCGCGCCTGCAGTTCTTCCATCAGATACGCCTCGACGACCGGCAGGTCGGCGGGACTCACGATCAGATGCGGCGCGCCCGTCAGCGCGGGCTCGGCCGCCAGCACTTCACGCGCGGCGGCGATCAGCGCGGTCGGGTCGTGCTGCACGTGCTGGCGCACGACCTGCTGGGCGATATCGAGTGCGAGCGCGATCAGGGTCTCGGACACTTCACCCTGCGCGCCGTCGAGTGCGGTCTTGAAGGTGCCGGCCAGCGCCGCGAGCTGCGCCGCTTCGGCGCGTGCTTCGGCCTGGCCTTGAGCGAAACCCTGCGCATGGCCCTGGTCGTAGCCCGCCTGGTAGCCGAGCGCCTGGCCCGCTACGTGGCCCGACGCCACACCTTGCGCGTGCGCGGCATCGCGCAGGCGCTGCAGTTCGGCTTCGAAGGCGCCGTCGTCGACCTCGGGCTCGGGCGGTGCGGGCGGCACCGGGTCGAACGAGGCCATCTCCCAGCGCTGATAGGCCGAGAGGCTCGCCTTGCGCGTGGGGTTCTGCTCAGACATACGCGTCTTCCGCCTTGCCGCCTAGCACGATCTGACCGCCTTCGGCCAGGTTGCGCACGATCTGCAGGATGCGGCGCTGCTGCGTCTCGACTTCGGAGACGCGCACCGGGCCGCGTGCATCGAGGTCTTCCGCCAGCAGTTCGGCCGCGCGTTGCGACATGTTCGACAGGAACTTCTGCCGTAGCGCCGGCTGCGCACCCTTCAGCGAGATGATCAGGGCTTCCGACTCGACTTCCTTCAACAGCAGCTGGATCGCGCGGTCTTCGAGGTCGAGCAGGTTGTCGAACACGAACATCTGGTCGATGATCTTCTGCGCCAGTTCGCCGTCGTATTGGCGCACGTTTTCGAGCACCGATTCCTCGTGGCCGCTCGACATGAAGTTGAGAATTTCGGCCGCCGTGCGGATGCCGCCCATCGGGCTGCGCTTCAGGTTGTCGCTGCCGGACAGCAGGCCGGTCAGCACGTCGTCGAGCTCGCGCAGCGCGGCCGGCTGGATGCCGACGAGCGTCGCGATCCGCAGCAGCACGTCGTTGCGCAGGCGGTCGGTGAAGCACGCGACGATCTCGGAAGCCTGGTCGCGGTCGAGGTGAACCAGGATCGTCGCGATGATCTGCGGATGCTCGTTCTTGATCAGTTCGGCGACAGCCGCCGAATCCATCCACTTGAGGCCTTCGATGCCGCTCGTGTCGCTGCCCTGCAGGATCCGGTCGATGATCGCGCCGGCCTTGTCGTCGCCGAGCGCCTTGGTCAGCACCGAGCGGATGTAGTCGCCCGAATCGAGCGACAGCGCGGTGTGCTGTTCCGCTTCCTTGACGAACTCGTGCAGCACCTCGTCGATCTGTTCGCGTGTGATGTTCTTCAGCGCCGCCATCGCGACGCCGATCTTCTGCACCTCGCGCGGGCCCAGGAACTTGAACACCTGCGCGGCTTCCTCCTCGCCGATCGACATCAGCAGGAGTGCGCTCTTCATTACGCCTTCAGCGCTCATCGGACACCCAGTTCTTGACGACAGTCGCTACGATCTTCGGATCCTGGCGCGCGATGTTGCGGGCGAATTCCAGGTTCCGCTCATATCTATGCTTGTCGCTCTCGAAGGAGAGCATGTTCGCGTCTTCTTCCGCCTCGGAGGCCGCTTTTTCGCTGACCGTCAGGCCGTCGAGCAGCATCGGTTCATCCGGCGACGGCAGCGCGGCGACCGGCGGCTCGGGCGGCGGGAAGGCGCGGCGCAGGGCCGGCTTCACCATCACGAAGTAGAGGAACAGGGCCACGGCGCCAATGCCCAGATACGTCGCGATCTGCTTGGCGAGCGCGATCATGTCGGGGGTGCGCCACCACGGCACGTCGGCGTTCGGATCGATATCGGAGGTGAACGGGCTGTTGACCACCGCCACCGAGTCGCCGCGCGAGGCATCGAAGCCCATCGCGTCCTTCACCAGCTGATTGACCTGCGCGAGCTTGTCGGCGGACATCGGTTGCATCGTCACGTGGCCCTTGGCGTCGACGGTGCGCAGATAGTTGACCACCACCGCCACCGACAGGCGCTTGACCCCACCCGTCTGCTGCTCGAAGTGACGCACGGTCTTGTCGAGCTCGTAGTTGGTGGTCGAATCCTTGCGGTCGCTGACCGGGGTCGCGGGCACGCTGCTCGCCCCATTGCCGGCGACGATCGGCGCCGAGGCCGGCTGCGGCGGCTGGTTCGACAGCGCACCCGGCACGCCCGAGGCCGCGCCCTGCGACATCTCGGTCGCGGTGCTGGTCTGCTGGCTGCGCACGGCAGCCTGCTGCGGGTTGCCGTTCGGACCGTAGGTTTCGGCGGTCTGTTCGAGATGCGAGAAGTCGACGTTGGCGCTCACCTGCGAGTGCGCGTTGCCGGGGCCGAAGAGCGGCGCGAGGATCTGGTCGATGCGCTGCTGGGTGTTGTGTTCGATCTGCTGCACGTACTTGAGCTGCGAGGCGTCGAGCCCGGCGCCGGAGTTGGCCTGGGTCAGCAGGTTGCCGTCCTGGTCGACGATCGTCACGCTTTTCACCGGCATGTTCGGCACCGCCGACGCCACCATGTGGGTGATCGCCACCACCTGGCCTTCGTCCAGCACGCGCCCCGGCAGCAGGTTCACGAGCACCGACGCGGACGGCGCTTCGCGCTCGCGCACGAACACGGACGGCTTCGGAATCGCCAGATGCACGCGCGCGGTCTTGACTGCCGAGATCGATTCGATGGTGCGTTCCAGCTCGCCTTCGAGGGCGCGCTGATAGTTGATCTGCTCGGCGAACTGGCTGATGCCGAACTTCTGGTTGTCCATCAGCTCGAAGCCGACCGAACCGCTTTTCGGCAAACCCTGGGAGGCGAGCCGCAGACGCATTTCATGGACTTGCTCGGCCGGCACGAGGATCGCGCCGTTGCCGTCGGCGAACTTGTAGGGGATGTTGGCCTGCTGCAGGGCGGTGATGATGGCGCCGCCGTCCTGGTCCGACAGGTTGCTGTAGAGCACCTTGTAGTCCGGTGTGCGCGACCAGAGCACGAGGCCCATGACGACGGCCACCAGCACTGCCACGGCGAAGATCAACGGGGCGCGCGGGTTGCCGCGCATCTGCGTGAGGCCCGAGAGACGCTGGCCGAAGTTGCCGCCGAGGCCGCCACCCAGGCCGCCGCCGAGGTCCGCCGCGCCCCCAGCCGCGGACGCACCTGCGCCCGGCTGTGCGCCGGCGATGCCCATGCGGGCGTCGGGGTTGATCAATGAGTTGGCTGACGAATCCATGCGTCGGGTATCTCCGGGATGCCTGGGGTTCTGCTGGCTGCCGTCGCACCGGGGTCGGCGGCCATGCAGACAGAGACTTTCACGATTGGAATTATCCGGAGCGGCCCACAACCCGATTGCCCGAATAGAGCAGGGTTTCACCCCTACTTTCAAGTCTTTCGAAATTGCCCCGCTGCTATTCTCTCGGTCAGATCGGCACGCTTGGCTTTTGCCGGTTTCCTTTCTTCTCTGGAGAGAACATGACGATGCCCGTGAACGCGCTTTCGTCGGCGCTGCAGCAGATGCAGTCGATGGCGGCGCAGGCTGCAGGGGGGACTGAGTCCGTGGCGGACCAGTCCGGTGCGGCGACCGCGAGCGGTTTTGCCTCGGCGCTCAAGGCGTCCATCGACAAGATCAGCAACGACCAGATCAGTGCTGGTAATGAGGCGAAAGCTTTCGAAGTCGGCGCGCCGAATGTGTCGCTGAACGACGTGATGATCGACATGCAGAAGGCTGGCATCGGCTTGCAGTTCGGCCTCCAGGTCCGCAACAAGCTGGTCGCGGCCTACAACGACATCATGCAGATGTCCGTCTGACGCCGGTCGCCGCTGCGGGCGCGCGAGCCGCAGCCTGGCACTCGTTCGTCGCTTCCCGGCGCGCCCGCTTACACCTGGTCGGACCCGCTTGCACTTCGTTGCAGGCGCAACCACCCGGGCGGTGTTGCGCGCCATGCGGCTTATCCGCGGGAGGCGCTCGTCGCGCGCTGCGTTCCCGGGTCAACCTCCGGTCCCGGTCTCGCCGAACGACTCCGAACCCCTCGACCCCTTGTGCCGGGCTAAAGCTTTCCGTCAGCCGATCCGATAACCCGGGTACGGGCACAATCCTGGCGCCGCGATGCGCCCTGGACAGGCCGTTACCCATATACCGCTAGCTGCTTCACAGGAGGATCGCCGATGTTTTCCCCAGGACACGCTGGAGCCAACGCATACGCACGCGTCGGCGTCGAGACAGGGGTGTTGGGCGCAAGTCCGCATCGTCTCGTAGTCATGCTGTACCAGGGGGCGCGCAAGGCGATCGCGCACGCGCGGATGCACTTGCAGCAAGGCAACGTTGCGGAGCGTGGGGTAGCGGTGAGCAAGGCGATCCGGATCGTGGAGAGCGGGCTGCAGCAGTCATTGAACGTGGAGGCGGGAGGGGAGGTCGCGCAGCGTCTGAATGCGCTGTACACCTATATGACGCGGCGGCTGCTGGAAGCAAACATCACGCAGAGCGAGGCGATGCTGGTCGAAGTCGACGGCTTGCTGGCCACGCTCGAAGAAGCCTGGATAGGGATAGCCCCGGAGATCGCGCGGATGGCCGAAAAGCCGCCCGCGGAAGTCATGAGATGACATCGAACGAAGAATATTTTGCCCGCTACGAGGCGATCGCAGCAATCTCGAGCCGTATGTTGACGGCGGCGCAAGAGGCGCTCTGGAATGATCTGGTGCCGCTCCAGGATGAATACCGCCGTCTCGTCGACGCACTGAAAGCCGCGGAATCCGGCGTGGCGCTCAGCGATACCGAGCGCGCGCGCAAATTCGACCTGATCCGTCAGATTCTGGCGGATGACGCGGCTATCCGCGATCTCGCGAACCCGCGCATGGCGAAACTGTCGGCGCTGTTCGCCGGACGGCCGGCCCGCGTGCTCAAGGAGCTGTACGGCGCTCGCTGACTCTCGCTGACGGCGCCGCGAGGCGTGCGGCCTCACAGTTGACAAAGGAATCGGCATGAACGGAATCGACACGGCCGTCGCTTCGCTCCTTGCGAGCCGCGTCGACAGTCTGCTCAATATTGCGCCGGGTGCCGGGTCGACTGCGCAGACGGGGACGTCGGCGCTGAGCGTCGATACGCCGACGACGGCGCCGGGCGCGCCGCTTGCCCCCCCTGCTCCGCCCGCCTCCGCGCAGACCGCGCTGTCCGCCGTGGCGCTGACCCTCAGTGCGATCGCGCAATCAGGCGGCGAGGCGACCTCGGCCGTGATGGGCCAGTTGCCGATCTGGCCGTTTGCGCCGGCGCTCGAAGTCGAGGTCGCCGCACTTCCCCTTTTCGATTCGAGCACCGGGCAGGCACCCGCCGCGCAGGGTTCCGCGAACGCCGCCAACACCGCCAACGCCGCCAACGCCGCGCCGGCGACGGCTTCTACGGCGAGCGCCAGCGTGGCTCCGGCACAGGTGCCAGTGTCGGCGCTGGCTGCTGCGCTCAAACAGACCGTCGCTGAAAGCGGGCTCTTTTACGAGTCGCATCTCGCACAGTGGCTGAGCGGACAGACGACACCCGCCGAACTTGCCGGTGAACCGCAAAACCGTCTGCTCGGCTCGGCCCAGCAATTGCCGCTCGAGTGGGCGAGCGCCGCCGATGGCGAAGCGCAGACGCCGGCCGGTGCCGCCGCGCAAGGCAAGGCCGGCCCGCAGCCCGGCTTCAATGCTGCGCCGGACGCCAGCGAAGGCGGCGCGCGCTTCGCCCCGGCGATCCTGTCGCCACAGGCAGCGCGCTTCGCGGCAGGCGAAGTGCTGGCGCAGTCCTTGTCTGACCTGTCCAGCGCCGATGAGCATGCCGCCCTGCACGCGGCGGCCACCCAGCAGGCCAACACGCCGACGGCCGCGCCGCAGTCGATGGCCGCCTCGGTTCATCCGGCGACGGTTCCGCTCGTGCGCCAGCAACTCGATATGCTCGCGACCGGCCAGTTTCGCTGGACCGGCGAAGTTTGGCCCGGCGCGAAGCTCGACTGGACCATTCAGCAGGACGGCGACGAATGGGAGCGCGGCGGCGGCGGCACGGACGCGGAAGAGGAGTACCCGTGGCGCACCCGGCTCACGCTGTCCCTGCCGACGCTCGGTACCGTCGATGCCGAACTGACGCTCTCCGGCACGCGCCTCGCCGTGCGCGTGCTGGCCAATCCCGGTGGTGCGGCCCGGCTGGCGGCCAGTAGCGATGGATTCAGACAGCAGCTTGCGGCGGCCGGAATTGAATTGAATGGCCTGTCGATCCGCGAGATCGGCGGCGGCGCACCGTCGACGACGCCGGGCGGCGCCGCGGCGGCGCATGCGATGGCCTCGGCCTACATGCAATCTGCCGAAGCGGCGCGCAGGTCGCATCAGGCGCAGCGGCCGGCTCCCCCGGCGCGCGAAGATTTCGATTGGGACATGTGATGAGCCGCTACCATCGAAAGAGCGCAGCGGCGCTCGTGTATGACGCGCAAAGCGGGGATGGCGCGCCGCGCATGGTGGCGAAGGGCTATGGCCTCGTTGCCGAGATGATCATCCAGCGCGCGCGCGAAGCCGGTCTGTATGTGCACGAGGCGCCGGAGATGGTATCGCTGCTGATGCAGGTCGATCTCGATTCGCGCATTCCACCGCAGCTGTATCAGGCCGTGGCCGAATTGCTGGCCTGGCTGCACCGGCTGGAAAGCGGTGCGGCCGACGACGTGCCGCAGCAGACGGCGGTCGTGGATCCGGAAAGCCCTCGCGTACCCTGAATGGCCCACTCCGGCGGCTCGACGCCAGTGGATGAAGACAGTGGCCGCGCCTAAAACCGCAGCATCAATCTGAGCAGTGCATTGACGCGCCGGCCATAGGGCGGCGCGATCAGTCCGCGGGCATTGAAGCGGGACTGCGTGAGCACAGGCTTCATCTTCGAGAAGGCGACGAAGCCTTCGTACCCGTGATACGCGCCCATCCCGCTCGCGCCGACGCCGCCGAACGGCAGGCTCTCGCACGCGAGATGCATCAGCGTCTCGTTGACCGCCATGCCGCCCGCGATCGTCTCGCGCTCGACGCGCTGGATCGTGGCGGTGTCGTCGTCGAACAGATAGAGCGCGAGCGGACGTGGCCGGGCGTTGATCCAGCCGATCGCGTCGTCGAGCGTGTCGTAGGGAATGATCGGCAGCAGCGGGCCGAAGATTTCCTCCTGCATCAAGGCGATGTCGTCGGGCGCATTCGTTACGGCGATGAGCGGAAAGCGCCGCGTCGCCGGGTCGGCGGGGCCGTCGGCCAGCACGTGGAGCTCGGCGCCGGCGGCGCTGGCCTCGTCGGCGAGGCGCTGCAGCCGCGCAAAATGCTGCCCGGTGATGATCGACGTGTAGTCGCGGTTGTGCGCGAAATCCGGGTACATCTTCGTTATCCGCGCGCGGGCCCGCTCGATGAACGCCTGCTCCTTGCCGCGCGGGACCAGCACGTAGTCGGGTGCGACGCAGGTTTGCCCGGCGTTCAGCGTCTTGCCGGCGACGATGTTGTCGACCGCGTTATTGAAACGCGCCAGCGGGCCGACGATGGCCGGCGACTTGCCGCCCAGCTCGAGCGTGACCGGGGTCAGGTGGGTGGCGGCGGCGCGCATGACTTCGTGTCCGATCTTCGTCGAACCGGTGAACAGCAGATGGTCGAACGGCTGCGCGCTGAATGCGGCGGCGAGCGTGGCGTCGCCGTTGACGACCGCGACATGGTCGCGCGCGAACGTCTTCGCGATCAGTTGCTCGAAGAGCGCCGAGGTGCGCGGCGTCAGTTCGGACATCTTGATGATGGCGCGATTGCCGGCCGTCAAGGCGCTGATGAGCGGTCCGGCGGCGAGCAGCACCGGATAGTTCCACGGCACGATGATGCCGACCACGCCGAGCGGTTGCGGCAGCACTTTGGCGCGGGCCGGCAGGAGCCATTTATTGGTGCTGCGCCGTTGCGCTCTCATCCAGCGCGGGCCGTGCTTCAGCGCGGCGTCGATCTCTTCTTTCGCGACGAGGAATTCCGCGAGCAGGACTTCCTCTCTGGCGCGCTGGCCGAAATCGGCGCTCATGGCTTCGGCGAGCGCCTCGCGATGCTCGAGCAACATGGCGCGCAGCGATTTCAGATGCGTCGCGCGCGTTTCCCACGCGGGGTACGGCAGGCGCGAATGGGCCTGGCGCTGCTCGGCGAGCAGCGCTTCGAGCGCGGCGATATCTGGCAGATCGTTCTTCATCTCCACTTCCTGTTGGATGTTCCCGTGCGCGTGGTTGTCATGTCGTGGCGCGGTTTCGTTCGCGGGGTTTGCGCTGTTCGTGGTGGTAGGCGTCATGCGGCAGGATTCATCGCCTCAAGCGGAAAACGCGCGCGCGACGATCGCCGCATGGTCGAACGAGGCGGGCAGTGTGCCGTATACGCGGCCACTTTCACCGCAGCCGTCGGCGAGACGGGTGGCGATGAAGGCGTCGGCGACGGCGGCGGGCGCATGTTGCACGAGCAGCGTGGCCTGTGCCACCAGCACGAGTTGCTGGGCGATGCGGCGTGCCGAAGCTTCGCGCGCCTCGGGCGCAGCGCCGAGGAGGGCGGCGAGCCGGTCGAGTGCCGCGCCGAGCGCGGGGTGGCCCTGGGTGTCGGCGCGCCACGCGGCGAAGAGCGCCTGTCCCGCTTCGGGTTCGCGTTCCAGCGCGCGCAGCACGTCGAGACACATCACATTGCCGGAGCCTTCCCAGATCGAATTGACCGGCGCCTCGCGATAAAAACGCGCCATCGGCCCTTCTTCGACGTAGCCGTTGCCGCCCCAGACCTCCATCGCTTCGCCCGTGAATTCGAGCGTGCGCTTGCAGACCCAGTATTTCGCGGCGGGCGTGACGAGCCGCCGCCATGCGCGTTCTTCGGGTGCGTTGGTCGTGTCTTCGAACGCGCGCGCAAGGCGCATGAACAGCACCGTCGCCGCTTCCGATTCCAGCGAGAGATCGGCGAGCACGTTGCGCATCAGCGGCTGATCGGCGAGATGTTTGCCGAATGCGCTGCGATGGCGCGCATGGTGGATTGCCTGCACGAGCGCCGCACGCATCAGCGCCGCGCTGCCAATCACGCAGTCGAGCCGCGTGTAGTTCGCCATTTCGATGATGGTTGGCACGCCGCGCCCTTCGTCGCCGATCATCACGCCGTAGGCGTCGAAGAATTCGACTTCGCTGCTCGCGTTCGAACGGTTGCCAAGCTTGTCCTTCAGACGCTGCACGCGCACGGCGTTCTTGCTGCCGTCGGGTGCGAAGCGCGGCACGAAGAAGCACGACAGGCCTTCGTGATCGTCGGTGCGCGCGAGCACCAGGTGCGCGTCGCATTGCGGCGCGGAGAAAAACCATTTGTGGCCGACCAGCCGGTATGCACCGCCGCGTCCGCCGCCGCCGTCCGCCGCGAATGCCTGAGTCCGGTTGCTGCGCACGTCCGAGCCACCCTGTTTTTCGGTCATGCCCATGCCGATCATCATCGACGTCTTCTGGCCGAGCGGCACGTCGCGCGGATCGTGCTCGCGCGAATAGAGCTTGTCGCGCAGCGTGGCGAACAGAGCGGGTTCGCGTTGCAACACGGGGATGCTGGCGAAGGTCATCGTCAGCGGACAGAGCGAGCCGGATTCGAGTTGCGCGTGCAGGAAATAACCGGCGCAGCGCGCGACCATCGCGCCTGGCTGCGGATCGGAAAACGGCAACGCGTGCAGCCCTTCGCGGCGTAGCAAACCGAGCAGCGTATGCCAAGATGGATGAAACTCGAGCGCGTCGATGCGCTCGCCGCGCGGGCTG
>Ga0335083_10004582_pt1 | contig 17576 bp, 14 predicted proteins | sample Lox_Sample_42_FD_206716 | JGI IMG/M metagenome (GOLD analysis project Ga0335083, IMG submission 206716) | Soil microbial communities from Loxahatchee National Wildlife Refuge, Florida, United States - Lox_Sample_4.2 | ecosystem: Environmental > Terrestrial > Soil > Wetlands | place: USA...
CAAGTCGAGCATGACGAAGATCGGCGTCTGCAGGCGGTCGGCGAGATCGAAGGCCTGCGCCGCGAACTCGAACGATTCGGTGGGGTCCTCGGGGAAGAGCATCAGGTGCTTGGTGTCGCCGTGCGACGCGTACGCGCACGACAGCAGGTCCGCCTGCTGCGTGCGCGTCGGCATGCCCGTCGAAGGGCTGCCCCGCTGCACGTCGAATAGCACGACCGGTACCTCGGCAAAGTACGCGAGCCCCAGGAACTCCTGCATGAGCGACACGCCGGGTCCGGACGTGGCCGTGAACGCGCGCGCGCCGTTCCACGCCGCGCCGATCACCATGCCGATCGAGGCGAGCTCGTCCTCCGCCTGGAGGATCGCGTAGCGCTTCTTCTTCGTGGCGGAATCGGTCCGGTACTTCCGGCAGTACCTCTGGAACGCCTCGGCGAGCGAGGAAGACGGCGTGATCGGGTACCACGCGGCGACCGTAGCGCCGCCGTACACGCTCCCGAGCGCCGCGGCGCTGTTGCCGTCGATGAAGATGCGGTCGCCCACGCGGTCGCTGCGCGCCACACGGATCGGCAGCGGGCAGGCGAAGTTCGCGAGCGCGTAACCGCGGCCCATGCCGAAGGCCTTGCGGTTCGACTCGAGCAGCGCCTCCTTGCCCTTGTACTGCTCGCCGAACAGGCGGTCGATCTCGGCAGGGTCGATGCCGAGCAGCGCCGACAGCGCGCCCAAGTAGATGATGTTCTTGAAGAGCTGGCGCTGCCGGGCGTCGCTGTACTCGGCGTTGCAGATCGCGGTGAGCGGCATGCCGAGCGGCGTGATGTCGTCGCGGAAGCGCGATGGCGGCAGCGGCTTGGTCGAATCGTAGAACAGCCAGCCGCCGGGCTCGAGCTCGGCTACGTCCTTGTCCCACGTCTGCGGGTTCATCGCCACCATCAGGTCCACGCCGCCGCGGCGGCCGCGCCAGCCGTCGGCCACGACGCGCACTTCGTACCACGTCGGCAGGCCCTGGATGTTGGACGGGAAGATGTTGCGTGCGGCGACCGGCACGCCCATACGCAGGATGGCGCGCGCGAACAGGCCGTTGGCGGAGGCCGAGCCGGAGCCGTTGACGTTGGCGAACTTGACGACGAAGTCGTTGATGCGGACGGCGGGGTCGAGATCGGTTCTCATGCGCTCGCCCTTCAGTCCGCGGCCAGCGGCTGCGGCTGCTTCGCGTGCTTCACGCGGCAGCGGTCGTCGGCTTGCGCCGTCTCGAGCAGGAATTTCTGCATGTCCCACGCGCCGGTCGGGCAGCGCTCGGCGCACAGCCCGCAGTGCAGGCACACGTCCTCGTCCTTGACCATGATGCGGCCGGTCTTGAGCGCGCCCGAGAGGTAGAGGTCCTGCGCGAGGTTGGGCGCGGGGGCCTTGAGGCGCGAGCGCAGATCCGCCTCCTCGCCGTTGGCCGTGAACGTGATGCAGTCCATCGGGCAGATATCCACGCACGCGTCGCACTCGATGCACAGCCTGTCCGTGAACACGGTCTGCACGTCGCAATTCAGGCACCGCTGCGCCTCGGCGAACGCGAGCTTGGGATCGAAGCCCAGCTCGACCTCGACCTTGATGTTGGCGAGCGCGATCTTGGTGTCCTTGAGCGGCACGCGGAAGCGGCGGTCGGCCGTGATCGCGTTGTCGTAGCTCCACTCGTGGATGCCCATCTTCTGCGACACGAGATTGGTGTGCGGCGGCGGGCGCTTGCGCAGGTCTTCGCCGCGGCAGTGAAGGTCGATCGAGATCGCGGCGTCGTGTCCGTGCGCGACGGCCCAGATGATGTTCTTGGGACCGAACGCGGCGTCGCCGCCGAAGAACACGCCGGCGAGGGTGGCGCCCATGGTGATCGGGTCGACGACCGGCATGCCGTGGCCGTCGAAGGCCAGCCCCAGGTCGCGCTCGATCCAGGGAAAGGCGTTTTCCTGGCCGATCGCGACGAGCACGTCGTCGCACGGGAAGTGCACGTCGGGCCCGCCGGTGGGCACGAGCTGGCGGCGGCCCTTCGCATCGCGCTGCGGGGCGACCTTCTCGAACGTGACGCCGCTGAGCTTGCCGTTGTCCTGCGTGAAGAACTTCGGCACGAGGTAGTTGTGGATCGGGATGCCTTCGTGGCGCGCGTCTTCCTTCTCCCACGGCGAGGCCTTCATCTCGTCGTAGCCGGAGCGCACGACCACCTGCACGTCGTTGCCGCCCAAACGTCGCGCGCTGCGGCAGCAGTCCATCGCGGTGTTGCCGCCGCCGAGGACTACGACGCGCTTGCCGATGCGCGTCGTGTGTCCGAAGGACACGCTCGACAGCCAGTCGATGCCGATGTGGATGTTCGCCGCCGCCTCGGCGCGGCCGGGAACGTCGAGGTCGCGCCCGCGCGGCGCGCCGCTGCCGACGAAGATCGCGTCGTAGCCTTCGCCGAGCAGCGCCCGCAGGCTCTCGATCTTGCGGCCGGGACGAAAGTCGATGCCGAAGTCGAGCACGTACCCCATCTCCTCGTCGATGACGCTCTCGGGCAAGCGGAACTTCGGGATCTGGGTGCGCATCATCCCGCCCGCCTTCGCGTCGCCGTCGAACACGACGAGCTCGTAGCCGAGCGGCGCGAGATCGCGCGCGACAGTGAGCGACGCGGGTCCTGCGCCGACCAGCGCGATGCGCTTGCCGTTTTTCTTCGCCGCGGGCTTCGGAAGGCGATCGCGAATGTCCTCCTTGTAATCGGCGGCGACGCGCTTCAGGCGGCAGATCGCGACCGGCTCGGGCTTGCCCTTCTTGTCCCCACCCTCCTCCACACGTCCGCGCCGGCACGCAGGCTCGCAGGGACGATCGCACGTGCGGCCGAGGATGCCTGGAAATACGTTCGACTTCCAGTTGACGAGGTACGCGTCGCCGTAGCGGCCGGCCGCGATGAGCCGGATGTATTCGGGGACGGGCGTGTGGGCGGGGCACGCCCACTGGCAATCGACGACCTTGTGAAAGTAATCCGGCTGCGCGATATCCGTGGGGTTCAAACAGACTCCTTCGTTTCGAAAGCCGGCCGCTACCGTTGTCGTCGAATCGGCAAGCATCCATTGTGCTCGTACCGCATGCCGGCCTCGGCTTCGCTGCCGCGATGCTACGCCTGCCCGCTTACACTGGAAAGGCGGCTGGACCACTTGACCCATTCCATAGCGCGAGTGCGGGTATTTTCGCAACGGAACCGCCGATTGTTGCGCTGCAATAGCGGCTAGAATATCGTCCGATTCGAGGCCCACCGATGAACGCACCCGACGCCGTTCCCATCAAGCTCACCTCCTATTCGCACGGCGGCGGTTGCGGCTGCAAGATCGCTCCGGGCGTGCTGCAGGAGATCCTGACCAAGGTGCAACCGGGGGTCGTGCCCAAGCAGCTGCTGGTCGGCATCGAGACCTCGGACGATGCCGCCGTCTACGCCATCAACGACTCGCAGGCGATCGTCGCGACCACCGACTTCTTCATGCCCATCGTCGACGATCCGTTCGACTTCGGCGCGATCGCCGCGACGAACGCGATCTCAGACGTGTACGCGATGGGCGGCACGCCGCTGTTCGCGCTCGCGCTCGTGGGCATGCCCATCAACGCGATTCCGCTGCCCGTGATCCGAAAGATCCTCGAAGGCGGCGAGGCCGTGTGCGCGAGAGCAGGCATCCCCGTCGCGGGCGGGCACACCATCGATTCGGTCGAGCCGATCTACGGGCTCGTGGCGATCGGCCTCGTCGATCCGTCCAATCTCAAGCGCAACGCCGGCGCCCGCCCGGGCGATGCGCTCGTGCTCGGCAAGCCGATCGGGGTCGGTGTGTACAGCGCGGCGCTCAGGAAAGACAAGCTCGGCAAGGACGCGTACGCGGCGATGATCGCGAGCACGACGAAGCTCAACACGCCGGGCATCGCGCTCGGCAAGGTTTCAGGCGTGCACGCGCTCACCGACGTCACGGGCTTCGGCCTCCTCGGCCATCTCCTCGAGATGTGCCGCGCCTCGCGCGTGGCGGCGCATCTCGATTTCGCGACGATCCCGCTGCATCCCGGCGTGCTCGATCTCGCGGGTGCGGGGCACTTCACCGGAGCATCCGCACGCAACTGGTCGGGTTACGGGCACGAGGTCGAGCTCGCGCCCGCGCTCGGCGAGGTCGCTCGCGTGCTGCTCACCGACCCGCAGACCTCGGGCGGGCTGCTCGTCGCCTGCGCACCCGAAGCCGTCGGCGAGGTTCTCGCCATCTTCCGCAACGAAGGATTCCCCGAGGCGGCCGTGATCGGCCAGATCGCGATCGGCCCGCCGCGCGTCGCCGTCACCTGACCCGACATCCGCCCGCAAGCCTGGGTGCGCCGCGAATGCGCCGATAATGTCGCGATGAAGACCGCGCCGCTGCGCGACGAAGCACCGCACGGCTCGCCGACGGACCTCGCCGGGCGCTTCGCGTCGGCGCGCCGCCAGACCGAGCTGCTCGTCGCGCCGCTGACGGCCGAGGACTGCGCGCTGCAGTCGATGCCCGACGCGAGCCCGGTCAAATGGCATCTCGCGCACACGACGTGGTTCTTCGAGACGTTCGTGCTCGAGCGTTTCGCCCCTGGTCACGCGCCGTTCGACCCCGCGTTCCGCGTGCTGTTCAACTCGTACTACAACGGGGTCGGCGACAAGCATCCGCGACCCGAGCGCGGGCTTCTGTCGCGGCCCGATCTCGCTCGCGTGCACGCCTATCGCGCCCACGTCGAGTCGGCCATGCGCGACCTGCTGCGCGATCCCCCTCCGGAAGCCGCCGCGCTGACCGAGCTCGGCCTGCAGCACGAGCAGCAGCACCAGGAGCTGATCCTCACCGATCTGCTTCACCTGTTCTCGCGCAACCCGGCGCATCCGGTGTACCACCCGCGCTGGCCGCTCGCCCCGGTGCGCCCGCAGTCCGTGCGCTGGCTTCCCTTCGACGGCGGCCTGCTCGAGTTCGGCCACGCCGGCGCCGGTTTCGCGTTCGACAACGAAACGCCCAGGCACCGCGCGTTCGTCGCGCCGTTCGAGCTCGCCTCGCGCCTCGTCACCAACGGCGAATACGCGGCGTTCATCGCCGATGGCGGCTATCGCCGCCCTGAGCTGTGGCTGTCGCTCGGCTGGGACGCCGTAGCGACGCACGGATGGTCGGCGCCCCTGTATTGGGAACGCACGTCGGAGTGCTTGCGCACGTTCACGCTGCACGGCATGGTCGACGTCGATCCCAACACGCCGGTGTGCCACGTGAGCCTGTTCGAGGCCGACGCTTATGCGCGGTGGGCGGGCGCGCGGCTTCCCAGCGAGCTCGAGTGGGAATGCGCGGCGGCTTCGCTGCCCATCGCGGGCAACTTCCTCGAGTCGGGCGCGCTGCATCCGCTTCCGCAGCGCGACGCCGGCGCCCCCGCGGAGCCCGCCCAGATGTTCGGCGATGCCTGGGAGTGGACGCGCAGCGACTACGGTCCTTACCCGGGATTTCGTCCGGCCGAAGGCGCTGTGGGCGAGTACAACGGCAAGTTCATGTGCGGGCAGTACGTATTGCGCGGCGGCAGCTGCGCCACGCCGCGATCGCACGTCCGCGCGACCTACCGCAACTTCTTTCCGCCCGGCGCGCGCTGGCAGTTCTCGGGCATCCGCCTCGCCCGCGATCAGCAGGCGTAATACACGGAGAAATCGCCCCGCGCGTCCTGCCAGCGGCGGACGCTGCGAAAGCCCGCGTCGTGCAGCAGGCGCGCGAACGCCTCGGGCGCGTACTTGTACGAGTTCTCGGTGTGGATGCGCTCGCCGCGCTCGAAGGTCCGCGTCACCCCCGGCAGGCGAACCTCCTGTCGAGAGCGCGCCACGAGGTGCATCTGCACCCGTGCAAGCTGCTCGTCGTACGAGGCGCGATGGTCGAACGCCGCCGGATCGAAGTCGCTGCCCAGGAGGCGATTCACGTTTTTCAGCACGTTGCGGTTGAAGGCCGCGGTCACGCCTACCGCGTCGTCGTAGGCGGCCACGAGGCGTGTGCCGTCCTTCGTGCTGTCGACGCCGACCAGGAGGCCGCTGCCCTGCCGGCCGATGCAGTGCAGGTGCAGGTTCTGCAGAAAGCGCAGCGCCTCGCCGGGGGTGAAGTTGCCGATCGAGGAGCCGGGATAGAAGAACGTGACGGGATCAGGCGTGAGGTCGCGCGTGAGATCGAGGCCGTCGGTGAAGTCGGCGACCACGCCGCGCATCTCGACGTCGGGAAACTCGGGCGTGATACGCGCAAGCGAGGCGGCGATCTCTTCGCCCGCAAAGTCCACGGCGATGTAGCGCGTCGGCACAAGAAAGGGAAGCCAGGCCTTGGCCTTGGCGCAATCGCCGGCGCCAAGATCGACGAACTGCGTGCCGCGGCCGATCGCGCGGGCGATCGCGTCGCGGTGCTCGTGGAAGATCGCGCGCTCGGTCCGCGTTGGATAGTATTCGGGCAATTCGCAGATGGCCCCGAACAGCGCGCACCCGAGCGTATCGTAGAAGTACTTGGGCGCGATCGCCGCGTCCCGGCCCGTCAGGCCGGCAATCAGCAGGCGCCGTTCTGCGCTGGAATCGCGTACCAGGCGCTGCACCACCGGGTATTCGCACATCGTGGCAAGTGACTTCTCGGATGACGACGATGCAATGGTAATGTCCGCGCGGCGGGCACCCGGCTTAACGGAAATTCACGCCATGGCCGACGACGACATCGGGCTGTATCCGGCGGGGTCCTTCCGGCCCGCGACGGGAGAAACCGCCGGCGGCGGCGTGCCCCGGGAGGCGCAGTGGTATTTCGCGCGCGAGACGATTCTCGTGCCGAAGGCGCCGGCGACCGCGTCGTTCGCGCCGGGCCAATCGACGTTCGACGACCTGCGGCAGTGGTCGGCGGCGCGCGGCGAGGACGCCCCCGCCGATGCGCCGCCGCTCGTGTGGATCGGCTCGACGCATACGCTGCGCGGCGCGTCGATGTCCGAAGACGGACGGCAGCTGCGCGATGGCGGCGCGCCCATGCCCGTGCGCACCGTCGCCAAGATCCCGCTCAACCGCTCCTACTACGACGCTTCGTCGGTGGCTTTCCTGGCGCTGCGTCCGCTGTCGGTGCGCGGAGAGGTCGAGGACGGGGCATTCGTGATGCGAACCGTGTGGCCGGAGGACTTCCGCTTCGGCCCCGGGCCGCCTTCTTCGCGCGACCTTCCGGCCGCGTCCACGCCGGCGCTCGCGCTTCGCGCCCTGATGCGCGAAGCACCGCGCGGCGGCGCGCAAAGCGCTTACGCGGCGTGGACGCTGTGGCGGCGCGACGTCCCCGAACGTTCCTTTGGCGGACGGCCCGTGCTCGCGTTCATGGTCAACGGCGCGCAAGGCGACGACGACGAGGCGCACGCCGGCCATTTCGCGCTCGTGACCGGGCGCGTGCGCGCCGACGGCAGCATCGGGGACTGGCTCGTCGACAACTTCTACTCGCTCGACATCGAAAGCGAGAAAGGCATCCTCGCCGCCCCCGTCCCGCTCGACAACTACCTGGGCGACCTCAACAGCGGCCAGAGCTGGTACCGCCCGAGCTACGTCCTCGTGCTGGTGCTGCGCGACGCGCGCGCCCCGTCGCTCGTGCAGTCCGCGATCAATCGGGTCTACCGACAGTTCTATCGCCACCAGCTCCCTTACTACCATCCGGACGTCAACTGCACGAGCATCAGCATCGACACGCTGCGCACGCTGGGCTGGCCGGTGCGTGCGCGCGGAGCGTCGGCAAGCGTGCTCGCCTGGCTCGCGTTTCCCTTCATGGCGCTTCGCGCGCGCTCGATCGCAAAAGCCAAGGTCAGCTTCGACTACCTCATGGCGGACCAGACCCGCCTCCTGCCCGCCGCCGCGCTCGAGGAAGTCTTCACGAGCGTGCTCGCGCTCGCGCGCGGCGACGCCGAAGCCGGCGCGCTCGCCCGCATGGTCGCGGAGGACTTGGAGGCGATTGCATTCCTGCGCGTGCCGCAGTTCCCGTCGAGCCGCGCGTTCGGCGACGCGCCTGCGGTGTCGACGGCCGAGTACCGGTCGCGCGTGCCCAAGGATCCGGCGCAGGTGCAGATCGTGCCGGTGCCGCCGCGGCCGCTTCCCGCCGCGCTGCGCGACCCCGACGTCACGCCGCCGCCGCGCCATCCGTCCGACGATGCCGCGCTGTCGTGGGGTGCGATTGCCGTCGTCGGCGTTGCGCTGCTCGCGAGACGGCTGATGCGAAGACGCTAAGTCGTCCGGGTTGGAATTCGACCTGACGGACGATGTTCGACCAAGCTGAAGCGCTTTCGCGCAACGACCGAGATCGACCCTGAGCAGTCCAACGCTGCGCCGGAAAGGAGTCCCGCAGGATCGCAAGAGCTGACTTGCGATTCTATGTGAGCACGACCGGCCACACCCGCCAGGACGGATGCGGCCCGACCTATCGCTCGGCCCTCCTAGACCACCTGCGCCTTATGAACGGCGTCGATCGTCGGTCCGAGGTTCTCGACGATTTGCGCTTCGATCAGGTGCGGTCCCTTGCTGCTCATCGCGGCGGCAAACTGCTGGTGAAACTCCTCCCCGGTCGTCGCACGCGTGGCCGACACGCCGTGACCTTCGGCGATCTTGACCCAGTTTAGTGTCGGGTTGTCGAGATGCATCAGCGTCTCCATCTTGGCGTTGGCGTCGCCATCGCGAACACGCGCCAGTTCAATTTCGAGGATCGCGTAGTCATCATTCTTGAGGAGGACGACGGTGACATTCGCCTTCTCCCGCGCCATTGACCAGAGCGCCTGCTCCGTATACATCCCGCACCCGTCACCTTGGATCACGACCGTCTTCCGATCAGGACATGCAACGGCCGCCCCCAATGCCAGTCGGAGTCCGTTGCCGATGGCGCCGCCATTCGTGGCTTTCAGCAAGTCGTGTGGCCGCGCACCTTCGGTCTGGTCGCAAATCGGTCCCCCATTGGTTGCACCTTCGTCGATCAAGATCGCGTTCTCCGGCAGGAGTACGCAGAGGGTTTGCGCAATCGTCCTTGCGTTCAAAGCGCCAGTCGGCGGCGTCGCTTCCGAACGCACCCCGCGCGCGACGGGCCGGGATGGCGCGCCGACCGCCTTCGCCAGGTCGGCGAGCGCAGTCACGAGGTCGTGATCGAGTGGCCAGCGTGGTCACCGCGCAGCCCTCAGGAACCTTGAAGACCGACTTTCCTTTGTAGGCAACCGGAAACAACGCGCCCACGAGAACGAGTTGCGCGTACGGTTGCAGTTGCGGGACCGCCTGTTCGGGCAGATACCCGAGCAGATCAACAGCGACGCGGCCTTCGCCGCGGCGAGACGGAGCGCGCTGAGGCATCCATGGCTCTGCTCCTGTCGAGATCCGAGGCGGCTTGCCTCGTGCCTCAACATAAGCAGTTTCAGAGTCGCAGCTCCCCTCCGCCGGCGGGCCGGAGCTCAACAACTACCGCGCGAGCAGTTTAGTCCTGTGGCCGAACTGACACTACCGCCGCGAACGTTGACTTGGAGACGCCAATCACTCTCTGGAGGTGGCCCTGGCGGATGGCGTTCTCATTTGCTCACATACGCGGATATATAAGCGCCAATACACAAAGCGGCTCCAACGGCGTACAGAATCCAGGTTGCAGATATCGCATACGGGTAAAGCATTAGGGCAATCCCTATCCATTTCGTGGTCTGGAGTGACCTCTTCCTGCCGTATCGGTAAGCAACATAGCCAACAATTCCGAAAATTACGACGCCAATGATGTACGCGGTGCTGGGTAGAGTAATACCCAACGCATCGAGGGCCGCGAGTTCGTCTTTCATGCGAGGCTGCCGGCGCCTGATTGGCTGAACGTCAAGCAATTCCTTTGCATGGCGTAACAACTCCGGCGGCCACCCGAGATCGGCCCGCTCCCGCTCGTTGAGCGTCGGGCAAGCCGCCGATCAAACGGCACCCGAAAGGAGACGCTCAACGATCACGCTGTTGGGGCGTTCGCCAAGCTTGGCGATCCGCACCACCGCGGCTCGTGTGCCGAAAGGAAAGCCCTCAGTCAAGAATCACCGTAGCTACTGGCGATTCGAGCGGGACCCCGATGAAGGCACTCGAGCCAGGAACGGCACGCACGCGGATCTTAACCTCGCCTACCGCGGCCTTGGGCTCGGCGACATCCACGACGTGGAGTACCTCTGGCGGTCCGTACCGATCGTAGCGAAGGGCCCGCATCCGGCGCTGCCTTAAGACGGCATGAACCGCTTGAGAAACTTCAGTACCGCCGTCCAGTGTGTCTCGGCGCCCGCCGGGTTGGCATCCGCGCGCAGCGTGGACGAACCGTGCGTCGAATTCGACGGCGATAGCAACTGCTGCTTGTCGGCGCTCTTCACCGCCTTCAGGATCGCTGCCGATTGGCCTACCTCGTCGGCACCCGATGCCTGGTCGATGTAGACGGGCACGTCGACCTTGCGCGCAGCATCGCGGACCGCAGTCTTGTTCGCCAAGTACTCGCCCGGCGAAAATGCGACGACACCGTTCACGTCACCCGGGTGCCTGGCCACCAGCAGGAAGACAAGCGCGGCCGAATAGCTGGAGCCCCAGACCAGCACCGGAGCGCCGTGGGAATTGGCCTTGCCCCACGCAAGCGCCGCCTCGAGGTCGGGCAGCGCCTCTTCATAGGTCGCCTTTCGCCCCAGCTCAGCAGCGGTCCGGTTGGTTCCATCAAAGGCACCGTTGCCCGAACGCTGGTCGATTGCGAGCACGGTGAAGCCGGCCTGCACGAGGCGCGGCGCGATCGGCGCATATTCGGCGCTGCTCGATCCGGCCTGATGGAAAGCGAGGATTATCGGCGGCTTCGCGCCGTTGGCGCGCCAAACCTCACCGAACACCTTAACGCCGTCGGCCGCAGCAAGCTGCACCGTCTCTGCCGAGGCAACGGGAAGCACGAGTGCGGCAGCGAACGCTGCAGCGAGGAACCGGATCATCGATTCGATCCTGTGGCAGAAACGCGGTTGTGACCTGCGCATGATAAATCAGTCGCGCTACTCGTGGCAGCGAATCAAGCCTGACGAGAAGGCTTCCGAATCGTGGTGCGCCGGATGGTCGTCAGACCTGCTTGGCCGCCTCGATCCGCCATGAAGAGCCGCTCTTGCGCTGTGTCAAATGGGGGACCGTCTGGGCCGCTTCAGCGCCGAACCCGGCGGCCGCACAACGATTGCAGCCATTCGGCGTTGACCGGGGAGTGGCGGTCATCGACCCCCTCCGGACTCTTCGGTGGTACGGAAAGCGGACGTTTGTAAGGGTTGGTGACAACAGGCAACTCGAGTTGCGCGGCGGGTAATCTCATTTATCGCCCGCGCGTCGTCCCGCGTTCTGGCCCGGACGGGGGGCTATTGAAAAAGCGGTCGTCGACGCGAACAAGCGATCCCGGTGGCGCCGTGGCTCGGTGAGAGACCGGGGAGCCGCCGATGTACGGGAGGGAGCAACGGATGCTGTTACTTCACTATCTGAAGCGGGGTCTGAGCAAGGCTGAAGTCGCGCGGCAGCTCGGGGTTTCTCGGGGACCGTCTATCACTGGATCGGAACCGGGCAGCTTGATCGGGAGCTCGATGAGGCGCCGGTGCGCTACGGGACGCGCCCGCCGGTGGCGCGCAAGATCGATGCGTTTCGCGGCATCATCGACGCGCGGCTGAGCGAGTTTTCCAGGCTCACGGCGACCCGACTCTTCGCGGAGATCCGCGCGACGGGCTATGCGGGCGGGTACACCCAGGTCAAGGTGTACGTGCGCCAGGTTCGGCCCGCCCCGCCGGCGGACCCCATCGTGCGCTTCGAGACACCGCCGGGCCGCCAGGTGCAGGCTGACTTCGCCGAGTGGCTCGATATCACCGACGTAGGAAATCCGAAAAAGCGTTCGAAATTGGAAGCACTGCAGGCCATCTTCCTTTGCAACACCTTTACTTCGCGCGAAACGGCCACACGCTTCGCACTCCGATACGGGGAACGAATGGTTCTCGGCATGCTCTCTCGTTTCAAGCCTTGAAATCATGCTGTCACTCTGACGACTCGGGCATGCGGACAACAACGCGCGCCGCCGCCGCGCTTCTGAGCTTCCTACTGCTGTCCGGCTGCGCCGGAATCGGCTTCAGCGACCTTGCGCCGCGCATCGCCGAGCCCGTGCCGACGGTACCGTCATTCGCCAGCCGCCAATTCGTCGCCGATGACGGGGCGCATCTGCCGCTGCGCGTCTGGCTGCCGGCTGGGCGGGTCAAGGCGACCATTCTGGCACTCCACGGTTTCAACGACTATTCGAATGCCTTCGATGGCCCGGCCGCGGACTGGACGCGCGACGGCATCGCGGTCTTCGCCTATGACCAACGCGGCTTCGGCAGGGCGCCGAGCCGCGGCCTCTGGCCCGGCACCTGGCGGCTCGATGAGGACATGGCGAATGCGAGCCGGCTCGTCGCCGCACGCTATCCCCGCGTGCCGCACTACATCCTCGGCGAAAGCATGGGCGGTGCAGTGGCGATCACCGGGGCTGCGAGGAGCGTCGGCGCCCAACGGCCGGTAGCGGACGGACTCATTCTCGCGGCGCCTGCGATCTGGGGACGCGCGACCATGAACCTATTCGAGCGGGCGGCGCTTTGGACTGCCTATCACTTCGTCCCGAACATGACCTTGACGGGCCGTGGCCTGCATATCCTCGCCTCCGACAATATTCCGATGCTGCGTGCCCTGGGGCGCGACCCGCTGGTCATCAAGGCGACGCGGGTCGATGCGATCGAGGGGCTCGTCAACCTGATGGACCGGGCGCTCGCCGCGGCGCCACGGCTCGATCGGCGGCTATTGGTGCTGTATGGGGAGCACGACGAGCTGATTCCCAGGGAGCCGGTTCAGCTCTTCATTGCGGCCCTGCCGCGCACCACGGCCGCCGGGCGAACTGTCGCCTGGTACCCCGCCGGCTACCATCTGCTTCTCCGCGACCTCGATGCCGAACTGGTGCAAACCGATATCGCGAGCTGGGTGCTCCATCCGGAGGCGGCCCTCCCGTCAGGGGACGACGGTCCAACCGGGCGGCCACTCGCCGGTAAGGATCATGGTGCCGCCGCGGGTTGAATCCAACCGGACGCAAGATGCGCGCTACGCTTGGAGCGATTCTGCCTGGCGCCCGCTTCTTCGACCGTTTCGCCGAGGCGCGGCGCCGCGCCGCTTTGCAGCGTGAGAAGCACTCACGCGTCTAACACGATGAAGTAGCCGATCGCGCCGGCTCTAGGGTCGCACGGTGCGCTTTGTACCCACGTTCGCGTATTCTCGATCGCGGCGATACAAACGCGGGCATGTTCGCGATCCATGCCGCGAGGCCAGCCTACCGTCGCGTTGGCCGGTCAGCGTAACCGACGAAGCATATGGAGTCGACCGTCCTCCGAGGTTTTCCGCAGAGCAGCCGACGCAGGAGCACAAAATGTTCAAGTCGTTTTTTCCCAAGCCACGACTGTTCTTCGCCTCGGCGCTCGGGTGGGTGGCCGTCGTCGTGGGCGGCTGGTACACCGGCGCCAAAGAGTTGCTGGCGCATCTCGGCCTGACGACGGCCGCAACGTCGTCATCTGCCATCGGACTGAGTTATTTCTGGAGCTCGGATTTTCCCGCCTTTTACGTCTATGTCGCGCTCGCAGTCGCGGTGTTCTTCGGCGCCTGGCAATACTTCGCGCGTCATAGGTGGTCGCGCTGGTCGATTCTCGGCTCCTCCCTGATCCTGTTTGCCACCTATTTCCAAGTCCAGGTCAGCGTGGCAATCAACAACTGGTATGGACCTTTCTACGACCTGGTGCAGGCTGCGTTGAGCAAATCGCGCCCGGTCACGATCGGCGACTTCGACGGTTACCTGCTCACATTTGCCGAAATCGCGTTCGTGGCAGTCGTGATGTACGTGCTCACGCGCTTCTTCATCAGCCACTTCATCTTCCGGTGGCGCACCGCTATGAACGATTACTACATGGCGCACTGGCAACGCCTGAGAACCATCGAAGGCGCGGCGCAGCGGGTTCAGGAAGACACGATGCGCTTTTCGCAAATCGCGGAAGGATTGGGCGTAAGCCTGATCAACTCAGCAATGACGTTGATCGCTTTCGTGCCAGTGCTCGTGCGCCTGTCCGCAGACGTCAAGGTGTTGCCGGTGGTGGGAGAGGTGCCGAACGCGCTGGTCGTCGTGGCCCTCGCCTGGTCACTGTTCGGCACCGTCTTCCTCGGTCTCATCGGGATCCGCCTGCCAGGGCTGACATTCCGCAACCAACGCGTCGAGGCTGCGTACCGAAAGGAGCTCGTCTACGGTGAGGATAATCCGGATCGCGCGCAGCCGCCGACCACTCGACAACTCTTCGACAATATCCGCAGGAACTACTTCAGCATCTACCTGAACTACATGTACTTCAACCTCGGGATGATCGTCTATCTCCAGACGGACAATATTTTCCCCTACATCGTCCTGGGCCCCACGATTGTGGCCGGCGCCATAACGCTGGGCGCCATGAACCAGATCCTAAACGCGTTCGAGCAGGTGCGCAGTTCGTTCCAGTTTCTTGTCAATTCATGGACGACCATCATCGAAATGCTCTCGATCTTCAAGCGGCTCCGTGCATTCGAGGCGACGCTCGAAGGCTTGCCGCTCGGCACGATAGAGCATGAGATCGACCCGCAGGCGCGGATCAATGCCCCTGCGAACTCGGGGCGCACTTGATGTCGTTCCACCGGGACCGCTTGTCGATCCATTTGCCGACCCGACGCTTAGCGGATCTGCAGCCTGCCGCAACCTTGATCCGGTAGAGCGATCTACGATGAAAGGCGCCGAGGAGGAGAAGTACACATGATGGGCGGGCGCGCAGGACTGCGACAGCGCGAGCGCCTTGGATTTTCGGCCCGCCAAGCCCGCGAAGCGTAGCTGCACCATGCGCTGCCCGCACGGCCGGAGCGATCGGTGGCAAGACTGTAAGCGCGCGAGCCCGCTGCTCGCAACGCCTTCGTCGATGTCTCCGGCACCCGCCTGCCGTACGCATCGAGTATCTGATTTAGTTCGGCCTGCGGCAGCCCCCGATGTTTCGGTGACGGCGCGGTGTGTACCATTGCAATCAATACTCGGAGACTTCCGCCGCTAGATACGCGCCGACGGGACATTGCTCGGGCGACCCCGGGGGTCATGTTCCCGGGAGGCGTTGTCGTAAGCTGTACGATAATAATCCTTCCAGTTGCCCAGATGTCCGTACGCGAACTTGCCGCTGCTTACAAGATCTCAGAGTCCGTTAGAGGGGGTCTGTTGACTCGGCCCACGGGGAATCCTTTGTGATTCTGGAGTGCAGGGCGTGAAGGAAGAATCCGCGAGAAGCGCCGCCGCGCTCGTTCGCCGCTGCCGCGTTGCCGCGCTTGCCACGCTACGCAACGGCGCGCCGAGTGTATCGATGGTTCCGTATGCGCTGACCCTTGACCCCTTCGCGGTCATCGTACTCGTGAGCGAGCTGGCGGCGCACACTGCGGAAATGCGCGCAGACCCGCGAGTCGCCCTTCTAATCGCTGAACCCGAGAGCGACGCGCAGCCGCACGAACTCGCGCGAGTATCGATCCAGGGCACGGCCGCTTCGCTGTCCCGGGATGATGCGCGGTCCGCGCCGGCCCGGGCGGCGTACCTCGCGCGGTTCTCCGACATGAGCGGACTGTTCGACTTGGGAGACTTCCACCTGTTCGCGATCGCCCCCGCGACGGTCCGGGTCGTCGCCGGCTTTGCTCGCGCGTCCTCGATCGCGCCGGCGCTGCTCGCGCAATGCCTGGCTGATTAGACGAGCCCGCGGGCCGATTCGATCTTCCATCAATCGTGCGGCTTAGTAGGGCCGGACGTCGTCACGCTCGCCTCGTCCCGCCACCATTCTCTTCCAGCTGTCGGGCACGAAGATAAGGCATCGTTACATCAACAACGCGTCGAGGAGCTCCAATATCGACGGCAAGGCAAAAGGGGTAAGGTTTTGCGGTGGGAGGCATGCGTTAGCGCTTCGCGCGAGACGCCAATGTCCGCTCCCGGCGCATTTTAGTAGCTCGCTGAAAATTCCGCTTCTGTTAAGGGTTGTGCGATGCCTGCCCTGACGCGCAGGCGTGCGAGTGCGTGACGCTGCAACGGGGCAGGCGTTGCACAAGCCTCGAGGGAGGAAACCGCGGCATGCACCGCTGCGGTTTGGCGAAGCTAAGCGGCTATGGGGATTGGACAGCGCGCCGGCGTGTGAGAGAGCTGCCAGGCGTGCGCGCGGACCGCGGCCGATCGTATCTTGATGGGCGATGCAGCCGATACCTCGCTCGCGCGCAGGCCCGCCCCATAGGCGACCGACAGCGCCGTCTGATGCTTCAGGTTGCGCGCGGCTGCGATCAGGCGACTGACCTCATCACGGCTCAACACCACCGGCAGCGTGCGCGGCACGCGCACCGGCTGCATCTTCGCCATCAGCTCGCCCTGGCCAAGCGTGACCTCGAAGAAGAACTTCAGTGCGGTGATCGCCGCGTTGAGCGACACCGGCGACGTGCCACTATCGACCAGGTGTAATTGAAAGCGCCGCAAATCCTCGACCGTGGCGGTGTCCGGCGCACGTCCGACAAACGCAGTGAACCGCCGTACCCAGCAAAGATAGTGGGTCTGCGTCTTCTCCGCCAGCTTGCGCATCCGCATGTCATCGATCATGCCTTGGCGCAACGGCGACACCGTGCGAGATGATGCGTCCATGGCTCCCTGCTGCAGGAGAGAAACGACTTCGGCGGAGAAGGTCGAAAACGTCGTCAGTCCGCCGCAGAACCCGGTGATAATCAACAGCCGCCATTCGCTGGAGATTGACGGCGACGTTGCAAAATAGGCTATTGCGATGCCGATGATGTAAGCACCGACAAGGTTCGCAACCACCGTTCCCGGAGGTAATTCCGGGAGAAGACTGTTGAGCTTGAGGCCGAGGGCCCAACGCAAGACGGCGCCGACGGCGGCACCCAGAGAGATGACAAGAATGGATTTCAGCACGGCCCCGTCCAATGGCTAAGCAACCAAGGACGAGCGCGGCAACACACCTACGCGACCCGTCCGAGTCGAAACGTAGGCATCATCAGCCGGCGACCGGCGGTTGAAGGAGGAATGCCATCTCCTGTGAGTATTATCACCCGAACCTGACGCATTCATCAATCGGACCCGCTTCTAATGCCAATTGCCGACACACCTGGCTGGTTGACCTGGGCCATTCTATCGGCGTGCTTCGCGGCGCTGACGGCGATCTTCGCAAAGATCGGTCTCGAAGGCGTCGATTCGGATTTCGCGACGTTGGTTCGCACGGTGATGATCTTGTTCGTGCTCGCCGGCTTCGTGGTGTATGCCGGCAAGTGGAGCAACCCGTTTGAGCTGAGCTGGAAGACGGTTTTGTTTCTGGTCCTCTTCGGGCTACTGGCGCATCGTGGGTTTGCTACTTTCGCGCACTGAAGATCGGTGACGCATGGTCGCCCCTATCGACAAGCTGAGCGTTGTTCTGGTAGCGCTTTTGCGGTCCTGTTCCTCGGCGAACGCCCCGGCGCCCGTGAATGGCTTGGGACATTTCTGGTC